>FZPS01000059.1_pt581 | contig 11555 bp, 10 predicted proteins | sample 1817821 | NCBI WGS metagenome assembly FZPS01 (sample SAMEA104158645, study PRJEB21678) | metagenome | place: Germany | collected 2015-04-21 | reverse complement strand
ATGTTATTGATTCGATTCCAATTTCTGGATTTGGAGCAGAATTAAATCGAAACTTATATTCCGGACTATAACCCAACAGTTCTTCTTGAACGTTTTCTTCTGTAAGTAAGTTATAGAATTTATTTAAGCTGCTAAATTTAATCTTTAATTTAATATTAAAATTAATTTAGTAAACAAAACCTCAATTATAAAAGGACAAACTAAAAGAAGAAAAGAAGCCAAAAGAGTGTATTTTAATCGATCTTTCTCATCTATTTTAACAAATATCTTGACTCCTTCCCATACAATGTACACAACATAAAATTGCAGAAGCCAAGAGACGATCTGAAAATTAGGTAAAATACCAGTAACAATTTGCAAGAAGAAAAGCACAACGGATGAATATCCTATTAAGCGCTGTGCATTTAAAAGATTATCTGAAAAATAAAAGAACTTTATAGCTGCTTTATTTAACAGGTAAGCTGCTAAATAGAAACCTCCGAATAAGGAAATAGCAACCGAACAACATTCAGTCATAGCTATTTGAAAACTACGGGGTCCACCCCAACCCTGAGTAAATAAGACTCCCAAAAAGACAGATAAAGTAGCAATACCAATCATTGGATAAACAAAACCAACAAAAACTTTCTGTCTATCTTCTTCTAATAGAATTTCCTCCCATGCTCTTGCAGGGGAGGAAACTAATAAAAAGGCTCTATTTAATAGTTCTTTATAATTCAAAACTTATATTTAATAAGTTAGTTTAATATTAAACTCAGAAGATTCCAATTCTCTTTCATTTGGGCCTAAAGCGGTTACTTTAACTCGTATAGAATCGTTAGTACTTCCAAAAAACTCTAAATTTGGGAATTCACTTTGTATTTGTCCCCTACTTGGAAGAGTAAAACTAGTTAGAACCAAACGTTCATAATTAATTGGCTCTTTTACTTGAGGGATTGAATGATTAAATCTCAATAATAAAGTTTTATTATCATCTGATACTTTATCTAGAAACAAATCAAAATCATCAATATCTAATTCTTCTCCTTTTCCTCGCTCATAGGTAGGATAAAAGGCTACATTAATATAACCATTATCTCCCCAAAATTGCTCTTTAGGACCAAATTGATATAAAGCATTACTTCCTTCAACCAATTCTGGTTTTTGCATATTCTTTACATTGAGAACATTTTCTATTCCTACAATTTTCACATCATATCTGGTTTTATCTTTCTGAGAGAAATCCTCTCCTTCAACAAGTTTAACGACTATAAATCCTCTTTTTAAATACCCTTCTGGCTCTTTATCTTTATTATACAATTTCAATACCTCCGGATTAATTGGAGTAAAAATATAGGGAGAAAAATCAGGCCTCAGTTCGCTAGGAGTTCCCATATAATCATAATCAACTACTGTCATATAATTAGCATAATCCCAGCTGGATTCACTATCCGAATCTAAACAGGAAGAAAAGGTAAATACTGCGACTAACAGTACAATTAACGAAGTTAAGCGATTTTTTTTCATAAAAGTATTTCTTTTAGTGTTTGCAAATATAATAAAATCTCACAAATAATATCCTTAAACTTAATTCCTAATTAGGTGTTAATGTAGCAAAAGAACATTATTTAGTTTAAACGCAAGAAATATAAAAATACTGCATAGAGAGTTAAACTATTTTTGCAAATAAACTTATATTCTCTTCAACATATTCAGCTATCAAATTAGTAATCTCTTCTTCCATTTCAAAATATTGTTCTTCAATATCGTCGAATATTTCATAATCTACATACATCGCCATAAATTCATCATCATTACGATCTTTCTCCAAGTCCAACTTATGTTCATCATAGATTTTTTTTGCCTTATAGATTAACTTGGAAAAATCTTGTGCACCCCATAACCGCATAGTCTTAGCAAAAGGATTATCGAAAATATAAGGACCATATCCATTTTGTATCAACTGACAAAATCCTCCTTGCATTATTTCATCCCTAAAAAGAGTATAAGCTAATAATGTATGTTGTTCACCATTTAATGAATCCATATTATTCTGGTCTAACTGATTATCGATTACATAAATATATGCATCTACCAGCAATTGAAGAAACTCATCCATTCCCTCACTTTTTGCTTTTTCCAGATCTTTATGCTCTATTGTTATCATTATTTTTCTTATTCAAAAGTAATTCAAAACTAAAATTATATTTAAAGTAAAGGTAAACTTACTATTTGTTAGAAAGTAAAACAAGCAAACGGCTCTTTTTCTAAACAGAAAACAGAAAGAGCCATTCAATATGACTTATATGTACAAAAAGTTGGGCATTAAGTCACTAGATTGACAAATAAATACCTAACTTTGCAGGGCTTTGGATAAAAAAAGACTACGTATTTTTATTAATTGATAAAAAGTTATAATTATGACTTATTCTCACGAAGTGGAACACATGTGTGTTGTAAAAAAAGGTCCTAATCATGGACCAGCTCCAATTCCTCAAGAGGGAAAATGGATAAAATCTAAACAAATCACTGATATTTCAGGGTTAACGCATGGCATAGGTTGGTGTGCTCCTCAACAAGGGGCGTGTAAACTAACGCTTAATGTTAAAGAAGGAATTATACAAGAAGCTCTTATTGAAACCATAGGTTGTTCTGGTATGACTCACTCTGCAGCCATGGCTTCTGAAATCCTTCCCGGAAAAACCTTATTGGAGGCATTGAATACTGACCTGGTTTGTGATGCCATTAATACTGCAATGCGTGAATTGTTCTTGCAAATTGTTTATGGTAGGACACAATCGGCTTTCTCTGAAGGTGGGTTATTGATTGGTGCAGGATTAGAAGATTTAGGTAAAGGATTCCGTAGTCAAGTAGGAACTTTATATGGTACTTTAGCCAAAGGTCCTCGTTATCTTGAAACTGCTGAAGGCTATATCACTCAAATTGCTTTAGATGAAAACGATGAGATTTGTGGTTATGAATTTGTACATATGGGCAGATTCATGGATGAAATCAAGAAAGGAACTGATGCTAACGAAGCATTGAAAAAGGTTACCGGAACTTACGGACGTTACACTAAAGAGCAAGGTGCAGTTAAACACATTGACCCACGCAAAGAATAAAAGGAGGAAACAGAATATGGCATTATTTGAAAGTTATAATCGTCGAATTGACAAAATTAATAAAGTACTAAACGAGAACGGAATTAAAGATCTCGAAGAAGCAAAATCTATTTGTGACAATATAGGTGTTGACCCTTATAAAATCTGTGAAGAAACTCAACCTATCTGTTTTGAAAATGCAAAATGGGCATACGTTGCCGGTGCTGCCATCGCTATAAAAAAAGGTAGTAAAAATGCAGCTGAAGCAGCTGAAGCAATTGGACTAGGCCTACAAGCCTTCTGCATTTCCGGTTCGGTTGCAGATGAGCGTAAAGTAGGGATTGGCCATGGAAATTTAGCTGCTCGCTTATTACGTGAAGAAACAAAATGTTTTGCATTTTTAGCTGGGCACGAATCGTTTGCTGCTGCTGAGGGTGCTATTAAAATTGCAGCTAATGCAGACAAAGTTAGAAAAGAGCCTCTTCGCGTTATCCTGAATGGATTAGGTAAAGATGCTGCACAAATCATTTCTCGTATCAACGGTTTCACTTATGTTGAAACTGAATTCAATTATGGCACTTCCGAGCTTAAAGTAGTAAAAGAGGTAGCTTATTCTAAAGGTGCACGTGCCGGTGTTAAATGCTATGGTGCAGACGATGTTCGTGAAGGGGTTGCCATTATGCATCACGAAGGGGTAGATGTTTCTATTACAGGTAACTCAACCAACCCTACTCGTTTTCAACATCCGGTAGCGGGTACATATAAAAAAGAATGTACAGAATTAAAGAAGAATTATTTCTCAGTTGCTTCAGGTGGTGGAACAGGCCGTACTCTTCATCCGGACAATATGGCTGCCGGTCCTGCTTCATATGGTATGACTGACACCATGGGCCGTATGCACAGCGATGCACAATTTGCAGGTTCTTCTTCTGTTCCGGCTCACGTTGAAATGATGGGCTTCTTAGGAATGGGTAATAACCCAATGGTTGGTGCTACAGTTGCTGTTGCTGTTGCCATCTCAACTGTAATGAACAAATAAATATTTGAAACAGAGTTTAGTCTCAATCGTAAGGATAAGACTAAACCATAAAAAAAGCCTTCTTATATAAGAAGGCTTTTTTATTGCTATTTCTTGTCCAACTTAAAGCGAATCCGCAAGACTCCATCCTGATAGGAATAAGTGGATATCTTAAATTTGCCGATTTCAGAGGTGTTCTCTACGTGATCTCCTATACAGGCACAAATATCATAATCACCCACTTTCACCACTCGCAACATTACACCTGCATCTTCGGGCAGTTTACTTAAATCCACTTTTCCTTCAACCTCACTACGGCGAACCAACTCAGAAGTAACAGGTAGATTCTGGCTTATCACTTGATTTACCATATTCTCTATTTCATTCATCTCCTCTGATGTGGGTTCGGAATCCAGATGATAATCGCATTTACTTTTTTTCCGTTCTATATGGGCATTAAAAGAGCGGGAACAACCAAACTTCTTTACCATAGTAGCATTTAAGAGGTGTTCTGCTGTATGCATTGGGGGATACTCCTTTTTATTATGTGAATTCAGTTCCATAGACAGTAATAAATTAAAATAAAAGAGTATAAGCCTAGATAAAACATTGCTTATACTCTCTATAAATATCAGTTAATTAAAAGTTCAATCGCTTATTCATCCTCTAATTTAGGTTTCATATTGGTGTAGACATTCTGAACATCGTCGTCCTCCTCTAACCTTTCTATCATCTTGTCTAAAATCTCACGTTGTTCGTCGGTAACCTCTTTCTCTGTTGTAGGAATACGTGTAAACTCAGAGCTCAGAATTTCATAGCCATCCTCTTCAAGATGGGTTTGAATTGCATTAAATGACTGAAATGGAGCATAAATAGTGATTTCATTCTCTTCATCCTCATATTCATCTTCCACACCATAATCAATGAGCTCAAGAATCAACTCTTCAACATCTAAACCCTCCTTTTTAGCAACAGTGAAGATCACCTTATGATCAAACAAGAAATCCAAACTGCCACTGGTACCTAAAGAGCCGTCAAACTTATTAAAGATGGCACGCACATTAGCAACTGTCCGGGTTGTGTTATCTGTTGCAGTTTCCACATAAATGGCTACACCGTGAGGACCGTACCCTTCGTAGTTCATTTCGGTATACTGCTTTTGATCTTTGCCCATGGCCTTTTTAATGGCACGCTCAATGTTTTCTTTAGGCATATTCTCACGCTTTGCAGTAGCAATGATAACACGTAAGCGTGAATTTGTATCCGGGTCAGGGCCACCTTCCTTAACGGCTATAGATATTTCTTTACCTACTCGAGTGAAAGTACGAGCCATATTGCCCCATCTTTTAAGCTTTCTTGCTTTTCTATATTCAAATGCTCTTCCCATAACGGATTATTATAATTATAATTGATGAGTAAAAGATTATCGAAGACTTGCGTTTAATTGCTTTTGATAAACACTGATTAATCGGTTCATTACCTTTTCAATAATCTTATCGTTTAATGTTTTGGTTTCGTCTTGTAATAAGAAGCTAACAGCATACGATTTTTTACCGGGCTCTAAATTCTTTCCTTCATAAACATCAAAGAGAGATACCTCTTTCAGTAATTTACGCTCTGTATTATATGCCATTTGTTTGATTTGCTCAAATGTAACCGATGCATCTACCAACAGTGCCAAATCACGCCTTACTGCCGGATATTTAGGTAATTCCTTGAATTCAACCTTTACTTTACGAGTAGCATGAAGCAAAGTGTTCCAATGTATATCAGCATAATACACCTCATTTTCCAAATCAAATTCCTCAGTTATTTTCTTAGAGACTACACCTAAAGTAGCTAACACCTTATCTCCTTTAGATACATACTGCAATGCAGTTGCATAAATATCATTGTCTGATGCTTCTACCTTCCAGTCGCCTTCCAATAATCCCAAACGAACAAAAATGTTTTCCACATAAGCCTTCAATTCAAAGAATGAGCTATTTTCATCCGGATGAGCCCATGAGTTGGAGACTTTCTTACCGGTAACCCACAATCCTAAATGAAAATCTTCAGAGTAGGGAGATAATGCCTCTCCTTCTTTTCGGTTCTCGTCAGTATAATAATAACAATTACCAAACTCAAAAAATCGCAAATCGCTGTTTTTACGATGTACGTTATAGGCTATGCCGGATAATCCACCAAACAATAAAGTCTGGCGCAAGCTGTTAAGGTCTGCACTTAATGGATTCAATAAATGGACTGAGTTCTTTGCAGGATAAGCTTTTAATGAATCATAATAGGTAGAACGTGTTAAAGAGTTATTCATTATTTCATTAAAACCACTACCCACTAATTGTTCCGAAACTAAATTCTGCAACTTTTTTGACATATCTGCTCCGCTCTTTGGAGTTAAGCTGCTATGTAAAGTTAATCCTACCTCAATTTGATTATAACCATATATTCTTAGAATATCTTCAATGACATCAACATCACGACGGACATCAACCCGGTATTGAGGTACGGATAATTTCAGTTCCGTATTAGTTTCTTCATCTATTTTAATTTCCAGACTTTTTAGTATGCTTTTTACATTTTCATAAGGAATCTCCTGTCCAATCAAAGCATTCATCTTATGAAGATTCAAAGTCACCTTGAAATCATCGAATTGTTTTGAAGACACTTCTTTTATTTCGGAAGAAATGGTTCCACCGGCCAATTCTTTAATCATCATGGCTGCCAGTTTAAGGCAATAAATCACATTATTAGGATCTATACCTCTCTCAAAACGGAAAGAGGCATCTGTATTCAACCCGTGGCGACGAGCCGATTTTCGCACCCAGGTAGGATGGAAATAAGCACTTTCAAGGAATATATTTGTTGTTTCTTCTGTGGCTCCGGAATCTATTCCACCAAAAACCCCTGCTATACACATAGGATCTTTTTCATTACAAATCATCAAATCTTTATCTGATAATTTACGCTCAACTCCATCAAGAGTGACAAAAGGGGTCTTTTCCGGTAAAGTTTTCACTATTACTTTGTTCCCGGTTATTTTATCAGCATCAAAGCAGTGCAAGGGTTGTCCAAATGCGTGAAGAATATAATTGGTAACATCAACCACATTATTAATAGGACGTAAGCCGATGAAAAGTAGCTTATTCTTTAACCAAGTAGGACTCTCTTTTACCGTAACACCTTTCATCGTGATTCCGGCATAACATGGGCAAGCCTCACCATTCTCTACAATAACCGGAATATCTAACTCGGTATTATCTATTTTAAATGCATCCACACTAGGTTTCTTGATTTCTGCTTTTTCTCCTTGTTGTATCAGACAAGCAAAAATATCTCTTGCAACCCCATAATGAGAACAGGCATCTGCACGATTTGGAGTAATATCTATTTCAAGGATGTTATCTTCTTCTACCTTATAATATTCCTTAGCAGGCATTCCTACTTGGGCATCATCAGGCAACACAATAATACCTTCCCCATTTTCTCCTACTCCTATCTCCGTTTCGGAACAGATCATTCCATAAGATTCCTCACCACGGATTTTCGCTTTTTTTATTTCAAACTCCTCATCCCCATTGTATAATATACTACCTACCGTAGCAACTACTACTTTTTGTCCGGCAGCCACATTAGGTGCACCACAAACAATTCTCAAGGGGTCATTTTGACCAATATTTACAGTGGTAACATGTAAATGGTCAGAATTAGAGTGTTTATTACAAGTGAGGACTTCTCCTATCACTAAACCATCAAGTCCTCCTTTTATCGATTCAACTTTTTCCACACCCTCAACTTCTAAACCGGCAGCAGTCAATGCTTTTGCCAGCTCATCAGGTGATAATGAAAAGTCAACATACTCTTTAAGCCAATTATAAGAGATATTCATATTTATGTGTTTTATTTCTATTCTTAAAAAGAGATACAAAGTTAAGAAGTTTTTCGCTTGTAAAGAAGAAAGATCAAGGTTTCTTTAATATGAGTTTTCTCATAAAAAGTAAAGATAAAAGAGTATTTCTTATCCTTTTATAGATTTCTTTAATAGGAAATAAGTAAATAATCCAGTGATAAAACCAGCTATTTAGTTCTGTTTCATATAAATCTCCAACCTATGCAAAAAGCGTCAGCAGACGCTCCCAGACCTATTCTTCTTCGGTCTGGGTTAGAGAGGCCTTCGGTCTGGGTTAGAAGGGTGCTCGGTCTGGGTTCTAACCCTCTTCGGTCTGGGACCCATTATTTTCACTCTTATTTCCCTTTTTCATAATAACACCTACTTATAAATACCGCCATAAAAAACCGATTACATTTATTCCGCTTTTTTAACTGATGGAACAGACTAACTTCTATTTTAGAAAATGAATATTAATTAGTAATACTCAATTTGTTTTTTGTTGTATATTTGCCAACAAATGAAACGAATACTATTCACTATCATACTATTCTCTACTTTTGTGTCCATAGTTTATGCGCAGACAGATCGTAGACCTCAAAACCCTAATCATCGTATAGATGAATTTGGAAATGTTGTGGATCAATATGGTAATCAAATTGATCCATCCATGATTCCTCAAGACTTAGATAGTGCAAATGTTGAAATTAAGTCTTTAGAGCCCAAACTCTATATGTGGCACATTGAAGAAAACTTGGGAAACAGAACCATTGTTGAAACGGACACCATACACCATCACTATCAAAACTCAAATTTAGTAGAAGGATATAAAGGGCATTATAATTACTTAGGAAACTTAGGGGCACCACGTTATAACCGTATCTTCTTTTTAAGGGAAAACAAGGATCAACCTTTTTTTATTGCGCCTTACTCCAGTTTCTTTTTCACCCCGGAAGACTTTAAGTTCACCAACAGTAATATTCCATACACCAACTTAACCTATTATAAAGCGGGCAGTAAAATTAACGGAGAAGAGCGATTCAAGTCTTATTTTTCTGTAAATGCAAATAAACATTTAGCTTTTGGATTTAATATTGATTATTTATATGGCAGAGGCTATTATCATAGCCAATCTACTGCTTTTTTTAATGCCGGGATTTTTGGAAGTTATATTGGCGATAGATACCAGATGCATTTAATGTATAACAACTTCAACTTGAAGATGGCTGAGAATGGAGGCATTACAGATGATAGATACATTACTCATCCAGAAGATATGGCTCAGGGGAAGAATAAATATGAACCCCAAAATATTCCAACTCACTTAGATAACACTTGGAATAGAAACACCAACTTTTATGTTTATCTGAATCATAAATATAATTTAGGGTTTCACAAAGACGTTCTTCAAGTAAACGAAGAAAATGACTCTACCTATACTAAAGAATATGTGCCTGTAACTAGTTTTATTCACACCTTAAAGATTGACCGGAATCGTAGACGCTTCATTTCAAATAATGAACCCGAAGATTTTTATGCTAATACTCACATTAACAAAGGGGGTAATTCAAGTAATGACTCTACAACCTATATGGGTTTCAAGAATACTTTTGGAATCTCTTTAATGGAAGGCTTTAATAAATATGCACAATCTGGTTTAACAGCCTATGTTTCCCACAAAATCAGTAAGTATGATTTAATGAATGCCGACTCCATTACCGTTGATTCCTACAAAGAGAATGAATTATATGTGGGGGGTGAATTATCTAGACGACAAGGAAAGATATTCAATTATAACGTTACGGCAGAAGTGGGTGTTGCAGGAAAGGCTGCCGGAACTTTCCAAGTAGATGGAAACTTAGATTTCAACTTTAAGTTATGGAGAGATACTGTAAATTTCATAGCAAGGGGGTCTGTTTCCCGATTGAAACCCGATTTTTATATGAGACATTATCATTCCAACCATTTCTATTGGGATGAAGGTTCTGAAGATTTCAGTGAGCTGAATAATGAGTTTAAATCACAGATTGAAGGAGAGCTGAATATTAATAAATGGAACACAAATCTTAGATTTGGATTTCAAAACATAAAAAACTATACTTACTTTGATGGAAATGCACTTCCCAATCAAACTAAAGACAATATACAGGTCATATCCGCGTGTTTAAATCAAAACTTCAAATTAGGCATACTACACTTAGATAATGAAGTCATTTGGCAAAACTCCAGCAATAATGAAGTTCTTCCTTTACCTAAACTTTCATTATACCATAATTTATATATAAAAACAAAACTGGCAAAAAAAGTATTAAGCTTGGAATTAGGTGCCGACCTCCGTTACTTCAGTAGGTATAACGCATTGGCTTATACCCCGGCAATACAAAATTTCCATTTGCAGAACGAGAACAATAAAGTAGAAATTGGAGGTTATCCAATCATTAATGTCTATGCCAACTTCCATTTAAAACGGACACGTTTCTTTGTGATGTTTTACCACGTAAATCAAGGATCGGGAAGTTCTAATTATTTCTTGACTCCTCACCACCCTATTAATCCTAGATTACTCAAACTTGGAGTCTCTTGGAATTTTTACGATTAAATATAAGGTATGATTGTCAATAAGAATAATAAATACTGGAAATACATATTAATAGGTATCATTGCAACTTCAATAAGTACTTGTTACTCTAACAGAAAAAAACAGACTACAAACGTTGTAAGAGACTTACAAGCCATAAAGAAGGAGGGTGTTCTAAAAGTTGCAACCGAATACAACACTCTTGCTTATTATGTAGATGCCGATTCCATTAAAGGGTTTCATTATGATTTAGCTATGGCCATTGCAGCAAAACAAGGCTTAGTGGCAGAAATCATCCCTGTTATGTCGGTTTCAGATCGTATAGAAGGTATTCAAAAGGGGAAATATGATTTAATAGCCGATGATATTCCTATAACCTCCCCACTAAAAGATTCTCTCTTGTTAACCATCCCTATTAATCGTAGCAAGCAGGTTTTAGTACAACGGAAGCCTGTGGAAGGAGATACTGCTAAATTTATAAAAAACCAATTAGATTTGGCAAAGAAGACACTCTATGTAGTTGAAGATTCTCCGGCTTTACTCCGTATTGAAAATTTAAGCGATGAAATAGGTGATACTATATACACAAAAGAAATCAAAAAATATGGTTCAGAGCAACTCATAGCACTTGTAGCTCATAAAGAGATAGATTATGCGGTTTGCAATGAAGATATTGCTCAAGCATTGATTGATTCTTTTCCGCAATTAGACATTAATACAGAAATCAGCTTTAATCAGCTATACTCTTGGGCAGTAAATAAAGAATCAGTTGAATTAGCCGATTCTCTTAATGTTTGGCTAGAGTCTTTTATGAAGACTGCAGAATTCAAAGAGTTATATAATACCTACTATAAGGAAAAGGAATAGTAACGACTCAGTCATTTAAATAAAAAGCTCTTAAATAAAAAAGGGTATCATTAATAAATGATACCCTCTATTTATAATAAGAAGCCGCATTGAGGTGTGATAAAACTCCGAATGACAAGATTTGAG
>FZPS01000049.1_pt127 | contig 11556 bp, 11 predicted proteins | sample 1817821 | NCBI WGS metagenome assembly FZPS01 (sample SAMEA104158645, study PRJEB21678) | metagenome | place: Germany | collected 2015-04-21 | reverse complement strand
CTTAACCCCTATCCCTTGGCCCTTGAAACTAATAAAAAGCCATGGCTCCAATAAGGTTTTCTACCCTATTTTCACCATGACTTTTAACACAACTTTTTTATTTTTAACACGACTTTTTTATTCGTGACACGAGTTTTTTTGGGTTATACAACTTGTTGAAGAACTCTATAATTCCCTTCGTCCTTCTAACGCCCTTGAAAGTGTTACTTCATCTACATATTCTAAGTCCCCTCCTACAGGAACTCCGTTGGCAATCCGAGTTACTTTAATCCCTAAAGGTTTCAGTAATTTTCCGATATACATAGCTGTTGCTTCCCCTTCAATATTAGGATTGGTAGCTAAGATGACTTCTTCAACGGGATGATGCTGTACTCGTTCTAGTAACTCCTTAATTTTAAGCTCTGAAGGACCGATCCCTAACATCGGTGAAATAGCCCCATGTAATATATGATATAGCCCTTTGTACTGTTTGGTCTTTTCATAAGCTGCCATATCTCTAGGATCTTCCACCACCATGATCATCTCCTTGGTCCGTTTTTCATTTCTACAAATAGGACATGGATCTGTATCTGTTAGGGTACAACAAACAGAACAATACCGTATATTGTCTTTGGCAGAAATAATGGCTTCTGCTAGACTTTGGGCTTGTTCTTTTGGCATTTGAAGAATATGAAAAGCCAAACGTTGTGCTGTTTTTCTTCCAACACCCGGCAATTGTGCTAATTCTTCGATCAATTTTGTAATGGGATGACCATAATAGTTCATTTAAATTCTCCTTAGAATAAACCTCCTGGTAGATTGAGTCCACCTGTTAGTTTAGACATTTCATTATTTACCATTTCATCAGCTTTTCTAAGTGCTTCATTAACAGCTGCTACAATAAGATCTTCTAACATTTCTACATCTTCTTCATCCACTACTTCAGGATTGATTTTTACTTCCATTAGCTCTTTTTTACCAGATACAACAGCTGTAACAGCTCCGCCTCCTGCTGTTGCTTCTACTGTTCTTTGTTCTAATTCTTCCTGCATTTGTTCCATTTGTTTTTGCATTTTTTGTGCTTGCTTCATTAAATTATTCATATTTCCTGACATTCCAGGAAATCCGCCTCTTTTTGCCATAGTAAGCCTCCTATATTACATCCATATTTTTATTTTCTTCAATTATTGTACCTTGTTCTTTATGGATATTCAAGTTTAATGTTCAAGATTCCTCCCACTGAATAGGAACCCCTGCTTGTGACCAATGTTCTAACATTTCTTGCACTTTCGTATTAAGAAGGGAAGATTCTGCATCTTCTTCTTGTCCCTCTTGAACTAAACCGTACAGTTCTTGATACTTTTTTTGATATTCTTGAAATTCAATGACTTGAAGATGAAATTGTTTTCCCATGGTTTTTTCCAACTCTTCTCCAATCACATGTTTTCTTTTCCCAAGCTCTTCTACTAGGATACCATTAGGACAAATCAGATAATAGGTTTCTCCTTCCAGATAACCTGCTTCTACGTCCTTTAAAAGTCCTCCTAAAGGCCCCGTAAATTTTAGCTTAAAATCATTCCACTGTCCCACTGCCTTTTTCACCTCTTCTGGAACGGCTTTAGGCTTTGGGGGTGGAGCAGAAAATGTTGCCGTTGTCTTCGATGAATGAGTAGGATCTTTTTCAGCTACTGGTGTTATCTGAGATCCAAGCCATCCACCCTTTTCTAATTTTACCTCTAGTTGGCGAATTCGTTCTAATAAAGCATCATTGCTTTGCTCTAAACGAGGTTGACATAACTTCATCGCAGCAACTTCTAACAAAACTTTCCCTTGGGATGCATATTTCATTTGGGATTCTAACTCAGAAAAAACTCGAATATAGCGAAGTAATGTATTTCCTTCTACAATCTTACTTTGTTCTTTTAGCTTTTGAATCTGCTCTTTGGAATGATTTAAAATACCTTCTGCTTCTTTGGTTGCTCGAACAACAAGAAGATCTCGAAAATGCCTAATCAAACCTAGGACAAATTGGATTAGGTCTCTTCCTTGCATCTGAACTTCTTGAATCAGCTCAATGCACTGTTGGGTATCCTGTTGAATAAGGGCTTGGGTCATATCATAATATACCTGGGTATCTACGGCTCCTAATACTTGCAGTACTTTCTCTAGGGTAATTTGTTCCCCAAGATAAAAAGAAATACATTGATCCAAAATACTTAGGGCATCCCGCATAGAACCATCAGCCATTCCAGCAATATAAGAAAGAGCATTTTCTTCAATGTCTACCTGCTCAATTTCCATAAATTTTTTAAGTTGTTGGGTCATTTCTTCAATGGAAATTCTTCTAAAATCGAAACGTTGGCAACGTGAAAGAATGGTAGCTGGAATTTTCTGAGGATCTGTAGTTGCTAAAATAAAAATAATGTGAGGAGGGGGTTCTTCTAAAGTCTTTAAAAGAGCATTAAAGGCTCCTGTAGAAAGCATATGGACCTCATCGATAATATATACTTTATAACGACCTTTTGCTGGTGAATATTTTACTTCTTCTCGAATTTCTCGAATATTATCGACTCCATTATTAGAGGCGGCATCAATTTCAATCACATTCATGCCTGATCCTTCCATTTGGTCTCTACAAAGTTCACACTGGTTACAAGGATTTCCTTCTATAGAATGTTGGCAGTTGACTGTCTTAGCAAAAATTTTCGCTGTAGAAGTTTTTCCTGTTCCTCTAGTTCCACAAAATAAATATGCATGAGCAATACGATTGCCTGCAATTTGATTTTTGAGTGTACGAACAATATGATCTTGTCCTATGACATCATCAAAAGTTTGAGGACGCCATTTCCGATATAAGGCCGTATAAGACATACTTTCACCTTCTCTTTATTGGATCCTATTTCTATATTATAAACAATCTTCATTGAAAATAAAATGAAAAGAATAGTATAAAAAAAATGGACTGTTTTGTCCATTCCTTCTTTATAATAATAAATCCGTGCATCTACCGTCGACAGTGCTTCCCAAGCGTTACCTTTACAGTTAACTCAAGTCAGGCACCCTTACGGCACACAAGAGGTTTTGTTTAGTGCTGCTTCCTTCCGGACCTGACACGGTTCACAAATTCTTGTTGCGTAAGACCCAACTCTCATCGCCACTTATAAAGGGCAGACCTTACGAAGAAAAGCCTCGGGCAGATATCACCCCTGCTATAGCGGATTGCAGGTACAGGGCCCCGCTACCTCCCCGGCTGCACGGAAACTTTTTAACGCAATTAGGCAACATCTGTTGCATACTAAGTATAGTATTTTTTTATCTTTCTGTCAACCACCACTTCTTGTCAGATTCATTGATTCTAAAAATTCTTTGCTATATAATAGAAGAAGTGTTTACATTTTTATTTATACTTTAAAGGAGGAATTTTCTTGTCTATTTTTCTATACATTCTCACTCATAATATTATCCCCATCTTTACATTAATTGCACTAGGTTATTTTCTAAGCAAAAAGTTTGATTTGGATATTTTTACTTTAAGTAAATTAAATTTTTATATTTATGTACCTCTTTTTATTTTTGTAAACCTGTATACTACGGCAATCCCTTTTGAAATGATAAAAGCCTTATTTTTTGCCATTGCTATGCTAATACTCAATCTTTTACTTGGGAAAATTATGTCCCATCTTTTTCACTTTGATCAACCAATGGAAAATGCCTTTACTAATTCCATTGCTTTTTATAACTCAGGTAATATCGGTGTACCCCTCATAACCTTAGTTTTTAGCAGTGTTCCTTTTATCGTTAATGGAGAAACTCCTTATTTAAATATAGCACTAACGACCCAAATCATGGTATTGGTCATTCAAAATATTTCAACCAACACACTAGGATTCTTTAATGCAGGACGTGCTTCTTTACACTGGAAAGATTCCATTGGGAAAATTTTGCACATGCCTACCATTTATGCCATCCCATTAGCTTTGTTATGTAAGATTCTCCCTTATGATCTGACCCAATTTCCCTTATGGCCTGCTTTTACCTATGCCAAAGGTGGATTGATTTCCATTGCCTTGATTACACTAGGGGTTCAATTATCTCGCACAACCTTTGATTTTACACAAAAAAAGGTATATTTATCCGTTGTTACTCGATTACTTGGAGGTCCTCTTTTAGCTCTCCTTCTTATTTATCTTTTTGGTTTTGATGGGATTGTTGCTCAAACTTTAATGATTTCTTCTGGAGTTCCTACGGCTGTTAATTCTGCCTTAATTGCAGTAGAATACGATAATTGTCCGGATTTTGCTTCTCAAGCTGTACTACTCTCGACGTTACTAAGCGCCATTTCTTTAACAGTGGTTATCTTTGTAGCTCGAACCTTATTTCCCATTTAACCTTTACGTAATCTTTTAAAAAAATCTTTTAACAGAGCACTGGCTTCCTCTTGTAAAATCCCCCAAGTCACTTGTGCTTGATGATTAAAACGAGGCTCTTGTAAAAGGTTCAAAATAGAACCTCCACAACCTGCCTTCGGATTAGCAGCTCCTAAGATCACTTGAGGAATACGGGCTTGGATAATGGCTCCTGCACACATAGGACAAGGTTCTAAAGTAATATACATTTGACAGTCTTCCAATCGCCAATCACCCATATATTGGGAGGCCTCATGGATAGCTTGAATTTCCGCATGAGCCAAAGGATTTTTTTGACTATTACGCTGGTTAAACCCTTGCCCTATGATTTTCCCTTCATACACAACCACAGCTCCGATGGGAACTTCTTCTAGAGTATATGCCTCCCTAGCCAATTGGAGGGCTTTTCTCATATATTCTTCATGATTTTCATTTCTGTTTTTTTCTTCTTGATCTTGTAGTGACATTCTACAACTTCCTTCCATTCATACTTTCATCGTATAATACATCTATTATAATGAATAAGGCAATAAGAAAAAAGGGTAAAGTTTTATTAAAAAACCAAAATAAGAATTGACTTTTTTCTAAGTTTTTTTTATAATAACATATGAACAGATGATCATATGTTATTATAAATAGAAAGAAAGGGGTATTTCTATGAATGATAGTGCTAAAAAGGATTTTTTCTTAGAGGGCCTATCTTGTGCCCATTGTGCTTCTACTATCGAAAGTCAAATCTGCCAAATGGATGGCGTTAAAAAAGCATCTCTAAATTTTGCAACGAGTACACTTTCTGTAGAATTTGATCCTTCTATGAAATCAGATCAAATCATTACTCAAATGAAAGAAGACATTTTTAATATTGAACCTGACGTTACTGTAAAAGAAAAAGGGAAAGAGAATTCAACTTCTCATCAAACCAGTGGATTATGGAATCATATGAATAAAAAACAATTAGGAATTTTAATTTTAGGAGTTCTTGTATTTCTCTTAGCCTTATGGAATCCCTTTGCATTTATTCCATCTTGGGTTTTTTATGGACTCAGCTATTTTCTCATTGGAGGAGATATTGTATTAAAAGCCCTTCGCAATATTGCTCGTGGAGAAGTTTTTGATGAAAACTTCCTGATGACAGTGGCTACCATAGGTGCCTTTGCCATTCAAGAATTTCCTGAAGCAGTAGCTGTTATGCTTTTTTATAAAGTAGGAGAATTTTTTCAAGATATGGCAGTGGAACATTCTCGAAAATCTATTACAGATTTAATGGATATCCGTCCTGATTTTGCTCGCTTAATGGTAGGGGAAGAAATGAAAATAGTATCCCCTGAAGAAGTAGGAATAGGGGATTGGATTGTTATACAACCAGGTGAAAAAATTCCTCTTGATGGAATCATTATGGAAGGAGAGGCAAATATTGATACTTCTGCCCTAACAGGTGAGTCCCTGCCACGAAAAGTAAAACAAGGTGACTCCGTTCTAAGTGGATGTATCAATCAAAATGGGGTACTAAAAGTACAAGTATCTAAAGTTTTTGGGCAATCTACCGTTTCTAAAATTTTAGAACTGGTAGAAAACTCGGCAAGCCAAAAAGCTCCTACGGAAAATTTCATTACGAAATTTGCTCGTTACTATACTCCTGCAGTCGTATTTACTGCCTTAGCTCTAGCTGTACTGCCTCCTTTACTCCTGTCCGATGCTTTATTTTCTGATTGGCTCTATCGTGCTTTGGTATTCTTAGTAATTTCTTGTCCTTGTGCTCTGGTTATTTCCATTCCCCTTGGTTTTTTTGGTGGCATCGGTAGTGCATCTAAAGTCGGAATTCTTATTAAAGGGGGCAATTACTTAGAGGCTTTAAATCAGGTAGATACCATTGTTTTTGATAAAACAGGCACATTAACCCAAGGGGTTTTTCAAGTAAGCCATATTCTTCCTTCTTCCTCTTTTTCTGAAGAAGACCTATTAACTTATGCAGCTCATATTGAAAGCTATTCCAATCATCCCATTGCCTTATCTATTTTGCAAGCTTATGGTAAAGATATCGATGCAAGCAAAATTAAAAACTATAAAGAAATTCCTGGTCAAGGGCTAGAGGCAACAGTAGGTGAACAAAAAATATTGGTGGGCAATGATAAGCTTATGAAACAAAATCATATTTCTTATGAACCTGTGTCTTTCATTGGAACCCATGTATATGTAGCTGTAAATGGGATTTATGCTGGTGTTATCATCATTGCTGACCAAATCAAAAAAGATGCTCTTTCTACTCTTCAACAACTAAAACAAATGGGCATTAAGAAAACCATCATGCTAACAGGAGATCAAGTTACCATAGCCCAAGAAGTGGGGAGGGAGTTAAACCTAGATGAAATCCATGCTGAACTTTTACCCCAACATAAAGTAAAAAAACTGGAAGAACTTCAAGAAAAACAAGAAATGGGAAAAAAACTTATGTTTATTGGAGATGGAATCAATGATGCTCCTGTACTGGCTCGTGCAGATATTGGTACAGCCATGGGCGCCCTCGGATCCGATGCCGCTATCGAAGCAGCAGATATGGTTTTGATGACGGATGAATTATCTAAATTACCACAAGCTTTTCAAATTGCTAAAAAAACGCGTCGCATTGTTCTAGAAAATATTGTTTTTGCTTTAGGAACTAAGGGGATTGTTCTTTTATTAGGTGCCTTAGGAATTGCTTCCATGTGGAGTGCTATCTTTGCTGACGTCGGTGTTGCTCTCTTATCCATCTTAAATGCCATGCGAATTTTAATCCTTCATAAAGAAATTTCTTCTAATGAGAAATAAATTATAAAAAGACTTACGCCTTTGTAAAGGAGTCCCTAATAGGTTCTCCTTTCTTTTTTGTTTCTTTTTTACCCATTTTAACATTTGACAACTATATTTTGTGGTTTATAATAAAGGTTATAACAAAATATAGTACTTAAATTTTTTCTAGGGGGTTTTTATGTGTTTGAATATGTAATGAAGCGAGATGGCAGTACTGCTATTTTTGAGCAAAGAAAAATTACCAATGCCATATTAAAAGGATTAAAAGTTGTTTATCAAGATCGTCGAAAAGAAGAATTGGAAAAATTAGCTGAAGTGATTAGTGATAAGGTTATCTATCGTCTTTCCCAAAAAGATTTTACAAGACTCTTTCCTTCTGTGGAAGAAATCCAAGACGTAGTCGAAGATACACTGATCGAGATGGGAGAAAAATCCGTTGCCAAAGAGTATATTCTTTATCGTTTTCAGCACAAAGAAATTCGAGAAGGAAGAAAAATTCTCCTAGATGGAGAAAAAATGATTGATGAATATGTTCATCAAGATGATTGGAAAGTAAAAGAAAATGCAAATATGGGCTTTTCTTTACAAGGTCTAAATAATCATATCATTTCAGAAGTAACAAAAAACTTTTGGCTTCAAAGAGTCTATTCAAAACCGATACGACAAGCTCATATCGAAGGAGATTTACATATTCATGATCTTGGGTTACTGTCCACCTATTGTTGTGGATGGAGTATCGAAGATGTTCTACTAAAAGGCTTTGGAGGGGTCGAAGGAAAAATTGAAAGTAAACCTGCTAAACACTTTAAAACAGCCTTAGGTCAATTGGTTAATTTTTTATATACCTTGCAAGGAGAGGCTGCTGGTGCCCAAGCTTTCTCTTCTTTTGATACGTATTTAGCTCCTTTTATTCGTTTTGACGAATTAAGCTATAGCCAAATTAAACAAGCCATGCAAGAATTTATCTTTAATTTAAACGTTCCTACTCGAGTAGGATTTCAAACTCCCTTTGTGAACCTAACCATGGATCTGGTTTGCCCTAAAACCTTAGCAGATACAGCTGTCATTATTGGCGGACAATATCATCCTCATTATACTTATAAAGATTTTCAAAAAGAAATGAATCTTTTAAACATTGCTTTTTGTGAAGTGATGATGGAGGGAGATGCAAGAGGACGTATTTTTACTTTCCCCATTCCTACCTATAACGTAACAAAAGAATTTGATTGGAATAGTCCCGTAACAGAAAAAGTTATGGAAATGACTGCAAAATACGGAATTCCCTATTTTGCCAACTTTGTCAACTCCGATATGTCTCCAGAAGATGCTCGTTCTATGTGCTGTCGCTTACGCCTGGATAATCGAGAACTTCGAAAACGAGGTGGTGGCCTTTTCGGTGCCAATCCTTTAACTGGATCTGTTGGCGTTGTAACTATTAATTTACCCCGTATTGGCTATTTATCTTCTACGGAAGAAGAATTTTTCCATCGTCTCCATCGACTTATGGATCTTGCCAAAATCTCCCTTGAAACCAAGCGAAAAGTATTGGAGAAAAATACAGAGATGGGGCTCTATCCTTATAGTAGTTATTACTTGTCTGATGTATATAAACGTTTTGGAAACTATTGGAAAAATCATTTTAGCACCATTGGATTAAATGGAATGAATGAATGTATTCTAAACTTTTTTAATGGGAAAGAAAATATTGCTACTCCTAAAGGCCAAGCCTTTTCTCTAAAAGTATTGGACTATATGCGAGAAGTAATTGCCGAATACCAAGAAGAAACTGACAACCTTTATAACCTAGAAGCAACTCCGGCGGAAGGAACAGGATATCGCCTAGCTCGCTTAGATAAAGAAAAGTATCCTTCGATTATTACAGCTGGTAAAGCAGAACCTTACTATACCAATAGTACTCAACTACCTGTTGATTATACCTGTGATTTATTTGATGCTCTTGATCTACAAGAAGAATTACAATGTAAATATACAGGTGGGACTGTATTTCACGGGTTTTTAGGGGAGCGAGTCGAGGATATTACCACTTGTAAAAAATTAATTTCTACTGTTATGGAAAATTATCGTATTCCTTACTTTACTGTATCTCCTACTTTTTCTGTATGTCCAGAACATGGATATCTTTCAGGAGAACATTTTACCTGTCCCTATTGTCACCAAGATGCTGAAGTATGGACTCGAATTGTAGGATTCCATCGACCTGTTCAAAACTGGAATAAAGGAAAACAAGAAGAATTTAAAGAGCGAAAAGAATTTGCTGTTATATAGGAGGTTCTTATGTTAATTCAAGGCTATCAAAAAACAACACTTCTTGACTATCCAGGAAAAGTTGCATCCACCGTCTTTACAGGTGGATGTAATTTTCGCTGTCCCTATTGTCACAATGGCCACTTGGTTTTAAACTCCCACCAGGAGCCTGCGATTCCTATGGAAACCATTATCACTCATCTAAAAAAACGCCAAAAAGTATTAGAGGGTGTATGTATTTCCGGGGGGGAACCGACGCTACAACAAGACTTGATTTCTTTCATTCAGCAAATAAAAGAAATGAGTCTTAAAGTAAAACTAGATACCAATGGAAGTCATCCTGATCTATTAAAAGAATTACTAGAGAAAAAACTAGTGGATTATGTTGCTATGGATATTAAAAATAGTTTTAAAAAATATCCGAAGACCATTGGTGTTTTAGACTTTGACTGTTCTAAAATTAAAATCAGCTCTTCCCTGCTCATGGAACAATCCATTCCTTATGAATTTCGAACCACTATTGTGAAGGAATTACATCAAGAAGAGGATTTATTCCAAATTGGTGAATGGTTAAAAGGGGCCTCTGCCTATTTTCTACAACAGTATAAAGAATCACCCTACCAAATTCAAAAAGGCTTTACTCCTTATTCAAAAGAAACACTCCATGCCTTTGCTGAAAAATTACAACCATTTTTTCAATCTGTGGGAATCCGAGGAATTGATTGATAAAACTCCTTATTCCCTAGGATTGATATATAAACTTCCATCTTTTTGAATTTCTGCATAAAATACTTTTTCAATAGAATGGATCCCCTGCATCCTAAGCTGCTGCTCTACCCATCCTCGGTCTAAGTTTAATTCTCTGAGATTCCTTTGCACAAGTTTTCCATCTGTAATAATTTCTGTTGGTAGATGATTAGGGTTTTGTGGCTGAATATTCATATCTTGCCTAGTAACTGTTTCTTTTTCTGCCTTTTTAAGAACACTCAAAGATCCATTGGGTTCTAAAATACCGTATTCCACATCTGCTACGGAAAAAACATCTTTACTTCTTAAAAGCATGCTTACATCATCTAAGTTTAATCTCATATCCTGTAGGACCTTCTCCATAATTCTTCCTTTTTTTAATGATATTAAAAAAAGTTAAATGACTCATTTGCTTTTTCCCTAAAATTCTAGTTAATAATAGTAATGCGAAAAAAGTAAAAACTGCTTGCAATAAAATTTGAAACATTTCCATCATCATAAAAGATAGATCTATTTTTTGCTGTTCTAGAACAATAATTCTATTCTAGTAACTCTTGATCCATCAAAAAACACCTCCTTATTTAGCATACTTAACTAGTATGTCCTAAATAGGAGGTGTTTATTTGATAATATAAATATAATCTTTATATTTTTTAATAAGTTTCTACAAAGATTTCAAAGTGAGCTTGAGGATGAGCACAAGCAGGACAAACCTTGGGAGCTTCCTCTCCTTCATGAATGTAACCACAATTGTTACATTTCCATAATACCGGTTGTTCTTTTTTGAATACTTCTCCCTTATCGATATTCTCTGCTAGTTTTCTAAAGCGTCTTTCATGACGGTCTTCTACTTCTGCAATCTTTCGATAAACAGCTGCAATTTGAGAAAACCCTTCTTCTTCTGCTATTTTTGCAAAAGTAGGATAAAGATCTGTCCATTCTTCATTTTCCCCTGCTGCTGCAGATAATAGATTGGTTTTTGTATCACTATAAGCAACAGGATAAGCTGCTTGTATTTCGATGGCTTCATCTTGATAATCTTCCGCTAAAAATTTAAAAAATCTTTTTGCATGCTCTTTTTCATTATCAGCGGTTTCTTGAAAAATATTTGCAATTTGTACATATCCTTCTTTTTTAGCAATGGATGCATAGTAATTATAACGCATTCTAGCTTGAGATTCTCCTGCAAAAGATTTTAGTAAGTTTTCTGCGGTTTTCGTTCCTTTTAATGATTTCATCTAAAAACCTCCTCATGATTTATCTTTATTTAAGAGCTGATCTTTTTATTTATCTACAGATCATTGGCTCTTGTTGACTCTACTTATTATTATACTCTAAAAAAAGAAAAAATCAAGTAATAATTGTTTTCTTT
>FZPS01000006.1_pt67 | contig 11556 bp, 8 predicted proteins | sample 1817821 | NCBI WGS metagenome assembly FZPS01 (sample SAMEA104158645, study PRJEB21678) | metagenome | place: Germany | collected 2015-04-21 | reverse complement strand
GTGTTGCCGTTATCGTATGTGAGTTTAACAATGAGTCCGGATAAATCAAGCTTATCTCCGATGTAATATTCATTATTTATCAAAGTTATAATTGCTATCGACTTTACTGCTCTGTTTGATACGCTGAGTTTGTTTGTGTTGGAGGTGATATTACCATATGTTATAGTTATTACTTTGCCATTGTGGGTGGCTTTTGATAATATAATACCGTCCTCAAGTGATGTCTTAATGCCGTATAAACTAAAGTCTTTATAGCTGACATTGATATAAGATGCATCGGCATATTTAATCTTTATTGTAAGCTTCGATAAATCGAGGGTATCGCCTGAATAATATGAAAGCTTCGGTTGAGTGACAATTTCAATTGAGGATACTTCTTTAGGCTTAACCGTAATCGGTATTGTCGTGTATACATTGTCGCTTGATCCTTCGATAAATGTTCCAACCCAGACGTAAGCGACATCGTCAGCTGGCGTAAGCTCACGATTCTCATCCCAATTAATGTCATGGTTGCTGAAATCAGCGAAAGCTACGTCAAGCGTTGTTCCGTCTATGTAGGTGAGGGTTACAACAAGCCCGGTGAGGTCAAGTGTTCCCCCTTCGGTGTAAAGAGTCTTTGTGGGCTTAGTCTTGACTTTAATACTCGTCGTCGCATAAAGGTTGCCGACATAAACTGTGAAGGAAGCGGATGTTTTATTGCCAAAGGAAATTGTGACTTTATGTATACCGGCTTCAAGCTCCTCATTATGTGCAGGTGTAACCTTTATATTGTATGTTGCAAAATTAACGTATGAAACTCCGGTAATCCTTCTGCCGTCTCTGTATGTCAGGTTTACGACAAGACCGGATAAATCAAGCTTATCGTCAATATCATAATAAAGCTTTTTCGGGTAGCTTGTAATCTCGATTTTATTGATTACATCACTTGATTTTACTACTTTGATCTCAAACGTTTCACTTACCACTGACGAATCGGTACATCCTACTGTAACCGATTTATGCTCAGCTGTCAGCTTGGTTGTCGTAGGAATCGAAAGTGTAATGCCGTATTTATCAAAGTCGGGGTATGCGACGGTTATCGGACTATAATTCTCAGGATCAGAAAAAGAGAGCTCTACAACAAGTCCTGTGTAATCGATATAATCACCGACTTCGTAAACGGTTGTATCAGGCTTATTTTTAACGGTAATACCTTTGACGCTTAAACCTGCTCCCCAAGAACTTGCAACAACAGACAGCTTAAAGCTTGTTGATATTGAGCCGCAGCTGATTATGACATCTAACTTATTGTGATCTTTCGTGAGAATTATGCCATTTTCAAGCGATACAGTTATACCGTATTTATAAAATGCTCTATACGGAGCCCTTATAATTGTGTCGTCAAGATAAGTAATGTTAACGGAAAGATCATAAAGGTTCAGGCGCGATCCATCGCTGTAGTCGGTATAAAACGGTTCAACTATGCTAATGCTCTTGATCGACGACGCAGCGACAGCTGATTTTGACAGGTCGCTTAGCTCGCTGTCAGCTTCGTCTGCCGCTGAGGCAACAGCTTTTACACGTGCGACATATGATTGTCCGCCTACAATGTCAGCACTTGCATTAATGACTCCTGTCTTTGAAGTTGTCTCATGTGTATATACAGGCGTCGTTGTGTCTGATGTGGAATAAATGTAAATGACATATTTGGAAACAGCGGACGGTGAGTTTTTGTCTGTAATTGTGTAGCTAAGTCCGCCGGATGTCGTATTTGTGGCGAGTGATATCGACGGCGTTTCAAGGCTTGTGCTAGCAAGCACAATTGCGCTTGTCTGAGCCGAAATATCGCCAGCGTAAACAGTTACCTTTGTCCCAATAAGGGAAGATGTGATTGTAGCTCCATGAGCAGGGGACGTAGTTATGCCATATGTATCGAACAAGCTCAATGGAATTACGCTGTTATATTCTCTTCCTGTTTCATCTTCGTAATAGAGCTTGACCTTCAGACCTGAGAGATCAAGTTCAGAGCCTATCATATACGCGAGTTTTGTAGGCTGTGTATAAATCAACAGCGATGTGGCTACTCCTGTAGCGACAGCTTCGTCTGAGAATGAAGAGTAATCGCTGTCGGCATATGTTTTACCGCCAACGGCGCTCGATTTAGCCTTAGCCTTTACTCTTGCTATATAAAGTGTGCCGATTGAAATAGTACTGCTGAGTTCAAAGGTACCTTCTGTTGTCAGCAGGTTATCATACGTTCTGACAAGTGTACCACCGGCAGTGTAGAGCTGAAGAGTATAGGACGCGACGCCGGCGGTGTTTGGGTCGGTGATACTGAAGTTTAACCCACCATCGTCGAGGTTTGGTGTTAGAGTAACGGACGGCGTCGACAGCTTAACCGTTGAGGCGGCAGGTGTGGCGCTGGCCGCTTGAGCGATGATAGTAACAGGTAGCGCGGTGATTATCATCATTGCTGTTAGGGTAATTGCAAGGATCCTTTCGAGTTTCATGGCCTTTCTCCTTTTAGAAGCATATTAAAACGTGCAAGGCAATAAAAACGAAGATGCTAATATAAAATAGACAAAAAAGCAAAGTATAAAGAATGTGCGTACAGGTACATTATACAACAATTAGGTGCTCTGGCACAAGAGACAAAAGATATAAATGGATATATTTACGCAAATTTCACAGCAATATATTTCCATAACATGTCTATCCTTAATATAGACGAAAAAAATAACAAAAAGTTTCAAATAACACAGCATAAAAAATATATTTAATATTTTGTTCATAATTATAATGGCCGCTGTGTACCAGCAGCGGAAATGCCGTTGATAATGTAAGAAACCTCTTATTGACATCAACTTTTTAGCGTGTTATCATTAAATAAATGAAGAATATATTATAAACCCGCGAAGGGGGTGGAACCATGGCCGAGCGATGCGCAAATTGCGGTCGAGATTTGTCGGTAGAAACAGCACGTAGTAAGATAGGATTTTGTGTAGAATGCTCTAAAAAAGTCGCTCCCTTCATTAAGTTTATATCGCAAAGTAAAATCTCATCCGTGCGGCTCTTAGATGTTAATGCCGACAAACTACAAGAGATGGGAATTACAGAGAGCGGCATTGCTTACCTTCGCAAATGCTGCTTAAGATATGATGCTAAAAAGAAAGAGAAAGAATCTCAACTGTCAGAGGAAACTGGCGAAACATCAGCGATAACATCAAAGGCGGCAGCAACAAGTATACCTGCAAGCGATGATGACAATGCGAAGACACGTGTTACTCCTGTTGTTGCGTCAAATATTACGCAAAGAAATAATCACATATTAGATATCACCTATGATGATGACGAGGACGTTGAGAGTATCGAGTATGCCAAAAGGCAACGTAAAGGACGGAAATCAAAGCGTAGTACAGTATTTATTGTTGCTGCGTTAGTGCTGGCAGTCGTAGTATTTACAGCGCTGTGTGTATCCGGAGTTTTTGGCGGAGGTTTTTTATTTGGCGGAAATAGTCAGGGCGGTAAGCACAGCTCCGATGACGAAAGCATAACAATTAGAGATGTAACAGGCACAGCAGACAACAGTTCATCGGATGACGATACAACAAACATAGGGCCTGGCGAATCTACCTCAGATAATACAACTGATAATCCGGACACGACACATGATAATGAATCGTCTGATGTTGTATGCAATCACCAGTGGGCAGAAGCTACTTGCACAGAACCACGCACATGTACTTTATGTGGTGCGACAGAAGGTGAGGCTCTTGGTCACAAATGGGAAGATGCTACGTGCACTGAACCTAAAAAATGCACTGTATGCGGCGTGACAGAGGGCGAAGCTACCGGTCACCAGTGGAAAGAGGCTACTTGCACAGACCCGCGCACATGTACTTTATGCGGTGCGACGGAAGGCGAGGCTCTCGGACACAAATGGGAGCATAATGATGAGCTTGACGAGGATATCTGCTCGGTTTGCGGCTTAACCATAACGGAGGCCACGCTCGGTTATCCGTGTACGCATAAATGGGCTCCAGCAACCTGCACAGCACCTAAGACATGTACGGTATGTGGTTCAACGCGTGGTGAACCTGTTGACCACAGCTGGGTTGACGCGACATGTACGACGCCTAAAACGTGCTCGGTATGCGGTGCGACGATGGGAGTAGCTAATGGTCATAAGGTATCGGGCATCACGTGCACAGTCTGTGGGCAAGTTGTCGTCACAATAAACGATGTTGGTGTTACATACAGTGATGCGAGCGGGATTGACATAAAAATTGAAACGATTGATAAGGTTATGGGTGGCGATGTAATCTCCTACTACATAACTTATACAATGACAAATACAACACAGTCGACATTGCACGAGGGAACATTTAAGCTGTTCCTTGAGAATGGCAGTCCTATAAATCAGAGCGGGGTATTTGCCGATCTTTCACCGGGCGAAACAAGAACAAAGATAGCAGTGTTTAATATAGCTGTGACAGATATTCCGATGATACTTGAATTTAATTATGATGAGGATGAAACCGACCTCTCAAGCTCATACTTCCGCACAGTCCCGTCGCTGACATCACTTTATTGGCGCCTGCCTTAAATTAATTTTGAGTTTTAAGGTCTTTATAATGTATAAAAATGCCCTCCGTACTCCTACGGAGGGTATTTTTTGGATAATTACATGTTGCGGCTATTTTATTTATTTTATCTTTTTTATGCTGTAGACTAAAAAACTTCGCTTTCATATTTTTTCTTGAGCTCAGTAAGCATGGCGTCGGAGTGAGCCTTGATAAGCGCTGCATACCGCGCAGTGATGATAATTTCAAGAGATTCTGCAAGTCTCTCATGTGCGCCGGGTATTTGGGGGTTTAAATCTTCATCTCGGATACAATCGTTGATGCGTCGGCGAAGGAGTTCAATGTCATATTGCCCATCGTCCAAAATACTATCGGTTATTCGGCAAATGTAGTCATAAAGTAATGACTCGGGGATTATATCATCTGTTTTTATGCCTGCAACACCATTTATGTATTTAAGCAGAAACGAAATATCGGCAAGATGCATAGCGTCGCGAAGCATTTTTATAATTAAAATACGGGCGAAATTATCCTTTGTATAAAGCTTGTTGACGGTATTTGCAATCCAACCGCGCTTCACCCAGTTCTGTAGTGTCGAACCGTCAAGACCGGTTATGTCTCGTACCTGAGAAAGCATTATACCTTCTTTAAGATAAAAAATCTTACCGAGAAACTCAAGCCCTGTCGAACCATCCATATCTTTTTTAAGCAGAATAGTTCCCGGAATTTTATCGTCAATTATGCCAAGGTACATATCATAACCTCCTCATTGGTTCTACATGGATTATATCATACGGTCACGGGATTGTCAAGCGCTGGCATTGGATTTTAATATATTTTATAAACATTTTAAAATTTTGTATTAGTTATACATATGTGTAACAATATATTAATGTTTTATACACATGTATATATTGGATATTGATTTTTTACAGAAAAATGTGTTTAGTGAAATAAAATTTTGTGGACTTTTTATGTGAAATAAGATATAATTTATTATAATTAAATAGTAATATGCGATTGATGTTTTTTATCGCATTATCAACAGTTATCATAATTTGCTTTTAGGGCAAACCACTAAAGGAGGAAAAGCGCAGATGGAATACAGAATAATGGAAAACATTGGGGCAAAAACGTCGCTTCTTGGCTTCGGGTGCATGAGATTTACGAGTAAAAAGGATGGCGGTGTAAACGTCAAAAAAGCGTTTGCACTTATTGACGAAGCTTATAAGAACGGTGTCAACTATTTCGATACAGCATATGCTTATCTTAATGGTGAAAGTGAAAAAATTGTCGGTGCCGCGCTTGCTCGTTATCCGCGCGAAAGCTTTTATGTCGCGACGAAGCTGCCGACATGGCTAATCGATTCAAAGGAGAAAGCAGAGGCCATATTCAACGAGCAGTGTACACGCCTTGGCGTGGATTACATAGATTTCTACCTGCTTCATTCGTTAAATCGTTATAGTTATGATAAACTTGTGTCGCTCGGCATACCGGAGCTTTGCGAAAAGTGGCGCGCTGAGGGCAAAATCCGTTATTTCGGATTTTCTTTCCACGATAATTATGATGCATTTGAGCATATATTGACATCGCGCAAGTGGGATTTCTGTCAGATTCAGCTTAACTATATGGATTCCGACGAACAGGCAACAATGCGCGGCTATGAGCTTGCCGAGCGTATGGGCGTTCCGATCGTTATAATGGAGCCGATTAAGGGCGGCACACTTGCTCGTCTACCTCGGCCTGTTATGCGTCACTTCAAAGCTATTGATCCGAATGCTTCTGCAGCTTCGTGGGCTCTGCGCTGGTGCGGTTCGCTGCCGAACGTTAAGGTTATATTAAGCGGTATGAACGAAAGAAGCCAGCTCGTTGACAATCTTGCGACATTCAATGAATTCCGCCCCCTCTCCGATGAAGAACAAGCGGCTGTTGCAAAGGTTAAGGCTACAATCCTCTCACGCGTCAGAAACGGCTGCACAGGCTGCCGCTATTGCGTGCCATGCCCGCAGGGTGTTGATATACCGCGTGTGTTTGGTTTCTGGAATGAATACGGTCGTTATATGCGCCGTGCGGATACTCGCCGCAGATGGCAAGGTTTCAAGGCTGAAGCAAAACCTGATCGCTGTGTTGCCTGCGGAGCATGTGAGAAGAAGTGCCCGCAGAAGATAAGTATTATCGAAGATCTGCGTAGGGCTAACGCTGAGCTTAGTGCCATAAAGTGATATAGCAAAATAGACTTATCAAAGTAAAATAAAAAACAATAAAAAAGCGACCAGTATCTTTTGTTGGGTACCGGTCGCTTTTGTTTTATGAAATTTGATATTTAAACTAAAGATAAAAAGGGAATATCAAAACCATCAAAGCTTCGATTCAAAGTAGTCGAGCACGGAAGGGAGCATCCTATCCCAAAAATCCCAAAAGTGCACGCCTTTGTCTTCTGTGTAGCGATAGCCCGGGTAAGATATTTCCTCCATGAAGCGGCGGAAGCGGATATTATCTTCGTATAGGTAATCTTCCGTTCCGCATATCTGCCACAGCTCCGGCAGAGGGGAGTTTGACCCAAGAGCGCGCCGCACGAGAGCATAAAGGTCACTGTCCGAGTTCGGGAGTGTATTTACATAATCGACACCCCAGTTGTTCTTGGCGACATCGGGCCAGAAGCGGCACTCAACTATTCTGTAAACAATATCCGTGACGCCTGACAGGCTTATGGCAGCCGAGAAAAGGTCAGGCCGCGACAGTGCCAGCTTAAAGGCCCCGTACCCGCCCATTGAATTGCCCATGACAAAGCGGCGGGCGCGGCTTTTAGTAAATCCAAAGGTGCGAGTAAGCTCTGATGGCAGCTCGTCTGTTATCTGCGTATAAAACTTCTCACCGGTCGCTGTGTCGGTGTAATATGAGAGACGAGCATCAGGTGCAACAGCGGCAAAGCTATGCCCTTCAAGTAAGCTTTTAATGCGTGTGCCGCGAAGCCATGAGTGCGTGTCGTCCCACATCCCGTGTGTTATCATGACATACGGAATATCGCTTCCGTCAGATTCGCATGTGGCACGTTTAGCAAGCGCATCCGGAATCATCACCGTGTATGTTGCAACTCGTCCGAGCGCCAGTGAATAATATTCCACGTCGCGTATGAGCATACGTCACCCCTCCAAGATTTAGTACAGCGGCTCGTCGCGTCTTGTGATAAGGTTATTGATATAGCGTGCGACATAGACGCCCTCGGAGGAAGCCTGGGAGAGCGAGCGTGTAGTGCCAGAACAGTCTCCGATGAAGAAGAGACCGCGCTGTGCGCTCTCAAAATGATTATCGACGGCCACAACTGAGTTGTAGAACTTGACCTCAGTACCATAAAGGAGGTTGCCGTAGTTAGCAGTGCCGGGGACAAGCTTATCGAGCGCAAATATCATCTCAATTATTGTATCAAGCGTAGCTTTCGGAATGCATAGCGCAAGGTTACCGGGCGTTGCCTCAAGTGTCGGACGTGTAAATGTCTCACGCAGGCGCTTTTCGGTTGTACGGCGTTCTTCAAGAAGATCGCCGAAGCGCTGAACCATAACGCCACCGGCAAGCATGTTTGTAAGCGCTGCTATGTGTTCACCGTAAGCATTTGAATCGCGGAATGGCTCTGTAAATCTATGAGTTACGAGAAGAGCAAAGTTTGTATTTTCTGTATGAAGTTCAGGATCGTCATAGCTGTGACCGTTCACAGTGATGATGCCGTTAGTATTTTCCGCAACAACACGTCCGTGTGGATTCATACAGAAGGTGCGGCATGCACTGCGTGTTTTAGGTGAACGGTACACAATTTTACACTCGTAAACTTCGTTTGTTATAGGCTCCCATATCTCTGCAGGGCATTCAAAGCGAATGCCTATGTCAACGCGGTTGTTGGCGTTTTCAATTCCGTATTGGGAGCAAATCTCGGATGTCCACTTCGATCCGCTGCGACCAGTAGCTATGATGATATACCGGCTTGTGAACTGCTCACCGTTCTCGGAGGTAAGTATCCAAGCATCACCGTCTCCACTTTTGTCGACAGATATGACTTCTGTATAATAGCGTATTTCTATATGCGAAGAAATATATTCAATTAAATTTTTCAATATTAAATAGTTGCGCTCTGTGCCAAGGTGGCGCACCTGGGCATCAAGCATGTGAAGGTCGTACTGAAGGGCACGACGCTTGAGGTCTGATCCTATGCTTGAATACATCTTAGCGCCCTCGCCACCGAAGGCTAAATTGACAGAATCGACGTATTTCATTAGCGAAAGGGCAGGCGTGTCACCGATATAGTTACAGAGATCACCGCCGAATTGGTTTGTTATGTTATACTTGCCGTCGGAGAAAGCTCCAGCGCCGCCTATACCGGTAGTTATGGAACAGTAGCGGCATCTAATGCAGTTTTTAATCTTTACGCCGTCGATCGGGCACTTGCGTTTCTCAAGCGGTGCGCCTTTTTCAAGAATTATTATTTTAAGTGAGCTGTTGCGTTTGACAAATTCATAAGCGGCGAAAAGTCCGCCGGCACCGCCGCCGGCAATTATTACATCGTAAGTATTCACGTTTTATAATTCCTTCGTTTCGGTGGTTTTTATTTTTTATTGCCACTGTCTTTTTGTAAAATAAGACAGCATATATAGCACAACGTATGTATTTTAACACAAAAGCAAACGATAATTCAACAATGGGTTAATATTGACATTAAAAGACATTTTTAATAATATGCACATCGTTATTTGTTATATGCAGTATAAAGCAAAAGCAGCGTATAAAAGACAGCTTTATTACAGCTAAAAGACGAGAAAAAAATAAAAATCACCCGTCAAGCTAACTTTTAATATTGCCATCTGATGCGATATTTCGCTCAAAATGATATATATACTGCTGTAAAACTCCGGCATACGGTGAAAGCTTGCCAAGTTTTTTGGGGTCATCAAAATACTTGCCCGCTGTCCGCTTTATCCAGACGTCAGACGGGAACTGAGACAGGTCACCGAAGCCGTACAGAAGGGCACAAGCGGCAACCTTTGGGCCGACGCCCTTTATTTTAAACAGAAGTGATGCGGCATCCCCGCCCGCTTCAACTGCGTGCTGTACATCGTCAAGCGACATCTCACCTGTTGTTATACGCCGTGCGGCGTCAAAGACATATTTCGCGCGAAACCCCATTTTGGAAGGGGCGAGGGCATCGTAGCCAGCCTTATATGTAGCGGATGGGGAGGGGAAGGAGCCGTATTCATACCCGCGGTGTGAAACCGGTTGTCCAAGACGCAGGCACAAGTCGGAGATAATCTTTTTTATGCGGGGGATGTTGTTATTTTGGGAGATAATAAACGAACAAAGGGCTTCCCACGGCTCCTGTCGCAGTATTCGTATGCCGCATCCGGCAAAAGCTGCAAGCGTCATGCGGTGTCCGCCGCCAAAGTGTTCCACAATAGCGCTGTTTATATAGGCATAATCGACGTCAAAGCCGAAATACCGGTACCAGATTTTATAAAAGTCGTCCGCAGTCGCACCCTCAATTATCACAGTGTCAATATCTGGGGAAATAACGTTTATGTAGCGCCCGTATGCGACGCCACCCCATGCGGAAAAGTTTCCGTATAACTCCGGGTATGTGTTTTCTTTTGGATCAAAGCGAAAGCACTGACCGCAGCCGAAAGTGAGCATAGCGTCAAAGGGGTAAACGCCGCGAACAGTGACGTAAGGTACGCCGTCCGGGGACGTGGATTCGGTGACATTTAATTGTGTTGTGGTGGATTTTATGTATGTATGGGGGAAAGCCCCCATATTAATATTTGAGGTGATCATTATTTTAAAATTCTAACCTGCTTACTTATATAGACTGTAATAGGAAATAGTATACAAGTATCGCTATTGCCAAATGCGTCTCTTCGTTATATAATGTTTATACTATATATTAATTATAATTATGCCGCGCATTAAAATCAAGTTTGCGGCCTTTGGGTAAAAACAGAAACGGAAGCAATTATATAGAAAAACAAAGCAAGAAAAGAAACGGAAGAATTATTATGGAGCGCATTTATACAATCCCCGTAAACGAAAAGTTCGAGGAGTCAGCGAAGGACGCATCAAACGGTTGCCCCTTCTGCGCCCTCTTCCGCATGCTTGAGGAAAATGAGCTTGAAATCATCCTCGGTGCGTCGATGATGGACCCCGATATACGCATAAAAACAAATGAGGTTGGTTTTTGCCCCGTCCATTATGACATGATGTACGCGCGCGGCAACCATCTTGGGCTTGCTCTTATGCTTGAGAGCCATTTTGCCGAACAGCGGCGAGCACTTGAAGTAAGCGGCCTTTCGGCTATTATAAAAAATCCGAGCGATAAAGCAGTTGATTCATTGACGAAGCTTGAGCGTTCATGTTACGTTTGCGGCAAGATTAACTACCATTTTAAGCGTATGGTTGAAACGGCGGCTCTTCTTTATGATACGGAGGAGCAGTTCCGCGAAAAAGCCGCAGCACAACCGTATTTTTGTCTCCCGCACTACCGCGATTTCCTCGTTGAAGCTAAGCGGCGCATGAATAAAAAGAATTTTGCGCAGTTTTATAAAGTTATATCGGCACTCGAGCTTGACTATTATGATACGATTTCAGCGGATGTTTCGTGGTACTGTAAAAAGTTTGATTATCGATATGGCGATGAGCCGTGGTACAATTCAAAAGACGCTGTTCCTCGCGCAATAAAATTCTTATCGGGCGATATTCATCGTATAAATAAAAAGTAATCGTGTAATATCGGGCGCACAAACATATTTGATATTTAAGAATGGAGGCAGCACGATGCCGGTAAAAGATGAGATCATGAGCCTTTACCGCTCTGACATGCCAAGAATGCGGCTAATTCCCGCTATCGTTTGCGCTGTTTTAACAGCGCTGGCGGGAGCTATGTCCGGGGTATATGCCGGTAAAATTATTGGTGCCGTTTTTTTGATTGCTGCTACATCAGTTTTCGCTGCGCTCCTAT
>FZPS01000059.1_pt134 | contig 11557 bp, 6 predicted proteins | sample 1817821 | NCBI WGS metagenome assembly FZPS01 (sample SAMEA104158645, study PRJEB21678) | metagenome | place: Germany | collected 2015-04-21 | reverse complement strand
CCTTTGATGTCTTCCTCCTTCAAATTCGACAGAAAAAAAAGTCTCTAACATCTCTGCCGTTTCATTAACGGTAATAAAACGACCAGGGATTGAAAGTACATTTGCATTATTATGGCTTTTAGCTAATCGGGCTATTTCTTTATTCCAACATAAAGCAGCACGAATTTTCTGATGCTTGTTCAGCGTCATACTAATTCCATTGCCACTGCCACAAATGGATATTCCAACCTCATATTCCCCTCTTTCAATAGCATCAGCCATAGGGTGAGCCACATCAGCATAATCCATACTTTCTTGGTTGTAAGAACCAAAATCTTTATACGACCATCCTTTCTTCTCAATCCACAACTTTACGAATTGTTTAATTTCGTATCCTGCGTGATCAGAACATAATGCTATTTTCTTCATTTTTCATTCTAGTCTTTAGATATTATCTTAACATCGATTTCACTTGTTCATAAACATTCTCAGCAGTGAAACCTAGTTTTTCATCCAACACTTGATAAGGAGCAGAAAAACCAAAAGATTTCATACCAAAAATAGTTCCATCAGAGCCAACTAACCCTAATAAGGTTACAGGAAGTCCTGCTGTCAAACCAAAACGTCTAACTTGAGAAGGGATGACAGCTTCCTGATACTCTTTAGATTGATTTCTAAAAAGACCTTCAGAAGGAGCTGAAACAATGCGTACCTTAACGCCATCCTTTCGTAATAATTCTGCTCCAGCTATTAAAGTTGAAACTTCTGATCCTGAAGCAATCAAGACCACATCTGGATTATCTTCCGAACCTGCTACAACATAAGCTCCTTTATTTACTTGAGAATAATCATTACCTTCCGGTAAATTTTTAATGTTTTGTCTGGAGAGAATAAGTCCTGTGGGAGAAGAAATGTTTTCCAAAGCTAAACGCCAAGCAACTGTTGTTTCTTCTACATCAGCAGGACGCAAAACTAACATGGAATTTCCACCACTATGATTTTGTAATTGCTCCATCAATCGAATTTGAGCTTCTTGTTCAACCGGTTCGTGAGTTGGTCCATCTTCACCTACTCTAAAAGCGTCATGAGTCCAAATAAATTTAACCGGTTGTTCCATTAAAGCAGCTAGACGAATAGCGGGCTTCATATAATCAGAAAACACAAAGAAAGTTGCACAAGCAGGAATGACTCCACCGTGAAGAGACATCCCAATAGAAAGACATGCCATAGTGAGCTCAGAAACACCTGCTTGTAAAAAGGCGCCTGAAAAATCACCTTTCTTGAATGCTTTAGTCTTCTTTAAGAATCCGTCTGTTTTATCTGAATTAGATAAATCTGCAGAAGCTACAATCATATTCTCTACTTGCTCAGCTAAATGCCCTAATACGGTTGCCGAAGCGTTTCGAGTGGCATTATCAGCCTTTTGTTCTATTTCATCCCATTTTACTTCAGGAGTTGCTTTTGAGAAGAATCTTTCAAGCTTATCGGCTAGTTCCTTATTTGCTTTTGCCCATTCCTCTTTCTCAGCTTTACATTGCTTAACGATTTCTTTAAGCTCTTCTTTTCTTCTGTCATATAATTCTTGAACTTCAGGAAAGATTTTGAATGGATCATTAGGGTCACCACCTAAACTTTTAATGGTATTTGTAAAAGCTTCCCCACCAAGAGGAGATCCGTGTGTTTCATAAGTTTTCTCAAAGCTGGAACCGTCAGCTCTTAAAGCTCCTTTTCCCATAATCGTCTTACCGATGATTAAGGTAGGTTTACCTTCTACTTGTTTTGCTTCTTCAATGGCTTTGGCTATTTCTTCAGCATCATTACCATTAATTGTAATGACATGCCAATTCCAAGCCTTATATTTCATCTCAACATTTTCACTGGATACATCACCTGTAGTGGTAGATAACTGTATGTCGTTTGAATCATAGAACATTATGAGATTATCCAACCCTAAATGACCAGCAATACGACCAGCGCCTTGTGAAATTTCTTCCTGCACTCCACCATCCGATATAAATGCATAGATGGTTTGACTCATAACTTTTCCAAAGCGAGCCTTCAAGAATTTTGCAGCAATAGCAGCACCTACTGCAAATGTATGTCCTTGACCTAATGGGCCTGAAGTATTCTCAATGCCTCGAGTAACATCTATTTCAGGATGACCGGGTGTAACACTTCCCCATTGTCTAAACCCTTTTAATTCATCTAAGCTATATTTACCAGACAAAGCTAAAGTTGAATAAAGCATAGCAGACATATGCCCTGGATCGAGGAAAAAGCGATCTCTACCCTCCCAAGAAGGATTCTCCGGATCATAAACTAAATATTTAGAATATAATACATTAATAAAATCCGCACCTCCCATTGCTCCTCCGGGATGACCGGATTTTGCTTTTTCAACCATCGAAGCGGATAATATACGAATATTATCTGCGGCTCTATTCATTATTTCTTTGTTCATATTTTTATTTTTTTAAGTTATCTACACAAATATAATTTTATAATCTATAGTTTACTAAAAAACCATCTAAATTCTTTTATCTCTATTAACAACAGGAAAAAAGTTCTCCGAAACTTTAACTAAAGTTTCGGAGAGTATGGTTATTAAAATTAGAAACCACTCGTTATTTACTTGATAGCTAAAGTGACAATAGATTTAGCCGGGACTTTTAGAGTTAACTTTCCTTTCGAGAATTTTGCCCCATTAAATGCCTTAGGGGTTACTTTGTTTGGATTGTCAAATGTATTATGATCATTAATAGATTCTGAAGTTAAGATTTCACCAGACACCTTTCCTTTAGTAATGTCTTCCATTGATATTTCAATTTCCTGAGCCTCTGTCAAATGTACATTTGATAAAGAAATATGAATAACTCCTTCTTTGTTTTTTGATGCTGTAGCACTTACCAATGGTATGGTACGATTATCTCTCACATTCATCGTTTCAGATTGTATATTGAGTGGCAAATAAGTTGCATCTTGATGTACATTATACATTCTAAATACGTGATAAGTTGGAGTTACCGCCATCTTTTCATCTTTTGTTAGAATCATTGACTGTAGAACATTCACCATTTGTGCTATGTTTGTCATTTGAATTCTATCAGTATATTTATGGAAAATATCAAAGGTCAAAGAGGCTACAAACGCATCTCTCAACGAGTTTTGTTGATTTAGATGGCCTGAAATGGTTCCCGGCTCTTCATCCCACCAAGTACCCCATTCATCCACAATAAGACCTACTCTTTTATCCGGATCGTACTCATCCATTATCTTTATATGTTTAACCAGTACCTCTTCTATTTCACGGCACTTGCCTAAAGTCCAATAATAATCTTCTTCATTGAAATTGGTAGCTGAACCTTTACTTCCACTCCAACCTAACACCGTATAATAGTGTAAAGATAATCCATGCATACGACCTCCTACACGATCCATCAACACCTTGGTCCAGTTATAATCATAGTCACTTGCACCACAAGCAATTTTATATAAGTGATTGCCACTATAATTTCTACAATAAGTAGCAAAACGACGATAAAGATCCGAATAATATTCAGGTCTCATATTACCTCCACAACCCCAACTTTCATTACCAACTCCAAAATATTTTATTTTCCAAGCTTCTTCTCTTCCATTTTCTCGTCGGAGATTAGCCATAGGAGAATCATCATTTGAAGTCATATACTCAACCCATTGTTCCATTTCTTCTACGGTGCCACTTCCTACGTTCCCATTAACATAAGGTTCAGCACCCAATAATTCACAAAAGTTTAGAAATTCGTGAGTACCAAAGCTATTGTCTTCTATTGTTCCACCCCAATGTGTATTAATCATTTTAGGACGTTCAGATTTTGGACCTATTCCATCTTTCCAATGATATTCATCAGCAAAACAACCACCCGGCCATCGAACAACCGGAACCTTCAATTCTCGTAAAGCATTTAGTACATCATTTCTATATCCTTTTGTATTAGGAATGGGCGAATCTTCTCCAACCCATACACCTCCATAAATACAAGTACCTAGATGCTCTGCAAATTGACCATAAATTTCCTTTGGTATAATGTTTTTACCTTCAGTTGTTTTTACCTGAATGGAAACTTTTTCTTGTGCATTCATAGAAAAGGAAAGCAACAAGGTTAAGCTAAAAATAATTTTTCTCATGTTTATTTGATTTGTTTAGTATGAATTATTTGGTGTATATATAACAGAACCACCTTCGGGTTCGATATCTAGAGTTATTTTTTTACCAACTTTAATCTCTTTATAACCTGCAGTTCTATCTTTATTATCATAGATCCAAGAAACTTTTTTTCCTTCTAAAGGAGCAAAGGAAAGAGTCAAATTCAACTTTTCTTTAGTAGCATTCACAGCAACGACATACCATTTATCTCCATATCTTCTGGCTAAGACACAATATTTACCCGGATAACCGGCTATAAACTTAGTTTCATCCCAGACTGTGGGTACTTTTCTCATAAAATCTAACATATAATCCGGTTGCTCTACTAAGTTGTTTGGTGTTATACCAAAATGCTGTATTGGAGACTGAAATAAGATAGATGTGGCCAATTGAAAAGCATCTGTAGTTCTACGAATAGTACCCGAATCATTTGTTTTAGCAAAACGACTATTAAAAAAGACAGGGCCATAATCCATTGCACAGACTGCATTTCGTATAAAAGGATAAAGTGCACTCCTATATGCTTCCTGATCGGCATGATACTGTTGAAAAACCAGATTTTCAGAAACTAAAGCTGCTTCACTAGTCATATGATTAGGATACATACGCTCCCATCCTCTTGGCAAAGTTGTTCCATGAAAATTAAGAAAAAGTCCATAGCGATTAGCATCAGTAAGGATATCTTCATATAAACGCATGGTTTCTTGCTTGTCTCCCCCGAAAAAGTCCACTTTTAAGCCTTTAACACCTAAGGACTTCAACCATTCCATCTCTTTTTGCCTCGCAGGACTGGTACTCATTCTGTTCTTAGGCCCTTGAGGAGCATCATTCCATGCACCATTGGAATTATACCATAAGATTACATCTACCCCTTTATTTTGCGCATATTTAATTAAAGAAGGCATATGTTCATACCCTATCTGTTTATCCCATAAAGCATCAATTAAAATATATTCAAAATCTAACTCGGCAGCTAAATCAATAATTTTTTGCTGATCCTCATAATTACAACTACCATCTTGCCATAAAATCCAACTCCAAGTAGTTCTACCCGAAACATAATTTTGTGAGGGAGAATATTGAGGTTTTACAACATCATAAGCAGAGGTCGTCTCTACTATAGGAGCTAAATTATCTCCCACGGTTATTGTTTTCCAAGAAGATTGAAATGGCAGAGAAGTAGTGGCATAAGTAGAACCTATGCCGGCATTTTCAGATTTATCAGGGAAAGCTATTGGATATAATCCCTCAGCATTTGGTTCTCCTAAACGAGTGCCAACATATTGACTAGTTACACCGGTTTCAGATAATAAAACCCAGAAGTCGTTTTCTAATTTAAACAACGCCGGAAAAGTAAAACCTAAACCATATTTCGAAGGTGTACCAACAGGTTCTTCATAAGTATATTCTTCTTCGTAACTAGGTTTGGTTTTCATCCACCCCTCTTCTCCTTGAATTTGGGGGGTTATAAAGGTTACCGTACTAGGATGAAACTTAAAGCCGGTTGACTCTTCATAAACAGTAATACGGGATTTATCAGAAGAATTAATTCTATAAGTTTGTGAAATATCATTATTAGCAACTCTAAAAACAACGTGTAAAGTATCTTTTTCACTATTTAAAAAAGTTGATATTAATTCATTAGCTTGATAGTGTACACGACTTACCTTAGCATGAGGTAATGTGTAATGATCGTCAATTCTATTGATTTTACTGGATATAAAAACTAAATTTTGATAAAAATCACCGATACTACTATTAAGCCCAAGAGGTGATTTCTGAATAACCTCTTGATTTTTATAATGAACCTCATAATTAAGAGTCCCATTATTACTTAAGTTTAATTCAACCTGTAATAATCCATCAGGACTAGTTACTTTCTGACCAATAACCGGAAGAGAAAACAAAACACATAAAAACAAGCCTATTTTTTTCATAAACATAAATTATTTGTTCAGTAATCTAACTTCAAAAACAGATGCAGTCACAGTACCTTTTTCCTTTGGAGAAAATCGTAGCTGATAGGTATTAGCCATTAATGGCTTTTCAAAAGTATATTCTAAAATAGAGAAACCATCAACAGTTGAGATTAAAGTTGGCTTGATATCAAGAGGAGTCTCATTCATTTTGATACTAGTTAAATGTTCTTCTCCTTGCTTCACGGTCACTAATAATTTATTAGCTGTCTCTTTTACTTTCATTTCATAACTAAACCAACCTTTAGCTTTTCTGTAACGTCTATTTTTATAAGTGGCAACTTCTGAATCTTCATACTTTATATGATGATCAGATTCCGGTTGCTGTTCACCTGCATAAACTACATCCACTGTTTGTTTTTCTAATTCAATCCTTTCAGCTTCTTTTTTTCTTATTTGTTCAAGTTTTTCCACAGATTCAATCTGTCTAAAATAAACCACATAACGTGCATTATGTAAAGCATAAAAAGGTATTAATTCTAAATAATTACAGCGAGGAACCGTTTCTCCTTCATAAATAAAACTAAGGGGTCTTGTCTCTGAACGTTTAATTTGGCTAATAAAATCAGCAGGATTCCCAATAAGAGTAGGTGTTTCATCCACAGACATTAATTTACCTTGTGCTATGTGCCCCATTCTACTATCATCAGCATAAAGTCCTTGTAAATCCTCTGAGTTAACTTTTGTAGCCAAAACAATGGGACCGTATCTAAAAGAATAATAATCACTATTTGCAGGTAATTGATCTATAGTAATATCCATAGGTAATGTAAAAGAAACCACATCACCTTTCTTCCATTTTCTATCAATAGAAATATAATCTCCGGCTTGAGTTCCAGCATCAATTTTCTGTCCATTTACAGTAACGACAAGCTGTTTTTTAGCCCAGGAAGGATGCCTAAAATTCAAAATAAACGATTTGGATTTACATTCATTGATTCTAATCTTAACTTCATTAGTTTCAGGAAAACCAGTTTCTTGTGTTAATTGAATACCTTTCTCGCTCCAATTCAAAGTGGAAGGAATAAATAAATTAACATATAAATTGTCTTCGGAGTAAGCATATATAAACTCACCATACTGAGCATGATTCTCTAATCCCGATCCTACACAACACCAAAAACTAGTTTCAGGTTGTGAATAGACACGATAATGTCCTGGACGCATAGAGGTAAAATAAACAAAACCTCCATTATTTGGCTCTATTGTAGATAAAATATGATTATAAAGAGCTCGCTCATAATAATCTACTAATTCTGTATTTAATGAGGTTTTATAAAGTAATCCGGATAATCGCAACATGTTATAGGTATTACAGGTTTCAGGACCTTCCCTATCTTCTACCATGGATAGAAAATTATCGGAAGGATGAAAGTGCTCTCTAACACTATTACCTCCAATATTAATGGTTCTATTATGCACTACAGTATTCCAAAAAAACCAAGATGCATCATCCCATGCTTTGTTATCTTCTAAATCAGCAATACGTTTATATCCAATTACTTTTGGTATTTGAGTATTAGCATGCATTCCTGTTAAACGGTCTTCTTTATTAAGCAATGGATTTAAGACTTCTTGTTGAGAGAAACGATGAGCTAATTGCAAGTATTTTGTGTTTCCGGTCAAATCTGCCACATCTGCAAAGACCTCATTTAATCCTCCATGTTCACTACGCAACATATCTTGCATCTGTTCATCAGATAAATCAGCAGTAATATCAATCATCCAATCTGTAAGCTTAATTAATAGATCTAAAGCCAATTTGCTATCAGCATATAAATAAGCATCACGAAGACCCGCATATGTTTTATGTATGTTATAAAGTGGAACCCACTTCTCATTCAAGCTAAATCCACCTGCACGAATATTCCCGTTTTTTATTTCTTCCCACATAGGCAAGCTGTTAGGTGTTCCTCCTATGAAACCGGATCCAACAGCATCTTGACAACGCTTCAGTTCGGATAACATATAATTTAGTCGAAGTAAGACTTCTTGATTTCCGGTAGAAGCATACATTTTAGATAGAGCAGAAAGATAATGCCCTCCAATATGACCATCTAATCCTGTATTTTCCCAATTGGTATAACTTGAGGCTTTTGCATCTAATCCGGCTTCTCTTAAGAAAGGAGCTAATAAACGATCAGGATCCAAAGCAAAAATATATTCCAAATCTCGTTGTTGTGCTTTATAGAATGGAGACTCTAACAATCTAACCTCTTTAAGATTAAACAGATTAACCTTATATTTCACTTTTCCTTGAATATAGAAAAAAGAAAAACAAATAAAAATCAAAGAAAAACAGATTCGTTTTTTCATAGTATTATATTATCTGGATGTGTAGATATGAAAAGGACATAGGGGGTATCTCCCTATGTCCAAATAAAAATTATTTATACAGTTCTCTTTCCGTAAACTCGCCTAGCTTACGGTAGTTCTCATAAATCTCTTGGTATTTCTTTACATTTTCTTTATTAGGCTCATAAATATGAGCGAAACCAGGATGCATTGCTGTAGATGCATCTTCTACCTTATCATATAGACCGGCAGCTGTTGCGGCAAACATAGAAGCTCCTAATGCAACAGCCTGATCTGTTTTGCACACTTTTATTGACATATCTAATACATCACTTAAAGTTTGCATAACAAAAGGTGATTTAAGAGCTATTCCTCCAATTCCAATGACATCGTTAATAAGAACTCCTTCTCTTCTAAATCTATCCACTATTGCTTTAGATCCAAATGCAGTACCTTCAACAAGAGCACGGAATATACGTGGAGCACTGCTTCCTAGTGTTAATCCAGCTATTGTTCCTTGTAGCAATTGATTAGCATCAGGCGTACGTCTGCCATTCATCCAATCTATTGCTAGAATCGTACTCTCTTCAATAGGTATTTTTTCTGCTTCTTCAGTTAAAGCAGATAATATTTGATCAGCTGTTTCTTTTATTAATTTCTTTTTGGTTTCTTCACCTATCAAAGTAGATTTACTTAGGATAGCATTTAATGGAAACTCCAAGACTCGTTTAAACCAAGCATAGATATCTCCAAAACCGGACTGTCCTGCCTCTAATCCTATCATACCCGGAATAACTGATCCATCAACTTGTCCACAGATTCCTCGAACTAACTTATCTCCTATTTCATCATATTCTGAAACCATAATGTCACAAGTAGAGGTACCTATTACACGCACAAAAGTATGAGGCGTAATTCCTGCGCCAACAGCCCCCATATGACAATCAAATGCCCCTCCGGCAACAATAACATCTTTAGATAAGCCTAATCTTTTGGCCCAATCATTACTTAAAGTGCCTACAGATTTGTCTGCAGTTTCAGTTTTGTCAAAAAGCTGACTTCTAAATCCTTTTAGCAAAGGATCTAACGCCACTAAAAAGTCTTCACCGGGAAGACCTCCCCATTTCTCATGCCACATTGCTTTATGTCCTGCCGCACAACGACTTCTTACTATATCACTGCTTTTATCTACTCCCGTTATTAATGCTGGAAGCCACTCACATAACTCAACTATTGAATAAGCTTTTTCACGGACTTTTTCATCGTTACGAAGTATATGTAAAGCTTTTGCCCAAAACCATTCAGAAGAATAAATCCCTCCTACATAATCGGTATAATTAATATCCCATTTCTCAGCTAGCACATTTATCTCTTCTGCTTCTTTTGTTGCAGTATGATCTTTCCAAAGAATAAACATGGCGTTGGGATTTTCTTTAAACTCGGGCAATAAAGCTAAAGGGGTACCAGACTCATCTGTTAAGGCTGGCGTACTCCCTGTAGTATCAAAAGCAATACCAACAACATTTTTAGCGACCTCTTCGGAACATTGTGATAAAGCATTCGTTACCGTTGCTTCCAACACTTCAATATAATCTAAAGGATGCTGACGATATTGGTTTATTAAAGCATCACAATATTTTTTCTCAGACCAACGAGGATAATTCTCTACTGCAGTTGCTAATATTTCTCCATTTTTAGCATTGACTACTAAAGCTCGTGCAGAATCACTACCATAGTCAACACCAATTACATATTTTGTATCTCCCATATCATTTCTTTTTATATCCTCCTTATGTTCAAAATATGAATCTAAGGAGGATAAGTATTCCCTTATTTTAAAGCTTTATTTAATAAATAATAAACCTCATTCATTCGTAATTCTTTTTTGAACGACTCTAGCGTAGTTTCATTATCTATTACAACCATTTCGATACCAGCAATTTCAGCGTAATCTTCTAAATACTCAACCGTTAAATCATAAGAGAAACTAGTATGATGTGTACCTCCTGCCAATATCCAAGCAGCAGCACCAACTTCAAAGTTAGGTTGTGGAATCCAAAGAGCAGAAGCAACCGGCAACTTTGGTAATTCTTTACTCTTTATACAATCAACCTTATTTACTATTAATCTAAAGCGATTACCCATATCTACTAGGGTCGCAGCAACTCCTTCTCCTTGTTTAGAAGTAAAGACTAAACGTGCCGGATCATTTTTACCTCCAATCCCTAAAGGATGAACCTCCAGTTTAGGTTTGTGTTCAGCAATCAAAGGACAAACTTCTAACATATGGGCTTGAAGAATTGCACTTTTCTCTCCACTAAAATTCAAGGTATAATCTTCTAAGAAAGAACATCCTTTACTGAAACCTTGGCTCATAAACCACATAGAACGATAAAGAGCAGCTGTTTTCCAATCACCTTCCGCACCAAAACCATAACCTTCTGCCATTAATCTTTGGCTCGCTAATCCGGGTAGTTGATCAATACCTTCCAGATCATCAAAGTTAGTTGTAAAACCTTTTGCTCCTTTTTCTTTCAAAAAACGACGAAGAGCAATTTCTACTCGCGCAGCTTCTACTACTTGTTTTCTATCTTTACCTCCTTCTTTACAGTTATCAGCAAAATCATATTCCGACTCATACACTTTTATCAAGTCTTCAATATCTTGGTTGGTTACCGTATCTTGAACTTTAACTAATTCAGCTATAGGATAATAATCCACGTGATAGCCTAAGCGCATTTCTGCTTCTACTTTATCACCATCAGTAACCGCTACATTATTCATTTGATCGCCAAAACGGACAATCAGCATATCCTGAGCGTCTGCCCAAGCAGCTGCTACACGCATCCAAACAGAAATACGATCTTGAGTCTTTTTATCTTCCCAATGACCTACAACGACTTTTCTATTCTTACGCATTCGGGCTAAAATATGACCAAATTCTCTATCTCCATGAGCACTTTGATTCAGATTCATAAAATCCATATCCATCGTATCCCAAGGAATCTCACTGTTAAATTGAGTATGTAAATGTAATAAGGGTTTTCTTAACTCTTGTAGTCCATGAATCCACATTTTAGCAGGAGAGAAAGTATGCATCCAAGTTATAACACCTACACAC
>FZPS01000053.1_pt32 | contig 11557 bp, 19 predicted proteins | sample 1817821 | NCBI WGS metagenome assembly FZPS01 (sample SAMEA104158645, study PRJEB21678) | metagenome | place: Germany | collected 2015-04-21 | reverse complement strand
ATTCATTACTGCAAACGCACCGACAATTTCTTGGAAAACTACGATGCAACCAAGAAAGATTGTATGGTTGCCCTGAAGGTTTGGAATGAAGAAACCAAAAAGATGGTACTGAAAGAATATGAACCTGCCGAATACAAGGTTTATGAGAAACTGGAAGATTTTGTTATTGAGTAATCAAGCGGGGAATCTTTTCCTTGTTTGCTTGTCAATAAAGTATAAGGAAGGAGAAAATATTATGGTGAAAATCGTAAAGGAAATTAACATATAACTTCCTTTTATTTGTCACAAAGTGTCTCTTGTTGTCTTGAAAATGAAAACTGACTTACTGTATAAAAGAAAGGATTCCAGAAGGATGTTATTCAAATTTAAGGAGGTTGTTTATATGGCAGTTATATACGGTTATACAATGGTGAATTCAGCAGGGTGGTTTCAAGATGGGATTTATGGAGAAACCTATACCAAACTCTTTTTATCTAAGCAAGAATGCTTAGAAGAGGCATATAAAGATTATAAGGAAACCTACAAAGTCTTCTTGGAGGATGAAGGGCTGATTGATACTCCAGAAGAAACAAAAGAGGAGTTTATAAAAGAATCTATTCAAAGACATATGGCAGGGCTCATTCAATTACCTGATTTCCACATTCAGTATGAGTTTTTTTCTCAAGAACTTCCGTAAAATCTTGTGGAAATCACCGACCCTTGTGCTCGCATTATTAAAGGAATGTTGGGAGAACCCGTGGCCAATTAAAAGAATGAAAAAGAACTACCGTATTCCAAGAGAACACGGTAGTTTTGTTTTGGGGTTGGTCTGTTTCTGGAAGTGAAGAACGGTCTGTTGTTGATGACCAACCCCTGTCTTTAGTTTATGTCATTCATGCCCCTGTTAAACCCGACCAAGCCAATCGATGTCACCTTTTGCCTTTTCAAAACAATCGGATTTTAAAAAATCATTAAAATACCTTTCATGGCACATCATCGGATGGCGGCTGGAACAGATGTTTTCGCTCGGCAGGAACCTTGCGTATTGGTTGGCTTCCCTTCCCCACAAAAACCATCGGCAATGACGGTTCTTTTTTACGATATATTGAATGATTTCCACGGCAAAATCTCCCCAAATCTCCCGATGGCTGTTGGATTTCCATTTTTCACAGGTCAAATAGGTGTTCAAAAGCAACACCCCCTGCTTCTCCCAGGATTCAAACAATTGGTTTGGAGGCAGTATCGGAAAATGGCCTTGCTCGATTTCTTTCTTAATTTCATCAAAAGACGGAATCTTCCCGTATTCATCAATATTAAAATAGGTTTTATACAAGAGCCGAACAATGTTTTTTAAGGATACCTGCCGAAACGGCTGCGTCCATGATGCCAAATTCTTCACTTCAAAGGCTCTCCCTGTTGCAATCGGTGCAGGATACGGGTCTTGCCCGAGAATGACCACCTTGAGTGCTTCGACATTTGTATTCAAAAAACGAAGCACATGTTTGCGGTCGGGATTAAAATTGTCCCCGATTTGGCTGTCAATCTTGTCCAGACGCTCCAAGACAGGCGGGATTAAGAACACTTCCCATGATTCATGAATGGTTTCAGGCAACAATGTCACTTCGTCTTCCTCCCTTCTTTCCTTTGGCGGCTTCTTAAAATCTTTTTTAATTATCATTTACGATAATATCAGTTAAGGAAACTATTGATTTTGCCGAGTTTGCTGTTCTATTTCATCCTTCAACTTTCCGTAGGCGTTCCTGAATTTGATGGTCGTTCGTCCCCCATGTCGGTCGTCATAGGATATCCATAAATACCCTTCGGTTTCTTTTTCAATGCGGGGTTTTTCCAATATAAGAAATCCTGCCACCCCGTCTACATCAAAGGCACCATGAAACTTGAGTTCTCCTTTTTTTCTTGGGCGATAATACTGTTTTGGATGTGCCTGCAACCGCTTCAGGCATTCATCAAGAGCCCAAATATAAACCTCTTCCATTTTTCTTCTTTCTCTGATTTCCTTTTCGGCTTGTTGGACATATACGGGGTCTCGTGAATTGGTAGCATACCCCAACTTAATGACATACAATTTATTGTCCCTTTTTATAAAGCCGATGGATTTGGATAAGTTGCGGTATTCATTTTTGTAAACAGGAATAACAGCGCAACCGACAATAAACTCCGCAGCCATAAAAATATTCGTTAATGCTTCCTGCAAACAGATAAGCCCCAAAACCAATGTTGCCCCCATCAACACTATCGTCAGAAGCATCCAGCCCACAAATGCTAGGTGCGGACTGTTCTCCCACAGACGGTCTTCCCGTCTCTCCTCTTTTAAAAACACCACATCCTTCATAAAAACAACCCCTTTTGTTTGACCTTCAAACATCATAAAAAATGCGTTGCAAATAGTTTGTATATTTCTAGTATAACATTAAATTTTGTTTTACATGGAAAGTGCAAGAAATTATTAAAACAAGAGACTCCTCCCCTATATAATGGCTGAACTTTGCATGGGGCTGACTTCTCTAAGGAGATTTTTATATGGCTTCTAAAATAAAAAAAAGAATATCCAAGTATGACTCGAAAAAGGAGATTCCGTTTTGGGGCTTACGGTTGAGCCGTTACGCCTTTCTCGATAATCCCAAGATTATGTCCTTTAAATTGCGAAGCAAATTATACCAAAGCAGGAAAACAGAGTGTTCTGTTTGTGGTATACGTCCGTGCAAATGTAAAAGGGTGACAAAACCAAACACTGATAAAAGACCGCAACGATTGTGGTCTTTTATTATTTTTTCTCTAAAATTTGAAATGTCGTCCTGCATCTTTATAATATCTACGACTCATTGAAACAGAAAAAACGGAGGAAGAATTTATTGATAGAAAAGAATAAAATCATGCATGACTCCCACTGTATCGCAACAGTTTATGCCAAAATCAATTGTTTGACAGAATGTGCAAGGGAAGGGAAATCCACCAACAATTGCGTGGCTTATGTTACCCACTTCCCCTTCTTGAACTGTACCAAAGCCTTGATTCAGGCGGGTATCCGAAAGATATATTATGAGAATGACTATCGGATTGATGATTGTGCCATCGAACTGTTGGACATAAATGGCATCTCCTATAAAAAAGTCGTTCCAGACAAAAAGGAGTGATGAAAAAATGAAAAAATGGATGACTTTGATTCTGATTTTTGCTTTTGTCTTGGCTCTGGCTGGATGCCAGCCATTAGACCCGAAAGACACGGAAACGCCAGAAGAGACTCCGCAAATCAACCCTTTCGTTTCGCAAAACAAAGACATCTTCGTTTCCTTGCCGCTGGAGAACAGCGTTGCGGAAAACCATGTCCGCATCAACGGGCTGACCACTTTGAAGGAACTGTATGTGGAAGTCTATGATTCAAATGGAAACCTGTTGAACGAAAACAATATCAATGTTGAACTGTTTATCGATGACGGAATTTTAGTTCATGGCGACACCATTGACTTGGGCATGTGGAAAACTTTCAATAAATACCTGTATTTTAGCAAAAAACCAAAAACTACTACAGGAACCGTCAAAATATTTTCCAATGAGGACAATGTTGTTGAAATCGGCATCCAATTTGTCCGCCGTCTGGGAGAAGAAGAAGGCATCAGAGTGCTGTCTGCGGATGTGAGCGACAAGCAAAAAGGCACGGTTCGAGTCTACGGCTATGCATCTGTTTATAACGGCATTTTAGAATACGAAATCAAAGACCAAAATGGGAAAGTGGTGGCGGACGGACAAATTCAGGCCACTTCAGGCAAACCTGACACGGGATTGTTCGCCACGGATATCCCGTTAAACATAGACCCGCAGGATGCAACCTTGATACTAAAGGAAACCGAAACCTTCGAAGGAGAAGAACCTGCTGTCATTGAAGTTTCAATCCCCTATCAAAAATAAAACGGACATGAAACAGCCTACATCACCGTACCCATTGAAGAGGTCAAAGAAGAAGATGTGGAAACGGCGATGCCGAAAGATGAGTTTATTAAAATTCTGTTTATAGACAAACGGTTCCGTTTAATACCGAACAAAAAAGTGATTGCCCAAAAAATTCAAAAAATGAATGAGGAAGAGTATAAGGAACTTCTTCATCAAGCCTTTGGGGAATTAAAATATAAGAAGAAAAAATAAAAAACCAGGGGAGAAGCATCTGCCCTGGTTTTTCTCATGAAACAAGTGTAATGATGTTTTTCTCTATACATATGTTGAGCCTGAATTGCTTAAATAGACCGTTTTCAAACTCAATTGTCATATCATCGCCATTCAGGGCGATAATTTTCCCTTTCCCGTATTTCTTGTGGTTGACACATGTGTTTACTTGGAACGGGGACGCTTTTGATTGTGGACTTGATGATGTTTTATCCTTGTCTTCCTCTTTCTTGTTTTCAACCTTCGGCATGTTCTTTTTTGGTGCTGCAGGTTGCTTCTTCTGGTTCAAAACAGCCAGAATGTTCCCGATGCTGTCAGGACGAATAATCTTGTCCACTTCTTTTACAAACAAAGAGGCTTCCACCTTTTCATTGTTTTTAAGGTTAATTGTCATCAGTTCCAGCCCTTTCCTTGCCCTTGTTATTCCTACATAAAACAACCTTCGTTCTTCTTCCAGTTCCCTCGGGTCGCCGTCTCGGAATTTTTCAATGCTGGACAAAGTAGGGAATTGGCCTTGGATTAAGTCAACCAAAAAAACATTGTCCCATTCCAATCCTTTGCTGGAGTGAATCGTGGAAAGGACTACGGCATTTTTGTTCTTGTTGAACCGTGCTTCCTCCATGAGGTTTTCCAAGTAGACAAACCTCTCCTTGAAACTGCTTATCGTGTGGCAGCCTTCTGCAATCAGACGCAGGTTGGCGAGAACACCTTTTGCGTTTTCATAAGACACGCCTGTGTTCTTTGCCGAATTTTGCAAGTACCTTTTATACCCTAAATCATCTTCGATAAAAGCGATGGCTTTCATCGGCGATTTTTTCGCCAGTGCTTGGAAATCCCATTTTAACCGTATCATGTTATCTTTCTGAAATCCCTGTTTAAAATACGGAAAATCAATCAGGCGGTCAAAGACCGACACATCGGGATTTCCCTTTTGAACATATTTTAGCATCTGGTTGGAGACATACAAGCCTTTCGAATAGACTCGGCTGAACGCATCGAAATCCGTGTCGTCAAACGCCAGGTCTAAAAAGGCCAGTATATCCTGCGCAACCCAGTGGGTGAAAAAACTTTTTTTAAAATCACGGATGTAAAATGGAATTCCCTCCTTTTCCAAATGTTCCACGATGCTGATGGCTGAAATGTTGTTCCGATAGAGAATGGCCGTTTCGGAAAGGTCATCCACCCCTTTCAATTGGCGGATGAGATAACGGATTTGCTCCTTATCGTCTTTCAAACGAATGATGGAAACAGGCTTATCTTTCGGATTTTTTGTAAAGATATTCTTTTTGTAACGGATGCGATTGTTTTCGATGAACTTGCTGGCCACTTCCACAATGTTTTGGGACGAGCGAAAGTTCTCTTCCATAAACAGAATTTTTGCATTGGCATAAGACTGGTCAAAATACAAAAGTTCCTCGGGGAACGCCGCTCGAAACCGATAAATCGACTGGTCATCATCCCCGACTAAAAATATATGATTGTCAGGGTGGGCAAGCAGTTTCACTATCTCATGCTGAATCTTCGATGTATCCTGTCCCTCATCCAATTGGATATGGGTATATTTTTGACGGTATTCCTGAAGAATGTCGCTGTCGGTCTGGAGAATTTCCAGTGCTTTGGCCAGCATGTCGTCATAATCGATGTAATGGTTTTGTTCCTTAAAACTCTCATACTCCTGATAAATGGAGATGAAATTTTCAATATCAAATCGGTATTTTCTGAGTTTCGCTACATCGGTCGGTTTCAGCATCATGTTTTTCACAAATCCGATGGCATTAGCCAGTTCTTCCACCTTTTCTTCGGTCGGCATCGTTGAATTAATGGTCTGGTAGATGTCTTTCAGCACCTTGAATTTATTTTCAGGGGTCTCTTTCCCTTCCAATACAGTGTACTGTTCTCCCGTTTTTTGCTGGTATTGAAAAACCACCTGCAAAGCAAAACTGTGGATGGTGGAAAAATGGACCTGCCCCTCCACCAAATCGCCAAACAGTCGCAAAAATCTATCCTCCATATCCTTCGCCGATGCTCGGCTAAATGTAAGGGCTAAAATCTGCTCAGGCTTGATTCCTTCGATTAAGATTAAGTTAGCAATTCGGACAACATATGCTAAAGTCTTTCCGCTTCCTGGAGCCGCAATGGTGCAAAGCGGGCAATCCGTGGTACGAACAATCTCTTGTTGCTGAGAGGTAAGTGTTATCCGGAATTCCTGCTCTAACTTATGAAATAATTCTTCAACATTGTTCAATTTGATATCCCTCCTTAAATAATATGTAAGCATTCTAATATATATCATAGGAGTTATACAAGTTTTGTGTTAAACTTTTGTTTTAAGTATAACATATTTATATATTTTTTTTAAAACCGTAAAATACGGACATAAAAAAAGAATGCAGGTTGGGGGGAAACCTGCATTCTAAGTGAAGAACTATTTATCGTCTTGTCGAGGGCTGCGGCCATACTCGAAAGCGTTCAGCCAGTAATTTTTGTACGGATTGCCGTTGGCATCCGTCTTGTCACTGGTTGTCACATTAATTTCGCAAAACACTTGTTGGCCAGGCCTGAAGTCTCTGACCAAATGGGCAAATCTTGCCTCTCGGTCTACCGCAATCCTATTCAAGTACTCTGGTTCTCTATCTTTGCCTTTATTAATTGCAAGGTCAAAAGAAAGAGGACGATTACCTTCTTCTGGGTTGACCCTGACAATATTCCCAGCAACGAAGCGTTTAACGACTTCCTTGCCATTGTTTAATGTAACTCGATACTCCACATTCACCATAATTTAAATACCTCCTGATAATTTAATAAATTTCCTTAAATAAGGATTATGCAAGCATTGTAAGAATTGATTTCTTGCAATGTCAAGTTAATTTGTTTCACATTTTTAGTATAACACATATTTTTTATGTACACTTTGAATAAAAATTTTGTCTTCTTTTTATTTTATTTTTTCGTTGTTTTGTCCTGTTCCTCCTTGATGTAGATTTCTATGATGCCAAATTGTTTTAATCTTTGCTTATAGGGGTTTCTCAACTGAGTCCCTTCCGATAAGAGGACTTGACCGTTTTCCATAAAAAGAGTTTTACCCAAAACCATTCCTTCCGTTATTGTTTCTACAGGAATTATCTTCATGCTTAACACCTCCTTTGTATTAAAAAAGGTACTTGCGTTTGGTTTGACTTTGCAAGCACCTTTAAATTCTTAGTTGTTATTTGTGTCTTCTGCATCAGATACATTGTCTTCATCATTATTTTCTTCTCCGTCTTTAATGGTCGCTATTTGATTCTGCAATTGAGCAATCTTTTCTTTCATTTTAGCAGTCTGCTTATTTTCTCTCCCTGTTAAATATACCATCTCATAATCAACTACTCTATCCTCTTCCACTTTTGGTGTTAACGTCAAAGTAGTCCCGTTTTTTTAAAATTACATTTGGGTCGCAAACTATTATCAGCGTCACCTCCTTTTAATGGTCTGAAACTTATAGACGGATGATGGTTTCATCCCCCATATGAATGAAGTTCTGGTTGATGATTTTATCAATTTTCCAGCCGTCATCCTTAAATGCGAATTGAATACTTTCATCATACACCTCTTCAATTTTTCGTATCGTTCCCGTGAAGATGTTTTGACGGTGGTAGACCGCCGACACCCTTACATTGATGGTGATGGAACTGATATAATTGACCGATTCAATCTCTTGGTCAGCCAGTTCCGCTTTGACGATGTTGACAAAATCGTTGCTGTAACGGAAAATTCTCTTATTTTCTTCCATGTCACGGGTCATTTGCTGATAAAATTTCTCGGTCACGAATTTTTCGCATAAAGAAGGGCTCTGTTTGTAAACGGCAGACAAATAAGCGGCAATGCTTTTCAAAAGGTACTTGTTTAAGTGTTCAAAATTGAAGTCCAACTTGTTGATGACCGTTTGTCGTTCCTGCAATTTTTCCATCAGGTTGTTATGACCTGCCTCCTCTTTTTTGTTTTTCCTGAACTTAAACATGCCTTATCCCTCCTTCTTTTTTGGTGCGAACATTTTATGGTTTTCTTCGGCGAAAGTCAAAAAAACATAACAAAAAAAGCAACCTATGTAACACATAGACCACTTTTTCGGAGGTATATACTATAAAACTTGCATTTGCTAATAACCTTTATAATCAACCAATAGGTAAGTCATCGACACCAGTGATACCAGCATCCCGATTTCGTAAAGAACGGAAGGTTCAAGGAAAAATCCAGCAGCGTTCATCAAAAACAGAAGGAATAGTGCAACCAGTCCCTTTTTTTCCAACATTTTCAGTTTGATAATCGATTCGATTCGTTTGTAACCCTCCACTTCTTTCACCTCTTTCTGCTGGTTATTTTTAATAAGTGTTATCTTATTTTTAATATAACACGTTTTTTTAAAATGTCAACATTGCGATAAATTTCCCCCTGTTTTTTTGCAAATAACATACGAATTCCTTACAATATGCAAAAAGTTGAAGGAGGGATATCCATGGCTAACATTTCACTTGCACAAAAACAATCTTTCCATCAAGCATTAGGGGAACTGAAACAAAAACTGCTTTCCCACCATGATGTGAAAATGAAGAAAGAAGAATTGATAAGCAAAGATTACTTGGAATACCTCGCACTGAAATACACATCCCAGTCTTTCGCCGTCATATCTGATAATTACGATACCGCAGCCATCCGAACCATCCTTTCACACCTATAAAAAAACCCAACGATAGCGTTGGGTTTTCATGTTACAGCAAACCTCTTTTCACTTTTTGGATGATTTCCTGGAGACCAAAGATGTCGTTGTTGTAAAAAACATCGTTGTCGATATCTTGGTAAACCGCTTTCTGCTGTTCCTTGGATAACTGAGCAAACAACTCATTGAATTCCTTCAACAACGGCTGGTAGTTCTTCAAGAGAACTTCTTCAATGGCCAAAAATCCTTGAAGATTCATCTCTTTGTATTTATCGTATTGCGGATTACTGAAATTGGTTTTCAACGATTCTTTCACCTTCATGAGTTCCTCGATTTCCCCTTGATTGAACGCTTCTTCAGGGGTCAGGCCACGAAGTTTGCCGAATTTGATTTTGTATTCCATAAAATCCCTCCTCTTTAACAGTGATATCATTATAGAAATCTTTCCGACCCGATTCAATATTTTGTCGGTGTAAAATTGTTTTTTGGAAACAACACTTATATAATGCAGACATCATTCGCATTAACAATTGCAACAGAATGGGGGGACAACTATGGAGCAATTAAAAGAAATCCAATGTATTTTAAGCATCTTGTACACCATTGAAAAATACGAATATGTACAACCTGATATTCGATATATGAAAAGGCTTCTTCGTAAAGCCGTACAACATAGACCATTTTCCACCAAAGAAGAGCAACGCATAGAGAAACTATCATCCAAATACAACCAATTGCTGAATAGTGTGATGACGGAGGAGGAGAATAAGTACAAAATCGGGCGCATCGCCCTGTTGAACGACTTGTGCTACAATTATTACAAAACGGAGTCTATGGTGTTTATGCTTCAGAACAAAAAGATAGATTCCTGCATCGCCAACATCAACTCCATTAACAAAGACATCGAGATGTTCAATCGGAATTATGAAAACAGCCTTTATATTGAAAACAACGAGAAAAAATATCTCCAGCATATTCAACAATTATTTGACGGATTTGAACTATCAATGACCAAACAAGACGCATAAAAAATGCAGTTAGGATATTATCCTAACTGCATTTTTTCTTTATTAAATTGATTTAAATCCTTGCTTATATCCTTCCAAACCTCCAAAATCAATAAGACCTACATTCCCACAATTCATGCATTCATGGGGAATTGTCCCTCCAAACCCCGCCGAATGCGACATATATGGGGTATGCCTTACTTTTTCATACGACTTGATATCATCGGCCAGTTCACCGACACCTTTTTTATAATAAGTGCCATAAAACTGGATAGCACCTTTGTTGCCACATTGCAAGCAGACAACATCTTTTCGGACGGTGTATAATTTTACTTTCGGTTTCATTTTCTCCCCTCCTTTCCTTTTTTAAATAGATTCCACCATTTTTGTCAAGACATAATCCATCATATTCCGTTTAAGCCTTTTCAGGCGGGACAAAACATAATCGGCAACGGGGTTCGTAAACTTCCTTGTCTCCCACCAATTCTATCGGTCCTTCTTTGGCGGGTTCACCGTTTATAAGACGCTGCGTAAAAATGGCAGGTCTGCCGCAGCAGGAACACAGGGCGGTCAACAGAACCAGTTCATCGGCCTGCGTCATCAATTCCCCCATGTGGCCGAACGGTTTCCCACGGTAATCCAGATTCAAGCCGGCGAGGAAGACCATCTTTCCTTGATAAGCGAGTTCCTTGGTAATATCGATGATTTTTTCGTTAAAAAACTGCGCTTCATCAAAGGCTACCACATCGCAGAACTTGGCTTTTCCCATGATTTTTTCGTACAAATCATCATCTACTTCCTTTTCAATCGATACGGCCTTTAATTTAAGTCCGATGCGACTGACAATTTCCGTCTTGGAAAAGCGCACATCAATCGAAGGTTTGAATGTGATGACTTTTTTATGTCCATACCTTTGCAGTTTCTTGCATCTTTTGATTAATTCCCCCGATTTCTCGGAAAACATGGGACCTGTAATCACGGTCACAAATCCCGATTTCCCATCGAAATAATGCATACGAATACCTCCTTTATCCAAATTTCGGATATTATATGGATTCTCCCCCTTACATTCAACTAAAAATAGATAATAAAACAATGGCGTTAAAAAAACAGGCATGAAAACAAGTTGCGACCGAAAAAAACCTATCAGAAATTGAATTACACATGAAACCTACCTATAATACATGAAAATTTATTTAAAGAGGTGATATGCATGAATCTCAACGATAGGCTAAATCAACTTCAGCATGGTTCAAATAATGATGAAGAGAAGTCAGGTTATATGAACCCTGATGTTTCCCATATTCCAAACGCCACTCAACATGAAAATGACCGAAATGAAAATCAGAATCAAGAAAACTACTACCAGAATCCATCGGCAGGTTATCCAAACACGCAGCCCTATGGATATGACCCCCAGCAGGGAAACCCCCACGGTTATCCCCAGCAGCAAGGGTATCCGCAAGGGCAACCGATGAATCCCCAAGACGGCTATTATGAACAGCCGAATACAGGTGGGACATATAAGGAGACGGGTTATCCGCACGATTCAAACAACCAGTCCCCTCAGCAGCCATATCAACAGTCGCCGTATGGACAACAATACGGACAACAGCCATATGGTCAGCAACCCTATGGACAACAACAGCCGTATGGACAACCGCCTTATAACCAGCAACATCCTCAAGGGACATACAAC
>FZPS01000039.1_pt58 | contig 11559 bp, 8 predicted proteins | sample 1817821 | NCBI WGS metagenome assembly FZPS01 (sample SAMEA104158645, study PRJEB21678) | metagenome | place: Germany | collected 2015-04-21 | reverse complement strand
TCTTTCGAATCAACAGATGCGAGCAGCATTTACCGAGGAGCTGCTCGCAAAAATCCGCTCCAAGCCGCACTTGGGAGTTTTTGGCTTTTGCCCCAACGACGGCTATGGCCACTGCGAATGTGAACAATGCCGGGCGCTGGATTCTCCGGAGGACCGGAAGAAGGATCAGATCAACAAGCGCCTGGCTGATTTTGTCCAGGATATCTGCGCCCGCGTCGCTCAGGCTGCTCCCGGGGTGATGCTCGGCCATTATTCCTACAGCAACTTCAGCAATTTCCTCGATTATCTGCCGGAGCCGCCCAAGAATCTGCTGATATCCTGCACCATGTTTCATTGCTACAGCCATTCGGTCTTTGATGCGGATTGCCCGGTCAATCCTGAACACGCCCAGCGTTTGCAAAAAATATTGGCAAAGATCGACCGCGTCTATATTTACGACTACTATGCGTATAACTGGAGCCGTCTGCCGGCGCCATACTGGCAGGCTATCATCGACGACTTCAAGCGCTATAAGCAGCTTGGCGTGGAAGGCTGGATGTCGGAATGCTCCGGCGCTGACCACCCAATGTGGCAGACGCAATGGTGCAACTACTACCTGGCCGCCAAAATGCTCTGGAACTCCGAACGTGATTTGGACTCCTTCCTGACGCAGCTCTGCGCCGCAAGGTATCCCGATCAATCCGGCAAAGCTGCCGCAGCCATGCACAAGTATTTTTCCGCACTGCAAAAATCCGTACTGCGCAAGGATGTCTGTCTTGACAAGAAGCCTGCGACCTTCAAGGACTTTTTCACTCCGGCCATACAGGCGGAAGCTGCTGCGGCCTTGGAAGCAGCCGGCCATTCTCCCCTGGTCGAGGCGGAGCGTGCCATATTTGCTTTCCAATGCCAGAATTACGCTGAACGCGAAAAGTATATTTCGCCAAAAGCCATCCAGCCCGGCGCGGTCGACGGCAAGGCGCAACCGATTTATTTGGTGGACCGCTCCAGCCAGCTGCCAAATCTTGCTAATGATACCCAGGTGTGGATTGATGTCAAAGCCGGAAAAATCCTCTTCCGCATGCTCATGCACGAACAACAGATGGACAAGCTCAAAATTAACCGCAAAAGTCCATATTCCGGCGACAGCATAGAGCTATTCCTGGACGATGGCAACAACCCGGATTTGTGCTATCACTATATCTTCGCGCCTGACGCCAGCATGGTCGCCAGTGAATGTGAAGGCACCCGCTGGAATTGGGCCTGGCAGCACCAGGGCAAAGTCGAAGCAAAAAAGCATGCGCAAGCCTGGGAGCTGCTGGTCGAAATACCCTTGAGCGACATCAATGCCAGTCAGAACTTCGGCTTCACCATCATTCGAAATCGCTATACTGAAGGCTATCAGGTCTATGGCGCGCCGGCCGGCGGAGCCTACTTCAAGCCGCAAGATTATATTAAGTGCAGCGCAAGCCCGGACTGACCACCCGGAAAAATGGAAGGCAGAGAAAGGTTTCCCAATGGATACATTTGATCTATCGCCAAACCATCTTCGCAATCAGGTTGACCAGGCCTGGGACTATGTCTGGAAACGATTTTATCTGCCTTCGACAAATCTGATTTATGACTACATAACCAGTTACGAAGAAGGGCATTATCTGGACAAGCTGCCCACGCCTGAAGAGATTAAACGCCAGTATCCCAATCCCTGCGGCTGGGGAACCGGCATGGAGGATTCATCCATCAACGGCGGCGCCATGCTGTCCTTGGTCTGCGACCGTTTTGCCGTAACCGGCGAAAAGGAGATGTACGCGGCTGCACAAAAAATCTATTCCGGGCTTTATGACTGTGCCACCATTCACGGCATGCCTGGCTTTGTTGCGCGCAGCCTTTGCCCGGCCGATGGAAAATCAGCCTATAACAACAGCTCACGCGATCAGTTCACGCATTTTGTGCATGGTTTCTGGAAGCTCTGGACTTCTCCGCTGGCAGACTCAAAAATGAAACGCGGCATTGAGGATTGCCTGGCAGCAGTGGCGCACTTTGTGGAAAAATCAGTGACGCCGGAGAACCAATATCGCCTGCTGATGCTGAATGGCACGCCTGCCCCGGAGGTCTGCGCAATGTGGGACCTGAATAATATCGACCCTCACGAAGCAGCCCGCCTGCCCATGTTTTATGCCGCTGCCTTTGCAGTGACCGGAGAAAGTCATTTCCAGAAACAGTGCATGAAATACTACAAGCCAGCAGCAGAGGCATCCTGTCAGCTTTGGACAATGCCATACTCAAGCTATCCATTGCTGCAAATGGCCTGTTCTCTGGAATTGCTGCTGACCGTATTTCCGCAATATGATGAGTGTAATGCACTGTGCCGCAGGGCATTATCAGACGCGGCCGAGAGGGCTCAATTCAATACCCTGCTGGCAGCAAGACACTTCCTCTCATTACCCAAGGAACAACCGGTGTTTCAGGATTGGCGTCAATGCCCAACGCACAAATCCCGGGTGGCCGGCTATATCGTTCCCAAGCATGAAAACTTTAGCAACCAAGCGGCGCGTGAAGCTGGCGAGGCCGCCCTGGTGCAACTGATGGCCCCAGACTTTCATTTCAGCGAACTGCAACGAAAACTGCTGAAAACAGCAATAGCACGATGCGACTTCAAATACTCCCCTGCTGCATACGCCCCAATCTATTTGCAGGCAGCCTACTGGCAAATGTTGCGCAAAGCCATGTTTTAATCCTGGCCGCATCGAAGGCTGCTCCGGCTGACCTGTTTGCTCCCAATGACCTGCAAGTTGCAGACGGTGGGGCAGTAAGCGGTAACCGATTACCTTCCAAAGCAATGGAGCACCGATTGATACGAGGGGCGAGCGGCGAGCTTGGACTACGCTGCCTGCCATGTCCACCGCGGCAAAAACGCTAAAAGCGTGAAACATACGGCAAGCTAAAGCTTGTTATTCTACGATTGGCACGTGGGTACATTTTCCCTGAATGAAGTACTCGGCAAAACCACATCAGGAGAGCTAAAATGGAATCTCTGAAAAAGTTATCCATCATTGCGCTGAGCTGTGTTTTTGGCGCTGGCCTTTGTCTGGCTGATGAGCTGATCATAGCGCCTCAAAGCGGCGTGGAATTAAAAATACCGGAAGCCATTCGGGGCGCTGCTGCTCTCTTGCACGTACGCGCCAGGCTGCAATTACCGGAAGGCGCCGAGGCTTGGGGCGGCTACTTCCTGGGCATGCGCCTCAATGGCGAAGAACTGAAGGAGCCAATCAACACACCGCCTTACCTTATTGATCTTTGTCGTTTGCCAGCGGAAAAAACCCCGCTCTATTCGGCTGAACAACAGCGTTGGTTTGTACGGGCAGACAGTGATTACATTGCCTTTAACGCCCAGGAACCGGGCGCACTTTACCGACGCGAAGCCTTTTTAGGCAATGCTAATTCCCTAAAAGAAGTGAGCAACTATCAAAATGCCTATTATGACAAAGTCTTTCTCTTGTCAGCCAAACAAGCAGACGGCGCTTTGACTTTGCATAATTATGCGCAACGCTATCCCATGCATTTGCACATTGATTTCACGCCTACTAAAGGCAAAAACTGCCTGTTTTTTGCTCCAAAACCCGGGCGGGTAGTCAAACGCAATTCTTTCCCGAGTCCCGACGAACTTAGCGGCAATTTGCAGTGGCAGGCCGCGCCTGGCGAGCGTCTGGCAATCTTATTGGCAGCCAAGACCCTCGAAAATGAAGAAAATTTTGTGTATGAAATGGGCGCTTGGACGAATGAAAACGGCAATAGCCTAGCCGCAGAATGTTTCGACATACGTATTTTGAGCTACAAGGAAGCCGAAGCCTCGAAAATCCCATCGGAATACTTGTGTTATCCTTCATTTGAAGACACCGCCAGGCAACAGCCTGATAGATTGATTGTAAGCAAGCAATGGCATATCCCAGCTAAACAATGCAGCCTAATGTGGATCATCGCAAAAATCCCCGAAGAGACTATCCCGGGCAAGTATCAAAGCTTCCTGAAATTCAACGACTCTGTAAGCTTGCCCATGCAGCTTGAGATTCTGCCATTGAAGCTATTGCAAAGCGAACATATCTATGGGCTTTGGACTAATTCCTTGCCCGGAAATAATGCGGAAGCAAGAGACAGGCAATGCCAAGACCTGCGCGAACACGGCATCAATACCTTCTTCCTGGACCCCTGGACTGTGCCGGTGAAAATCAATGAGGACGGCAGCCCAAATCTGCAACGCTTCCAAGAAGCCCTGCAATGGCTGAAAAAAGAGAATATGAATCAAAAAGTCCTCATCTATGGGATTCTGGGGCCGCTGTTAAAAGCTATCGAAGAAAGGGCAGGACAAGCCGGCCCGGAAAATGCCGCCTGGCGCGAAGTGGCCGCCAAAGTTTTCATCCCTATGCACGAGCTTGCCGAAAAAGAAGGGTATGATTTTTATTTGCATCCATACGATGAGCCGGATGTACATCCCAAAATAACAGCTTCTTTTATGCAATTTTGCCAAGCTTTGAAAACCATACCGGGCTTGAAAATCGCCAGCAATGTCGGCGCCTGTGGACAGAAGCATTTTGGTCAGCTGCTTGACTTTAATATATGCAATAGCGGCTATCAGAGCCTGGCTGCGAGAACCGCGCAAACCAATCCGTTTTTTCCGGACTGGGAAGCTGCTGAGCCGGCCTGGATCAAAGACAACATCAGCTGCGCCTATACCCAGGTGCGCGCCAACGACGGATTAACTGCCAGGCTGCTTTACGGCCTGGCCGTAGATGCCGCAAATTTCAAGGGCGTCTGGGGCTTTGCCTATCACTGGAACAAAAAAGATTGGTATATCGGCTGGCCTTTTCCGGAAGAGGATGGCAGTTGCGGCAGCACTTACGCCTGGGAGTTATTGAGCACAGGAATACACGACACGAGATATTGGCTGACCCTCAAAAAGCAGAGGCCCGAAGTCGAATTGCCGCAAATAGGGGAAATGCTTAATGTCTCTTCAGAAGAACTGGCGGATTGGCGACAGGAAATGATTTTGGCTTTGCTGCACGATGACTATCAGCCCAAGTTTACCACAGCCAAAAAAATCAATGCGCTCTATGAGCCGAAAATTACAGCCGGCCAAGCTGATTTGATTGAGGGCATGGAATCAATTAAAATCAAAAACTATGAGGTCTATCCCGGCAATATCTATAAGCATTATTGGAATAGCAACGACCATGATTGGCTTGATTCCGGTGATGTGCAAAAACGCTTGGGCCTACTGACTCAAGAAGCCGGCAAGCCCCTGCCCCAGTCGCCGCTCTGCTATAACTTTTGGCGTTCCGACCCGGCTGAAAGCTACATAGCTATACTGGCGGAATTTGATGAAGAAACAGACGTAGATGCAGTAAGGATTGAAGGCGTTAACCACACCAAGATGTTTGCGGTTTCACACGCCGAACTGAGAAGCAGCTCGGATGCCATGACTTTCACCTCAGCGACAAATGCGTTTGGAGTTGATGCCGAGGCAAAGGGCGCAAACTGGAGCATCACCATGCCCGGATGCGGAAAGGCAAAGTATGTCTTGCTTAGCGTATGGACAGGTGGAAACAATTACCTTAATATTAAAAAAATTGCTGTCTTTAAGAAAAAAGGTTAATGTGCAAAATCTTGTGATGAATACTTGTATGCCTTCAGCCCGCAGTACGTGGTTCAGAATTATGTCTCGCCCTGGCGGGGCTCTGGTGCTCCGCGACTTATGGCAAATCTTACTTTCTATCACACAGCTTCGCACATTAACCACAAGTTAGACAAACAGACTCTCATTGTAGCCAACGGTTTTTCTCATGTCCATATCCTTACGTGAATTAGCCGACCTTGCCGGCGTTTCGCGCACTGCGGTTTCATTGGTGATGAACGGCAAGAGCCGCGGCAATGTCTCGGCGCAAAAAGCGGCTCTTATACGCAGTTTGGCGCACAAGCACGGCTACCGCCCCAGCTTGATGGCGCGCAGCCTGCGCGGCTGCGAACGCAAGCTGATCGGCATTCTCATGCCTATGCCTATGGACTACTACGCCTCTCTGTTTTGCGGTCTCTTGCAGAGCCGACTGCGCGAGCGCGACTACATGCCATTATTTTCCTTCTGGCGTGACTATAATGACGTGGCTGAATGCTATGAAAGCGTGCTCTATCACCAGGTTGACGGCATTATCGCCTGGGAGAATCCCACTCCGCAACTGGCTGGCAACACTCCCCAGGTGCTCTACGAACTGCCGGACTGCCGAACGCATGACGTGGTTCTGCTGGATATAGACACCATGGTCAAAGAGGCCATAGACCATTTTCTGACGGCAAAAAGGAAGCGCATTGCAATCCTGGGGGGAAATAGAAGTAGGCTGCTTTACCAGGAGGCTACACGATATTTGCGCCAAAAAAAGGCGCCACCGCCGGTTCCCTGGTATAAGACCTGGGAAGAAGTTGCGCAACACCTGACCGCCGCAGAAGTGCGCAAACCTGACTTCCCCGATGCCATTTTAGTATTCAATGACGGCCAGGCCGCCGCCCTCGCCGCATTCCTGCGCAAACATGGGCAACGGGTGCCGGAAAAGGTGATGATTATAGGATACAACAACCTGCTTGAAATTTTGCCTTCCGAACCCCTGCCTACCTTCAATGTCAGCCATGCCGAAATCGTCGATAAGCTTATTGAACTGCTGTTCAGGCGCATGGCGCAGCCCGATGCCGAGCTGGTTAAAGTTCTGATAAAGACCACATTCGTACCAGAGTCCAATGCGCCCGTATATGGAATTGGCGAAGATGCGCGTCGAGTGTACGAACACAAGGGCAGAAAACTTGAGATGAAAGACAATATGCAAGCTTGAACAAAGTACGACAACCACCAAACACCGTCCACTAAAGTCCACTAAAGTCCACGTCCACTCCCCACTAACGTCCACTTCTGTCCACAGTCCATCGTCTACTAACGTCCACTAAAGTCCACTGGCGTCCATTGTCCATTGTCCACTAAAATCCCCCCCCCCAAAAAAGAGGCGGGAACCGCGTTTACGGTTCCCGCCTCGGATGTTTCAGTAGTGGTGGCGCCAGACATTTTCACTCTGCTGTTCAGTGAAAATAAGGTCATGTAGACCCCGATGCAATTTTGTTCAGAGTGTCGTACATGGAGCCACCAATTCTTACCATAAGTCCAAACAGCTATTTTACAACTCAGATAGGAAATTTTTATTGCTTAGGAGCATTTTTCTGCGTCGTCAGCCTCGTCTTCCTGCCTGGGCAGCAGCGTCCAGTTGATGTCTTTGGCTCGTTTGCGGGCGGCGAAGGTTTTCAATTCTTCGGTGAGCTGGTCGAAAAATGCCAGTAGCGTACTGAGCGCCTGAAGCGAGGCTGGCGTGACCCAAGTCGGCTTGCAGGGTTCGAATGCCGCAATCTTGGCGGCCAGGTCATCACGGGCCTTCTGGCAAGCCGTCGCCATGCTCTTCTTGACCATGCCGGGGGCCAAGTCGTCACGCAATTCAAACAGCCACGCAAATGCCTCTGCGTATGCCTGCACGCGCAACGCATCTCCGCAGAGGCTTTGCAAGCAGGCTTCAGCGTGGTTGGACAGCGTCGCCGTTGCCAGGATATCCCGGAAAAGGTCTTCCGCCTCCTGAGCCAGGGCGGCTGCTTCGCGCAGTTGCGCTGGCACGTCCACGCCTTCGAGCTTTGTGGCCAAGGCATCCAATGCTTCGCCCGGGTATTGACGTGGCCAGGCGCCGTCCTTGAAATAATACGTATAGGAATAGTTCGGGCAGTAGCCATAGGCTGGCGTGCGCACGGCCTTGAGCAGCTTGTCAGCGGCGTTCACATAGCTTTCCACTGATTCTTTGCCAAAAGTGGCGGTCGCCCAGCGCCGATGCACTTCCTCCATATCCTGGTCAGCAGTGGATTCCCAGGCGTAGACTGCCAGCAGAGCCTCGTGGTCGAGGTGGGACGGGTCGTGCACGGCGTAGGAAACAGCGCCGGAAGCGCCTTCTGTGTCAGCCATGCGCATCATCATATCAATGTTCGGACGCCGGAAATCGTACGTGTTCCAGTTGTAATAGCAGGTCATCGGCGCGACCCAGCCCTCAATGCCGAGCTTTTTCCCGATTGACACTTTCGTCTTGTCATTCAGGGCGGTGTTGCTGTACCACCACCAATGCAGGATAAGTTTGTCTTTCAGACCGGCCTTTTCCAGGCGCTTGACGAAGTTGGCGTCAAAAGCGCTCATGTGGCGGGTCAGCTGATCATTCCACATCACGACTTTCTTGACGCCCTTCTTGGTCAACATGTCAACCAGCCAGAAGACATAGTCAAGCAGATTCTCCTCCGGCTTCTTTTTGGCGCAGCGTTCGCACTTGCACCACGGGTCGCCCACTTTAGTCGGCTCGTCAGGCCATGGGTAGTCTGGCCAGACTTCGTCCATCTGAATATGGAAATAATCAATGCTTGTCTCGTCACCGTTCTTGCCGCAGAAATAGCGCGAAATAATCCCTTCGTAAAAGTTCTCCACAAACTCACGGGTTTCCGGTGAGGTGATGCAATAGCCGACGCCGGTGGCGTCACCGTTTGCATCCTTGGCGGACAATTCCGGCATGACTCGGGCAAAGTACGTGTTATGTCCAAAGCTATTGACAAAGGGGATGACCGTCACGCCGCGTTCACGGCCGTATTCGACGACATTGCGGAGCAGGTCTTCCTGGTTGATGAAAGGGGCAAGGTAAGTCTCTTCGTACCACTGGTCGTCCTTAGGTGAAAACCAACGCAGGGTATGGGGTGTTTTCAAATCATCGCGGCCCGGCGCCGGCACCATGAGAAATTCGGTCGGCTTGTCCGGGCCTTCATAGCGACAGTGGCCCCAGCAGCCATACAGGCCAATGCCGATGGTGTTCATCTTGACTGCTGACAGACGGTCAATGGTCTGGCACCAATCAATGAGCATCATGCGGTCAGGACCCCACTTATTTTCGACGAAAACGCCGCGCACCGGCAGATTCGGCCAGTCGCGAATAGTCAAATTCGGCAGCGTGCCGCCGGCGACGACCACCTTGAACAAAGTCGCAAGCGTCTGCGCAGCCCAGACGGTGCCTTCCTGCTCAGGCGCACGAACCGTCACCTTGCTGCCATGAATCTTCAATTCATAATACTCGCGACGACCAGCCACCGGGACATCGCTCAAGTCAAAGGCTGACTCCTCTTCGACTTTGGCTTCAATTACGTACGTCTTCTTGTTAGCCACTACCCGTACGCCGACATCCGTCAAAATAGAGCGAATGGCTTTGCGTTGCGAAGGTGATACATTGCTGGTTGACAGTCGGACATCAATGGATAGATTGCTGTCGCCACCGGTCAAGCTTAGCTTCTTCGGCTGTGGAACAAGTTCGGGAATCGTCGAATGGCGGGCGACCATGGGTGCCTCCTTGCTGGCAAATCCGGAAATTCAGCGCCTTCACGGGGCTTCCACAAACAATCGTTTGGGAACGCAATAGAAAGCATATCGGTGTTGTTGCACTACCGTATATAAGGTACTCCATATCAAAAAAAAAGCAAAGCCTACCAAGCCTTTTCCCTGCCTTTTCGATGACTTCAAATGACCTCTTAACCGCCTTTCCAGCAAAGAGTTAACTGCGCTATCAGAAAAAATTGCGATTTTTTCTGAAACTTACCCAGGGCGGTTATGCCTTGCGCTTTCAGCTGTGGACGGGGTGGACTGAGTGGACATGGTGGACGGCGGCGGCCTTAATTTCACGCTTTTAGCGTTTCTGCTGCTGCACGGCTAGTTTCCTCGTACAACACACCCCAAAAAATCTGCGTCATCAGCGTAATCTGCGGATAAAACAACAGTTTCTCGCCCCTCGCCCCTAACGAATGATGAATGATGAAATGCGCCTCAGCATTCAGCATTCAGCATTCAGCCTCTACTTTTCCCCCTTTCCCGGGTGTATTCCGGCCGCTTCGGGTTATAGTTTATCGACTATCAGCATTTTGGGTTACAATTTTCTAATCACGCGTCTTTCTTGCAGGTATTTCGATGTCTCGTTCACGCCCGTACAAGTTGGGTCGCTATGACCTGGCTGCGTTTATGTCTTTTGCATGTTATGCCGGCTGTTCGGTCATCATTCCCTTGAGCCTGGTGCAACTGGCGCGCGATCTTGACTTTGCGTTAGAGTCTGGCGGCATGGCGGCCGGGGGCTTCTTGCAGGGCGTTCGCAGCGTCGCCATGGTGATTGCCATGGTCGGCTGCGGCTTTGCGGCCGGACGCTATGGCATGCGGAAACTGATGGGCGCAGCCATGATTTTCATGGGCGCTGGCATCGCCTTGACGGCTCTTTCGCCTAACTATCTATGCCTGCTGCCTCTTTTGATGTTAGCCGGTCTTGGCGAAGGCCTGATTGAGGGCATTGCCACGCCGTTTGTGCAAATCCTTCATCCCGAGGAAAGCGGCCGTTACGTCAACACTGCGCACAGCTTCTGGTCGGTGGGGCTATTTGTCTTCGTGTTGGCTGGCGGGGCGCTCCTGGGTCGCCAAGTTTCCTGGCGCATCGTCCTCGGCGTCACCGGCCTGATTGCCCTCATCCCGGCTCTGCTTTTCTTGTGGCGCGAGCATCCTGACAAAAGATATCCGGAAGCAAAAGAAACCACTTCTGCAGCAGTCATCTGGCAACGCGTCATCGCCATTGTCCGGACGCCCAAATTCTGGTGCTTTTTCGTAATGATGTTTCTGGATGGCGGCAGTGAATTCTGCCTCACATTTTGGGCGGCCAGCTTCATCCAATTGAATTTCGGCGCCTCTGCCTGGGCTGGTGGCATTGGGACAGCGCTGTTGGCGGCCGGAATGTTCTGCGGGCGTTCCGGGGCCGGGTGGCTCGTCAAGCAGTCTCACCTGAAGCACTTGCTGCTCTGGTCAGCGCTAGGCACGATCCCGGTCGCGCTGGCCATCCTGATGATCCGGCCGGAAAATTTCTCCACGCCTGCGCATGCGTTATATGCCTTATATCCTTGCCTGTTCCTGGCCGGTGTAGGCGTGGCGCCATTCTGGCCGACGACGCAAGTCTATTGCACCGATCGCCTGCCGCACTTGGACTCCACCATGATCTTCGTGCTCCTGTCCTGTGCGGGCATTCCTGGCTGCGGCTTTTTCAGCTGGCTGATGGGCGTCATCGGCGACCGCTACGGCTTGCGGGCGTCTTTCTGGCTGGTGCCGGCCACCCTCGCTGGCATTGCCGCCATCATCCTGGTTGAGGGTTTCCTGCTTCCCAGCCGGAAAAACGCCATCCAAGTCAGCGCCGAAGAGCCGCTGGTCACCACTGCCGGCGACAGCAATGACTGACGCGACCCGAGCCAGCTTCAGGGCAGCTCATTGCCCTTGATTGGCAGGAAGTGGAAATGCTTCCATTCGGTAGGCCGAGTGACCCCGGCCAGGCTCACCGACCCAACGACGGCGCCGATGCCTGGGAAGGGAATATGTGCGCCGAGCACAACCGCGTTCTGCCGAGCCGCCTCGGTCATCACCTCAATCCTGGTCGTGACTGCCTGGGCTGGATCGAGGTCATAGCG
>FZPS01000010.1_pt62 | contig 11560 bp, 4 predicted proteins | sample 1817821 | NCBI WGS metagenome assembly FZPS01 (sample SAMEA104158645, study PRJEB21678) | metagenome | place: Germany | collected 2015-04-21 | reverse complement strand
GCGCCGGTTTTGGTGGGTATCTTGTTCCCTAGGCACTCCGCGCTTCGCGCTCCGCGCCTAGGGTTATTATAGTATGGCGCTTCGCGCCACCGCTGGCAAGATTAAAGAAGGCGCTTCGCGCCCTTGTTTAGGATAATATCTTGCATAGCAAGAATTTACCTAGCACTTTTAACAATGGTTTTTTCCTTGATTTTTCTTTGAAAACTGTTAAGTTAGCGCCAATAGGCAATGCAGCCGGCTTGCCACCGCATCCGTTTTCAAAGCACAAATTACGCTGTAGGTCACGAATGCACCTAGGGGGCTTGCTTGTGGTTGGCTTTAGTTTCTAGTTTGTTTTTTCTTGGTTGGTTGTATGCCGGCTGGAAGCCGGCGCTCCGACCTCAGCACCTTAAACACAAATAATGCTGTGGATTGCGTACGTGTCTAGGCTTGCTTTCCTGTAGTTGGCTTTAGTTTCTAGTTTGTTTTATCTTGTCTTGGTTGTCATTCACATCGGTCGCATCGTCGCATTTTGTTCACTTGTGTGCCTTAGTGTGCCTTAGTGTCCAAAATCCTGCCGGGGCGCTTTTTGGCCCGGGCCGAATTTAGCGCTCCCAGGCGGTCTCCCAGGGTTTGGCCAGCAGCGGCCAAGGCTTATTCTCCTGGCACAGTTTCAGTAGCAGTCCCAGCTCGCAGAGTGCCTTCGAGTTGTTGAAGCTCATGCTTCTTTCTTTTTGTCTTTCCAACTTTAGTTTTAGGCTGCTTTCATGTTGTTCGCGCAAAGTTATTTCCAGCTGCGCCATGCCGCAGTGCAGCCTGATGTTCAGTGCGGAGCTAGTGCTGGACGCGAATTTAGTCTGGCATTTTTCCTGGTCTTGGAGCAGCCAGTTAACCAGGTCATTGATCTGATATTGTTTCCAGGCGGTTTTACCTATTTCGCTTTCACAGCTAAAGATTTTGCCACAGCATCCGCTTTGCAGCAGCTCTTTGGCTCGGGCGGCGGCCTGGAAGAACCTGAGGGAGCCTAGCCAGCAGAGCCGCGGTTTTTTCTTGCGCGCCAGCTCCAGGTCGGCTTTTTCCAGGCCCAGCATGGCGAAGTCTTTTTTTTGTCGGCACAGCATTCTGATGGCTTCCTGGCGCATTTGTCCCTTGGCTTGCACAAATGTCAAGGGGCATTCGAGTCTGAGTGCGGCATTCAGCTCAGCAGGCGAGGAGAGCAGGCTCAGGCCGGGCAGCAGTCTGATGATGGGGTCTGGCTGCTGCCTGCCTGCCTCATAATATAATAAAAAAACCGGCCTGTTCATGTTGTAGTTTGCCTAGTTAATCAGCTTCCCCTTAGTGTGCTTTTGTGTGTCTTTGTGTGACTTAGTGGCTCAAGCCAGGATTTATGTGCATTTTTATATCTGTAAGGCTTGCAGGCGCATTTTTTTTGCTTTGCCAGCCTCTCCGATCAGGCAGTCATTATACTGTACAGCGTAATTTTGCCAAAACTCCTGTATGGCGGCCTTCATGCTCTGCGGGCTTTGCTGAAGCAGCGCGTCTCGGCGTTCTTGGCGCGCTGCCTCGTCAATGCCGCAGAGGCGATGAAGCAGAGCGGTCTTGGCGGTTTCAGCGGGGCACCAGGGCCGGGCGGAGTCTCTGGAGCAGGCGATAATGGCGTCGTCGATGTCTTGCTTGCTCCAGGAATTGACTGCGGTATCGAGCTTTAAACGGTCGAATATGCTGCGGCTATGCTGCGGGTTGGGGTCCTCGCTGGACTGCAAGCTTAGTATGCCTTGCAGTGGCGAATAGCGGCAGCTGACACCATAGGCCCCATTTTTCAGGCGCAGCTCCTGCCACAGATAGCCGCAGCTGAGCAGCTGGGCGTAGAGTTCTAAGGCGGCGGACTGCGGTTGTTGGTAGCCTGGCGCGCTATGACTGCGCACAAAGCTGTTGGTGTCGGCATGGAGGGCATAATACTCTTGCCGTCCGAAAGAGTCGGGCTGGGCTATATTTGCCGGCGCCTGGCTCGCTCTGCCGGGGAAAGCTTCGAGGAAGGCGCTGAGCTGTCGGAACCCGTCATTGTCGCCAACCGTGGCTGCCAACAGCGGGCTTTGCTCGGCCAGCCAGGCGCACAATTCGTCCAAGAGGGCAGTTTTCTTCTTTAGCTGGGTTTCAGGCAGTTGTATCCAATGCTGGCAGTTTTGCAAAAAAGCCAGCCCGTTCCATTGTTCCATTTCCTTGGCTGCGGGTGTCAGACCGACGGCGCTGCGCAGATTTGCGAAGAGGGCGGGTTCGGCCTGCAGTTCAGACAATGCCAGGGCATGGTTTTGCTTCAAAAGTTCACGCAGTCGTTTGGCTTCGCGAAAGCTTTTGCGTTTAAGCTGGGTATCAAACAGCTCGAGCGCCTGTGGCAGGAGTTCCTGCAAACAATGCATAGACAGGCGCAGTATTTTTCGCGTTGGCTCCCCTGGCTTGATGCTTTGGCAGACATGCAGGCTACTGCTCAGCACCGCGCTGCAGGCTGCCTGGTTTTCAGCCACCTGTACATAGCTGAGCTCTTTCGTGCCGACCTGGGGAAAGAAGTTATTGAAGAAGGGCAGGGTGCTGTGCAGGTGTTGCGGCAGGCTTCCCAGGTCGAAAGCCAATTGCATATAAGTAAGCCCGTTGCTGAATACCTCGCCGCGCAAAAGCGGCAGCGAATTGGCAAGCTCGCCTGCACTGACCGGCAGGTGCAGCGGCAGCTTCTGCAGTTCCAGGCGCCGCAAACGCGGCAGACTACGTAGAGCCGCTGCGCTGTCAGGCTGCTCCTGCCTGGCTCGCAGAGCCAGCTGCTCGCGGCTTATCTGCGCCAATTCGGCGGCACTGAGGGTCTGCTCTAGCTGATGTAGACGCCGGCGTATGCGGCGCATCTTCTTTTGCAGCAGCATAGGGTCAGGAAGCAGCTCGAGGCTAAGACGATGCGGATTGTCTAGCAGATACCTTTTGATGATGTTTTCGAGATAGCCGGCTTCTGTATTTAAACGCTCTTCCAGGCTCTGGTGAGCAGTTTTTTGCTTGACAAAGAGCAGCGGATGGCAGTCATAATTCCAGGCAGCCAGGATATCCTCGAGTACGTCCAGGTTGTGTTCGGCATCTATCTCGCGATGGTTCAATTTCAGCTGAAGCAGCGCATTTTTCACGCGGCTGGGCGCGATGCCTTGGCTTTGCTCTAGCAGACAGTTGCTGACTAATTCCTCAATTTTGGCAAAATCGTTTTTCCGGCAGCCTTTAAGCCCGATTTGGAAGATAGTCTGGCAGTAGTTGTTGTCGTAGCCGCAGCAGGTCAAAGCGCTGCACAAGTCGGACTCGAGCAGGCTCTTTTGCAATGGGGCGGCGGCATTTCCCAGCAGTATGAGGTCAAGCAGCTGCATGGCCAGGTCCAGTTCCGGGTCGCGCTTGTCGTCTATGCGCCAGGCCAGAGCGAAGGCGGCCTGGGCTTCGTCGCCCTCAGACTGCGGCACATAGAAGGCGGTTTTGTGCCTGGGGCGGCGCCAACTTCTTTGGACATAGAAACGGGGGGCCTTGACTGCTCGGACATTGGCTTGCGGGCGGGTTCGTTCCGGGGCTAGCTCGCGTAGCCTCTCCTCTATAAACGCCAGTTTGCTTTCCGTCGCGATATTGCCGCTGACGATGATTTTAGCCTGTGATATCTGATAGTGGGTTTTGTGGAACTTCAGGAACTCATCGTAGCTAAGGCCAGGTATGTGTTCCGGATGCCCCCCGGAATCGAAGGCCAGGGGGGTATCGGGTAAGAGCTGCGCAAAAACATGGCGTTCGAGAACGTTTTCAAGCTCGGTGTAGGCAGCACTCATTTCGTTGAGCACGATGCCGTTAAGGCCTAGTTTGGCAGAGCCGTCCCGCCTCCGTTCCAGCTCGTAATGCCAGGCCTCCTGCTGAAAAGACTGATAGTGTAAGAGCGGATTGAAAACCGCGTCCCAATAGACCGAGGCCAGATTGAAGTAATCCTCTGCATGGCAGCTGCAAATGGGGTACAGGGTGCAGTCGGCAAAGGTGAGCGCATTGAGAAAGGTGGCCAGGCTAGACTTGGCCAGCTCAATAAAGGGGTCTTTGAGAGGATACTTGCGCGAGCCACTAAGCACCGTGTGCTCGACTATGTGTGCCACGCCGCTATGGTCTTTGGCCGGCGTGTGAAATAAAATGGCAAACAGGTTCTCGCGGTCGGGCTTGTCTAGGCAAAAAAGCTCCAAGCCGCAATCATGCCGATAAAACCTGGCTTCAGCTTGCAAGACAGGTAGGGATTGCTGGTCTAAAAGATGAAAACGCATAAGAGAAGAGGGCGAGTTATATAGGTCAACACTTCGTGTGTCTTAGGAACTATGAAAATTTAACTTGTTAAGTTGAGTTGTTTCTGGTTAGTATGTACAAGAAAACCCCTAATATACTGTAAAGAAAGAAAGCGAATCTGCTCAGCAAAATTCAACAATTTATTTTTCATAATTCCTTAGTACCGGGGCGCAACACTGATGCGGTATTTTTATGTGATTTGTTGTGTTGGACACAGAGCTTGGGGCGGTTTATGTCTTGCTGGCGAGGCGCGAAGCGCCTCTTTTAATCTGGCCGTCAGTGGCGCGAAGCGCCTGGGGGACAAAGTCCCCCAAAAACCGGCGCCTGGAAGGCGCAACTTGCTGAGGCTAATCTTTCATGAAGTAAGCTTCGTTTATTGCCACTCGGTTTTGTTCGATGAGGCTTCTATATTCGTCGGCGAAACTTTGAGTCTTGTGGTGTTCTTTTTGATTGCTTATGTATGTAATGATTGTTTCTTTGTCGTTTATGCTGTAGCTGAAAGCGCCATAGTTGCTTCCCCAGCTTTCAAAGAGAGGGAAAATTTTTCTGTTGGCTTTTAACCATTTGTTCGATGATACCTTGAGGTCGCGGATGAAATCTGCGAGTGCGAGGCTGGGATGCATGCCTACAAACAAATGCAGGTGGTCAGGCATACCGCCTATGCGGTAAAGTACAGATTTTTTATTTTTAACAAAACCCCAGATATACTTGTAAAGCTCTTTTTCACAAAATTGATTTATCGCCGGGATGCTGTGCTTGGTACGGATGACGATGTGATATAAGAGCTGGGTGTAACTCATGGCGGGCACTCCTTTAGTGGCGCCTTTCAGGCGCTGTTTTGTGTGGTAGCCTGACCCTAGGCACTCCGCGCTCCGCGCTTCGCGCCTAGGGTTATTATTGTATGGCGCTTCGCGCCATTCTGCGGTATGCTAGTACCCTGCGGTGTGCTGACGCCGTGTGCTGACACCGCGCCGTGCCGTGTATCAATGCTGCATCTTATGTCATGTTTAGTACCAGTGCGCAAAACTGATACGGTATTTTTATGTGATTTGTTGTGTTGGACACAGAGCTTGGGGCGGTTTATGTCTTGCTGGCGAGGCGCGAAGCGCCTCTTTTAATCTGGCCGTCAGTGGCGCGAAGCGCCATACTATAGTAGCCCCAGGCGCGGAGCCCGAAGGGCGAAGCGCCTGGGGGACAAAGTCCCCCAAAAACCGGCGCCTGGAAGGCGCAACTTGCTGATGCTAATCTTTTAGTGGCGCCCTTACAGGGCGCCGGATTCGGGGGGGGGCTTTTACCCAGGGTAAGCTTGGCTCCTGCGGAGCCAAGCTTACCCTGGGCTTTATTAGGTTGCCCTTTCAGGGCACCAGGGGACTTAGTGTCCTTTTTTGTCCAGTTCTACTTGATGCGTATTTGGAAGGTTATGGTTTTCTCGTCTCCGGGTTTGAGTATGCCGCCGGCATTGTAGTACCAGCGCAGGTTGCTCACCTTGTTCAGGTCCGGGGCTGGCGGTTCGCCTGGCAGCCAGCTGACTCCGCCGTCCAGGCTGTATTGCAGCGCAAACTCGGCGTCATCAACGGCGCTGTTGGCGACATAGGCGGTGTGTTCCGGTATGAAGTCATAGATGTAGACCTCTTTGACATCCTCCGGGCCGTTGTTGTAGAAGCGTATGCGCTGGGTCACCGCGTTGCCCGGCTCGGGCTGCACCTGCAGTCGGGTGAGATAGTCGCCGTCGGTTTTGATCTCCTTGAAGACGGCGATGCGCTCGGCTTGCACAACGGTGACATCGCTGACGCTGATGATGTTGTCCACTGCTCCGGTGGCGGTAATATTGAGCACATCGGTGGTAAAGGCGGTTATCTCCTCGGGCACAAAGACGCGCATGATGACTTCGGTCCAATCCTGGGCTAGCACACTGACCAGCGTGCCGCTCTCGTATGGGCCGGAGACCATATTGCCCTGGCCGTCGCCGATAAAGAGCTGCCAGACCCATTTTTCCTGGGTGTTGCTGAAGTTTATGGGCACCTGTATGTCATTCTCCTCGAAGTTGCGCAGCACATGTCGGTAGCTGCGTATGGTGCCGGGCTGGGCGGTGCCGCTGTGGCTAGGCTCGAAAAGTATGCCGCGCGCGTCAAAGAAATGCGAGACTGGCGGCGAGAGCGAGACATAGCGGTTGCGCTCCTCGAAGTCGTCCTGCGTGTCCCACCAGAGCAGGTTGGCGGTGTTGACAAACTCGTACAGGCGGTTAATCGGGTTGCCGTTATCGAAAGTGCTGCCCACTATGGCGCGCAGGCTTACTTCCACCTGCTGCTCCGGCTCGATTTGCTTGATCTCGATGACCAGCATCCGGTCCACGATAGCGATACTAATTGCGCCGCTGCCGCCGGTGACCTGCACTTCGAAGCCGGGCACCTGTCCGGGTCCGTCTCCCAGTTCCAGGGTGACCGGTCCAGGCCCGCTGCCGCTGACTGTGCCTGAGCCGCCGAAGCTCAGTCCGTCAGGCAGCTCGTCGCGTATCAGCACATCGTAGAGGTTGGCATTGATTTCGCTGGCCGGGGCGAGCAGCTTGTATTCCACTATGCCTCCGGGCAGCAGGCTTTTATCGGCAGTGTCCGAGCTTTTGAGGATGGCGGGCACGTCGGTGCGCAGGGAGACGCGTCTGGGGCCTTCCGGTCCGTATTCTTTGCGGCTGTCGTCATTGACCCCTTCTGGGAAGCTGTAGTATTGTTCCAGGTTGGCCAGGTTGACGCGTTGGCCGGTGCCGCTGCCGCGTGCGCCGATCTCGGGATTGACGGTTACCTGGTAGCTAATCAGCAGAGCCTGGTTGGCCTCAATGCGGGCAGCGAAGCTGTTGCCGTCAGCCATGGTGCTGAAGCTGATACTGCCGCGTCGGGTGACGCTGTCATACAAATAATTGTAGACATAGTGCGTATTGCGCGTCAGGCTGCGCAGCAAGCTTCCTGGCTGGCCTGCGCCGTTCAGGCTGTAGATGGCGGCACTGAGCAGCGGCTCGTCGGGGGAGACCGGCGCAATGTCTCTGGGCAGGCGGTCGCTCAGCTCGATTTCATAGCAGGTATTGCCTCCTTGATAGTCAGCGGCGCTGCTGCTGTCCCAGTTGCGCAGCAAGAGGGTATAGGTGACTGTGTCGCTGGCTCCTATGATGCTGTCCGGTTCCGGGTTGGAATGTTTGCTCAGTTCCAGGTTTGGTTGTGCCAGCACGGTTTCCTGGTGTTGGCGCAGCAGGAAGGGGTGGTCTCCGGAATTGAGCGTGTTGCTGTGATCCAGGCTCTGGCGCTGGTTGAGGTCCTCGGTGTTCCAGAACAAGTAGGAATGCGCCGTGGCCGGATAGAGGGCGGTCTGGTCAACGAAGTAGGCGCTGTGGTTGTAGTCGCTGTTCTTGACCTCGGCCTGGAAGCGCAGCACGGCGCTCTGGGCGGAGCTGCTGCTGTTGTACAAGTCGTCGAAATACCAGGTGGGATACTGCTGTCCGGCGCTGGCCGTCAGGCTGGGCGAGCCGCTTTGCAGGAGGCCGCTCAGAGCCAGGTCGCCGGCATTGTAGTCCTCGCTATTGGCTATGAGGTGGTATCCCGGGTTGAGCCGGTGCCTGTAGGCAAAGCCCTGCGCGCCGCCGTCAAAGAGGCGGGTATGCCTGGGCAGAGTGGCGACCAGTTCGTAGAGCAGCACCTCGCCCACGCGCACGCGGCTGGAGTCGCTGAGCAGCTCATTGACGGGCTGGCCCTCCACGTCATAGACCCTATAGACATTGACGGAGAATTCCGGATATTGCAGGCCTATGTCTTCGCCCAGCGGGCCTTGTTGGGCGTAGGCCGGCGTCGATGCGCAATTGCGTTCGAGGTCATGGTCGTAGACCGTGTTGCCGGCGGCCAGGTTGCCTATGTCCACCGCGAAGCTGCTCGCCGGCAGGCTGCTATAGTCGAGCAGCTCGGCGACATTGTCGCCTATGTAGTGGCCGGCGCCCAGGCCTTGCTTGACTCGCAGGCGATAGTTAATCGTGGCGCTATCGCCCGGTGCCAGGAAATCAATGCCGAAATCCAGGCGCGTGTGGCTTACTCCGCCTACCGTGTCTGGGCTGCTGGCTATGCTTAAAATACTGTTGGCGCTGCCGTTGCTGAAGGGGGTGCTGCCGACGTTGAAGTCGCCCGTGCCGCTCAAATAGCTCACTGTGGCGTCCGGGGGCAGCAGGTCACTGACCTTGATGTCAAAGGCATAGGCGTTGCCCTGGTTTTTCATGGTGAACTCGTACTCGACGATGTCATCGGGCAGCACCACCTGCACATCTTCGATATGGAGCGGCCCGGCTCCGCCGCTGTAGTCGAAGTAGCTGGCTTTGCCGCCGCTGGCCGCCGGCGCCAGACCCTCGCTGACCGTGCCGGTATGGCCGCGCAGGCTGCTGACCTCGCTGCTGCCGTCGCTGTCCAGCACGCGCTTGATGATTTTGGCGAAGCTGTTGTCCAGGTTCGGCTCGATAACGGTGAAAGCCACGGCTTCCGGCTCGGCGTTCTGGCTGCTGGCTGTGGGCTGGTCGTTGATCTGGTTCCAGGTGAAGCTGGCGTTATTGCGCAGTATGTCGCCCACATCCACAATACCGGTGACGCCGCCATCAGTGGCAGCGCTGCCGCTGACGAAGCTTTGCCGCACTGTGGCAGTGATGGTAATCACCAACTCGTTAATCATTGAAGGCTCTGCCACAATGTCATCGTTGAAGGGATTAGTGTCGGCCTTGAGCGTGGTAGTGCCGTTGGCGTTGAGGCTCAGATCCAAGCTCTTGGCAGCGCTGCCTTTATAGCTGTAGTTTGCGCTCTGCACTTCCAGGCCGTCAGGCACTATATCCTCGAAGCGCAAGTCGTAGAGCAGCAGGTCATCTTCCAGATCCAGCAGTATTTCATAGGTGATTAGCTCGCCAATGGTGGCACGGCTGGAACCGTCCTTGTTCTTGCCGGCGGGTGCGCTCAGCTCGCTCTCCACCGTCTTGCTGGTTGTGGGATAGACCGTGCCCAGCTTCTCGTATTTGGGATGCGGCAGGCCGTAGGGCAGGGCAACGGACTGGCTGTCGCGCTCCAGGTCTGGGAATATGGCGCTGTCATCCGGGCTGCTGCCGTAGTCCAGCAGGCTGAGCTTATTCTGCATATAGGCTCCGGCCGCCGCTCCGGGCAGCAGCCTGGTGCGGAAGCGCAGCGTGGCAGTGTCGCCGGCGTCGAGATAATTGAGCGCAAAGCTGATGGGCGTGCCGGCTCCGCCAGTCTGCGCCGGCGTGGCATTGATGAAGGCTATGCCGGCGCTGCGGTTGGCGCTGATGCTGGGGGCGTTGGGCGCGGTGCTGAGCAACTCGAAGCCGGGCGGCAGCAGGTCCTCGAGCAGGATGTCATAGGCTCTGCCGTCGCCGCTGTTGGTGAAAGTGACGCTGAACTCGACGATCTCAGTGGGCCGTATCTGGTAGACGTTATTGACCGGGTCGGTGACGCTGGAGTGACTGTCCGGCCCATCCGCGTTATAGTTGCGGTAGCTCGCAGTGCCCGGGCTGCTGGCGGCAGTAGTGCCGTTAGCCAAAAAATGCCCGCTGCGGGTTTTGGTCAGGCTGTTGGCGACAAACTCGGGCTCGACTATGGTGAAGTCCACCGTGTTGGGGCTGGCCGCCGGGTCCGGGGTGACGATGCTGCTCAGTCGGTTGCGCGCGCCGGGCGTGGCGGCGCCCTGAGCCTCCTGGTTCCAGCTCAGGGTCATATTGTTCTTGAAGACGCTGCCGCTCTTGTTGTCGACATGGTCGTCAACGGTGACCGCGATAAGCAGCTGTATCTCATTGCTGATGCCCGTGTCGGCGCTGAGGGCACCGGGGATATAGAGGCCAAGCTGGTTGCCGACTACGCTCAGCTCAGTGGAGTTCAAGTCGTAGGTATTACCTTTGACCAGGGCGTAAGTGAGATTGGCCGGGGTTAGGTCCTGCATCTGTACGCTAAGGTTGGCCGGTATGAGGTCCTCGATATAGAAGTCGTAAAGCACGGTGTCGTCGGGTATGTCGACAAGCAGCTCATAGGTCATCACTTCGCCAATGGTGGCACGGCTGCTGCCGTCAGCCAGCTTGCCGGCGGGCAGGGTGAACTCGCTTTCCACGGTTTTGCTGACAGTGGGGAAGGCGGTGCCCAGCCAGGTCATTTCTGGACCTAGCTTGTCGTAGGCGTGTTGGGCCAATTCTGTGTGGCGGTCGGCCTCGGGGTAGTCCACGCCGCTTTCCGGCAATGTGCTGTAGTCGGCCAGGCGCACCTGGTTGAGCAGGAAGCGTCCGGCGGCCACCGGCACATCAACTTGCAGGCGGTACTTGAGGGTGGCGGTATTTCCCGGCTCAAGCTGGTTAAGCTCGAAAAGCAGGCTGCGATCAGGAGCGACAGGGGCAGACGGCACATTGCGGAAGGCTATGGCGCTGGGCTTGGGTGCGGCGCTGATGCTGGCGCTGCCGGCCACATAGCTCATGCCCGCTGGGATAAGGTCAGCCAAATCCAGGTCGTAGGCTATGGCGTCGCCGCTGTTTTTAATGCTGACGCTATATTCAACGATTTGCCCGGGATAGGTCTGGGCAACCTGGTTCACCGCGCCGCTGTTGCTGGGCGAGGGGCCAACATCGTTGTAGTTGCGGTAGCCGTCCAAAAGCGGGCCAAAGCTGTCGGGGTTGACGGCGGCCTGCTCTTTGCTCAGCTCTTCCAGCTCTGGCTCCACGATGCGGAACTGCGGCCCTGGGCTGCGGGCATCGCTGCCGGTACTCCAAGTGAATTGCACGGGCAAGTTAAAGCTGTCGCCCGCCTTAACGGCATCGCCGCTGGTATAGGCGTTGTTCACAGTGCCGCGTACGATGATCAGCAGCTCCTGATCCACTCCGGAGTTGTTTACCAAGGGCTGCGGGAAGTCGTCCCCTCCAGTTCCGGCCTGGCCGCGCAGCTCAGTAATGCCGGAGGGCAGCAGATTCAGCGTCAGGTTTTGCTCGGCGCCGCTGAAACCGGCATTCAGCGTTACCTGCGCCCATTTGGCGCTGCGCACGCTGATGCCGTCGGGGACGTCTATGGCCATTGCCAAGTCGTGCAGGGTGATGAGTCTGGGCAGGCTAAGGCGCACCTGGTATTCTATCACTTCACCTATGGTGGCGCGGGTACTGCCGTCATCGCGCAGCTCGGGGGGGGTATCGTTGGAGTTGTAGGTGATTTCGGCTTTGAGCAAGGCCGAGTTGATCAGCTCCTCGGTAAACTTGTGG
>FZPS01000201.1_pt60 | contig 11561 bp, 14 predicted proteins | sample 1817821 | NCBI WGS metagenome assembly FZPS01 (sample SAMEA104158645, study PRJEB21678) | metagenome | place: Germany | collected 2015-04-21 | reverse complement strand
ACTCCACACGCAGTGAGGATATTTCACTGGATTATGAATTTTATCACTCCCACATCATGCCACTTGAGTGTGGCTATGATTACGGAGCAAAAATTATTCCAAAGGATATCAACATCTGGATTTCCAGACTGTTCCTTGGAGATGCAGACGGCTTTTCAATTCTGTATTACCAGGATGTGGACAGCCTGATCTATTGGGCGAACCAGGCAGCATACCGATGGAAACTGCGAGGGATGTGTATGTGGTCCCTTGGGCAGGAGGATATGCGAGTATGGGAGTGGCTGCCCAAGCAAACTGAATAACGGCTTTACGGGGTATCCGCCATGTGGTGGGTGCCCTTTTTGCATACAAAAAATTATGAAAGCGAGGATTTAACTATGAAGGATTTATGGAACACCATTCAAATCATCTTTGCCGCCCTCGGCGGTTGGCTCGGTTGGTTCTTGGGAGGCTTTGACGGTCTTCTGTATGCACTGGTGGCGTTCGTGGCAGTGGACTACATCACGGGTGTCATGTGTGCTATTTCAGACAAGAACCTCTCCAGTTCCGTTGGTTTTAAGGGTATCTGCCGTAAAGTGCTGATTTTCACATTGATAGGCATCGCACATATCTTGGATGCCAATGTTATCGGTGATGGCAGTGTACTCCGAACAGCGGTTATTTTCTTCTACATCTCAAATGAGGGCGTGAGCCTGTTGGAAAATGCATCCCACTTGGGTTTGCCGATTCCGGAGAAGATGAAGGACATTTTGGAGCAGCTCCATGACCGCGACAATAAGGAAAGTGAGGGAAAGTAACATGAATTTACACAAACTTATTTTAACGGAAAACGCCTGTTACAAAGCAGGCAGGAAAATCACGGTTAAGGGTATCATGGTTCATTCCACGGGTGCAAACAACCCGAACCTAAAACGCTATGTAGGTCCTGATGATGGTTTGCTCGGTAAAAACCAGTACGGCAATCATTGGAACACCTACCATCCCGGCGGCAGAGAGGTCTGCGTTCATGCCTTTATCGGCAAGTTGGCTGACGGCACGATTGCCACATACCAAACTCTCCCTTGGAATCATCGTGGTTGGCACGCTGGGGGCAGTGCAAACAATACCCATATCGGTTTTGAAATCTGCGAGGACGGTCTTTCGGATTATGCCTACTTTAAGAAGGTGTACCGTGAGGCCGTTGAACTTTGTGCCTACCTCTGTAAGGAGTACGGTTTGACCGAACAGAACATCATCTGCCACTCCGAAGGTTACAAGCAGGGCGTGGCATCCAACCACGGCGATGTGATGCACTGGTTTCCAAAGCACGGCAAGAGCATGGATACCTTCCGTGCCGAGGTCAAGGCACTCCTGGCGACTACCGATGAGGAGGAAACCGAAACTCCTGCAGAGCCTACGGTGACATATCCCGAAAAGCTGACTACTGGTTATTACCGTGTGCGTAAGGATTGGAAGGACAGCAAGTCCCAGGTGGGTGCTTACCGTATTCTCTCCAATGCAAAGGCGGCGGCAGATAAGAACCCAGGAACTTTTGTTTTTGCAAATGACGGCACTGCCATTTATCCTGCCGACAGCACAGCCGAGCCGGATTACCGTGTCCATACGGTTGTGAAGGGCGATACCCTTTGGGATATTGCCGTGAAATATCTCGGCAAAGGCAGCAGATACACCGAAATTAAGAAACTGAATGGACTTTCTTCCAATGTGATTTATAGCGGTTGGAAACTCAAAATTCCGAACTAACACGATGCCCTTTGAGGATTTTTCCTTGAAGGGCATTATTTTTTTGCCTTGAGGGGGTTCGATTCAGCCTGTCTTTTCGCATATAGGCAGAGGGAACATTTCCACCGTTCCCCGGACTGGAGGAATCACAATGGAAGTAAAACAGATTGAGAATTTTAAGATACCTAACGCCGTTGCACACGAAATCACACAGGAAGAGCTTCAGCGAGAATTTGACTATTACAGGGCACAGCAGGTGCTTGAAACCATGTTCCTGTTCGGCATGATTTCTGTGGATGAATTCCACAAAATATCGGCTTATAATCGCAAAACTTTCTCCCCATTTCTGGCGGAGATTATGGGCTAAATGACTTGATAGTTCCGCAATAGTACGGGAATATATCACTACCCAAAAAGCGAGGTGAGTTGATGAAAAGGATAACAAAAATCGGAGTAAATGAAACCCTGATTCAAAAGAAAAAGCTGAAGGTTGCAGCCTACTGCCGTGTATCCACAGCCAGTGATGAGCAGCTTATCAGCCTTGAGGCACAGAAGGCCCACTATGAAAACTACATCCGTTCCAATGACGAATGGGAGTATGTGGGTCTTTACTATGACGAAGGCATCACAGGTACGAAAAAGGATGTCCGTGCAGGGCTTCTTTCCATGATTGCCGATTGTGAGGACGGTAAGATAGAGTTCATCATTACCAAGTCTATCAGCCGATTTGCTCGAAATACAACGGACTGCCTGGAAATGGTGCGAAAGCTGACAGATTTGGGAATTTCCATTTTCTTTGAAAAAGAGAATATCAACACGGGTTCGATGGAAAGCGAACTGATGCTTTCCATATTAAGTAGCCTTGCTGAAAGCGAATCGGTGTCCATTTCAGAAAACAGCAAATGGTCGGTGCAGAAACGCTTTCAGAACGGCACATTCATTATTGCATATCCCCCATACGGATATGACAACGATAACGGAACGATGGTCATTGTGCCGGAGCAGGCAGAAGTCGTGAAAGAGATATTTGCTGCCTGTCTTGCGGGCAAAGGCACTCATGCAATTGCCAAGGAACTGAATGCTCGCGGTCTGAAAACCAAAAAGAATGGCAAATGGGGCGCGGGTGCAGTGAAGGCCATTCTTACCAATGAAAAATATACAGGTGATGTGATTTTTCAGAAAACCTACAGTGACAGCAGTTTTAACCGCCATCGAAATTACGGTGAGCGTGACCGTTTCCTTTGCGAAAATCATCATGAGCCGATAATCAGCCATGAGGATTTTGACAGGGTTCGCATGGTGCTTGACCAGAGAGCAATGGAAAAGGGTAACGGCACAGATACCTACCGATATCAGAACAGATATTGTTTTTCCGGCAGAATTAAATGCGGAGAGTGCGGTGATACCTTCAAGCGTAGGCAGCATTACAAGCCAAGCGGAAATTATGTGGCGTGGACTTGTGCAACGCATTTGGAACACAAAGAGCAGTGTTCTATGCTTTACATTTCCGATGAGGGCATAAAACTGGCTTTTCTGACACTGATGAACAAACTGGTCTACGGACATCAAGCAGTGCTGAAACCACTTCTCAGAACTCTGCGTGGTACGGATGATAAGGACAGATTGCTCCGTATTCAAGAGTTGGAACTCCGTATTGAGGGCAATACCGACAGAAAACAGATTCTTACCAATCTGATGGCAACGGGGGTCTTGGAGCCTGCCGTTTTCAACAAGGAAAACAATGCACTTCTGGCGGAGGAACAGCGGCTTCGTGCAGAAAAGGATAAACTGGTGAGTTTCGTTGGCGGAGACAAGGTCAGGATGAAGGAACTGCAAAAGCTGATGGCTTTCACCTCTAAGGGTGAGATGCTGACAGCATTTTCAGATGAAATGTTCCTTGGCTTTGTAGAGAGCATTACGGTGGAAACAAGGGAACTGATTGTATTCCACCTTAACTGTGGATTGAATTTAACGGAAAGGTTGGTGATTTGAATGACGGCACATATTCCATACGGATATCGCATCGTAGACGGAAAAGCGGTTGTGGATGAAGTTCAGGCAGAACAGGTCAGAACTTTTTTCGAAGAATATATTTCCGGCAAGTCGCTGAAAGCTGCGGCGGAAGAAGTAGGTTTGAAGATTTTTCACGGCAGTGCTGGAAGAATGCTCCGAAATACCCACTACCTTGGGGATGACTATTATCCTGCCATTATTGATAAGGAACTGTTCGATAATGCTGAAGAAGAAAGGCTGTCCAGAGCAAATCAGCTTGGCAGGGTCAGAGAATTAAAAGCCAAGGAAACACCTGCCGTTCCCCTGCATTTTACAATGGGAAAGCAGATACAGGAATTTGACAATCCATTCAAACAGGCTGAATACGCCTACAGTTTAATAGAAAGCGAGGTGGAAACGAATGGAGGCAACTAAGAATATTACCGTAATTCCGGCGCGAAGACGTGTCGGCAATACGGCAAAAGAATCCGAAATACCAAAACTCCGTGTGGCTGCTTACTGCCGTGTTTCCACGGACAGTGATGAGCAGGCCACCAGTTACGAGGCACAGGTGGAGCATTACACCGATTATATCCGCAAGAACCCTGAATGGGAGCTTGCCGGGACATTTGCTGATGACGGTATATCCGGAACTAACACGAAAAAACGAGAAGAGTTCAACCGCATGATTGATGAGGCTATGGCGGGCAAAATCGATATGATTGTTACCAAGTCCATCAGCCGATTTGCGCGAAACACTTTAGACTGCCTAAAATATATCAGGCAGCTTAAGGAAAAGAACATCCCCGTTTATTTTGAAAAGGAAAACATCAATACGATGGATGCCAAGGGTGAGGTGCTGCTTACCATCATGGCGAGCCTTGCACAGCAGGAAAGCCAGTCCTTGTCCCAGAACGTAAAATTGGGATTCCAGTACCGTTACCAACAGGGGCAGATTACCGTGAACCACAATCGTTTCCTGGGGTACACCAAGGATGAAAAAGGTCAGTTGATTATTGACCCTGATGAGGCAGTTGTGGTCAGACGTATTTACAGAGAGTACCTTGAGGGTGCAAGTCTGCAGCAGATTTGCAGAGGCCTTGAGGCAGACGGGATATTAACGGGTGCCGGAAAGAAGAAATGGCGACCAGAATCAGTTAAGAAGATACTTCAAAACGAAAAATACATCGGTGACGCACTTCTTCAGAAAACCTATACGGTGGATTTTCTTGAGAAAAAGCGTGTGCCGAATAACGGCTTGGTTCCGCAGTATTATGTAGAAAACAGCCACGAAGCCATTATCCCCCGCGACCTTTATATGCAGGTGCAGGAAGAGATGGTCAGACGAGCCAATCTGCACAGTGGGAAGAATCGAAAAAAGCGTGTTTACAGTAGCAAATATGCATTATCCAGCATCGTGTACTGCTCCAAGTGCGGAGAGATTTATCGAAGGGTTGCTTGGAATAACAGAGGTAAACGCTCCAATGTGTGGCGTTGCTGCAACAGGGTAGAAAACGGTCCCGGAGCCTGCGATGCTGATACAATCCAAGAAACGGAACTTCAAAACCTTGTGGTCAGAGCCATTAACATGGCACTTGGAAAAAAGGATACCATGAACGAAACCTTGCAGAAAAATGTGGAAGCGGTGCTTACCGGAGCAGATGGCATTCCCCTTGATGAGATTGACAGTCGATTGGGAGAATTGCAAAAGGAACTGCTCAAGGTGGCAAATTCCAAGGGCAATTACGATGCCATCGCAGATGAAATTTACCACCTTCGTGAAGTAAGACAGAATGCCTTGGTGGCAGGTGCAGAACGGGAAGGAATGAAACAGCGAATCAGTGAGATGCAGCAGTTTCTTTCGGAGCAGACGCAGGAGGTCACCGAATACGATGAGCAGTTGGTTCGCAGGCTGATTGAGAAAATTACGGTCTACGATGAATGGGTTACAGTAGAGTTTAAATCCGGCACAAGCGTGAAAGTCAGAAGATAAACAGTAAATTTGAAGAAGCACCTCGGTATCAGAATGTATAGATGTCGAGGTGTTTTTTGTGCAGTTCTTATAAAGTTCATAAAAAATCCACATTAAAGTATTGAACTATAATCTAATAAGATGTATAATATATGCGAAACATCGGGGAGCTTGTGTGACAGGCTGAGAGGATGGTAAACCATCGACCCACGAACCTGATACGGGTAATGCCGTCGTAGGAATCATAGAATGATTTTTAAGAGGCATCCAAACAGGTGTCTCTTATTTTTTACAATCGAATAAACGGGGAGCTTGTGAAACAGGCTGAGAGGATGGTAAACCATCGACCCACGAACCTGATACGGATAATGCCGTCGTAGGAAGTTCATGCTAATTCTATCGAAGCTATCTTATCAGGTAACTTCGATTTTTCTTTTGAAAGGAGGAAATGACATTCACGATTAAATCGTGCCTGACAAAGGGGAGCGCCTTGTGTCTTGTATAACAGCGATGGGAAGCCATGTTGTGGCGTGAGAGGAAACCAGTAAGTTTCGACCGACTTCCGAGCATTATTATGCTCTTACCTACATTAAAGGGGGAAGCGATGCTGTTATATGTCGTTTCTCTAAGAATTTCAAAGGAGATTGTTTATGCGAAAAACAAATGTTCAAAAGTTGACCATTGCAGGAATTATGTGTGCAGTTGCAGTTGTGGGAAGTTTATTTTCTTTCCCTGTCTTTGGCAGTAAGTGTGCACCAGTACAACACATGGTAAATATTATTTGTGCCGTACTATTAGGACCAAGCTATGGAGTGGGAGTTGCATTTTGTGCAAGTCTAATCCGAAACTTACTTGGATTAGGAAGTCTTATGGCTTTTCCAGGAAGTATGTTTGGTGCACTATTGTGTGGACTAATGTATTGGAAAGTGAAAAAAATCTTGCCGACTTTGATTGCAGAAGTTTTTGGAACTGCAATCATTGGAGGATTATCTGCTTATCCTGTTGCAATATTGTTTATGGGACAGGGAGCAGGTAATATTGCTTTCTATGCGTATGTTGTTCCTTTTCTCATATCTACTGTTGGAGGAGCAATTTTATCAGGGATTCTTATTTACTCATTGGATAAATCAGGTGTATTAAAAACTATGCAGGCATCGGTAAACAGATAAAAATAGAGATACGAAAGGATAGAAGTTATGTTAAAAGATATGCTTAATAATGTTAGAAAAAATGTTCCGTTGATTCACAATATCACAAATTATGTAACAGTGAATGACTGTGCCAATATTCTTTTGGCTTGTGGAGGTTCGCCTATTATGTCCGACGATATTGGAGAGGTTGAAGAAATCACTTCCATTTGTGGAGGTCTGAATATCAATATCGGAACATTAAATCAGAGAACGATTCCTTCTATGTTAGCCGCTGGAAAGAAAGCAAATGAATTAGGACATTCTGTTGTTCTTGATCCTGTTGGTGCAGGTGCATCTGCTCTTAGAACGAATACTGCACTTAAACTATTAGAAGAAGTGAAATTTACAGTAGTAAGAGGAAATATTTCGGAGATTAAAACATTAGCACTTGGAAGTGGCAGTACAAAAGGTGTGGATGCTGATGTGGCTGATTCTGTAACAGAAGAAAATTTAGATCAGGCGGTTGCATTTGCAAAAGATTTTTCTAAGAAAATTGGGGCAGTCATTGCAATTACAGGTGCGATTGATATTGTTGCAGATTCTGAAAAGGCATACTGCATTCGTAACGGTCATGCAGATATGAGTAAGATTACAGGAACAGGTTGCCAGCTTTCAGCAATGACAGCAGCTTATGTAACAGCAAATCCCAATCATGTATTAGAAGCTACTGCATCGGCAGTATGTGCTATGGGACTATGTGGAGAAAAAGCAAAAGCAAGAATGACAGAACTCGATGGCAATTCAAGCTATCGTAACTATATCATTGATGCAATTTGCAATCTTACTCCTGATGAATTAGAAAGAGGTGCAAAATATGAAGTGCGATAAAGGCATGATGCTACTCTATGCGGTAACAGATAGAGCATGGGTAGGTAAAATGAGTTTGTATGAACAGGTGGAGGAAGCACTTAAAAATGGTGTTACTTGTGTTCAGCTTAGAGAAAAGGACTTAGATGAAACAAATTTCCTTGAAGAAGCAATAAGTATTAGAGAACTTTGCAGAGTATATCAAGTTCCATTTATTGTGAATGACAATGTAGAAATTGCAATCAAATGTAAAGCAGATGGTATTCATGTTGGTCAGGAAGATATGGTCGCTGAAGATGTACGAAAAATGGTTGGCGATGAAATGATTATCGGTGTTTCTGCTCACACAGTAGAAGAAGCAATTACAGCTGTAAAAAATGGTGCTGATTATCTTGGATTAGGAGCAGTATTCAACACTTCTACAAAGACAGATGTTGATAATATGTCAAATGAAATGTTAAGAGCTATTTGTGATGCAGTAGATGTTCCTACTGTCGCCATTGGTGGTATTTCTGCTAAAAACATTATGCAGCTAAAAGGCAGTGGAATTGATGGTGTTGCAGTCGTATCAGCTATTTTCGCAGCAGAAAATCCAGGGAAAGCAACAGCCGATTTACTGGTTCTTGCGAAAGAGATGGTAGGAGAAAATGAATAAAAAATATGCAATTTTCGATATGGATGGTACACTGATTGATTCGATGGGAATATGGCGTAATCTTGGGCGTGAGTATCTCATTTCAAAAGGAATTACTGAAAATATCGAAGATACAATAGAAGAAATTGCTCCTTTGACAATGAGTGAATCAGCCACATTATTTGTGGAACGATTTTCTTTACATAGTGATGCAGAAGGTGTTGCTAAGGAAATGAATGGCATCATGGACAGTCACTATAAAAATGATATTCCTTTGAAAAAAGGTGTGAAAGAATATCTTGAGTCATTGAAAGAATCAGGGGTTCGTATGTGTGTTGCATCAGCAACGGCAGAGTTTTTAATGATGGCTTGTTTGGATAGACTTGGGGTATTGTCTTATTTTGACTTTATTCTCTCTTGTGAAACTATGAGTACAAGTAAAAGAGAGCCTGATATTTATTTGGAAGTAGCAAAAAGATTTGAAGCACAGCCAAAAGAGATTGCGGTTTACGAAGATGCGAAATATGCCATAGAAACGGCTAAGAATGCAGGATTTTATATCATTGCTGTGTATGATGAAGAAGCAGAAAAGCATTGGAAACAGATTTGTGAACTTGCAGATGAAACGATGGATTTTAATTGATTTCTTGGGTAAGTCCCATGAATAGCGGCAATTCGGGAGCACCACTTTTTGTCGCTTGATAAAAATAATGCGTACTTGAAAGGAGCAAATTATGAGAACAGCATTATCAATCGCTGGAAGTGATTCCAGTGGAGGCGCTGGTATACAGGCAGATATGAAAACAATGATTATGAATGGTGTTTATGCAATGACAGCCATTACAGCATTAACTGCACAGAATACAACCGGCGTATCAGCAATAATGGAGGTAACTCCAGAATTTTTAAGTCAACAGATTGATTCTGTATTTGAAGACATCAGACCAGATGCAGTAAAAATTGGTATGGTATCTTCTCCTGCATTAGTGGAGGTGATTGCAGAACGCTTAACTTTCTATAAAGCAGAAAATGTTGTAGTAGACCCCGTAATGGTAGCAACAAGCGGTAGTGTTCTATCAAAGGATAGTGCTGTTTCTGTGATGAAGGAAAAGCTGTTGCCTATGGCAACCGTTATCACACCGAACATCCCTGAAAGCGAAATCTTAACTGGAAGGAAAATCACCACCAAAGAAGAAATGGAAGAAGCTGCAAGAGAAATGGCAAGCGCTTATGGTTGTGCTGTTCTTTGCAAGGGTGGTCACTCCATCAATGATGCCAATGACCTGCTGTGTGCCGATGATAAGGTGATTTGGTTTAGTGGCAAACGCATAGATAATCCCAATACTCATGGTACGGGTTGTACGCTTTCTTCTGCGATTGCGTCAAATCTCGCAAAGGGCTATTCATTGGAACAGTCTATTGAAAGAGCAAAGGCATATATTTCCGGCTCTCTTTCAAGTATGCTTGATTTAGGTCACGGCTCCGGTCCTCTCGACCACGGATTTAATCTGTCGGGCGAATACGCAAAGGAGGCGGAATGATGAAAACTACAAACCGTTTACTTGAAGCTACCAAAGACATTTGGAGCAAATACAACGAGCATCCTTTTGTGAAAGGAATTGAGGATGGCACTCTTGATAGAGAAAAATTCCGTTTCTATATCATTCAAGATTATCTCTACTTAGAGGATTATGCTAAAACCTTTGCTATCGGTATTGCCAAAGCAAAGAGCCTTGAAACCACTCGTCTGTTTTCCAGTTATATTGCTTTATTGACCGGTGGAGAGATGGATATTCATCGTGGATATATGGGCGAGTTCGCAGTTTCCCAAGAGGAATTGAACGACACTCCTCGCTCTCTTGACAATCTCTCCTATACTTCCTATATGCTCCGTGTTGCATACGAAGAAGGCGAAGCAGAAATTCTTGCCGCCATCCTTTCATGCGCTGTTAGTTACGAATACATTGCAAGAAGAATTGTATCGAATAACCCTAATGCAATTAAGCACGATTTCTACGGCGAATGGGTTGGCGGATATGCGTCCGAAGAATACGCAAAGGAAAACATTGTTCTTTTGGAAACACTCGACAGACTTACCGAAAACTACACCGAACAGCAGCTTTCACACCTTGTTGATATTTTTGTAGCCTGCTCACGCTATGAGCTTGATTTTTGGGAAATGTCTTGGAATATGAGCAAGTGAGGTGCAATATGGAGCGTTGTGTAATTGTAGGCGGAGCAGAAATAAACAACTATGATTTTGTCTGCCGACACCTTAGACAAGACGATTTTGCGATTTTCTGCGATAGCGGATTACGGCATTTGAAAAATCTCAATGTCACGCCGTCTTTAATCGTTGGCGATTTCGACTCACACGAAAATCCTCATCTTGATGTGGAAACCATCGTATTACCTTGCGAAAAGGATGATACCGATACGGTATTTGCGGTCAAAGAAGCAATAAAAAGAGGATTTAACTCTTTTATGTTAATTGGTGTTGTAGGCGGTCGTCTTGACCATACCCTTGCCAATACATCCATCTTAGTGATGCTTCAAGAAGAAGGAAAAACCGGCATAATCATCGACGATTACTCCATTATGGAAATCATTGCCGATAAACCGGTCTATGTTGAAGATAGTTGTAAATTCTTCTCTTTGTTGAACATCACGGGCATTGCCGAAGAAATAAGCATCGAAAATGCAAAATACCCTTTGCATAATGGTACGATTGAATGCTATTATCAATACGGAACAAGTAATGAGGTTCTGCCGAACCATACCGCAAAAATTGTGGTTGGGAAAGGGAAGCTACTTCTGATACGAGTATTTTAGGATTCAGAAAAATAAGGGATAATGTGGACATATTCCCGTAAACGGAAAAAGTGTAAAAAAGGCTATGGATATGTTCCCTCGAACCTAAAAACAGCGAGGAAATTCAGCGTATCCAGACGAGCCACGTTGAGTGCGTGACATTGATGTCAAGGGTTGAGAAATAGGAGTATTCAAAATACTGATAAATAAAGGGTTTTCAAGGTTGGATGATTTTCTGCCTGATGTCTGGCAGTGCCTTTTAACCTTGGAAATCCTTATTTTTTGTTTATGAGGAAATAGGTCAACTGAAAAAATGTGTGTAGGGTTGAGTTGACAGCTTAGATTTTTTGTAGGGGTTGAGGAGATGGAATAGATGTGATAAAATGAATAAATAGACTAATCATAATATCATATTATTGACACAATGTTAAAT
>FZPS01000001.1_pt188 | contig 11561 bp, 11 predicted proteins | sample 1817821 | NCBI WGS metagenome assembly FZPS01 (sample SAMEA104158645, study PRJEB21678) | metagenome | place: Germany | collected 2015-04-21 | reverse complement strand
GGGTAGTATGGCGGAGGAATATTTGTACTTATTTATCTTATTTTTATTTTTGCACTTGGTTTGCCTATCATGACAATGGAGTTTGCAGTAGGCCGTGCAAGTCAGAAAAGTATAGCTACTTCCTTCAAAGTAATGCAGCGGGAGGGGCAGAAATGGCATTGGACGGGGTATGCGGGGATAGCGGGTAACTATTTACTCATGATGTTCTATACCACCATTGCAGGCTGGATGCTGGCCTATTTCTATAGGTTTCTTATCGGGCAGTTCGACGGGCTTAACGCGGAGCAGATAGGCCAGGTGTTTGACAACCTGATAGCAAATCCAGTAGAAATGACCATTTGGCTAGTGATAACGACGGTGTTTTGTTTTGGAGTATGCTCTGTGGGCCTGCAGGAGGGTGTTGAAAAGATTACCAAAGTCATGATGGTATTGTTGCTTGCTTTAATCGTAGTATTGGCAGTCAAGTCCATGACCCTACCCAATGCAGAGGAAGGCTTGAAATTTTACCTGCTGCCTGATTTTAACCGCATGCAGGAAAATGGAATTTGGGAGACGATATTTGCTGCCATGAGCCAGGCATTTTTCACCCTGAGCATTGGAATCGGCTCTTTGGCCATCTTTGGCAGCTATATAGGTAAGGAGCGCAGTCTACTCGGAGAATCCATCAATATAGCTTCATTGGATACCGTTATTTCTATTATTGCAGGGCTTATAATCTTCCCGGCCACCTTTTCCTTTGGAGTTGACCCGGGCCAAGGCCCTGGCCTTGTATTTGTAACCCTGCCCAACATCTTTAACTCTATGAGCGCCGGGAGGATCTGGGGAACCCTGTTCTTTATATTTATGACATTTGCAGCATATTCTACGGTTATCGCCGTATTTGAAAATATCATTTCCTTCGGCATGGACCTTTGGGGCTGGAGCCGTAAGAAAGCTTCCATAATTAATACGATCTTGATTATTGTGCTTTCTATGCCCTGCGTTTTAGGCTTCAACGTACTCAGTGGTTTCAACCCCTTGGGCGCAGGTACCAACATTTTGGATCTGGAGGACTTTATTATCAGCTACAATCTGCTTCCCCTAGGTTCACTGGCTTACCTGCTCTTCTGTGTTACTCGCTATGGATGGGGATTTGACAAATACATGGAAGAAGTCAATACAGGTGAGGGTATGAAGCTCTCCCCAGCGTTTAAAGGATATTTCCAATGGATATTGCCGATTATTATACTGGTAGTGCTTATCCAAGGGTATATCAACTTTTTCAGTTAAGTAATTATAAGTCGAAATTTATATTGGTTGAAAAGCAGAAAGGAATCATGCAATTCACGTCCTTTCTGCTTTTTATATAATCATATACCCAGATTAACCATATTGGTTATAGGATACACGTTTATCCACTCTTTATCTGGCTTGATGATGTCACTTTAAGTTAAATTCAACCACTGTTGTTGAGAATAAATAGTTAGGATGCCATAACATGAAAAAAGTTATAAAAGCAGATTTGCCAATGCCATCAATAGATTAAAGAAGGGATTGCTCAACGAGCTTGTACAATGTCTATGTTTAAAAAATGGAAACAAAAAAAGGATTTACAGAAACCTGTAAACCCTTTATCTCTGTCTATAAACCTTGCTTTTGATACAATAACACGATTCCTATAGAAAACCAGGCGGGTGCATTTTTTTCAGTTGGTGCATACCATGACACGATTACTATGACACCATTTATATTCTTCACGCGCTCTGTTTCACAACAGATTTTCAGGCGCGATATTCAACGCTTTACATATGGTCATCACTACACAAAAAGACGCGGTAGCAATATCACGCTCTCCACTTTCAAACCTCTGATATTGCCGCAGATGTATCTTCGCCGCATCTGCGGCTTGTTGTTGCGTCATATTGTTTGCATGTCGCGCCTGTTTCAAAATGCTAGTTCCACGAAAAAAGGATTTTGGTTTTTCCATATGTGTTCACCGCATTCGGCTGCCATTGGCGAGATTGAACACCGCCGCCGGCATATCTCCAGATTCCACGAGTGAACCCTTAAAGAAGTATCGGCTGCCTTCTTCCCAGCCAATCCTATACTGTAGGGCGGTTAGGAAGGCGATGCGGGCAACCTCACAGGATTGCTTTGTGCTTTTCCAGAAGTATTTCGGGATTTCGTAAGCATCAACATCATCTATCCCCGCCGGGGAGATAAGAAGATTTCCTTCAAACTCATCATACCAGAAATTAAGATGCGTTGGGTTGCCGAGCAATTTAATCATATAGCGGGATAAAAATATCCGTTTTCGTCCGAGACAAACCCGCATAGTCACATTATTCATCTTATTCGTCAACCTCCTGCCTTGATCGGATACCTCCATATGGTCTGTGGATTAGTTCTTCCGGAGTTGGTAATTTTGCCTCAATCCGCGAATCATGACGCTCACCCGTTACGTTATCGACAGTCACGAACGTACTAGCCGTATCCACACGATATTTGGAATCGATCTCCTCGAGGGTATAACCGAAGCGGCCTTTCCAGTCCTCCGGCATATTGATGACCGTACTTCGCTTTTGTTTACCATCACCGGATTTCACAACTTCCGTAAATACTTGCAGACACTCATCTAAGTTGAATACAATGATCTTCTTATCGCCAAGCTCCTGAAATATTGCCATGCTTCGGTATTTGGCCGCGCGATTCCAGCCCATCATCTCGTATACCATGCTGCAGAAAATTCGTGCCATGCATTTTCGGGGGTTATTCCGTTCGCCTTTCAGATTGGCGAACTTAAGAGAATCCCTGTCATAATCCATACATGCTTCAATAATAATACGTTGGTTCGCCTCGTCGACATTGATCACCACATACTGGTTGTCGGGGAATAGATTCACACATGACATATTAAACGTCACGCTGTCAATCGCAAACGTGATTCTGGGTTTGAATGTAGGCGAAAGAAAATCGCCGCGCACGCGCTGCACATTTTCCTTTTTCATTTCACTGTAATCTTTAAGCCCACCGCGACTCTTTTGGCCAGTCTCGGTAATGAGCTCCACGCTTAATTGTTCTCTATTATCATCCATCGTGTTCCCTCATTTCCGAGATTCTCTTTTCGACTTCACTGCGAGATAATGGCTTGAAGTCGAACGCTTCAACAGCCGAAGCCGCAGCATCGATGTCCCACTTATCCAGCCCATTTGCCAGTGCACGCCTACACAGCATCATGTACTCCGGCAAGCCATCACCGAACTCAGATAGCCATTCGCTGGGAATAGCCCTTGTGGGCTTGTCCCCGCGCGCACTATTCCTAAAGCGGAATTCACAGCAGTTCAAGTCAAAGATGATTACCTGCTCATCAGCCTTTGTGAAATAGTTTGCCGTAACCTTGTATTTCCAGTCCCTTTGCCAGCCCATTAACTCATAGATAACATGTGATAACTCCCGAGCCGGGATCGCGTGACTGTTCCACGGAATAGCGTTTTTGTTGCGTTTAGTGGCCCTTCTAATGGCAAGTAGCCGCTCGTTGGGATGCAGCAGCACTTCAACGCAAGCGGTTTCTTTCAGAAGTGATATACATCCTGAGCTGAAAGTGATTCCAAAACGAGAAATGGTCGCTATCGCTGCGTCCTTGTCGCCAAACAACTCGCGGCGAACGCGTTTCACCCTTGATATATGCGCGACTTCAGCTTCGATATTTTTGTAAGGAACGCGCGCCATAACTAGCGCACCCAAGTAATGGCCCGCATCATAACCGCCAAACGCCAGATTCATGGGGATGAATCCCGAAAGCAATCCTCGCCTAATAACTTTCACTTCATACAAATGGTTGAAGAATGGAGAATCATGATTGGCCTTTAAGAGCAGCAAGGCTCTCGCGTGTTCATCTCTTGAGACGATTGCCTCATGATGATCCGTTTCATAGAAAATTCTTCGTTGCCCCGTGTTGCGTCTTACTTGGTGAGTGAGAAAATTGATCGTATAGCCCTTTTGCATTAAAATGTCGCCACAGTATTTTTCGTTTCCGCAGATACCGGCAACGGCAGTTTTTGACCATTCCAGCTTTCCCGTGGCCGTCGGGCGCGCTAATTCGGTCAGTAGTGAAGCAATTTCCTTTTCAGAATATCCCGATAAAAACAGATCATATATTAGCCGTACCGTTTTCGCGCCCTCTGGCTCAATTTTCAATCCATATTTTCCATCCTTATCATATCCAAGCAGATTCATTGCAGGGCAGAGATAGCGTTCGCCCTCGTACATCTCTTTGAGCCCGAACAGAACGGATTTGGATTTCAACTCGCTTTCAAGCTCAGCGAACATTGCGAACATGGTGAGAAACATCTTGTTACCGGCATCCAATGTATTCAGGTTGTTGTTCTCGAAATATATGCCAACCGGCGGGTCAAGCGTCAACAACTCTTGCACAGTATTCAAGCAGTCGATGACGTTTCGAGCGAATCTCGAAACCTCCTTCACAACAATTAGGTCTATTTTCCCATCCTTGCAGGCCTCAACCATCTGGCGAAACCCAGTGCGATTTCGGACGCTAGTGCCGCTGATGCCCTCGTCGGCGAAAATCCCGACATACTCCCAATTGGGGAATTGTGCGATGAATTTTTCATAGTGGGCGCGTTGGTTTTTTAAGCTATTTTCTTGGTCATGACTGTCCGTGGACACCCGAATATAAGCACAGGCACGCAGCTTTTTTAGCCGCCAATCCTTGCTATCATAAATCGGATCGATTTCTGAAATAATCTTCAGTTTCTGGCTCTTCACAGGTTTGCCGCCCATAGTGGGTTTAGCTACACCATGTAGCTATCCTCAAAAAACTATGATAGGAGATTGGGAAAATGGAGAATTTTTATGAGATCGACCTCTAGGTGGTCGGCGCGCGCATCAGGAGTGCGCGCAGGGAACTGGGCTTGACACAGGAAAAAGCAGCGGAGCTTTCATTTATCACCGGCCAGTTCTGGAGCCTTCTTGAATCAGGACGCGAGCGAGCCAGCATCAATACCTACCTGCAAATTGCTGCCATTCTTGGCTTGACACTCGATGATCTATTCTACGATGACGCCGTGGCGCTGCGCGTCCATAAATCTTTCTCATATGAAGGATTGTTGGCCGACTGTTCTGATTATGAAAAGGCGATCCTTAGTGAATCGCTTTTCGCGTTAAAGACGATTTTAGTACGAAATAGATCCTAATGGGGAACCCCTTTGCAACCTTGCAACCTTGACATTCTTTCATTTAAAAAACCCCATAACATCAAGGAATATTGAGCGAAATAAAGGATGCAAACAGCGTTCCGTTTATGCAACCTTGTCGGTGTCTTTTGCATTGTTGCCTTACTCGTCAATATGTTCCTTGCGCAAAAGAAAAAACCCACAGGATGACGGTTCTACACACCGCCACCTGTGGGTTTTTGTATCCTAATTTTTTTCGATATCCACATGGGTTTCACCGCCATCCTTGAACTTCACAGTCATTGTGCTCTCCGAATGGACGGTCACCGATTCAATAGTGGCAAGCCAGAGTTTTTCGTCAAACTCGGTAACCAGCTTATCATGGCATTTCAAATCGTCAAGGAAGCTTGTTATCCTTTCTCGCTTGGCGGTGCGTTCCAACAATTTATCGTTGATTTCAGTAATGCCGTTCCGAGCGGTTTCGTAGCGCTTCATTAAAACATCGTATCGTCTGTTGTACTCATTTTGATCCAGAACGGTGCGGGCGTTTTCTTCCACGCATTTTCGCATAAGCTCCATGACGATATCATATTCGCTTTTAAGCTCCGCCTGCCTTTTTTCAAGGGAGGAAGTGTCTGTCAGCGTCAGAATTACAGTCTCGTAATCACTCAAAACCTCATCCTTGTTTTCGATGAGCTGATTGAATACCTCCACAAAAGCCTTCTGCAAAGCCGTCTCGTAAAGGTGTGGCGTGTTGCATTTTTCACCTTTGTATTTGTGGTTACACTGCCAAATGGTTCGGCGGTACTTGCTGGTGGAATGCCAGACCTTCGAGCCGTAAACACCACCGCATTCGCCGCAGATAACCTTGCCGGAGAACGGACTATCGCTGGCTTTGTAGCCTCGGTATCCTTTACGCTTGCTGAGTTCGTGTTGCACCATGTCGAAGGTCTCCGGCATGATGATGGAGGGATGGCTGTTCTCCACATAATACTGCGGAACCTCGCCTTCATTGACCTTCATCTTTTTCGTGAGAAAATCCACGCAAAAGGTTTTTTGCAAAATCGCATCGCCCTTGTATTTCTCATTTTGCAGAATGCTGAGAACGGTAGTGGACTGCCAGATCGTCTTGCGCGCCGGTGTCAGAATACCGCTCTCAGTTAGATGCTTCGCAATCCATGACGGCGTTTTGCCTTCGAGGAACAGCCGGTATATCATCCGGACAGTGACCGCCTCTGATTCCACAATCTTCGGCAGACCGTCCTCACCTTTTTCATAACCAAGGAAGCGTTTGTATGGAAGCGTGACTTTGCCGTCCTGCATTCGTTTACGCTGTCCCCATGTCACGTTTTCCGATATAGAACGGCTTTCTTCCTGTGCCAATGACGACATGATGGTAATGAGAAGCTCGCCCTTGCTGTCCAGCGTGTATATATTTTCCTTCTCGAAATAAACCTCCACGCCTTTTTCCTTAAGCTGCCGGACGGTGGTCAAACTGTCAACTGTGTTTCGGGCAAACCGGCTCACCGACTTTGTGATGATGAGGTTGATTTTGCCGTCCAGCGCATCCAGCACCATCTGCTTGAAGCCGTCCCGCTTGGCGGTGGAGGTCGCTGAAATACCTTCATCGGTATAGACTTTCACGAACTCCCATTCATCGTTTGCCTGTATGTGGCGGGTGTAATGATCAACCTGTGCCTCGTAGCTGGAAAGCTGCTCCTCGGTATCGGTGGAAACACGCGCATAGGCAGCCACACGCTTTTTCACATATTCCGCGCTGAACGGAACCAGCTGTAAATTCATCCTCGGAGGTATTACTGTAACCCGTGTCTGACTCATACGCGCTTCCTCCTTTTCCTGTTGATTTCGTGCATGCGCTGGCGAGAAGCCTCGCGCAGCTCGGGCGTCATGCGGTCGCGGGCAGCTTGCTTCATCTCATCCGTCCAGCTATCAACACGGGAGCGGTCTTGCCAAACCCTCTGCGCTAAAATGCCGTCACGAAACACGAACACCAGCTTGTTGGCTTCCCGCACCCGTATCTCGGCAATTCGGTCTGTAAACGCCTCAGCTTCAAAATCCATCAACCCGAGAGCCTCGGCAGTTACTGTATGGAGGATGTCCTCGGGTATTTGCTTGGCGGGGCAGCAATCCTTTCCGTCCTGGAGGAAGGTGGAGCATTGCCAGTACGGTTTTCCCTCAGCGACTTTTCGTTTGTAGTTCTTTCCGCATCCCTCACACACAATTTTTCCGGTGAAAGGGTAGCTCTTTGGCGTTACTCCTTTTTTGTTCCCAAAACGATTCCTACGCTGCTTCATAATCTCCTGCGCCATCTCAAATGTTTCCATGTCAATGATGGCAGGATGGGTGTTCTCGGCGTAATATTGTGGAAGCCGTCCCTTGTTCCATACCTCTCTTTTCGTCAGGTGGTCGGATACATACTTTTTCTGCAAAAGCGCATTGCCGGTGTATTTTTCATTCTTGATAATCGCCACCACGCGCTCTGCGTTCCATGTACCGCCACGCAAGGCAGGTACGCCCGTCTCGCGAAGCTTTTTAGCAATCAGGCTGCCGCCCATACCGCCGATATAGTCCTCAAAAATCATCCGAACGATGTCCGCCGTCTCCGGGTCAACTTCTACTTCGCCTTTTTCGATGCGGTAACCGAACATGAAGCGCAGGCTGACGAGCTCTCCCTGTGCAAAGCGCTTTCTGATTCGCCATTTGCAGTTTTCTGAAACAGAGCGGCTTTCTTCCTGAGCGTAAGAAGCGAGGATGGTAAGCATCAACTCGCCATCCCCGCTCAGAGAGTGAATACTCTCTTTCTCGAAGTAGATACCGATGCCGAGCAGCTTTAACTCCCGCACGATCTCCAGCAGGGTCACTGTGTTCCGCGCAAACCGCGCGATGGATTTGGTTATGACCATGTCGATTTTTCCGTCTCTGCAGTCGTTTATCAACCGCTGAAACTCTGGCCTATCCTCCTTTGTGCCAGTGAACGCTTCATCGGCATACACACCAGCATACTCCCACTCGCCATGTCTCTGAATGTAGTCGCTGTAGTAACTGACTTGAGCGGACAGTGAATGGAGCATGGCATCCTTTCCGCTAGAAACGCGGGCGTATGCCGCTACTCGTTTTCGCCTTGGTATAGGCGGCACTATAGGTTCAAGTTTCGTTATAACTCGCACGATGATTCCTCCTTTCCGGGTGCTTGAATAGAATGATTCAGCATGTAATACATCACTCTTAAAGCCCGAAAAGTCAAGGGATTCTCGCTGGTAAAGCACCGATTACGGGGCGGTATTTCGCCTTGTAAATTGTATCAATTTTACGGTAATCCTTCTCGCTGATTAGTCCCTTGGAGAGCATCATACGGGCGACGGCCATTACTACACCATAATTTTTCTCGCGTTCAAATTGACCGTTGGTCATCGGTGCACCACCTCTCCAACAGCCGGGTTTCGGTCAAAACGATCAGAAATGTAGCAGGCATGTGCACAGTATTTTCGATTCGGAGCGCCATAGCTAATAAACTCCCTGCCACAGTAAGCGCAGGTAAGCCGGTACGAGGCTTTCCGGTTCGGCTGGTGCCGATGCCTGTTCCACCAAGCATATCGACACTGATTACAGCAGAAGGTTCTGGCTTTGCCCTTTGCGGATTGTATTAATTGTTTACCGCAATGTTTACATTTTTCTTTGTTACCCGCACATCTCATTTTATTGGAAGTGCTGATGGCATTGCGTTGACAGAACGACTTGACCGTATTCACCGACATACCGAGTGAATTGGAAATCTGCGAGTAAGTCATCCCTTGCAGTCGCATATCTTGTATGTGCAGTTTTTGCTTTTCCGTCACGAAGAACCACCTCCTCGCTATACGGACAAAAACCATGCGATTTGATGGGGTGTTTAACAAAAAAGACCCGCGAAAGTGACGATTCACAATCGCAGGTCGAATGCTATAGGGAATGCTACTCTCCGTACTTGATGAAGGCATCGTGGAACCCTGCTGCTCAGCCCTCCCTTAACGGGAAGTTATGTCTTTTTTGGCGGAGAACGCGAGTTTGATACAAAATGCACCCGTTAGCCTCGCTCCCGTTTGTAGGGACGAACAGACTGTTCATTGTCGTTTGTTGAGTAGGTTACAATTTATTCGCCAATATTATCACTTGTGTATTTTCCATGCAAAGATTGCTTTCAATTACCTTGGTTGTTTTTAATAAATTCCTCGTCTGTTTGGGATCTTCAAGGCCTCCATCTGGAAATGAATTGAAAATACGCAATACTACATAAAATAACAAATATCATTTGAAATTACGTGTGTCTGCCTATACAATGGTAATATAATATAGTTAGGATAAGGTGTTTGCCATGGCAGAAAGCACAGATCAGGATAGGTGGATATCCCTGCAAGAGACTTGCGATTATCTTGGCGTAAAGCGACACACGATTATGCGCTGGATTGAGCAGCGCGGTATGCCCGCATCAAAAGTCGGAAAGCTTTGGCGTTTCAAAACCGCCGATATAGACAAATGGGTTAGAAAAGGCGGAGCCTCCGATGAGCGGGAGGTTATAAAGTGAACGTATTAAAGACTATCAATGCCCGCAGACTTTCTATTATTGGGTTTTCATTTCTCTTTGCCTATATTCTTTCCTTCCCGTTTGAGGGTCAGGTGCTATACAGCCTGCTAGATGTGCATGGGGTAAACATCTCCGGTTACATACTGGCTGCTATTATCGCACATTGCGCGGGGCTTTTCACCTGCGGCTTGTTTGTCCGGTCGCAGAAGACCGCCAAAAGCATCATGCTCGGTGGCATGGGCATATGCCTAGCTTCCGCTGTGCCATTCTTTTTTCGTCCCTCTGTTCTATGGATGGGCGGCCTGATTGTCAGCGGATACTTTAGCGGCTGCGCGGTTGCATCATGGGGATACTTTCTCAGGGCATTCACGCCCAGGAACGGGCGCATTAAATCCTGCGCCGACGTTCTGATTTATTCCAATCTGCTGATGATTGCTGTCAACGTGGTTTCCACGAACCGGTCGCCGCTTATCGGGCTTTCGCTCTCTATACTTTGCCTTGTGATCGGCATGGTCTTCATCTGGATGCTGCCGGTAGAGCAAGAAGATAAACAGAACCAGGTATTGCGAAACAAGGCACGTGGCGGCATCAAAAATCCGCTCATGCTGTTATGTCTTTTTGTCTTCATCATCACGATTAATTCTGGCCTGATGTATCAGGTCATCAACCCCGCTTTTGAGCATTTGACAGGGCTTACAAGCTGGTATTGGGCCGTGCCTTATATCGTCGCCCTCGCAATTATGCGCAACCTGCCCATGAAGGCGAAGCGTTCCAGGATTTTATATATTGGAATGGCGATGATTATGGGAGCGTTCATTGGCTTTATGCTATTGAGACGAGGGACTTCCGACTATCTGATTGTAGATACGCTGATGCTGGGCGCTTGCGGTATTTTTGATCTTTTTTGGTGGAGCATTCTTGGCGAAATGCTAGATTACACCGATAACCCGGCGCAAACCTTTGGCATCGGTCTTTCCGCTAATGTGTTTGGTGTGCTTTGCGGAGGCGTCCTTGGCATGGGTGTGACATTCATGGGGCTTCCCGGCGCGGAGGTGGCGGTGATTGCCCTTACGGTGGTGTGCATTACCCTGGTTATGCTGCCCCCGCTTAACCACCAGCTCGTGCTGTTGCTGAAGAACCACGCCTATCTTTCCGCCTATGATAATATGAGCCAGTCGCAACAAACGGACATTGTCCAGCAGTTCAAAACCCTTGACCCTCTGACTGTCCGGGAGCAGGAAGTATTGCAGCTAATCTTATCAGGCAAATCCAACCGAGAAATTGCCGGGGCGTTGTTTATCAGTGAGAGCACTGTAAAAACGCATGCAAGGAACATTTTCTCAAAATATGATGTAGGCAGCCGTGCGGAGCTCATCAGCACCCTGCTGAAGAATCAAAGGATTGAATGATACATAAAATCACATAAATATAGGGTTTAACTGGCCTCTCATACTAAAGTATGAGGGGCTTTTTTCGTAAAATCATCCTTTCGAACGATGCTTTTTGAGGCATCCTTCCCTAAAATTTATACTAGAGGAGGGTTGGTGCAAATGAAATTAATCCGCAAACGACGCAATGGATATGCCTTATTGTTCGCAGCCAGTATTTGTTTGGCGGTGTGGCTCGGTGTAACATTTATGTTAGAAGTGGTTTTCGCCTTTGGAGCTATCAGCCTTATCTCTCTCCTGTTATTGGTGAGGCAGAGCCGTCTGCTCTATGACGCAACACTCATTTGGGATAATCGCATCCTTGCGGTGCCATCTGCTCTCATCTCCATGCCGGGTCGCCAAATGAAAAAAGACACCGAG
>FZPS01000193.1_pt87 | contig 11562 bp, 12 predicted proteins | sample 1817821 | NCBI WGS metagenome assembly FZPS01 (sample SAMEA104158645, study PRJEB21678) | metagenome | place: Germany | collected 2015-04-21 | reverse complement strand
TGCTTTAACAAAATCTTTTTTGAAAAAAAAGGTCCTTGAATAGGTATGTGATTGGAAAATAACCCTCAATGGATAGTTAGGAAACTTTTGTTTTAGGGCTTGATACAAAGCTTTTATTTCAGTTGGATGATGAGCATAATCATCCACCAAAAATGATTCACCATAACTCAAGATATTCATCCTTCTTTTGGGGAGTTTAAAGTTTATTAATGCCTGATTAATTTCATCTAAACCAATACCACAAGTTAAAGCAGCAAGGAAACTTGATGCAAAATTATAAATCATATGGAGACCGGTAAACGGTAAGATAAAGCGATATTTCTCATTGTTGTAATATATTATAATAATATATCCATTTCTTTGATCAATGATTTCAATTATAGCATCATTCTTTTTCTTAAAACCAAAGGTTATTTTATTATGATGTTTTATTTTAGATGCATATTTATCATCACCATTTACAATAACTATCTTTGATTGATTGGCTAATTTACTAAATGATTTAAATACTTCCTTAACATTTTTAAAAAAGTCAACATGATCTAGCTCAATATTATTAATAATTAAAACGTCTGGTGAATAGGCTAAAAAATGATTTTTGTATTCACACGCCTCAAAGATAAAATACTCATAATTTGGGCATCCCTTTCCGCTAGCATCACCAATTAGATAACATATTTTCTTGGCAGAAAACATATCCTTAAGAAGGGTTGTTGTAGTAGTTTTACCATGAGTTCCACTAACAGCAATTTTCTTTCCTTCAAAAAATTTTCCAATAAACTCATGATATTTATAATACGGATATCCACATTCTTTTATTTTGGTTGCTTCGATCCCCTCTTCAAAAGCATTACCAATTATATATATGTATCCTTCTTTAATATTCGATTTACTAAAGGGGTAAATTTTAATCTTTCTTTCTCTTAATTTATCCTCAGTAAAGTAATATTTACTTTCATCACTTCCAGCAACTTCATAACCTAAATCACTTAAGATAAGCGCCAGAGCTGCCATTCCGCTCCCCTTAATCCCTACTAAAAAATACATGATTGCACCTCGCATTAGTATATGAATGCCTAATATAAAAGGTGAAAAGGATGCAAAATGCATCCTTTTGAATTAGCGTTTTTCTTTAATACGAGCCGCTCTTGTAGATAATTTACGAATGTAATGTAATTTAGCACGGCGCACTTTACCACGGCGTACAACTTCAATTTTAGCGACATTGGGTGTATGAACTGGGAATGTTCTTTCAACACCGATTCCAGATGAAATCTTACGTACTGTAAATGTCTCGCTAATGCCGCCACCTTGACGTTTAATTACCAAACCTTCGAAAATTTGAATACGTTCGCGATCGCCTTCTTTGATTTTAACGTGAACTCTCACGTTATCGCCAGGCCAAAATTCAGGAATATCGTTTCTTAAATATTCTGAAGTAACGGCTTCAATTAATTTTTGACTCATAATATTCACACTCCTTCACTAAAGCATTCATGCATAATGCAGCGGAATACCGTGTTACACGTCTAATACCCTTATTAGACTTATATATTATACCACAAATCTAAAAAAATTAAAGCAAAATGATTAGAAAAAATATTGAGTTAATATCTTTTTTATAAGACGGACTCTAGTCATAGACCGGTCGTTGGATTTTATATTACCCAAAATTTACAGTTTCCTAAAACAAAAATACACACAAAAACGATCAAACGATTGTTTTACATTACTCAAATTTTACAGCATCCTAAAACCTCTAGTGACAAGCCCTACAGAGTAAACAAAAGTGCCAATCGTTCAATGCGGTGGTTTCTTCTCTTTTTCAATCTCCTAGCCGCGCGAGCTCCCCGTCGGTCTTTTGCATCAGAACTTTTTTGATACAATACAACCCCATAATCTATGAGGGAGCTAGTTTCTGCATCTACGATTGACCACCCCACATTATTGATTCATAAATCTAAGCCAATTACATATCTTCTATTTTCTTCTCCCATACAAACCTCCATTATTTTATCTTATATACCTAATTATAACTTAAAAAGAGAAAATTTAACTTCATTTATACAAATATTGGGATATATAATGAAATTTGTATTTGATGATATTATTATGCGAATATTCTCATTACTTGGGGTGTTATTCTTTTTCAAATGATATTTATATTTACTTTTTATTTGACTTGTGATAGAATTACATATACTAGAAAGAGGTCATTATGAAAAGAAGAATTATTTATCCAGAGTTATTTTATTTAATATTTATTGTCTTAAATCTTATAAACGCCTTTGTTATTACATCCGGTATCTTTCATCCGAACATAAGCCCTTATAAGATGGATATCTTAAGCTTGATGTTTTCCACATTGGGTAATATCGGGGTGTTAAGTTTAATTGTAATTTTTAGTTTAGTAGTTTTCAAATCAACAAAAAAGAGATTAAACTTCTTAGTGATAATAACCTTTGTGTTATCAGCCTTCTGTATTTTCTTAGCGGTATTTGGAAACATATTCGGACTATTTTTTGACTTCCAACAATTAAAAAGCTTTAACAATCCATCAGAAGGTGTCTTTATTCTCTACTATTTGACATATGCTCTTCATATGTTAACTGATATCTCTCAATTTGCTCATTTGATACCATTTATCTTAATAATCATTGTTAGACTACTTACTGATACTTCACTGGAACCTAAGTTTAAACTTCACCGCTTACAAGCGGGAGCCCTAACCTTTGTCAACTTTTTATTTATGGCAATGGCTATTATGTTTACTTTAACTAAAGTTTCAATGACCCCTTATAAGGATGCTATCAATCCAATCTTTGGCTCAACCAATGCAGGGTTATACAACTACTATATATATGATTTACTTGACTACCTAGTTGAAGATAATGAACCGATATCCTTAGAAGATCATGTGTTAATAACTGAATTCTTAAATAAGAAAAACGGAAATGAACACATCAATCCAATTGACGGTAAAACATATCAAAAGGAAAATGAATATACCGGGCTTGCTGAAGGGATGAATTTAATTGCGATTCAATTAGAATCATTTACTAGTTTACTCATTGACTTAGAGGTTAATGGGATTGAAATAACCCCTAATATTAATCAAATTGTAAAAAAATCACGTTATTACGATAATTTCTATTCCACTTCAGGAATTGGAAATACATCAGATGCAGAGTTCTCATTTAATACCGGTCTATACGGTAATGGTCGAAACTTGACCATCTTTGATTATGTTGGCGATAATTATCCTACAATTGCGAGAGGATTTAACAAAAAAGGCTATGATACTTTCTCACTTAATGGCGATGAAGGAGAGTTCTACAATCGATATATTGAACATCAAAGAACGTTTGGTTATAACCGATATTATGATTGTAGACATTTTGAAGGCGAATATGTTCATGGTTTTATTAATGACTATGATTTGTTGGACCAAACTGCTGATATGATATTAGCAGAAGAAGGACCATTCTTTAACTTCATAATTACTTCAACATCACACTCTCCATATATGCCACATCCTTCAATTCCACAATATGATTACGGAAAAGTATCCAATTTAGTTCAAAATTTCTTAGATTATATGATATATCTTGATGAGTGCATTGGCGCCTTTATGAAGAAAATTGAGCCTATTCTTGATAATACCGTTGTTATCTTTTATGGTGACCACTCATCATCACTATTTAAAAAAGACTTAGAAACAATTTGGGGAAGAAGTATAAAAAAATATGAGCTTCGATATCAAATGCAAAAAGTTCCATTCTTCATCTACAATGAAAAATTATTCGAACCAGCAGTTGATAATACCGCTCATGGAACTGTTGATATCTTCCCAACAATGGTAAACCTCTTTGGTTTAGATCCTGTGCCTACTTTAGGATTTGATATGTTAGGCGATGAAGCTGGATTTGTATACTCACCACGAACCTATGATATCTTCTTCGATGACTTTACTTTAGCCGCACCATCTAAAACAACCTATCGAAAAGAAATCTCCAAAGAAGAAATAGATAAATATTATCAAATATGGTCAGAATATATCAAGATTAATAATCTGATATTAAAAACTGGATATTATGATTAATAAAAAGCAATCAGCTTCAACTGATTGCTTTTTATTTTAGACAATGCTTTCTAAAAAGGCTTTTACCCTTTTATAAGTTATTTGATTATGATCACTAATCTTTACCGATTCAGAAATACTTTTTCGAATGCTTTCTTGGAGTTTTTCATTAAACTCTGGTTGATAATTTTTAACCAAAACATTTGTTTCATACATTTTAATAAGGGCAGCTCTATTTAGATTAATTGAACCAACCGTCATCACTTTACCATCAACTTGAATAAGTTTAGCATGAACCATTCTTCTCGATAGATACAGATTAATTTTATTGTTGGTTTTTTTCATCAATTCCTTTAAGACTTTTCTATTTAAATCATTTTGAATATTGGCTTTTTGAGCTGTGATGATAGTCACCTTAACTCCTTGATTTGCTTTTTCAATTATGGCATTATTGATATCACGATCGCCAAAGTAAGCCATAACTAAATCGATTGATGAAGTCGCCGAATTAATTAGTTTTAATATCTCTGTTTTAGCCTTAAAGACTTTGGTATTATTTCTTTTAATGTTATAAATAAATTCTATAGTTGGTTCATTTTTATAAAAGCGTCCTTCATTTAGTTGGGAATTGAATTCTTTGATGTATTCATCACCATTCATCTCTACCATATAGTCACAATACTTTACACCCGAAACATCAGTATAGATTTCTTTATCCTCAATATTAATTCCACCGATGATTAACACTTGGTTATCAAAGATATAATACTTAGAATGGTCATTTCTGATTTCTTCTTTATATATATATACATTAGGATGATTAGTTAGTTTATATGCAAGAGGATTGATTTTTTGTTTGTAACCTTTCGGTTTTCCTAAGAAGGGATACATAGAATCCAATGCTCTTGCTTTCATTGATGATAATAGATTATAGCGTTTATGGAAGAAACTTTGTTTATTTTCTTCACCTTTTTCAAACAACTCACCTAGTTTATCTTTAATGATAGTTATTTGAACACCTCGTTCAGCAGCATCAAAGAGTTCCCCAGCAATGATATTTCCAATTCGATCATCACGCCAAATAAACATATTGATAAATATTGTTTCTTTGGCCTGTTGAATATGTTCTATTATTCTCTTAAAGGCTTCTTCACCATTAAAGAGTAGCTTTATTGTTTGCATTTAAGATCACTCTTTTACTCAATATTATACTCCGCTCTTAACGGTGCTTTCTTTTGGAAGACTGGGATTAATAATATAATACCAATTGCTATTAGTCCTAAAGATAAAGCTTGAGATGGAGATAATCCTGGAATCAATTGTCCTCGTTCATCGCCACGCCAGAACTCAATGATAAAGCGGAAGACACCATAGCCAATAGTATAAACAGGCATACTAATTCGATAATTCTTAAAGAATAGGTAACTGACAACAATGAAAGCAACTAGTAAGAATCCAGCTTCATATAGTTGTGTTGGGATAGCTCTAAAAGTCCCAACCAATTGACCATCACTGATAATTTTAAAATCAACGCCCCAATGACTATGAGTCAAATGACCATGACAGCACCCAGCAGTAAAACAACCTAAACGCCCAAAGAAATGGGCAATGGTAATACATGCCGGCGCAATATTTAACATCATTGGGAAATACTTTCGATCATTTTCATTAGCAAGAAAATGATAGCAAGCTAAAAAGGTCACAACCCCACCAATCAATCCACCTAAGAAGGTCATACCTCTTAATTCGAATACTCCAGTTTCAATAAAGTTGTAGACTGATTGAAATAGAATTGCTGATAAATAACCCACACTAATCGCAATGATGGTTATTAGCAAATAGAAGTTATAGACTTTTGCTGGTACATTGCGTTTACCACTGTAGATGCGATAAACAACCAATGCCATCAAGACACCAACAAAAAATAAAATATCATATAAAGTTAGTCCTAAAAAAAGTTCATATGGATACATACAATTACCTCCGTGTTATATATTATACCAATAATTTAAATAAACTTTTATGCTTATGCTAAAAATAATTATTTATTAGAAAAAAGACCTCAAGATTTTCTTGAGATCTTTGAAAAAAAGAGAGCGATTTGTTATCTATTATTTAATTTGAGACCTTCAATTTCAGGTAAGCCTTGTCAGTTAACTTCAATTATAATTAACCAATCAAAGGCTTCAGTGTTCCATAATTCCTTGAACCAAAATTAAGAATAGTTTTAAGAATAATTTCATTTTTTATTCTTTTCTATCGATAGTAATACCAATTAGCCTCCTCTTTATAATCTTGAATTTGTAATTGATTGACAAGTTTTATTTTTCCCTCTTCAAAGGTATATACTCTAACATGACTATGAGAAATAGCATAATAATAATCTTCAATATTGATCATTCTTAATATTTGTTCAAAGTGATAATAATTATTATTACTATCAACAATTTCTGGCATAGCATTAATTTTAGCTACAACTTTTAATGGCTCTTCACTGGTTAAATCAACTTGAATTAAATAGTATACCGGTTGATAATACCAATATTCGTTAAGTTCATATTCATTGACACTAAATCCAAAGATATTATGAGCTTTATCAATTAGGATTGCCTTATGATTATAGGTTGCTTCAGCATACCCTTGGAAGATAAGGGTTGCTACTTCCTTAAGATCAGTTGGATCAGTCTTATCAAAGAGTGATACCTTAATTCCATTGGACATATTATTTTCAACATTAAAGCCAATTCCGATAATAGTGTTATTATCCCAATGATGTTGATAAGAACTGTAGCCTGGGATTTCCAACTCCCCAACAATACGTGGTTCAGATGGTTCGCTTAAATCAATGATATATAAAGGGTCAATCTGACGGAAGGTTACGACACTCACTTCATCGCCATTGAAACGTACCGACATCACCGTTTCTCCTGGCTTACCAATACCTTTAGTAATGGACCCCACTAATTTCATTCCTCTCCTTGACTCATTAGTTATTTCATATATATATAAATGATTAGTTTCGTTAATAATTCTATTGGTTCCCCAATCATTATTAGTGGTTACCACTCTAAAATATCCATTATACTCATCCATGAAGAATTGATTGGCTAAAAATCCGGAAACGCCGATACAACCTTCAAGTTCAATGTGGTCGGTTTGTTTATTTATTGAATAGCGAGTTATATCAGTTTTACTATTATAATAGTCTGGACTAGCCAAATAGATTGATTCTTTATTAAAATAGATCTCTCCGCCCCAAAATCCCAAAAAGGTATCGTGATTAGCAATGATTTCTTCTTCTAAAACTATAGTGGAAAATATAGTGTAACAATTGTTTACTAATCCACCGACATATTTAATTTCAGAATAATTAGGCATTGTTTCATTGGAATCATCTCTAAAGACTGGACGACTAACTTTATTTTTATCAACTTTATAATTCGAGATAACATATAATCTATCATCAATTAGTCGCGATGTATTATAGAAACCTGAATACTCTATTTCTTTTTCCAATTGAATTTTTGATGTTCTGATGTCATAAATATCAATCGTTATACTTTGTTTGCTTGGCCACCAATACATTGTGGAATAAGAATAGGAACTACCAATCACAATTGCATAGCGTTCAGTGATATATAATTCAAAATAGTAATTATCATTGTCGATCTTTTCTTCAAAGATCAACTCTAGTTTATCTCCTTCTACTTCAATTACCTTAAAAGTTTGATAACTTGCAATATAGATGCGATTACCATCAGTTTTGACAATGTCTCCTTCATCGACTCCCTCAACTTGAACGTTGGTTTCCGAATGTGATTTTTTAGATTCTTCTCCCTCAGGGATATCACCTGGCTCCTCCACAGCATTATCTGATCCGCCCTTAGCGTAGTCATAACGCCACTCATTATCAGTATTAATCAACTTTTTCAAATGGGCTTCACTTCTAACCGCATAAATGTTATAGTCTGTACGGTTAGTGTTTTTACATCCAACAAAGATAAGCAAAAAACATAAAATTAAACCTATAAACAATTTTTTCATCTTTTTAACTCCTTTCTTTAAAATTTATTATTATTTAATAAATTTTCTAAGATTTGATTGACAACACCAATACTTTCTCTCCTACCTAAACTATCATTAAAATATAAATTAGTAACTATTTTATCTTTGGTTAAAACAATATCATAAAAATCTGTATTGATGTTTTCTGTGGACGTGTGAATAATCTCCACATCAATATTATTTCTTTCTATTTCATCCCTCAATTGTTCAATTTCTATATCATCCATTACCTCTAAATCAACTAAGATTTTAATACTTATAACATCATATTGAGAATCATCACCAGGATCTATTCCGGCATTTCCCCCATCAACAGGACTTGGCAATATTAGAATAAAAGAACTAGCTAGAACTATTGTTATTATTACCATACTAAAGAATTTATATGGTGCCATTAGTTTAAATTTATTACCTCGACTAAATTTATTTATTCTTTTATTATAAAGCGGTAAATAAAGACATAATAAGATAATGCCTAAAACTATGGCAGCACCAATGATTATTGTCTTCATATATATATCCATAAATATCACACTCATTTACTATACTATCTACTTTATATTATACATATAAGGTTATTTATTACAATAGGTTACTCATAACTTGCCAAATAAATAACTTACCTTACACAAAAGAAAAAACCCTATTAGGGTTTTAAAGTATCATTTATTAAAAACTTCATCCAAGATTAAAATAAGTGTATTCAGATCATCATTATTTTGAAATCCATCACCAAAATAATGATTTAATGTTATTCGGTCATCGGTAACAGCAATATGATAGTTTTCACTTTCTTCATCTTCACTGGTTTGATAGATAATGTTGGCATTGATTTGGGCTTCAATAATTTCTTTATTTAAATCATTTTTTTGTTTTTCGGTTATATCAGTAACTTTAATCAACACATTAATTGATTGAACAATATCATTATCGTTTGATTCTCCTGGGATAGAATCCATGCCTCCCGAACCTTTAGCGGGGGCGGGGATAGCCATTACCACAAGACTTAAAATAACTACTGTAATTGATACCGTCTTTAGAAACTTGTGAGGATCTAATAGTTTTCTTTTTTGTTTTTTGTTATTAATTTGTTTATTATAAAGGGCTAGGTATCCAATTAATAACCCAAGAGTCACAAAAACCAAACCACCAACTATAGCTAGTTTTAGATTCATTTCCATAATATCACACCTTATATTCCCAACTTGTCTTTAAAATCATTATAATACGATCTGGTTACATCAACCACATCACCGTTCTTCATTGTCAAATGAAATTTCCGGTTATAGGTTGCTTTTATTTTCTTAATATGTTTAGGATTAATAATTACACTTATACTGATTTTAATGAAATCATCTTTTTCCACTTTTTCAAATGCTTCATAGAGCCGTTCTTTGATCTGATAACGGCCATCACTAGTCACTAGATAGACATTATGACCGTAAGATTCAATATATATGATGTCATCATATTTGATTGCTGAGAGGGTATTATCAATTTTACCAATAAAATGATCAGTGCGTTCTAAATCCTCAAACACGATGGTCGCATTATCATCAATTTCAAAACCTTTGCTTGTTAGTATTTTTTTATACTCTTCATATTTATCTTGGTCACAAATCAGTTTAACCTTCATAATGTTTATACCATCCTATATTTTGTATATATTGCCTGCAGATATAACTCTTCTATTACATTATAGCATAATTCCATTATATCCCAAGCAATATATTAAAAAAGTGGTTAACAATTATTAACCACCATATACTATTTATATTATCTTTTTTGTTTTTTAAGAATAAAATATCTTAATTCTAGTAAGACACTTATGATAAATAAGAATGCAATTTCTACATATGCAAGCCAAGTTAATGATATCTTTTCTGTATAATAACTATTAAAGAATAGTGGAGTTAAAATAAGTGATATTGCGAATAGTCCAGTTAAGATGTGGTGAATTATCACCATTTGCTTTTTGGACTTTATTAAGGCAATAACTGTTGCAATAATTGATACAATCCAGATAATAAAGTTAATAATACCTAATAAACTTGTTCGAAGATAATAATCGGTTTTTAGAAATTCAAAGCCTCTGATTATCCTCTTGGAGACATCAGCACCCCATTGGGGTTTGACAATATAACTAACTTGCCCACCAAAATAACCTACGACAAATAAGACTAATAACAATCCAGTGAATAGAATTATTATAAAGCTTTTGTCATTTTCTTTATTTAAATTGATTGCTTTCTTTCCAATATGAGTATTACCAGTTAAATCAACATATTTTCTTAAGGCTTTGTTGTATTGTTTTTGACCAACGATTAAACATATTGGCAAGATTATAATAAAGAGAAGTAACGCAAAGAGCGGTTTTGCTCGAGTTTCAAAATCAATCAATAAGTCGACATCGAATTCTGGGGTGGCTATGTAAAAGACCCAAGAAAATAACTCTATAATCAACTTATTAAAAACTAAAGCAATGATTAATGAGATACTAATCATCCAAAAGTTTTTATTTAGCCTCACAAATTTATAAATCTTTTCAAGAGTGTGATTGTGATAATATAAGTCTTTTTTCTCAACCAAAGCAAAATTTGCGTTTTCATACAAGAAATAAGCACTTACTGAGAAACATCCCGCACTCACCATTAATAAAAGACTACCAATCAAGAGATTCAAAAACAAAACTGGTAAACTAGCAATCCCAAAGACAACACTAATAACTAGTAATGTGTCGGCCCATTTTGGTTTTACCGCATACTCTACTTTTTCTTTCTTAGTAAACTCTTTACTAAACTCACCAAGTCTTTTAATCGTTTCAATATAAGCTTCTTCTTGGTCTTTTCCTTTGGCGATTAGGTCATCATAGAGATCTGATAAGTTGGCATATGCTTCTTCCATCGCCTCCAATACCTCATCAGTTTTTTCAATATTGCGAAACTCATAAGCAATGTAACTTTCAATTTTCTTTTTCATAGTTTCCCTCCATAAAATTGATCTAAAATATTTCTCATTTTAAAATAGCCTTGGGTATGGTCTTCTAAATACTTTAGACCTAACTCAGTAATTGAATAGTATTTTCTTTTTCTCATATCAACTTCTTGCCAATAAGAGATAATATAGCCTGCTGATTCAAGTCGTTTAAACGATGTGTAAAGCGTAGCTTCAGTTAATTTGAACTCCCCTTTACTGACTTCATCAATTGTTTGATTAATTCGGTACCCATAATTATCGCCCAGCGCTAGAATTGATAGTATTACTGCATCTGTATGTCCTCTTAAAAAATCTCCCGTTAAATTCATCATATCACCATACCTATTCTACCTAGGTATATTATATGATAAACATACCTAGGCTGTCAAGGTATATAATAAAAAAGGTTAATAAATATTAACCTCAGATTGTTGACAAAC
>FZPS01000102.1_pt612 | contig 11562 bp, 12 predicted proteins | sample 1817821 | NCBI WGS metagenome assembly FZPS01 (sample SAMEA104158645, study PRJEB21678) | metagenome | place: Germany | collected 2015-04-21 | reverse complement strand
AAGTTATACTCAATTGCATTTTCTCCCGTAAAGACTTTTTCAGCTCTTGCTGTAAAAAAGCTGTCGCACAGCCAGCCCGCCCTTTCTCTTGTGGGGCAGTCCATAAAAATGTCCACAGCATTCTGTTTGTATGTGTTTACCGCGCTTTCTAGAACTTTTCTCAGTTTCTCATCCTGCAATATGTCGTTATCTATAAATTCTTCCAGGCACATAAGAGGCACGGAGCAGATGTATTCCCTTACTTTTACATTGCGTACTTCAACCTCTCCTTTTGTGCACACAAACTTTATATACTTGAACCCATATGACTCAAAGGATATAAAGTCGTAGCTGCCCTTTTCCATTTCAATCTTGATAACATTCGTACAGCCGTTGGCAAGTCCTTCCACATCATTATGCTCGTTGATTCTCTCATCGAACATTATGTACAGGTCCGCATCTTCTTTACAAATAAAACCTGCAGCTATAAAGCCGGTACGCTCACTGTCCAGACTGTACACAACAATGTCATTTGCAAATAGCTTGTCGCTACCTTCGTAGTCTTCTGACACCTTGACAGGTTCAAACTTGAACTCCTGGGCAACATCCTCAAGGCAAACATCAAGCTCGTCATACTTGTATCCAAGTTGCATAGGTCCAATGTTTGCAACATGTCTTGTTCTTAAATATTCTTTAGGTTTTTCTCCAAAAGAACAGGTACCTCTTGCAATAATCTTGTCCACATTGCATTCGGGGTGGGTATATGTTGGAATTCTTCTTTCTATAAATTTCTTGCTATCAGTATGGGTGGGTACCAAAAAGTCATCGCCAATACTTACATCCGTGAATAGCATGTTGTAATTGCTGTTTAGTTTGTAAACTTCAGTAAAGGTTCTTTGAAATGAATACTTGTCCGTCTTTTTAATGCGCTCTTTGTATGGTCTTGAGTAGAATGGATTGCAGCTGCCTGTTGCAGCCAGTACTATGCTGTAAGTCTCTTCCACAATCTCAGCCTGCAAGAACGAAGGCTGGTTCAGAGTGTAATAGTTGTTTATGTTATATCCTGCTACCAATATCGCAACTACATTGTCACCTAAATCCAAATCCTCTGTAATATCAATTTCATCAACACGATAATACCCATGAGCGGTACGGCAGGGTCCTGTTGTAATGAATTTGCCGTTAATAAACAGCTGATACACTGTAGATGCTGCAATTCTGACTACGTATCTCTTACCACTGTTCTCATTGCACAGAATAACGGTTTTGAACAGCATGGAATAGTTCATCTCTTTTTCTTTTCCCTTTTGCCATACCGGCAACGCTTCTTTAAACATAATATAACAACCATCCTTTAAATTACATAAATCAGATAAAGCATATATTAGATTACTATTTCAACATAACAATGTCAACAATAATACTACCTTTTTGCCTCATAAACAACATTGCCATCAATTATTGTGTACAGGGTCTTGGTAAAGGTCTCCATCGGATTACCAGAGAATATGGCAATGTCCGCATCCTTCCCCACCTCTATGCTGCCCACCCTATGAGCAACCCTGCAAATCTCAGCAGCATTAATGGTAATGGCTCTTAAACCTTCTTCCACACCCAGGCCTTCCTTTGCTGCAAGGCCTGCACACAAGCCAAGGCTGGTTATCAATGAAACCGGATGATCCGTGGTGATGGCCACCTTGATACCTTTCTTTGCAAGAACACCCGGAACCTTGAAATCCGAGTACTGTACCTCTATTTTGTTCCGAGAAGCAAGTGTAGGCCCGATTATTACCGGATATCCCGAAGCAAGTATTTCGTCCACTATAAGGTGGCCTTCGGTGCAGTGGTCAAGTGTCATGTCCAAATCAAACTGCTTTGCAATCCTTATGGCAGTTAATATGTCATCTACCCTGTGTACATGAGCTTTCAAAGGAATCTTCTTTTCCAAAACAGGAAGCCAGCACTCCATTCTAAAGTCTTCTTCAAATTCCTCTCCATTTTGCATTGCCTTGTCCTTATCCTGTTTGTACAGAACAGCTTCGTGCAACTCTTCTCTTAGCATTGAAGCAATCGTCATTCTAGTCGAGGGCATCATTCCATTATCTCCGTAGGCCCTCTTGGGGTTTTCACCAAACGCAACTTTCATGGCAGCAGGTTCCAAAACTATAAGGTCATCTATTTTCCTTCCTCTGGTCTTCAAGAAAACAAACTGGCCTCCAACTACATTTGAACTTCCAGGACCTGTCATAACAGAGGTAATCCCCGCCCTTACTGCGTTTTCAAAGGCCGAATCCATTGCATTTACAGCATCTATTGCTTTCAAGTATGGGGTTACAGGTTCCATTGTCTCATTGCTGTCGTTTCCTTCCATGCCCTTTTTCTCTTCTTGGATGCCTATATGACTATGGGCATCAATCAAGCCAGGCATTGCAATATTCCCTCTTGCATTTATAACTCTGACCTTTTCTTTGTCAAAACTATCCAATTTGTCATCTTCTGTAATTATTTTGTCTATTTTACCGTCTTTAACAAATATATGGCCCTTCTTAATTATTTCAAACTTTTCCTTTCTAGCCATGGTGTAAATACGCGCATTTTTAATTAGCAGCAATGCTAACACCTTCTTTTGCTTTTTTTATATTATCTGTTTTTTGGGTTTTTATATTCTTTTCCCATGAATAATATTTTGCTCTGTGCAAATAATAACGTTGTCTTCTATATGAAGATAGATCAAGAAAGGCAGTGAATTTTTAAAATGGATCAAGACAACAGGAACAAAAACAAGAATAAGAATAACCGCAATGAGCAATGCTGTGACAACAATCAGAACAACAGGCAGAACCAGCAGAACAGACAGAATCAGAACAGACAGAACCAGAATCAAAACCAGAACAGATAGGTTTTGTTGGTTTGTCTAGCTTATTTGCGACAAAAAAACAGAGCAATAGAACCTACACTATTGCTCTGTCTTTATTTTACCTTTTTTTATAAATCCTATTCGGTTTCCACAATCACTGCTTCTTCAGCATCCGGCTTGTCGTCATTCATGTCAACCCCCAGGTATTCGGGGAGTTGCATGCCTGCCATCTTGAATAGTTCGTTCAAAGGTGGTACTGATGAAATCAGTGATGACAGGAAATTCGACGTGGTTGAACTGCCTTTGGCACCGCCCATGCTGTCCCAAACAGTTACCTTGTCAATCTTAAGGTTCTTAATAGCCTCAACCTGAATCTTGATAAGCTCTTCAAGCTTGTCAGCAATAATAAGCTTGACAGCATCATTTGCATTGTCTCCAGCAGCCCTTACGATTTCCCTGAGACCTTCGGCCTGTTTCATAAGTATTTCCTTGTTGCCGCGTGCTTCGGCTTCAAGTTTTGCAAAGATTGCGTCCGCTTCACCTTTTGCCCTTCGCCTCAACTGTTCAGCTTCCGCCTCAGCCCTGATTTCAAGCGCTTTCTTCTCGATTTCAGACTTGACTATTGTATCGGCCTCAAGGGTTGCTTTCTCCTTAAGCGCACGGGTTTCTTCCGCTTCTTTCTCTGCCATGTATGCTTCTTTAAGAGCATTTGCCTCAGCAACTTTCTCTGCTGCGATAGCCTGCCTTAACGATTCCGCTTCTTCCTGTCTTCTTACAGCATTAGACTGGGCAATCTTAATCTTGACCTCGTTTTCACCTTCGATAGCAAAAGCATCCGCCTGAGCCACCTGAATACGCTGGTCTTTTCTTGCATTTGCCTCACCGATTGAACCGTCTCTTTCTCTTTCGGCAACGCTCTTCTTAGCATCGTTGATTGCTCTAGCAGCAGCTTCTTTACCAAGTGCCTCTATGTAGCCGGACTCGTCGGTTATGTCGGTGACATTGACGTTGATTAATGTAAGACCGATTTTCTTAAGCTCGGATTCAACGTTAGCTGAAACTGCAGCCAAAAATTTGTCTCTGTCACTGTTGATTTCTTCAATAGTCATTGTTGCAATAACGAGACGAAGCTGACCGAATATGATGTCTTTTGCCAATTCCTGAATTTCCTGTGAGGACAGTCTTGCAATTCTTTCAGCAGCATTCTGCATTATTCCCTCTTCGGTAGATATACCTACCGTAAAACTTGAAGGTACGTTTATCCTAATATTCTGTCTACATAATGCATTGGTCAGCGGTACGTTAATGGATATGGGCGTTAGATCCATATATTTGTAATCCTGGATTACAGGGATTACAAAGGCACCTCCACCATGTATACACTTTGCAGATCTGAATTCTCCATCCCTGCCTTTACGCAGCTTTCCAAATACTACGAGCACCTTGTCGGAAGGACATTTTCTGTATCTGCTCAGTATAAAGATTATGATGCCGAAAAGCAGAATTACTATCAAGCCAACGATATAGATTAATTCTGGCATTTTTTATCTCCTCTCCCTTTTATATTTTTTCCACCACCAATGTATTGGGATGAACAACATCCTTAACAATTATCTGACTCCCGGTGGGAATGTCCTCCTTGCTTTCGGTGACTGCATCAAACTCTCTCAGTCGTTCCTGTACCACAACGCTGACTTTTCCCTTGCCCTTCCCTTTAGGAGGGATAATTAAATATACTGTTCCCTGTTTTCCAACAGCATTCCTGATATTTATGTTACCGCTGTACTGAAGTTTCATGGCCATCTGCATCAACTTTGCAAGTAGAAGCATGGTGGCAAATCCCGCCAACAGTCCTATCAGCAATGCAAAAGGAGTTTTCAAACCAGTTTTCAAACAGAAGATTGAGGTCCAGCCGCCTATTGCAAAAAAAGCAAGTATGCCTCTAATTGTCAGAAGCTGTAGACCTGAAACATCTGCAAGATCATCAACACCAAAATCGGATCCATCCACATCGAAATCCACAGCATCAACACCATCCATTCCATCCATTGCATCGTCTCCAATGCCGAACAGTGCAAGAATGGTTTGGATAACCAGGATTACTGAGGAAGAAGTGGCCAATATGTACAATATTTTCTCAAGCATGGATATAGAATCCCACCAGTTCATAGCTTCCCTCCCAAAGGCAATACTAACTATATTTATATTATATTTTATTGCAAATAATTACCTTACAACCCTGCCAGAACCATCGCCGCCCATCAAAGTCTTGACTTCATTGACAGTTACTTGGTTGTAGTCACCATAAATTGAATGTTTGAGACAGGATGCAGCTACTGCAAACTCTATAGCCTCCCTTGGCTCGTAGTTGTTTAAAAGTGAGTAGATAAGGCCGCCACCAAAGGAATCACCGCCGCCTACTCTGTCCACAATGTGTACGTTGTATTTTCTGCTGAAATAGTAATCGTTTCCATCAAACAGCATTGCGCTCCAGTTGTTGTCGTCAGCAGACAAGCTTTCTCTAAGTGTAATGGCAACATACTTAAGACCAAACCTGTCCGCCAGCTGCTTTGCCACATCCTTGTAGCCAGCTACGTTAAGCTCACCTGAAACAACGTCCGTGCCTCTTGCCTTGATACCAAACACATCGTCAGCGTCCTCTTCGTTGGCTATGCACAAGTCAACATACTGCATAAGCTCGCCCATTACCTTGCCAGCCTTCTCCCTAGTCCAAAGCTTCTTGCGGTAGTTTAAGTCGCAACTTACCATGATTCCTTTTTCATTGCACTTCTTCAGTGCTTCCAATGTAACTTCCGCCACATTGTCGCCCAATGCAGGAGTGATTCCGGTAAAATGGAACCATGTTGCGTCATCCAAAACTTTGTCCCAGTCTATTTCACCAGGCTGGATTGCTGATATGGACGAATATTTTCTATCATAAACAACTTTTGAAGGTCTTTGCGATGCACCGGTTTCAAGGAAATAAATACCGAGTCTTTCTCCGCCTCTCAATACGTTGCTGGTGCCAACACCGTATTGTCTTAGCGAATTTATGGCAGCCTGACCTATTTCATTCTCAGGCACTTTTGATACAAACACAGCATTTTCACCGTAATTGGCAAGGGATACACTCACGTTTGCCTCTGCTCCACCAAAAGTAGCAATAAAGTTGTCTGCCTGAACAAATCTCAACCTGTCAGGGGTTGCCAGCCTCAACATTATTTCTCCAAAACATACAATCTTGTTCATTCTTCCCTACCTCTCCTTACCGCTTCTATATATTTCAATCCAGTTTCATATATCGAATCGTAGTCGCCTGTCTTTGCACCCTTGGTCAGATTGCTTCCCACGCCTATTGCCACTGCACCCGCCTTGATCCAGTCTGCAGCATTATCAAGATTCACACCGCCTGTAGGCATAAGCTTTGCATGTGGCAGCGGACCTTTTACCGCTTTAATAAATGCAGGACCGAACAACTCGCCTGGGAACAACTTTATAATATCCACACCGCACTCCATACACTCGACTACTTCCTTTACAGTCATGGCGCCCGCCATGCAGGGAATCTGGTACCTGTTGCATAAAGTAACAGTATCTTTGTTCAAACAGGGGGTTATGATATATTGTGCGCCTGCCAAGATGGCGTCTCTTGCAGTTTCCGCATCCAAAACGGTTCCCGCACCAATAATAACTTCGCCGTTTTTGTAAGTCTTTGCAAGCTCTTTAATAACATCACCGGCCCCAGGCACCGTGTATGTTATTTCAACAGCCACAATACCTGCTTTTGCACACTGCTCCGCTATTTTAAGTGCCTGTTCCGGGGTCTCGGCTCTTACAACAGCAACAACTCCACAGTCAACAATCCGTTTTAACACTGTACTCTTATCCATTTATTCATCAACCTAACCTTATGAAATTTTTTATATCAAAAATATAATATCACATAATCCGTCACTTTACCATATTACTCTGTAAAGTTCGTACACAAAAATTTAAAGCCAGGCAATCGCCCGGCCAAACTCTCCTTATTGATAATATGATATTTTAATAAGTTCCTGGGGTGACGTTATCCCCTTTCTTACAAGCTCCATTGCGCTCTCCTTAAGAGTCATCATGCCCTGCTCCTCAATGGCATAAGCCTGTATTTCGTCCATTGGAGCCTTGCTGGATATGAGTGTCCTCAATGTCCTGTCGATTATAGCCATCTCATGGATGGCAATTCTGCCCTTGTAGCCCGTATTGTTGCAGATGTGGCAGCCGGTACCTTTTTTGACTTCGACAATATCATCGTCAAGGAACTCTCTTTCTGAAAGCTCCGGTTTGTACGTTGTCATGCAGTATGGACATATTTTTCGAATAAGCCTCTGTGCTACTAGTCCTGTAACGGAGTTAGCTATAAGGTATGGAGATATGCCCATGTCGTTCAATCTTACTATGGCAGACAAAGCATCATTTGTATGCAGTGTAGACAAGACAAGGTGTCCAGTAATGGCGGCTCTTACTGATATCTGTGCGGTTTCTATATCCCTTGTTTCTCCAACCATTATGATATCAGGGTCTTGTCTAAGTATCGCCCTTAATCCCACGTCAAAAGTAAGGCCTGCCACGTTGTTAACCTGCATCTGATTCACTCTTTCGAGGTTTCTTTCCACAGGGTCCTCAATGGTGGATATGTTTACTTCTCCTTTTGACAAATGTTCCAATGCCATATACAAAGTTGTGGTCTTTCCGCTTCCGGTAGGACCTGTAATATATATGATTCCGTGAGGTGACATGAGCATTTGTTTAAACTTTTCATAATTTGTTGAGTTCATTCCAAACTGGTCCTTGTTGTCGATAGGCGTATCGGTGAGAAGAAATCTCATAACCGCCTTTTCACCATAGATTGTTGGAATTATGGACACCCTCACGTTTATTTCATTACCCTCAACAACTGTCCTGAAATGGCCATCCTGGGGGACTCTTTTCTCTGCTATGTTCAGGTTGGAAAGAATCTTTATACGTGCTATCAAAGGATTTTGTATTTGATGGGTAAGGTTCATGTAATCGACAAGCATCCCATCCACCCTGAACCTTATTACCGTTCGTTCTTCAAAAGGCTCTATGTGAATATCGCTCGCGTTGGTACTGTAGCCTTTTGACAATAGACTATCAAGCAGCCTTACCACCGGTGCCAAGGTAGTGCTCTCCGCCTCTTCCACATTCGTTACTTCCACAGTTGTGCTTAGAACGCTGGAATGGGCGTGTTTTGCAGCTTTCTGAGCATCTATTTCACTGTAATAATAGTTGATTAGATCGAGTATGCTTTGTGACTCGGAAAGATAAAGGGAGAGATTCATTTTTGTAAGCTGTCTTATGTCCTCAATGGCATAGAAGTTAAGCGGGTCACTCATGGCAACGGACAATGTTCCATTCTCCACTTTTATGCCTATCATATTGTACTTTACAGCCAGGTCTTTTGGTATCTTGCTTACTGCCTCTATTTCTACGGGAAATGCGATAACATTTATAACAGGGAGGTTAAGACGCTGTCCCAATGCCTCAATAACCTGGGTTTCTGTTACAAAGCCAAGTTCAATAAGTATCTGTCCCAGTCTTTTTTTTCTGTCCCTTTTCTGGGCCTCGAGAGCCTGGTTCAACTGGTCATCGTTGATATAATTGTATTCCTTTAGGACTTCGCCTATAGGAACATTCACAATGTTGCTCATAATCTCACCCATTACATTAGCAGTTCAAACAAATTGAATTTGCCTTCCTCGTGCATATATATCTCAAAAGTCATTACTATTCCAACATTTGATACATCCTCTCCCAATGAGCCACCCTCTCCTGAAAGTATGTTACAGGTCTCTATCCTTATTGTCCCGGTTTCTGAAAACAAATCCAAAATATTTTCAAAATCCTCCATACTCCCTTCAAGACGTATGGAAATCCTCATAGCCTGAACGTTTACCGCTTCTTCCTTCTTATCGCTCTGCATGTATGGCAGTATCTCTTTGGTAAAGGGGCCAGTTACGTTAAAGCTTTTAAGTACAATATTGTTTCTAATTGCAATTTCCGATACAAAAGCATCTATTTGCTGGTTGCTTAGCACAGGATTCATTCTGGAAAGAAGCTCGTCCACTTCTGTTTCAAGCTCCACAATCTCTTCCTTGTATCTTTCGTAATTGTTTATGCCGCTCCTTACCTCGAATTCCTTAAGCTCAAGTTCAAAAAGTGTGTTTTCTAATTCGCTGTGCCTGTCAAAAAGGGGCTTTACTACAAACATTCCAATACCATAAAGGATAAGGATGACCAGCAGGATGTATAATAGAACTTTTTCTCTTTTTGTGAGCTTTCTAAAAATCGTTGACATTATTCATGCACCCCTGCTTTCAATAGGCACGTAACCTTGAATGTATATTCATTCTCCCTGATTTGACTCCAACCATCATAATATACTTCCTCAAAAAGCTGCGTGGCGCTCAAATCCTGAGTGAATGTTGATGCCGCTTTAATGTCCGTTGTTGATACCTGCAATACCATATATGCGCCGCCAACATTTGAACTGTAGGAAATGTCGTGTATTACAATATCATCCTTCATGCATCCTTCTATCTTTTCAAACAGTTCCGAATTGAAAAATGGATATGAATTATAATTGTTTCTGAATTTTATCAATGCACTTTCTTTATCATTTAGTTCACTTTGCCTATCCTTTATTTCAACTACTTCCTCATGTTTTTTTGATATCTCGGGATTGTTCAAATACTCGTTTATCTTGTCAATCTCACTGGAAAGCTCTTGATTCTTTACATAAAGCCAATATGACATTCCTCCCATTATCATTACGATTAATATGGGGAAAATCGCCAGAAGTACACCCGTTGGATTCTTCTCCTTCTTTACTTTTGATTTTTTTAGTGCCTTGTACAGATTAATATCTTTTGTCATATCGCCCATCCTACCCCAACTTATATCAGATTCCCACTTGCGTATATGTTGTCCGAAAGAATAAAGCCCTGTGCCTTTTTATGCACAAAGACCTCGGTTTCATTGTGCGGAAAAATCTGCGCTTTTATTCCAAGCGCACTGTTTATCTGGCTGTATAGAGCTTCCTCGTCTTTATATAGGCCGCAGAAATACACATTTTCAACATTATGACCACTGCGCTGCGTACTGGCAAACTGCAAAAAGTTTGATACATGCTGCGTAATTTCCATAAATGACAGGTTCGTTCCCCTATCGTAAATAAGCCTGTATCTGCTGGATATGGAATACTTTCCGTTTACAAACAAATAGCTTGCAAAACTGCTTCCGTCCAGTGTAATGACTATGTAAGTCTTTTCCCTCAAGCTTCTTAAGAAATGTCCAATCTTGATCATGCTGTTTATACCAAGATTTATGTTTGTTATACGTATGCCATTGCTTTCAAACAAGTCCACATAGCTTTGAAGAAGGCTTTTCTGTACACTGCAAGCATATATGTCCATGCCATATTTCTTCTGATCTTTTTTCTTTATGTTGTCGTCTGCATGCAAAACCGCGTAATCCAGAACATTTTCGCCTTCTTGAGGAGACAACTCCCTATTAATAATCCGCAGTATCTTTTTGTGGGAAACCAATGGAACCCTCATTACCTTTCCTACTACAGGTGCGTTATCTATAACGAGGCTGATGCCTTTGGTTGGAAACTTGTTGGTCTTCCATATGTCTCCAATCTCCTCCCTTAATGCCAGGGCATCCGTTATAACTCCATTTAACATGGAGCCATCAGGTGTGGGTGCATTAAGATATTCATATATATTGAATACACCAAACTTGGCATCACCATTCACTATATGAATTTTTTCATTTGATATGTGTACTGATATCATTCTACACCTCAATACCTGTATCTGTATAAGTTCACCATGGGGAGCATTACTGCCATAACTACAAATCCTATGACAACTGCCAGGAAAATTACCAATGCAGGAGCCAGATATGTAGTTATTCTCTGCATGGCTGCCTCCGCTTCGTATTCCATCGAGTTTGCCGTTGCTTCAAGCATCTTGTCCAGTCGACCGGTTTCCTCTCCAACTGATATTGTTGATGATAGTTTAATGTCGAATCCGTCTACCATGCCTATCGAAGTTGACAAGGAGTCACCACTTTTCACTCTTTCAATGACACGGTCAAACTGATCCGCTATAAATCTGTTTGTTATGGTATTTTTAGCAATCGACAAACATTTTATCATAGGTATTCCACTGGAGTAAAGGGAGTTCAATGTTCTTGCAAATCTGGCAGTATGAATTATCCTTAGGAGTTTGCCTATTCTGGGTATTTTGAATTTTGCTTTGTCAAACAAAACCTGGAATTCCCGAAATCTCCACGCAATTGCAAACACAAAAATTATTGACATAAATATGATAAAAACAGCCAGAAGGTTTCTTCTGAGCAGATTGCTTAATCCCAATATTATTTTAGTTGGCAGCGGCAATTCCATACCAGTAAATATATCGGAGAACCTGGGCATGATAAATACGAAAATAATGAAGACACTTACAATTGTAAGCCCAAGCAAAATGATAGGATATACCGTGCTTCCCAATATTCTCAGGCGAAGTTCTTCATCCTTTTCATAGTGGTCTGCTAGATTCATAGCGGTTTTATCAAGGGTACCGCTTACTTCAGATGCTCTAATCATATTGACCATAAGTTCAGGGAATAACCTCTGTTCTTCCATCGCATCGGATAGAGAC
>FZPS01000078.1_pt386 | contig 11564 bp, 13 predicted proteins | sample 1817821 | NCBI WGS metagenome assembly FZPS01 (sample SAMEA104158645, study PRJEB21678) | metagenome | place: Germany | collected 2015-04-21 | reverse complement strand
TATGAAGTATGTAAAACTCGGCGATTCAGGGATCCAGGTATCCCGGTTGTGCCTGGGATGCATGAGCTTCGGCGATCCTGCCAGCGAGATGCACGCGTGGACGCTGAACCCCGGGGAGAGCGAAGCCATCGTAAAACGCGCCCTGGACCTTGACATCAACTTCTTCGACACAGCCAACAGCTATTCAGCCGGAACCAGCGAGGAGTACCTGGGAAGAGCCATAAGGAAAAATGTTTCCCGTGACAGAGTGGTAATCGCCACCAAGGTTTATTTCAATGAAGGCCGCCTTTCGAAGGAAGCGATCCTGAGGGAGATTGACGGTTCCTTAAAACGCCTGGGGACCGATTATGTGGACCTGTATATAATTCACCGCTTTGACTATGGCACGCCGGTAGAGGAAACCATGGAGGCTCTCCATAGCCTGGTGCAGGCCGGAAAGGTCCGCGCCCTCGGCGCTTCTGCCATGTACGGTTACCAGTTTGCCAAGCTCCAGGCCACGGCCGAGAAAAATGGGTGGACAAAGTTTGTATCCATGCAGAACCATTACAACCTCATCTACCGTGAGGACGAGAGGGAACTGATACCTATCTGCAAAGAGCAGAACGTGGCCCTGACGCCTTATAGCCCGCTTGCGGCAGGCAGGCTTGCCAGGCTCTGGTCGTCGGATACATTCCGCAGCAAGACCGATGAGGTGGCGAAGGAAAAGTATGACAAGGCCATGGAATCCGACCTGGAGATCGTGAAAAGGGTGGCGGAACTGGCGGAGAAATACGGCTGCGCCATGGCGCAAATAGCGTTGGCATGGCTGTTTGCGAAGGGTGTCGCTTCACCCGTCGTCGGTTCAACGAAAGCCAGCCACCTGGAAGTTGCCGTGGGAAGCCTCGATATTGAACTGAGCGAAGATGAGATCGCATACCTGGAAGAACCGTATATCCCCCACAGGATTGTGGGAGCCTTGTAGATATTTTGAGTGTAAAGGAAAACCGCGCCGGGGATCGGTTAGGGGCAGGGAATATGTTATTGCATAATCCCTGTCCTTTTTGCTTGATACGAGTATCAAAGCTCTCGGGTACCGTTCGAAATCTTTGATTTCGGTAACGGGTGAGGTTATTATGAATACATATAATAATAAAGTATTGACAATATTGTACAACGTACAGTATACTGTAACCAGGGTGGTGATAGAATGAGCTCCATTGAAGAAACCATCAATTCACTGATAGTGGAACTGAAGCGGGGAACAACGGTCCTGCTGGTACTTAGCCAGCTTCAATCCCATGAATACGGCTATTCATTGGTACAGCGGTTGGAGGAAAAGAAGGTTCCAATAGAAGCAGGAACGCTGTATCCTTTGCTTCGCAGGCTGGAAAGACAGAAACTGCTGGTCAGCGAATGGGACACCAGCGAAAGCAGGCCTCGGAAATTCTACACCCTGAGTGAACAGGGAAAAGAGGTGTACAGGCGACTTAAGAGTGAGTGGAGGCGGATTTCAAACCTTGTTGAGTCCATGCTGGAGGAGGATGGAAAATGAACCTGATTGATCGTTATGTGTATTCGGTGGCTGAATACCTGCCGGGGGACATTGCCAATGATGTCACCAGGGAGCTGAGATCGAACATCGAGGATATGCTGCCTGAGAACCATACCGAAGAAGACGTGTACAGGGTCCTGGAGGAATTGGGCAACCCCCTTGAACTTGCAAAGGAATACCATCCAGGCAAAAGGTACCTGATAGGTCCGGGCTTTTATGACAGTTACATCCCGGTTCTGAAAGCGATTGCCGGTATCTGTTGCGCGGTTTTCGCGGCTATCGCGCTGACGGGCGCCATTGTGACACCCTCCGGATTGGACCTTGTGGACAGGATTGCAAAAGCCATAACCAATGTCATTACCGAAGCCTTCAATGGCGCGGTGCAGGGCATGTTCTGGGTGACACTGGCCTTTGTCATACTGGAGAGAAGCGGGTTGGAAGGAGGCCTGATTTACCTTCGCGGCAGGAAATGGACTCCGGATGCATTGCCTGAAGTGCCTTTGAATAAGCATAACAGGATTTCCAGGGCTGCAATTTTCTTCTCAATGTTCTGCACAATATTGTTTACAGCGCTGTTGTATCTGAAGCCCGAGCTCATAGCGCTGTACTTCAGAGATGAAAATGGAACGCTCAGGATAACGACCCTGTTTGATACGAACAAGCTTAAAGGATACATGGTATTCGTCATCGTCCTGGCTGCATATAAACTTGGCTCTATTGTGTGGATGTATATATCAAAAAGATGGAACAGGCAGATTGTCATATGCAGCGCCATCTATAATGCCCTTGCGGTCATACTGGCGATAACCATGCTGAGCGATAAGGAGTTGTATAACGCCGGGTTCGTCCCCGCGCTGGCCGAATATGCAAAAGGATCAGTTGATGCGGTTGCCGTTTGGTTTGACAGGGGCAGGTTGATTTTCGCCGTACTCTTTATCATTTTTGCCGTCTGGGACAGCTTGGCGGGATACTTCAAGTACCGGGCGGGGTCTAAAGAAATTCATGAAGGTTAAAAAAGAAGGACCTTTGGAAACTTAAAGGACAATATAAGAACCAGGGGACAGGGAGCGGTTTTATGCCGGAACCTGTCCCTTTGATTGTCCAACAGACATAAGGCCAATATTCAGTCCCGGGACTAACCGGACAATCTCATAATCCTTTTGCCCGGCCTGGTCTAATCATATTTTAATTTCTAAATGGTTGACATATTATACACTATTAAATTATATATAATAGTAAACAACAAACTCTACTGATCATTGGGGGAGGATACATGTGAATCCGCAATACAAAAAGGGCGTGCTGGAACTGTGTGTGCTGGCACTGATGAAAAAGCACGACTGGTACGGATATGAGATATCAGAGTACCTGTCGGGCCGCATCAACATAGCCGACGGTACGGTTTATCCCATCCTGAGAAAACTTAAGGGCGAAGGCCTCTTGACCACCTACCTGCAGGAGGAGAGCGGCGGGCCGCCGCGCAAGTATTATTCTCTTACGGCCTTGGGACGGGAAACCTACGAGAGGGACCGTGCCGAATATCTGAGATTTGCCAGGACGGTAGGAACCATGTTGGAGGATGATGACCATGACAAGGAATGAATTTCTTTCAAAGCTTTCCGATGAACTGAAAAAGAACAATATTGCCGATGCCGCCGATATCGTAAGCGAGTATGAGCAGCACTTTGCCTTCAAGATGGCGGATGGTTTTTCTTAAGAGGAGATAGCCGCGAAGCTTGGCGATCCTGCAGAGCTTGCCTCCCAATTTGAGAATGTCGGCCAAGAGAACAAACCTAAAGGTTCAAAGGCCATTGCTGTAACAGGCCTTATCTTTGCGGATCTATTTGTTGGGATGTTCTTCATCCTGCTTATTGCCTGGGAGATTATCATGGCAGCCTTTTCGATTTCAAGTGCGGTGGTTGCCGTATCACTGATTGGCGGCATAAACCCATTGTCCCTTATCCTGCCCATGCCCTACGGATGCGGTGTGATATACGGACTGTCCCTGGCAGGTCTTTCTGTACTGTCGGCGGTGGGCACAGTATACTTTGCAGCATTTATCCGCCAGCTCATGAGAGCCTATGGCCGGTTCATCGGTGCATATTATTTCCTGGAACCTTTTTGTTGTTATTTCGTCTATTAGTGTGGTGAAACATGATTGACTAAGATGCCGGGCATACTTGTTCCTGCAAGCAAAAACAGCTGTATTAATGCCTTTGAATGTTGCGCACATTAAGATTAAGAAAGGGGATAACGACATGAGGATAAGGAATATATTAGTAATTATCGCAGTTGCTGTACTTGCCGGCATGCTGCTCATGCTGTCGGGCTGCACGCCTGATATGACAGGAGATGACAAACCGGGCAAGGAAACAACCGAAAATAAAACCGGGGACGTCATAGATGATGAAAATGGAAACAGCGACAAGGACCGACAGAACGGACAGGATGCCGATGAGGAAGATGGAGATGCCCCTGAAACTCCAGGCCAGGACCAGGATACGGCTCCGAGCCTTGGCGGTGTGTCACTGGGCGATTCTTCCGATGATGTTGCCAAGGCATTGGGAAATGACTATGAAGAATCAACTGAGCCCGATGCCTCAGGCATAATCGGCGAGGATCTGGTTATCCGTAACTATAAAAACGGCATTGTCGTATACCTTGGGAAGACATCCGGAAAGGTGCTGAGGGTTGATGCCGAAAGCAAAGATTTCAAAACCGACCTCGGAATCAGGGTCGGCGATGATGCCAAGACCGTATTCGACGCATACAAATCACGGTTTGAAACGGCCGTAAGCCGCCACAGCGACGAAAAACTTGAGGGATGGTACCTTCCTGGGGACGGGTCGGTCATAATCTTCGATTTTGACAAATCGGATGGTACCCTGATAAACGGCGATGTCAAGTCCGAATTAAAGGTTGAGCGGATCGTCCTCGCATACTGGCAGCATTTCAACTAGGCTTAATCTAGCCAAGGGGACAGTTCTCCTGGTTTTGGGAATTCCGGGGCGACCCAGGAAAAACCGGGAGAACTGTCCCCTTGGTTTTGGTTGCATTACAGGCAGCATAATAGGATAATAAATGCTGGAAAGTATTTGGCGGCAATAAAGCCGTTATCGCCAGTATCTAACAGGAGAGATGGGATAATGCCACTGGAGATCATTCGCAATGATATAACCAAGGTCCATGCTGATGCCATTGTGAACGCGGCAAATCAAAGCCTTCTGGGAGGCGGAGGAGTTGACGGGGCCATCCATCGGGCGGCGGGGCCTGAGTTGCTTGAAGAATGCCGCACCCTTGGCGGGTGTGATACCGGGCAGGCCAAGATAACCAAAGGATACAGGCTGCCTGCGAAGTACATTATCCATACCGTCGGCCCGGTTTGGAGGGGCGGCAAAAACAATGAAGCAAAACTCCTTGCCGACTGTTACAGGAACTCCCTTGCCCTTGCAATGGAGTACAAGCTGGAGAGTATCGCGTTTCCTCTCATTTCTACCGGGGCTTATGGGTATCCCAGGGATGAGTCCTTAAAAATCGCCATATCAGTGATAGGTGATTTCCTGTTAAAAAATGATATGCTTGTTTATCTGGTCGTGTATGACAAGGCTTCGTTTGTACTGTCTGAAAAACTGTTTTCTTCCATAGCCCAGTATATCGACGATCAATACATAGATGAGCATCCCGAATACTTGAGGTCAAGGCGTCCCGAAGTGTACCAGGCTGTAAAAGCCAGCTTCAATGTATATGAGCAGCCTGAGCCCGTAACCAACATAAAACACAAGCGAAGCCTTGATGAAGTTGTGAATAATCTGGACGAAACCTTCACACAGATGCTGCTGCGGTTAATAGACGAGAAGGGCATGACCGACGCGGAGGCTTACAGGAAAGCCAACATCGACCGCAGGCTGTTTTCGAAGATCCGGAACGACGTCAATTACAAGCCAAGCAAGGCTACGGTAATTGCCTTTGCCATAGCCCTGGAGCTAAACCTGGATGAAACAGGGGACTTGCTTTCCAAGGCCGGATACGCGCTTTCCCGGAGCAACAAGTTTGATATAATCATTCAATATTTTATCGAGAACAGGAATTATAACATTTTCGAAATCAACGAGGCACTTTTTGCCTTCGACCAGCCGCTGCTTATTTAGAGGTGAGAGGTTGGAGGTTAGAGGTCAGATGCCTCCAGTATGTCATTGCGAACTCAGCGAAACTGAGTGCGAGATTGCTTCGTCGGCTTCGCATCCTCGCAATGACACCAAAAAGCGCCTCACTATGATATGTCAGAACTGTCATTGCGAGCTCAGCAAAGCTGAGCGCGGCAATCTCTGAAATTGTCGCATGCCAGGCGACACATTTTCTTTTTTACGGTGTTATCCTTGAATCAGGAAAAGTGATTGGGGGGAAGCACCATGAAAAAAGATCTTACAGAATTGGTGTTCATATTGGACAGAAGCGGATCCATGGGCGGCCTTGAAAGCGATACTATCGGCGGATACAATGCCATGCTGGAAAAGCAGAAGAAAGAGTGCGGCGAGGCCATTATAACCACGGTGTTATTCGATGACAGGTATGAATTGCTCCATGACCGCATCAACCTTCGCGGCGTGAAGCCCATAACCGACAGGGAGTATTATGTCAGGGGCTGCACGGCGCTTCTGGACGCTATAGGAAAGACCATAAATAAAATAATAAACGCACAGAAGCATACTGCTGAGGAGGAACGGGCGGAGCATGTGCTGTTCGTAATTATCACCGATGGCCTGGAAAACTCAAGCCGGGAGTACAGCTATGAAAAAGTACGCCAGATGGTTGAACAGCAGAAAAGCGAATATGGTTGGGAGTTTATCTTCCTTGGCGCCAACATGGACGCTATCGCTGTCGCAAGGCAGTTTGGCATCAACCGGGACCGGGCGGCCAATTATTATGCCGACAGCAAGGGCACCTTGCTGAATTATGAAGTTATTGACGAAGCGATAAGCAGCCTGAGGGCTGACCATAGAATATCTGAAAACTGGAAGGAACGTATCGATGAGGATATAAAAAAACGAGGGGGCGGAAAGAAAAAATGATAGGTGCAATCGTTGGGGATATAGTTGGATCGGTTTATGAGTGGAACAACATAAAGACTAAAGACTTTCCTCTTTTCAGCCCGGAGTGTTTTTTTACTGATGATACGGTAATGACACTGGCGACAGCGGAAGGGCTGATGAATGGTGCCAGCAAAGAAGCGTTCATTAAAGCCATGAAGAGATATGGACGTTTGTATCCTTATGCGGGTTATGGAGGCCGTTTTGGAAACTGGCTGTTCTCCGACGACACAAGTCCGTATAACAGCTGGGGAAACGGCTCAGCCATGAGGGTATCACCGGTGGCCTGGGCCTTCAGCACGCTTTCAGAGGTGGAAAGATATGCAGAGATCAGTGCCGCCGTAACCCATAACCATCCCGAGGGGATCAAGGGAGCCCGTGCAACGGCTGCGGCCATATTCCTGGCGCGTACCGGCGCATCCAAGGAAGAAACTAAGGCATATATCGAGAAGCAGTACCGATATGATCTGGACCGGACTCTCGATGAAATACGTCCCCATTACAGATTCGACGAGAGCTGCCAGGGGACAGTGCCGGAGGCTATAATCGCCTTTCTTGAGAGCGTAAGCTTTGAAGACGCGCTAAGAAACGCTGTTTCATTGGGCGGCGACAGTGACACCCTTGCGGCGATAACCGGCAGCATCGCCGAGGCGGCTTATGGTGTTTCGGAAGACATTAAGGAAAAGGCCATGTCAATCCTGGATGATTTTTTGCTCAATACCTGCATGCGTTTTCTTGAGAGATATTCTATTTCCCGGTGATTTGGGAACAAGTTTGTGATACCATTACTCTGTATACTGATTCAAATATGGAGTGGGTACAGGAATGGAAATCACCATAATTCATGGCCAGGGCCATTATGGCAGTACATATCATATCTCGAAACTTATGCGTGAGCAGCTGGGAGGAAAAGATGCAACCGTCCGCGAGTATTTTCTGCCCAAGGACGGTCCCGGTTTTTGTGTTGGATGCTTCAACTGTATCACAAAAGATGAAAAACTGTGTCCCCAGGCAGACAAGACCCAGGAGATTGTTGAATCAATGATAAGCTCCGACGTTATAATTATTGATTCTCCCACCTACTGCATGGAGATGACAGGACAGTTGAAAACGCTGTTTGACCATTTAGGATACATGTGGCTGGCTCACAGGCCAAGGAAAGAAATGTTCCTGAAAATGGGAATAGCGATTTCCACTACAGCCGGAGCAGGAGCCAGGAAAGTAACAAAATCCATAGCCAGGCACATGTTCTGGTGGGGTATACCAAAAGTTTACCGGATCCACTTCAGCGTCCAGGCCATGGGCTGGGATGGAGTCAAAGATAAAATAAAGAAAAGGATCTCCCGCAGGGTAGACAGTGTTGCCCGTAAGGTAAAGTCCGGCAGAACCCGGCACAATTTTTCTCTGAGGTTCATGTTTAATATGTTCCGTAAGATGAATATGACGCCAAAACCATGGAATCCGGCAGACAGGGAGTATTGGGAAAGGAATGGCTGGCTCGGCCAGGTAAGGCCATGGAATAAAGAATCAAAGTAAATATGCATTTACTTACGGCAGAAAGTGCCATGGTTGAAAAGCCCGGGAAAAAGAAGGCGCCGCCCACGCCAGCAGATGAACTATTAAGCTTAGCCATGATGGGATGAACAATAAGAGGCCGCGGGGAAAACCACGGCCTTTTTTACAATCATTCTTCGGCCATTGCATCGGCACGGGTTACATGAACGGTCCCCGGTAGGTGCTGGGGCGGTGCGTAAATCGAATACAGCTTTATGGGTATACGTCCTGTATTCACCAGGTTATGCCATTTTCCTGCCGGGATGATGATGACGTAGTCCGGATAAACCCACCTCTGAAAATCCGGGCGATCCGGCCTGTCGCCCATAGCAACAATTCCCTGGCCCTGTTCGATGCGTATGAACTGGTCAAGGTCAGGATGGACCTCCAGGCCTATGTCTTCTCCCGGATTAATGCTCATTAATGTGAGTTGCAGGTGGTTCCCCGTCCATAATGCCATTCTGAAAGTATTATTTATTTTGGCAGCGTCCTCAATATTGATGACAAATGGCTCAGGTCCATAGTCACGCAATCCCATATACCCATTATTGGTGTTATTATTGTTATAATCGGCAGAATACATATTGTAACAGCTGTTCAGTATGTCCCCCATATGGTATAAACCGTTACCGGAGGTTTTATAATTATGGTAGGGAAGATATCCATAAGGGCCGTACATGTTGTCCCACTCCTTTATACAGGCATGCTTTCAACTCATCATATGCGCTGAAGCCACAAGGAGTGTCCAACTATTGAAGCGTCACGACACCATGTTCCCACACGGAAGAAGCAGAATACCCAACGAGGTCATAACAGGATGGCTATAACCGCCGTACACCGTATTTCGCCTGTTGGCGTCCTTCAGAACAGTCGCTCATGAGTTGACGGATTAAGATTTATGGTTAATAATTCATAATATAAGCATTTCCTGTTTATTGTAATAGCATCTGTTACATGGTGCATCCGATGGATATTTGGCTTACACTGGGTTCATTAGCCTGCGGGTACATTAAATACAACGATCTGGAGGCGGTTAAATGGAATTGGTGAAAAGGGCAAACAGGCAATCGCTTCTGTTGGCGCTTATAATGCATCTCCTGTTTACAATCAACTGCATCGCAGGTTATACAGCCGGTAATACCACACTCACACCTTTGATAGTATCTGCAGCATTGGGACTTATAAGCTTCATCGCGTCATTATTCATTTACAAAGCAAACGGGAACTCAAAGCTGGTAAGGTACACCACCTTAGCAGGAATATATCTGAACCATCTGTTCCTCATGATTACAACCGAAATATCACTGATCGATTTTATGGTTTTTGCGGTCTTAATCTTAATGGCTTTTATGTTCTCCGACATTACCCTTATAAAAGCGGTTGTGGCATTGACTGCGGCAAAATACACGGTCTTTGTGGTATTAAGAAAGGCCGGAGATTTAACCCTGCCGGATATCCTCTTATGTTTGATAATTTTTGTCGGAGTTATCCTGGCAGCATTTGGTTCATTGAGAGTGTGTGAAGGGATGGACAGGTTGTGGAAGGCCGAAGATGAGAAGAAGGCGGGCGGCTTCAAGCATGTCGGGAATATAGCCAATTCTATATATGAAAATGTTACCATGTTGGAGGGCGAAACCGAGGTACTGAGAAAGGGCAGCAATGAATTCCGGCGTTCGCTGGGAGAGGTTACCAAGGCTATTGAGGATATAGCCGCTGGTTCTTTAAGCGTGGTTACCGATACCGAAAAAATCGCCGCGCATATCGCGGAACTTGAGAGGACCCTTTCGCAGAACCAGGAACATATCAGGGGCGTTACAGAAAACATGGATAGGATCATAGGCTATAAGAACCAGGGCCTTGAACTTATGGGCGATCTCAGGAAACTGACAGAAACCACCTCCGGGGCAATCGCAGAGATAGATAAAATGGTTAATGAAACCAGTGCCAATACCAAAAGAATCCTTTCCGCTGGCGAAACCATAAAGCAAATATCCTCTCAAACCAATCTCCTGGCTTTAAACGCGGCCATAGAGGCTGCCGCGGCCGGGCAATCCAGTAAAGGCTTCGCTGTGATAGCGGATGAGATAAGAAGGCTGTCTGATGAAACCAATAAATATCTCCAGGAAATCCAGGACTATACCAACGCGCTGAATGAAAGCGTTCTTAGCGCAGTAAATGCGCTGGTCAATGTGAATTCAGCCATAGATAACGAGATGAAGGGCGTATATGAAATGGACAGCCTGTTGGATAAGATACACGAGTCCACCACATCGACACAGGGTTATATTCTGAGCCTGAATGAATCCGGAAGGACAATCCTGGATGAAACGCTAAAGATCAAGGATTCCATAACAAATTTGTATGCTGTTAATGAAGAGTGTTCGGCGAATACTGTCCAGGCATCCAGCAATCTGCATAACCAAAATCCTTATGTGGATTCCATCATCGCGCTTATTAACAAATTGTGCGATATGGCTTTCAACTTAAGGGACAAATCCATGGAAATCAAGATGCTGATTGATATTGGTTTCATAATAGACTATCTTGAGAAAGAAGGTTACAGCAATGATAACCTTACAGACATATGTAACAAGCTGAATATTACATCGGCATACGTGGCGGATGAAACCGGATATGTGCATTACTGCAATGAGGAAATAGGCAGGGGCGTCAATCTGTTTGAGTTTGACGAAAACTTGAAACAATTGCTGGACGGTGTCGATTACATAACTACCCCCATAAAGGAACGGGCCGAGGATAAGAAGATGTATAAGTTCCTGGCGGTTTACAGGAACAACTGGATTATTGAATTGGGACTGGATTTGTCGGCATCTTTGAGTGACTAGATTCCAGACTATGCGCGGCGGGCATGAGCCCTGCCGATATGAACTGATATCAGCTGCCTGGCTGTCAGTGCCTGCTGCCGGTTAAGGCAGCTTTTGCTTTCCGGGGCAGTATAAGCCAGGTACAGAATTATTCCGGTATGTGGAACATGAATTACAAAACAGGTCTTGGCCGTTTTCCTTGTGCTATAATCAGCCTGTTGCGGTTATCTGCTGAATGGACAGGGCAACATGATAGCGGATGGAAATAGCCTGATACAATAACAAGTTTGCTTTCGGCGCCTGCCTGGTACAACCTGCAGTTTGTCGGTTGTCCGACTTGCTGGTATGATAGTATTGTTACAGATTTCGACGGCAAAGGATCAATATACATGAACAAACTGGTCATCGGCATACTAGCGCATGTGGATGCCGGAAAGACATCTTTATCCGAGAGCCTGCTGTATCTCAGCGGCAGGATCCGGAAGTTCGGCAGGGTGGATAAAGGGAGCGCCTTTCTGGATAATTTTGAACTGGAAAGAGCAAGGGGCATCACCATCTTCTCCAAGC
>FZPS01000009.1_pt92 | contig 11571 bp, 7 predicted proteins | sample 1817821 | NCBI WGS metagenome assembly FZPS01 (sample SAMEA104158645, study PRJEB21678) | metagenome | place: Germany | collected 2015-04-21 | reverse complement strand
GGGTTGTACACCGCGCGATTTGTCGTTAAGCCTTACTCCGTGCTGACCGTATCGACGTTAAGTAACGGGCTTGACAACCGCGCTGCGGAATATGTGAGCGGCAGCAATGACAGTCCGGCAGCTGATACCATCTTACCGCTGCCCTACACTGATGACTTTGAATACGCGGAATATCCCATGGATGAAAACGGACGGACTTACTTAGAAAGACGAGGCGGAACTCCCCGCTACACAACTGACCAGTATGGCGCTTTTGAAGTAGTAATGGATGAGGACGGCAACCATGTCCTCCAGCAGATTATTGGTTACGATCAGCGGGGCTATGAGTGGAGCGTGTGGGGCAATCATCGGGAGGATAACCAGACCCACATCCGACCCAACACCGTGCTCGGTGACTACCGCTGGGCTAATTACAAAGCTCAAATCGATTTTAAACTTGATGATGCGGTGGTTCCGAATCAGCCGAACTATGCTGGCATCGGTGTACGGCAGGTAATGTACGGCGAGCATGATCCGGCAGGATACTCGTTCTTGGTGTATGCGGATGGCCGCTATCAGCTGTGCCGCAAAGGAGCAGTAGTCCGCCAAGGCCGAATTAACGACTTTGATCCGAATGGATGGCATACTATGGCGCTGGAGGCTGCGGATAACACCCTGACCGCCTACCTAGACGGGGAGGAAATTACCAGTTACACTGATACTGCCGACAACAGCGTCATGTCTGGCAGAATTGCAATTCTAAGCGGCTATTACCATACCAAGTATGACAATCTCCAGGTTCTGCCGATAGCTGGCTATGCCTGGGCGTCAGAGAAATTGGACAACACCGATCCTCGGATCCGCTATTCCGATGCGACCCGCTGGACTCATTCGGTGAACGAAGGTTTCGCGGCATTCCACAATCGGACTAAGAGTGTGGGCATGGCTTCTGAGAAAACGATTGTCCGCCATACTGATACCACTACGGTACCGGGAACCCTCAACCGGGTTTACTACCACCGCTACAGCAAACCGGGCGGCTGGGGTTCGAACCAAAATGACGCGTGGGCCAGCCACACTCCCGGAGAAGAAGCCTATGCCGAGCTGTACTTTGAAGGTGTCGGCTTTGACTTCTTTGCCCGGGGGCAGAATACAGCTAACGCCACGGCTGATGTTTATCTTGATGGTGAGTATCACGGCAGCATTGTTTTCAGCGGCAGTGCTACAACTCGTCACTACTACACTGTATCCGGCTTAGAACCGGGCATTCACTCAGTGCGGATTGTACCCACCGGAACGGCAACCGCCAGTGTGGTAAGGTTTGAAATCGAGTCAGCTGATGATGGTGAACCGATTGATCCTAAGAAGAGCAGAACCTGGTTCAGCCTAGACTTTACCGGAACCGGCTTCAATCTCTTCGGCAACACCGATGCGGCAGTGCTTAATATCTACCTCAATGATGAGCTTGTCGCAGAAAATGTGCAGATTTCTTCCCGCGCCAACAACCGCGATACCTCCTACTTCTTCCGAGGCTTGGAGTATGGGGATTACAATCTGACCGTTTATGTTATGTCGGGTACTTTCACCTTAGATGGGGTAGATATTTTAGGGGAACTCCAGTAATCAGATCAAGCTTTAAAACTTAAGCAGCAGCCAGCCATACGCATTAATATTGGCTGGCTGTTTCATAGTTGTGCAAAACAATAGGCAAACAACATACTGCGTAGGAGAAAAGCATCTAGCCCTTTAAGATTTAGCAAACCACATAGAAATCAGGATTTGATTATTCAGATGAATTATCCAAGTTCACGTGTAGAATGGTGCCGCAGTAGATTCGGAAACTATAAGGCTGCTTCACAGAAGGCATTTTCGGCTAGGAAGTCCAAGCAGCTAGCATTTAAAGAGCAAGGAACGTAACCGAGGAGTGGGGGTTCCCCGCTCTTTTTTCTTTGTTTGGAATTATCACTCCAGACTATGACATATTGATTCTATTACCATGATCTAACCATTTTAGGCAAAGGATAACAACCACATTTGGCGAAACAAATAATCAGCTTGATTTTTCTGTTTTCTAATATCTTTTAAACAGGGGGAGGTAGAACGATGGAAAAGGTAAGAGTTGGGATTATTGGCTGCGGCGGCATTGCCAACGGCAAGCATCTGCCGGCCCTGGCCAAAATTCCAGAGGTTGATATTGTGGCTTTCTGCGACATTATAGTTGAGCGTGCCGAACAAGCCAAAGAAAAGTACGGCACTAAGGATGCTAAAGTCTATGTGGATTACCGGGAACTCGTGGCAGACTCCAGCGTCGATGCGGTCCATGTGCTGACTCCCAATGACCTGCACGCCCCGATGACGATCGCAGCGTTGGAAGCCGGCAAGCATGTAATGTGCGAAAAACCCATGGCCAAAACAGCCGCGGAAGCGCGGGCGATGTATGAGGCTGCCCAGAGAACCGGCAAGCTGTTAACCATCGCGTATCAAAACCGCTTCCGGGAAGATGCCCAGTATCTGTACCGGGCCTGCCGCAATGGCGAACTGGGCGAAATCTACTTTGCTAAGTCTCACGCTGTGAGAAGAGCCGCTGTTCCCACCTGGGGAGTATTTCTCGATGCTGAAGCGCAGGGCGGCGGACCCCTGATTGATATCGGCACCCATGCTCTTGATTTAACCCTGTGGATGATGGATAACTATGAGCCGAAATATGCTGTGGGCACCACTTACCGCATGCTCGCCGATAACCCGGATAAAGCCCTGGCCAACTCTTTTGGGCCGTGGGATACCAAGGAATTTACTGTTGAAGATTCCGCCTTTGGATTTATTGTCATGAAAAACGGTGCCACCATCTTTCTGGAGTCCAGCTGGGCCTTAAACACCTTGGAGGTAGGCGAAGCGATTACGACTCTGTGCGGAACCTTAGGCGGCGCTGATATGCGGGACGGCTTAAGGATCAACGGCCAGAAATACGGCAAGCACTTTGTTGAAAAACCGCAGTTAGGAGCAAGCGGAGTTGATTTCTACCAGGGCGAAACTATGAGTCCCGGGGAAAGAGAAGCGCAGGTGTTTTATGATGCGATTCTGAAAGGAGACCCACTCGTGGTAGAGGCAGCTCAGGCCTTGGTTGTGACTGAGATTTTGGAAGCCATTTATAAATCGGCGGAGACCGGCAAACCAGTATTTTTCGAGGAGTGAGATTGATGAAACTGGGTGTATTTACTGTGCTTTTGGGTAACCGCAGTTTGGATGAAGCGCTTCAGTACTTAAAAAGCCTCGGTGTGCAGGCGGTTGAGATTGGCTGCGGCGGCTTTCCGGGTAAAGCCCACGCTGATCCCGATGAGCTGCTGAGCGATGCAGCCAAATTCCAGGCATTTGTGGATCTCTTCAAAAAGCATGAGATGATGATCAGCGCGTTAAGCTGCCACGGTAATCCGGTTCATCCCAAGCAGGAGATTGCCGACAGATTTCACCGGGATTTCGAAAAAACGGTCCTCCTCGCTGAAAAGCTGGGGATTAATATCATCAACACTTTCTCAGGCTGCCCGGGAGGTTCGCCTCAGGATCAAACTCCGAACTGGGTTACCTGCCCCTGGCCCTCGGATTTTCTGGATATTTTGGACTATCAGTGGAATGATGTCTTAATTCCCTACTGGGAAAAGACAGTGAAATTTGCCCGGGACCACGGTGTTGATAAAATTGCTTTCGAAATGCATCCCGGCTTTGCCGTCTACAATCCCGAAACGCTGCTGAAGCTTCGGGAAGCAGTTGGCGAAGAAATCGGTGCTAACTTTGATCCGAGCCACCTGATCTGGCAGGGAATCGATCCCACTGCTGCCATCAGAAAGCTTGGTAAAGCGATTTTCCACTTCCATGCCAAGGATACCAAGATTGATCCCCACAACACTGCGGTTAACGGCGTGCTTGATACCAAGCACTACGGCGATGAAATCAACCGCTCTTGGCTGTTTAGAACTGTGGGCTACGGCAACAGCGCCCAGTATTGGAAAGACATTGTCAGTAATTTGCGGATGGTGGGCTACGACTATGTTTTAAGCATTGAGCACGAAGACAGCTTAATGAGCGTAAATGAAGGTCTTACTAAAGCAGTAGAGTTTCTCAAGGATGTATTGATGTTTGAAGATACCGGCCAAATGTGGTGGGCCTAGATAAATCCAATTAGATTAAGCAGTGCTGGAGGTTTAATTAATGAAACAGTTCCGAGTTGGTATTATTGGCTGCGGCAACATATTTCCGATGCATGCCATTCCTGTTACAGCGCAGGAAAATGCTGAATTGGTCGCAGTCTGTGATGTGAAGGAAGACCGGGCCAGGGCAAAAGCGGAGGAGTTTAACTGCGCTTACTACCTTGATTATCAGGAAATGATCGATCAAGAAAACCTGGATGTCGTGCACATCTGCACACCTCACTACCTGCACGCGCCCATGGCGATTTACGCTGCGAAAAAAGGGGTGCATGTGCTGACAGAAAAACCAATGGCGATTAAGCTTGAAGATGCCAAGGCCATGATTGCTGCTGCTGAGAAAAACGATGTGGTTCTCGGAGTAATTTTCCAAAACCGCTACAATCCCGGATCAAAATTAATCAAAAAAGCCCTAGATTCCGGTGAACTCGGCGGTGTGATTTCCTGCAAGCTGTCGGTAACTTGGCAGCGCACCGATGAGTATTACTCCCAGAGCGACTGGAAAGGCACCTGGGATAAAGAAGGCGGCGGGGTAGTCATCGACCAGGCCATTCATACTCTTGACCTTGCCCGCTGGCTGATCAACTCTGAGATTGAGTTTGTAGAGGCTAATATCGCCAACCGCACTCACCAAAAAATCGATGTTGAGGATATGGCGGAGGGGATTATCCAGTTTAAAAACGGTGTGCTGGCAAGCTTCTACACTATCAATTACTACGGCTATGATGCTCCGGTAGAGATCGAGCTTTACTGTGAGCGGGGTAAGGCGAAAATGAGCGCTGATGGCGCCGTGGTTACCCTCAACGATGGCCGCGAATTTAAAGCGGATAAAGATCCCCGGGAGTCCTTTAATTACGGAAATGTGAAGCAGTACTGGGGGGTAAGTCACGTTAAGCAGATTGCCAACTTTTATCAGGCTTTAGGCGCGGGCTTTGAGCCGGATATCACCGGAAAAGATGCGCTGAAAACCCAAGAGCTGGTCTGCGCGATCTACGAGTCGGGCAAGCAGGGAAAACGAGTAATCTTTTAATCAACAGCATAAAAAGAGCGACCCAGGACAATTCCAGGGTCGCTTTTAAGATCTGTTTTTATTATTTTACGGCAATCTCGATATAGTCGATTCTGGTGAGCATACTTTGGTCACTGGAACCAACAACTCGGATTTCATCACCGGTTTTGAGCTCAACGTTTTCAATCGTATGAGTTTCAATTTGATTGGTGTTCTTTGTCGCAACGATCCGGTCAACCTGCTCATCATTGACATACACAGTGATCACGCCGCGGCCAGAGCTCTGGTCTAAGTAAGCGATGGTTAGATCACAGACAGTGTCCGGATCATTCCAGACTGCGCTCAGAGTTCCAGTACCGGCTTCCACTTTCACCAACCAGTAATTGGATGGTACCAGATAAGCTCCCGGACTTGCCGGATGATGCTCCTTGAAGTAGCGGCCGCCAATTACCATATCTTCTGCTTCGGTCCTGCCTGCTCCGATATAGAGTACCGGCAGTTCAAAACTCCAAGTTTCGCCCGGAACAATGGTGCCGTCAGCGAGCACAGTATCTACCCGCCAGTAGTAGGTTTCACCTAACTGGAGTCTGCCCGGAGCAAAGGATGATTCTTCAACTCTGCCCAGCAGATTGTTTTCGTCAAGCTCAGGAGTGGTACCCAGATATACATCATGGGCAACAGCGCCTAATCCAGCTGCCCAGTCTAACTCCAGCGGCTTAGCTGAAACTGCATCAGCCTGGTCGTAGGGCATCGGTTGGCTGCCGTTCGCCGGCTGAGGTTTGGAAGCCAGCGCTGGAGCAGTTCTGAATCTCCACAGCTCCCCTTTAATCTCTCCATCAGCAGTAACTGCATCAACCCGCCAGAAATAGACAGTATTGGGTTGGAGTTTGCCCGGGTTGAAGACGGGTTCGGTTACATTGGCTTTGCGGTTAAGCGTGGTATTGGTGCCAAAATACACGTTCCAGGATTCAACCTCGCGGGTATCCACCCAGGTTAACTCCGGTTCGTTAACTGCAAGATCAACTGTGCCGTTGCCGGGAACTGGAATAACTAAGTGTTCAAAGGCTGCTCCCGGTCCTGCGTAAGTGCTGACCAGGTTCGGGATGGCAGCGGCATCACTTAAGATAAAGTCATAATCGTAGTAGAAGCTTGGGTCAAAGGACTTACCGGTACCGGTTGTATTGCCGCGGGAGTTTTCAAAGATATTGCCGACACTTTCCAGATCACCATAGTTAGCTTCCCAATCATTGTGGTTGTACATCTGCTGGAAAGGATTGTTGGTATTGAAGAAATAGTTGTTTTCAGCAAGCACCTTAGCCCGGGTGTGGGTGCCGATCGCATAGCTGGTAATATTGGTGTAGTAGTTGTTAAAGACGTGTCCTAAGCCGTAGCCAACCCGAGGATTGCGCTGGACATTGTCTTTGAACCAGTTATAGTAGTATGTATTTCTGTTTTTGTTGTGGTCTTCCCAGTGGTTGGTTCCTGAGTTGATCAGGGACACTTTGTCGTGCTCTCTGAAAATGGTCCAGGATACAGTAATGAAGTCAGAGCCAAGCGTAAAGTCGAGGAGACCGTCTTTTGCTTTGTGCAGGTCGCAGTGGTCAATCCAGACATGATGGCAGTCGCGCAGGGCAATCGCATCATCGGTGCGCACGTCGGTGATGGTGAGGTTGCGGATGATGATGTTATGGGCACCATCTGCTCTTAAACCAAACCACTTCAGGGTGGCGTCGTCACCTAAACCAATGATGGTTTTGTTGGATTCAACATGAACATCGCGAGAACCGGTGATTGTGCCTTTGACGAAAATTGTCAGCGGTTCCGGACTGGAAGCGTGCTTTTGCAGATCTGCGATGTTGGTAACAACCACGGTTTCACCATTTCCTCCGCCGGTAATGCCGCTCATGCCCAGGCTTGGATAAGTAGCGAATCCTACCGGGCTGTTGACGGGGAAAGCAAAGGCAGAGGCGCCGATCAGTGTTAAAGCCAGTAAACTAACGAGCATGATACGAGTTAACAGCTTTGATTTCATTTTAGTCATCCACCTTTCTGTTAATTTCCAAAAAAAATTGGGCCCCAAGCAGTTGTGTCGGACTCTCACCTCCCGTTCCGGTTATTTTCATGCGGCCTGTGTGTTTCCTTTTTTTAGATAATATTTATTTAAAAAAATAAATATTTTACTTATATTTTAGTGGATATATTACCGTGTCAAGAACTAAGGCCGCTGGTATTTACAGTTGAGTTGATAAATATTAACTCGTTTTATATAATTGATATGATTCTGTTAGGTAATTTACACACAAAGGAGATATCCCATGACTAAACAACTACCTATTGTTAAAGGCATTTGGCCAACTATGATTACCCCTTTTACTGATGATAATAAAATTGATTATCCGGCCCTGGAAGCAATGATCGAGTGGTATCTCGCCAGAAAAGTTCACGGCTTGTTCGCAGTCTGCCAGTCCAGTGAAATGCAGTATTTAAGTTTGGATGAGCGGACTGAGCTGGCTAAGTTTGTGGTGGAGGCAGTGAATGGAAGGATTCCGGTGGCCGCTTCCGGCCACAACAGCTCTAACCTTGCTGACCAGATTGACGAGCTGAAAGCAATGGCTGATACCGGCATCGATGTGCTGGTGCTGGTTGCTAACCGCTTAGCAGCTGAGACTGAATCAGAGGCGGTGTGGCTGAGAAATTTGGAAGAGCTGATGGCAAACCTGCCGGATCTGCCTTTGGGCTTATATGAGTGCCCTGCGCCGTACAACCGCCCGGTTGAAGGTGAGCTTTTAAAGTGGTGCAGTGAGACGGGTCGGTTTCATTTCTTTAAAGATACCAGCTGCGATCCGGATAAGATCAAAGCCAAAATTGCGCTTGTTCGGGGTACCGATCTTAAGTTTCTCAACGCCAATTCCGCGACTCTGCTCATGTCTCTGGAGATGGGCGCAGACGGTTTCAGCGGTGTGATGGGAAATTTCCATCCGTCCCTGTATGTGTGGCTCTATGAAAACTGGCAGCAGTATCCGGAGCAGGCGAAACGGCTGCAGGATTTTCTTGGACTAGCTTCGGTGATTGAACAGCAGTGCTATCCCATTAATGCGAAATACCACTGCCAGTTAGAAGGTCTGCCGGTTAAGCTTTATTCCCGCCGGCGTCCCCTTGCGGATTTTAAGCCTTCGTTTAAGGTGGAGGTGGAGCAGCTGCACGAATTAACGCAGGATTATTTGGAGAACTACCGGGTTTAAATAGAAAACATCGGGAGTGGTAAATTTGGATCTATTAAAGTTTAAGAATCCCCCCAAGGAATATCGGACAGCGCCGTTTTGGTCCTGGAATGATGAGCTTGCGGAGGAGGAGCTTCGCCGGCAGATTCGGGAAATGAAGGAGCAGGGTTTCGGCGGCTTTTTCATGCATTCCCGGGAAGGCCTGCGCACTCCTTACCTTACTGATACCTGGTTTGAGCGGGTAAGCGCTGCCGCTGCAGAAGCTGAAAACCAAGGCATGGATGCTTGGATGTACGATGAGGATCGGTGGCCGAGCGGCTGCGCGGGAGGGATTGTGACCGCCAGCAGTGATGAGTATAAGGCGAAGTGGCTGGTAATGATGCCGAGTTCTGCAGCTGCGATTGCTGATGCCTTAAACGATCCTAACACAGCGGCTGTTTTCTGCCTTGAGTTTGATCCAGGTGGCAGTTTAATTAGGTTTGAGCGGATTGGCAGATCCGACCAGATTACTCATCAGGCTGAGAACAATGATAAAATTACATACTGTCAGTTTCAAATTCAGGTGCAGAGACCGACTAGCAACAGCAACGGCCATGGCTATATTGATGTCTTTAATCCTGAGGCGGTTCAGGAGTTTATTAAAGTTACCCATGAGCGGTATTTAAACCGGGTAGGTGAGTATTTTGGTTCAGTAATTCCGGGTATCTTTACCGATGAGCCTACATACCGGAGCAAAGCGGACAATTCCATCCCTTGGTCGCCGTATATTCCTGAGTATTTTAGCAGCCACCACGGCTACGATCTTATGAATCATCTGCCGGAGCTGTTTTTTGAATCAGTGGAAAGCGCGAAGATCCGCTCAGATTTTTACTATACCCTCACCAAAGCTTTTGTGGAAAACTTTACCAAGCGGATTTATGACTGGTGCGATAAGCACGGGTTAATGGCTACCGGGCACCTGTTAAGCGAAGATACTTTGGTAAAGCAGACTAATGCTGTGGGAGCGGCTATGCCCCACTACCAGTATATGCATGTCCCGGGCATTGATCACCTCGGCAATAATACTGCTAACGCCTTGACTCTGAAGCAGTGCGCATCGGTGGGCAATCAGTTTGGCCGCCGGCGGATGCTGTGCGAGATTTTTGGCGTCAGCGGCCACCACATGACGTTTGCGGATCAGCAGTGGATTGCTAACTACCACTTTGCTTTGGGGATCACGTTTTTATCTCAGCATTTGGTGCTGTACTCCATGACAGGAGAGCGGAAGCGGGATTATCCGCCGACTTTCAGCTACCACCAGCCGTACTGGCCGTATTACCGGTTGATCAATGATTATTTGGCGCGAGCCGGCTATTTTTGTCAGCAGGGAGATTATTTCTGTGATACCTTGGTGCTTCATCCCATCGGCTCGGTATGGGCTGAGTTTAATCGCGAAGGTGGACGTCCTCTGCCCAGCAAATACGATGCAGAGCTGATTAAGCTTCAGGATGCTCTCTTTCAAGCTCAGATTCCTTTCGACTATGGCGATGAGCTGATTATGGAAGAACATGCTGAGGTTGTGGTGGAAGCTGGGCGCGCTTATCTGCAGATTAATAAAGCAAAATACAGGACGGTAATTGTACCGCCGTCTTTAACCTGGCGAGCTGGCACCTTTGAGCTGTTGAAGCGTTTTGTGGCAGCTGGAGGCAGGCTGATGTTTGTGGGGGAAACCCCCAGCCTAATCGGGGGCGAACCGGACAGGAGCAGTTGGAAGGGGCTGTTAGCAGATGCTGATTTTCTAGCGGACGATTGCCACGAACTGATTGACCGCTTAGGACAAATCTGCTTGAGACCAATCCAAGTTGAGACAAAAACCGGTGAAGATATCTCCCATGTTATCTTCCAAGTTCGCACAAATGGTGATGCCTATTACTGCTTTATCGCTAATCTCAGTCGGGAAAAGACACATGAGCTGATTGTTACTGCGCCAAAAGGCAGGTATGTTTACAGCTTAGATTTTGCCAGCGGAAAAGCGGCGCAGGTGGAATATACTGCTTTAGGAGAAAAGCTGCAGTTTGAGCTCACCCTGGCGCCTGCTGGTGGCCGTGGATTCCTGATCACTGACGAAGCGCTGACCGCTGGAAAACCTCAGCTTAGTTTAGGAAAAGATCAGAGTGTTATCTGGACAGCTGATCAGTGGAACTACAGGCTTACCCACAAGAATTCGCTGACTCTGGATTACTGCCGCTTTGCGGCTGAAGAAGGTAATTACAGCGAAAAGGTTCCGGTTTGGCAGGTCCGGCGGGCGCTGTGGAAGGCAGCTGGTTTGGATCCGCTGCGAGGTCTGCAGCCCTGGGCTGCGCTGGAGCGCAATCTGGATCTGAAGCGGATTCCCATCAAGCTGATATTTGAGTTTATGGTCGAGAAACTGCCGGCAGAGCTTGGGCTGGTAATTGAGAACAGCCACCACTGGCAGCTTAAGGTAAACGGCAGGACAGTCAGCACTAAAACAGATCGATATTATTGGGACCGCCAGTTTGGTTTGGTTGATATTTGTGAACACGCTGCTGTGGGCAGGAATATAATCGAGCTTTCCGGTGAGTTTTATTATGGAGTGGAGCTTGAGGAGATTTATCTGGTAGGCGATTTTGCCCTCAGGCAGACAGGATATAATTCCTATGCTGTGACTGGAAAACCTGAGCGGCTCGCTAACGGCAGCTGGGTCTACCAAGGCTACCCGTTTTACGCTGGGAATATAGTGTATGAAACGGAGTTTAATCTTGATGACTATGCTCAGGACACTCGCTATCTGCTTCAGCTGAACAATCCCCGGGGGACCCTTTTTAGAGTTAAAGTAAATGGTAGGCAATGGCATAACCTGATCAGCGAGCCTTGGGTGGTTGATGTCAGTGGTGATTTGAACCAGGGCGGCAATCTGGTGCAGATTGAAGTGGTGGGATCGCTTCGGAATACCTTTGGTCCCCTCCATCACCGCCTCCAATCGCCGGCGTGGTGCGGACCCAATCAGTTTGTAGACGCAGCGAACTGGATCGACAGCTATCAGTTTGAGGATTACGGCTTGATTGATGGCGTTTCCTTAGTGATGGTGAGATAACAAGAGGCTGTTTGGTGTAATGCCAAACAGCCTCTTTAAGTTTTAAGCAGTGCATGCCTCCACAGCAAC
>FZPS01000022.1_pt68 | contig 11573 bp, 10 predicted proteins | sample 1817821 | NCBI WGS metagenome assembly FZPS01 (sample SAMEA104158645, study PRJEB21678) | metagenome | place: Germany | collected 2015-04-21 | reverse complement strand
TTTAACGCATATATGTCAGTTGCGTCATTTCTTTTAATCGTACCAGTAGGAATTGAAATTATCTAAAATCAACTTTTCCAGTAATATCGCTAAACTTTTAATCGTACCAGTAGGAATTGAAATGATACGCTATTAAGTGCAATCAACACTGCTATTTCCTTTTAATCGTACCAGTAGGAATTGAAATGAAGTAATTACCGTTTTGCCCTGAATCCTATTGCCCACTTTTAATCGTACCAGTAGGAATTGAAATTCTGAAATGGCTGTATTGATGGCTGAAAGTAGCGTATCCTTTTAATCGTACCAGTAGGAATTGAAATGAATTATAAAGACGGAAATATGATTTCCCTACACCCTTTTAATCGTACCAGTAGGAATTGAAATGCTTGGGGCATCTGCTCCCACGGTTGATAAAATGACTTTTAATCGTACCAGTAGGAATTGAAATTATCTCTAAATTATATGCTATTTCTTCTATTTCAACATCTTTTAATCGTACCAGTAGGAATTGAAATTTCGGTATCTCTGTTTCATTATTGAACATTATCGATGCTTTTAATCGTACCAGTAGGAATTGAAATCGTGTAAATTCTATTATTTCTTTATTTTTTACTTCTCCTTTTAATCGTACCAGTAGGAATTGAAATATTCCATCCTGAAGTAATGAAGTGTCAATCGTTGGAACTTTTAATCGTACCAGTAGGAATTGAAATAAATGTGTTTGAAGCAAAAGTAATAAAATCATTGAAGCTTTTAATCGTACCAGTAGGAATTGAAATTGATAATTTACAAGAAATAAGACTTGATGAACAATCTTTTAATCGTACCAGTAGGAATTGAAATAAAGTCTCTTAAATTGCCTCTAAATTGATTTTATAGTCTTTTAATCGTACCAGTAGGAATTGAAATGCTCAATCAATTAAGTGGATTATTATTTTACTCTACTTTTAATCGTACCAGTAGGAATTGAAATCACTTCCTGAAGGGTTTTCATTTAAATTCATTAAAGCTTTTAATCGTACCAGTAGGAATTGAAATAAATTTAAGATAATCAGAATATTCATTAATAATCTCCTTTTAATCGTACCAGTAGGAATTGAAATTAAAAAAATAAACTTCCGTTTTTATTTTGTCCATACTTTTAATCGTACCAGTAGGAATTGAAATACACATTTGCTGTGTCCTTGTGTCCTACTGCACTCTTTTAATCGTACCAGTAGGAATTGAAATTGATTAAATCATCTGCGGAAAAAACCGTACTGACGCTTTTAATCGTACCAGTAGGAATTGAAATCTACTTCTTCTATTTCGTCCTCTAACTCTTCTACTTCCTTTTAATCGTACCAGTAGGAATTGAAATTAGCTTTTGATTGAAGTAAAAATTTTCAATCTAAATTCCTTTTAATCGTACCAGTAGGAATTGAAATTTTTTTTGTTTCATTGACAGCATCAAAATCATACAATCTTTTAATCGTACCAGTAGGAATTGAAATAATGATTTCTGGCGGCAATATTATCTATTTTTTCTTTTCTTTTAATCGTACCAGTAGGAATTGAAATAATCGAAATCATACACGCTGGGACGAATAAGCTTGCCCTTTTAATCGTACCAGTAGGAATTGAAATGGAAGAGTGGGGTGTTAAGGTTCCAACTGTAAAAACTTTTAATCGTACCAGTAGGAATTGAAATTCTCCGATTAAAAGGTAATGCAAGTTTCCTGCTGCTTTTAATCGTACCAGTAGGAATTGAAATTGCTTTTGCTTATACTTCTTTTTCGCTCGCAACAGCACTTTTAATCGTACCAGTAGGAATTGAAATCCCGGTTATGTCTGCTGTTATTTGCGCTACAAAACTCTTTTAATCGTACCAGTAGGAATTGAAATTATAGTCAATAAATAATACGCCGTTCACAAAATAATGCTTTTAATCGTACCAGTAGGAATTGAAATATTGGCATAGAAACACAGATAGAAGATACATTAAGCTTTTAATCGTACCAGTAGGAATTGAAATTCAAATTTGTAAAAGTGGAAGTGTTGTGATACTTCCACTTTTAATCGTACCAGTAGGAATTGAAATTTTTTCCCGAGTACGTGATCTAAAATCAAATCAATCTTTTAATCGTACCAGTAGGAATTGAAATATTGTAACGAGATATGAATTTGAACTTGTAAAACTCTTTTAATCGTACCAGTAGGAATTGAAATAAGCGATACTTTGAGCAGGTTGACTTCACTTGAGGGCTTTTAATCGTACCAGTAGGAATTGAAATAGTATTAGGGGAATCAATGAAAACACCCTGTTGATCACTTTTAATCGTACCAGTAGGAATTGAAATAAGAAAAACGATTTTATCATTAAAGGCTATGGACACTTTTAATCGTACCAGTAGGAATTGAAATATAGGACCTGTTATAGCTGTAAAACCTGCTGTAACCACTTTTAATCGTACCAGTAGGAATTGAAATGATAAACCCCAACGCTCGATGCAACTGGTTGAATTGCTTTTAATCGTACCAGTAGGAATTGAAATATATTCACTCGGCCCATAAGACGGTTCTGTGTTCCTCTTTTAATCGTACCAGTAGGAATTGAAATCCTATTGACTGACTTAATTTTCTCGCTCCAGCAGAGACTTTTAATCGTACCAGTAGGAATTGAAATAGTGAAAAGTCATGATTATCAGGATATGAACGCCCCTTTTAATCGTACCAGTAGGAATTGAAATACGCAAGGCTTAAACCTGTTTGCGCTAAACATAATTCCTTTTAATCGTACCAGTAGGAATTGAAATGAACATCTCGTTAACCCTGCTACCTTCCTCTCCAACTTTTAATCGTACCAGTAGGAATTGAAATAGATCAGTGCTTTTGAATATGTCTAATGCACTATCTCTTTTAATCGTACCAGTAGGAATTGAAATGTTATTGCAAAAATAGCATTTTTGGTCGATGGACTTACTTTTAATCGTACCAGTAGGAATTGAAATGTTATTGCAAAAATAGCATTTTTGGTCGATGGACTTACTTTTAATCGTACCAGTAGGAATTGAAATTTAATCGAATTAGCCGGAGACCTTACCGCTATGTACTTTTAATCGTACCAGTAGGAATTGAAATTCGATAATCATCTTTATGATATTCTTTATCGACTCTTTTAATCGTACCAGTAGGAATTGAAATTAACTAAACCAAAGAAGATAACGCTTGCGAGCAACTCTTTTAATCGTACCAGTAGGAATTGAAATTAAGCAATATCCTTTACCCATTGCGGATAAGGTGCCTTTTAATCGTACCAGTAGGAATTGAAATCATTGTCGTTCGGTGCTATTTGCCCGTCTTTTTTGCTTTTAATCGTACCAGTAGGAATTGAAATACAACAAAGGCTACTATTACAATGACAATTTTCACACTTTTAATCGTACCAGTAGGAATTGAAATATGATGATTTTTACATCTCCTTTATTGAAGGCATTTCTTTTAATCGTACCAGTAGGAATTGAAATATACGCACGAAAAGCACTTGCAGACAAGGACTTCCTACTTTTAATCGTACCAGTAGGAATTGAAATTGAAGAGCTATACAATAATTCGCAAGTCGATGCAACTTTTAATCGTACCAGTAGGAATTGAAATGTAAGATAATAATCGAAATACATATTTATAAGTTTCTTTTAATCGTACCAGTAGGAATTGAAATGGACCAAGAAATTGAGGCCCGCCACGATGAAGCATTTCTTTTAATCGTACCAGTAGGAATTGAAATTCTACAAGCTCCGCTACGGCTTTATACAAGTCGTTCTTTTAATCGTACCAGTAGGAATTGAAATGATGTTATCGCTTCGCCTCGTTTTCTTGCCGCAATTCTTTTAATCGTACCAGTAGGAATTGAAATTCGACAGTCTCTTCGATTGTTCTCTTAATTAATTTTGCTTTTAATCGTACCAGTAGGAATTGAAATTAATTCTGCTTAATTGTTTTTTAGTCTTCATGTCTCTTTTAATCGTACCAGTAGGAATTGAAATAAATACCTACAACTGAATGACACATCACTGACGGATCTTTTAATCGTACCAGTAGGAATTGAAATCAAGTTTTGCAGAGGTTATAGGTAAAGCTTTTTCGGCTTTTAATCGTACCAGTAGGAATTGAAATTTGTATTGCAGCTGCGTTTCCGTTCCGTTTGCTACCAGCTTTTAATCGTACCGGTAGGAATTGAGAATGAACCAATTGAGGGTGTATAAAAGAGGAATATAAAATATGGTTAGGGGGCAGCGGGATCACCGGTCAACTACAACGAAAATATTAACAGAAAATAAGGGTGCTAAATAAAACTTAAATTTCAAACAAAATCTTTGTGAATAAAAAATATAATTATACTTTTGAAAGTAAAGAAAGTACGTATTTTAATAAAAAACATCGAAGCATAAACCGATTGATTTACCATGTTAATTTTTTTAATCGTGTCAATCTTTTAATATTTCAAGAGAAACAGTGAGATGGACGAATTTGTAGTCAAAATTAAACCGGTAACTCCTATTTGGACAGGAGACGAGAATAAAAAGAATACCACTTTAAGAGAAACCGGAATACTGGGGAGTTTGAGATGGTGGTACGAAGCCTTAATAAGAGGATTGGGAGGAACTGCATGTGACCCAACAAAAACAAAATGTGAAGAAAAAAAACATTGTGATGCATGTGAGTTATTTGGCTGCACAGGATGGGCAAGGAAGTTCAGACTGGAAGCGATAAAATTATATGATAATTCAATTAATCTGAAGTTTATAAAGATGAGAAAGATGGAGGATGTTGAATGGGCGCTTTTACAAAAAGTATTAATAGTAATTTCTAAATATGGCGCATTAGGAGGAAAAATAGCAGAGTCTCAATTTGGAGTTATACAAATAGAAAAAACCAATTTGAGCAAAGTAACCTTAAATAAGGAAGATATAAACAAGTATCTGAAAAAAAACATGATTACTACTGAAGATAATCCTACTCTCTCGAGGTTTGTTTTTATAAATGAAAATTTAACAAACGAAACAGTAACGAATATTAAGCAGGAGTTCCCCTTTTTGAAAGGTCAAGAAGAAAATGGAAAAAGATATTTCTACAAAACCGATAACAATAATAAGCCTCTTCGTTTCTTTGCTTATGCTGAAAACAACAAAGAATATGTGAAAATTGTAGGTTATCTGGAAAATCAAGAACTAAATTTTATTAAAGGAAGAGAATTATTGGAGGACTTATTATGATTATACATGATTATTATCTTTCAAGGCTTAGCGTCACCGATAGGGGGACAAAAGACAAAGAAAAAGAATATAAAAAGTGGTTAGAAAAGGAATTTATCATCCCATTGGCAAACACAAAGAAAGAAATTATGGATAAACTGCGAAAAGAGAGTGATGAAACCATTTTTTATCCTCAACCGGAGGATCTGCAAAATCTGCCGTCTGATTCTGCTCTTCTTAAGATTTCATTTGTCCTAAAAAAACCCTATACAAGTAAAGACGAGGCCGAATTTCGTATTTTGAATAATAACATTATTGAAAATCCCATCGCCAGAGATAAATTCACAGGAAAGCCTTATATCAAACCCACTACATGGAAAGGAAATTTGAGGTTTGCAGCAGGTAAAGTAAATGCGGAAAATGAAAAAAAGAAAAGAATTATTAAAAGACTCTTTGGCTCGGAATCGGAAGAAAAAGAGAATCACTTAAAAGGAAGACTTTATTTCTTCCCTACTTTTTTTAAAAAAAATGCGAAAAAAGATGTGATCACTCCATTGAAACGAAGCACTAGAACTCCTGCTAATGGGCCTATAAGTTTTGAGGTGATGAAACCGGGTGATAGTGCCGATTTTCACCTATTGTATTTGCCTTATCCAAAAGGGGACGATTTTAAAGAAGAAAAGGTGGCAGAGGATTTGAATTTTTTAGCGGATGCATTACGGTTGATGTTCTACACCTATGGATTTTCTGCAAAAAAGACAAGTGGTTTTGGCGTAATTGAAAAAAAATTAAATGAGGGAAAATTATGGATAAAGATAGGCACCGGTGTTGAAGAAAAGGATTTTTTTGAACTCGATGATCTGAACAAAAAAATAGAAGAATTGAAACTGAAACAATGAGCGATTTAATAGAAAATATCAAGAAAAAAAGAGATGCTATTCTCCTTGGTGAGATTGGCGCTTTGCTGCACGACATTGGCAAGTGCCATCCGGATTTTATTGGAACGAATTCTATTGAAAATATCCCAAATAGATTTAAACATACGGATATTAATGAATTTTTAGATGAAAAATTAGTTCAGTTGATTAAAAACGATAGATTTAAAATTAAAATCAATAATGACGAGACAGATATATATTCATTGATAACCAAACACCATGACAGAAGCAACAAAAATACTATTATCAAGATAGTACAATCTTGCGATCGCCTTGATTCTGCTGATGACAAAGGGATTGTTAGAAAGAAACAATCGAAAGATAAGACCTTTATAAATTCGCCTTTTGGCTATTCTAAAGAAAAAATTGACCTTCAATGCTTGCAGAAAAGGCTGGAAGATCTGCAGGACAATCTGAAGGAATTATTTCAGAATTTTGTATCTGAGACAATTTCGTTATCTTGTTTTAGAGAATCTTTAATCCTCAACCTCAAAACTGTATTTCCTTATGCTCTTGGTGAAACAAGAATACCGGCAAACGATGTTACCCTCTGGGATCATTCCTATTCAACAGCGTCGCTTTTTAAATCTATACTATGTGCCGTTGCCTTAAAGGAAGATACCGACCCAAATAAACTGCAATGGCGAATCCTTGGCTTTTGCTGGGATGGGGTTGGTTTTATAAAAAAAGGCAGACAAATTGCCGACATTTTGAGTAGAAAACAAATTATAGAAGATAGTAAGGATGAACTAAAAAAGAAATTTGAGAATGAAATACCTATTGGAAATGCAATTTATGAAGATGACAACGGAATCTATTTTACATTTCCTGCATTAACAGGAGACAAATCAAAGGATCTTGCAAAGGATCTTGCCGAAACCGGGCTGAAAATTATCAGGGAGAAAAGCAATGACGAAATATGGCCGTTTTTTACTTTGAGCAAAGCTTCCAGAAGTCTTACTATTCTTGCCGACGAATTGAGATTCGCTTCTCAAAAGAGGAATCTGCCCAAAATGGCTCCTGCTCTATTTTTGATAGAAGATAATAGTCCGATATTTCTAGGTAATCCCGAAATGCCCCAATCACAAAATGGCAAGGATATTTGCCCGGTATGTAGATTGAGAACAAAACAAAAAAATGACGAGAAATGCGATGTCTGCAAGGAAAGAGGAAAAGGAAGATTACAAAGTTGGGTTTCCAATAGAGAAGATACCATCTGGCTGGATGAGGTTGCCGACGTAAATAATTGCATTGCTTTGCTCTCTTTGAGCTTTGACCTTAGTAAATGGCTCGACGGGACAATGATTGGCACAATATTTTCGCAGAGTTTTGAGGACTGGGTAAATAGCGAAGATTGGAAGAAGTTCATCAATAATAAACAAAACATAAGAAAATTAGAAAAGAAAGGCATAAATATAAGCGATACTCTTTTTAATTTATCAAAAAACTGTTTAAAAATCATCACCGATGAAAATATATCAAATGATCAGGGGTTTAAAAGCGATCTGATAAACACGTTTTACGAAGATGTTAAATCAAAACAAGATCCAAAAGAAGACGAGTATGTTGTCGATTTTATTAATAATATAAGAACACGTCTAAGTCCTGAACCATTTACTTCATCTAATTTGCAAAAATTAATTTTCACCCAAAATCCATCTCCTGCTCGTATATACAGAATATGGCGAGAGGCTGAGGATTTTTTTGAATCGGTTATAAGCGAGATAAAATCCAAGATGTATTCTCGGAAGTGGAAAAGAATCGGTTTTGAGGTGGATACCACAAATTTTCAACCGGAAGAAAATACAACATATATAATTAAGAAAATAGAATTGAAGCCGGAGAATCTGCTTGTTCTTCATACTTCAAATGGAAAATTCTATACCATTGAATCGCTTGAAAAATATAAATTTCCGGAAAAATCAGGGGTTGAGGCAGTTAAAGAAGCTTTAAATAAAGAGATAAATTGGATTGCGAAGGAGGACAAGCCGAATGAAAATTTGCTTGAAAACGGCCGGTATATAAAAATCAACAACGGCAAGGTGGAAGAAGATTACTATCCTTTCATCGAAATAACCCGATCTCCGCTACTCATGCGTTTGTTTATCCCGGCATCTGATGCGATAAAAGTGACAAGCCTTATAGAAAAATTATATAATAAAAGATTTGAAAAAGTCAGGGGTAAGTTGCCCCTGAGTATAGGCTTGCTTGTCTCGAAGAAAAAATTCCCGATCTACGTTCTTCAGGATGCCGCCGATAGGTTGTTTTATGATGAAGATTTTAGAAAACCGGTAATGATGGATACATGGTGGAATACAGAGGATGCACGGTGGAATACAGAGGAAATAAGTAACGACACATATTATGCTTACTATCCGACGAGAGAGCCAAAAGAAAATAGGAAATACACCCTTGACGACCTTGACCCGGTTTCCAAGAAGAAACCGTATGCTTTATTCCCGGGTTATTTTGATTTTGATTTGCTTTTGGGTACAGCGGATCGTTACAATATTACCTATAAAGAAAGAAAAAGATCGGGAAAAGACTACACTCTTTTCACGAACAGACCTTATTACTTCTACCAAATTTCTCTGATGATGAACCTATGGAAAATCTTAAAGGATAATCTGGCAAATTCGCAGATAAAATTCATTGAAGAAATGCTTACCTCAAAATTGAAGGAGTGGAAAAACGTTGATGATGCAAATAAAGACGATGTATTCGAAAAATTTGCCGAAGCAATATTGGAAGATGCATTTGGAGAGAAATGGGAAAAATTAAGAATAGAAACCCCGGATTTTTTGAAGAATGCCGTTCTTAACGGGATTTTGCTTGACACGATCATTTTATTCAAACATATAATAAAAGAAAAGGAGGATGGTGAAAATGAATAATGCATGTAAAAAATATTTTGGAATAGCTCTTGACCCGATTCATATAGGTACAGGAGGATATAGGCTCGGCAGTGTTGATAATACCATTGTACGCGAACCGTCAACGGATGTGCCAAAGATACCGGGAACTTCGCTGGCCGGGGTGATAAGGGAATTTGCCACTTTGCACTTAATGGAAAGTGATGACGATTGTAAAAACAAAACCGGTGAGAAAGACAAAAGGAGTTGCGCGGAGGAAAAAATCAAAGACCATTTTGGTGACGATACAAGACAGGGGAAGTTTAGATTCTACGACGGACAGATTTTCTTTTTTCCTGTATCTTCTATTCAAGGTACGGTGTGGATTACAACAAAAGAATTGCTTGAATATTGGTTTGGTGAAATAAAAAATACAAACGGAGAGGCAATAACAATTGCTGAAAGCATTGATGGCGAGGCTTTTGCAATAAAAGGGATTGATTCTTCAATGCCGACAAATCTGGGCTGGCTATTGCTCTCGATTAAAAGCGTGGATAAAGGGAACAAGATTGTGCTTCCGCCAAAACTGAATGAGTTCATAAAAAGAGCTGTGATAGTCTCCGATAAACTGTTTTCTCATATCGTTAACGATAATTTAGAGGTAAGAACATCCGTAAAAATTGATCCACAAACAGGCGCGGCATCGGATAAAGCATTGTTTACCTATGAAGCAATACCGAGAGGAACAGTAATAGGGTTTGAAATAGCTACAGATAGCCGTCAAAACGATACGGGCAACATTGATTCGCTAATTGAATCGACTTTCCCGTATCTGAAACTTCTTGGAATTGGAGGATTAGGGACACGAGGGTTTGGAAGAGTTGAAGTTATTGATATAAATAAATAGGAGGGCTGAAAATGATAAATCTTGATTATTTATGTGCCAAAACCGGTCAAGAAATAGGAGGAGAAACGGATAGGTCTATCCTTCAAAAAGCTCTTGGCGTGTTGCACGAAGATGGTATATACGCAATGTTTCTCTGGCTTGAAGAGAAAGAAACAAAGAAAGAGAAATATAAGGTAAGGAAAAAATTAACCTGCATGCTGAATGAAGATAAGATAAGAAACCATCTTTTTAGTGACTCATCAACATTTTCGGAAGATTTTAAGGAATTCTGCGCAAAACTAATTGAAGTTGCCAAGGATATCGATAAGCTCTTTTTTTTGAAGATGATGCTGGAACGTACATTAACTTATGCTTTATATCACGCAAAAATAAAAGAACCGGAAAATGTGGAAAAGAATTGATACTATCTTTACATTAAAAAGCCCTTTACATATCGGTTATCTTCCGTTTAAGGGCTCGGTGATCTCACCCACTCGATACTATGTGCCGGGTAAGAATTTTTGGGGTGCTGTAACAAAGAGAGCAACCGAACATTTAACGGATAATCCGACTTCAAAAGCGTATAAGGAGATTGGTAAGCAGATTAAAGAAAACTTCAGATTCTCCTACTTTTACCTATACGATGGGAAAACTATTTTTACTCCTGAATACCAAGAAAAAGGATTGAGTTTTGGGAATAAGTTGAATAAACTTCAATTTGAGCACAGATTTATAGGCAGTAGAGCATCCACGGCAATTGATTCGGCTTCGGGAACCGCGGAAGACCGATCTCTACATGAAATTGAGTTTATAAAGCATAAATATATAAGCGATGAGGGAAGGATAAAAGACTCACAAATCATGGGTTGTATATGGGTGAAAAAAGATGCCGAATTGCAGGGAAACAAAATTGACGTGAATGACCACGGAATCTTTGTGAAAAAGGGTAATCTCATTGATGAACTTTCTCTTGGTGGTGAGTTGAATTATGGTTTTGGGACAGTGAAGTTGGAAAGCATTGCTAAGAAAAAAATGCCAATAAACGACCAACCGGAAAATGAAAGGATTGTAATACCCTTAGAGAACGATAAACCGATTCTTTCTCACCTTACATATCACCCGGAAATGCACTTTGTTGGTGAGATAGAGCTCGTTAAAGGAAGAGGATATTTTAATGTTGAAAAAGAAAACGCTTCAAGGGACGCTTCAAGGGACGCTTCAAGGGATCGTTCCTACAAAGAGAATCCCGGTGAAGTTATCTCCTCGGCGGGGTATTGTTTTTCTCCGGGATCATTATTGAGAAGTGACGGTAAAAAAGTGGTTCTTGAATGGAATGGGATATTATCGTTTTTTTCGGATGCCTCTTCACCGTCTGCCTTGTAAATTGATGCTGATCAATAATCCCTTGCTGTTTTCTCATCGATCTTATGTGAAATTATGTAATGTATGTAATGAATGATGCCCTGCTATTTCGAATGGTTGATACTTATGTTGGGTATAAGATAAGGTTGCCAAATAATTACACATGTTTCGAAAGTATTGCTGATGCTCGTGTCCGTTGAAAGGGGAATCTCGTTGATAAAAAATGACCTTTTTCTTTCGAAGCCATAGAGCTCCCATCTGCAAACTGATTGCTTTTAATCGTACCTGTAGGAATTGAAAT
>FZPS01000220.1_pt178 | contig 11574 bp, 11 predicted proteins | sample 1817821 | NCBI WGS metagenome assembly FZPS01 (sample SAMEA104158645, study PRJEB21678) | metagenome | place: Germany | collected 2015-04-21 | reverse complement strand
CTGCTGGTGGTGTCAAACTTGATGAGCCAGCGATTGACTTGGCAGTAGCGGTAGCTATTGCGTCAAGCTACAAAGAAAAGCCGACAAATCCACAAGAAGCTTTCATCGGTGAAATTGGTTTGACAGGTGAAATTCGTCGCGTCACTCGTATTGAACAACGTATCAATGAAGCAGCTAAGCTTGGCTTTACAAAAGTTTACGCGCCTAAGAATTCTTTGGCTGGTATTGATATTCCAGAAACGATTGAAGTGGTTGGGGTAACAACTGTCGGTGAAGTTCTTAAGAAAGTTTTTAAATAGATGCAGAGGAGAATGCTCCTCTGTTTTTTTGTGCTAAGTCTTTTTAAGCGACAAGCAAGCCTAAAAGTGATAAGATGATAAAAACGCTATCATAGGTGACTCTTAAGGAGAGATTTGAATGTCTTATTTTGAAAAATTTTTAAAAACAAATCGAGCATATGCAGATTTACATGGAACGGCGCATTTGCCACAAAAACCTAAGACACATGTTGCGATTGTGACTTGTATGGATTCACGTCTGCACGTGGCTCATGCCCTTGGATTGGCACTTGGGGATGCTCATATTTTGCGAAATGCAGGTGGGCGTGTGACTGATGATACCATTCGCTCTTTGGTGATTTCTGAGCAGCAATTAGGGACACGTGAGATTGTTGTCTTACACCATACAGATTGTGGCATGCAAGGACTTATTAATGATGCTTTTGCAGAGCAGTTGGCGCGTGATTTAGGTGTGTCGGTTCATGGAAAAGATTTTCTGCCATTTTCTGATGTTGAAGAAAGTGTCCGTGAGGATGTTAGAAAGCTGCGCGAGTCGCCGTTGATTCCTGATGATATCGTCATTTCAGGAGCTGTTTATGATGTTGATACAGGTCGCATCAGTGAAGTAACACTCTAGGTGTTTGATTTTGAAAAAGGAGAAAAATGAGATATATCAAATTTGGCGAGCGCCAAAAGGAAGTTTCAGAAGTTGTTTTAGGATTAATGCGCATTTCAGAAATGACGGTTGATCAAGTTGAAGAGTTGATTGAGTCTGCTCTGGCGGTTGGAATTAATGCCTTTGATATTGCTGATTGTTATGGTCATGGAAAATGTGAACAGATCTTAGGAGAGGTGTTGAAACGTCGTTCTGACTTGCGTGAGAAGATGTGGATTCAATCAAAATGTGGCATCCGCATGGAAGACTTTACTTATTTTGATTTTTCAAAAGAGCATATCCTAGAAGCTGTTGATGGGATTTTAGAACGTCTTGGCGTGGATTACATTGACTCTTTGTTACTTCATCGTCCAGATGCGCTTATGGAGCCTGCAGAAATTGCGGAAGCTTTTGATTTGTTGAAGTCACAGGGAAAAGTTATCGATTTTGGTGTCTCAAATCAAAATCCGATGATGATGGAGTTGATTAAAAAAGATGTCAAGCAACCTTTGGTAGCTAATCAATTGCAGTTGAGCGCAGCATTTACGCCAAGTTTTGATGCAGGATTTCATGTCAATATGAAGCAAGATGCAGGAATTGTCCGCGACAGCAGTATTTTTGAATATTGTCGCTTAAATGATGTGGTGATTCAAGCTTGGTCAGTGCTTCAGTTTGACTATTTTGGTGGTGTTTTCTTGGGTTCTGAGAAATACCCTGAGTTAAATCACGTTTTAAACCGTTTGGCTGAAAAATATCATGTCAGCCCGTCAGCGATTGCTATTGCTTGGGTGCTGCGTTATCCAGCAAAAATGCAAGCTGTGATTGGAACAACCAAAAAAGCTCGTGTTGCTGAAGCAGCTAAGGCGGCAGAAATCCAGTTAACGCGAAAAGAATGGTATGAAATTTACTTGGCTGCGGGCAATGATTTGCCATAAAAATGCTTTTAGTGTTTTGAGTAAATTGGGAGAAGTTTATGCGAAAATTTGAAATCAGCCAAAAATTCTGGTCGCTAGCTGGCAAGTTTGACATCTTTGATGAGGATGGTCGTTTGGCTTATCAGGTTCAAGGTTCTTTTTTGAAACTATTTAAGGAATTTACTATTTTTGATGGACAAGGAAAGACTGTCAGTCATATTAAGCAGCAGTTTAGTTTTCCTTTCCAGAAATTTATGGTGACTTTTGCGGATGGTAAGGAAATCACGATTCAAAAACGTTTTTCACTGTTGAAAGCTAAGTATGATATTTCTGATTTTGGTTTAGAAGTAGCTGGGGATATTTGGAATATGACATTTAGCCTTCTTAACCAAGGACGTGAGGTGGCTAAGATTCATCAAGAATGGTTTAAATTTCCTTCAACTTATCGAGTGGAAATTGCTGATGATTCTTTGTCTGACCTTGTCATTTCTTTGGTTATTGCTATTGATTATATCAAGGAAAAAGAGTCAAGTGCAGCTAGTTCAGCATCAAGTTAAAGTTCAATTGTTCTGAATCTTGGATATAGGAAGGAATTCAGCTGATTTCAGCTGAATTTTTTGTTCCAAGACTCAAGATTGTGCTATAATAGAAACGATTGAAATTTTAACAGGAGACGAAAATGCCTAAGAAAATTCGCGTGCGTTATGCACCAAGTCCAACAGGACTTTTACACATCGGAAATGCGCGTACTGCGCTCTTTAATTATCTTTACGCTCGTCACCACGGTGGTGATTTTGTTATCCGTATTGAAGATACTGACCGTAAACGTCATGTCGAAGACGGTGAACGTTCACAATTGGAAAACCTTAAATGGTTGGGAATGGATTGGGACGAAAGCCCACAAACTCACGAAAAATACCGCCAATCAGAACGTTTGGACATCTACCAAAAATACATCGACCAATTGTTGGCTGAAGGTAAAGCTTATAAATCATACGTTACTGAAGAAGAATTAGCTGCAGAACGTGAACGCCAAGAAGCTGCTGGTGAAACACCTCGTTATGTCAACGAATTCCTTGGTATGTCTGAAGAAGAAAAAGCAGCTTACATCGCAGAACGTGAAGCAAAAGGAATTATTCCTACAGTTCGTTTGGCTGTTAACGAATCAGGTATCTACAAATGGCATGATATCGTTAAAGGCGACATCGAATTTGAAGGTGGAAACGTCGGTGGTGACTGGGTTATCCAGAAAAAAGATGGTTACCCAACATACAACTTTGCCGTTGTTATCGATGACCACTTGATGGAAATCTCTCACGTTATCCGTGGTGATGACCACATCGCAAACACACCAAAACAATTGATGGTTTACGAAGCACTTGGTTGGGAAGCACCAGAATTTGGTCACATGACATTGATTATCAACTCTGAAACTGGTAAAAAATTGTCAAAACGTGACACAAACACTCTTCAATTCATCGAAGACTACCGTAAAAAAGGTTACATGCCAGAAGCAGTATTCAACTTCATCGCTCTTCTTGGTTGGAACCCTGGTGGTGAAGATGAAATCTTCTCACGTGAAGAATTAATCAAACTCTTTGATGAACACCGTTTGAGCAAATCTCCAGCTGCATTTGACCAAAAGAAAATGGACTGGATGAGCAACGAATACATCAAGAACGCAGATTTCGATACAATCTTTGCAATGGCTAAACCATTCTTGGAAGAAGCTGGTCGTTTAACTGACAAAGCTGAAAAATTGGTTGAACTTTACAAACCACAAATGAAGTCTGTTGATGAAATCATTCCATTGACTGACTTGTTCTTCGAAGATTTCCCAGAATTGACAGATGCTGAAAAAGAATTCATGGCTGGTGAAACAGTTCCTACAGTTCTTGAAGCTTTCAAAGCTAAACTTGAAGCTATGAGTGATGAAGATTTCAAATCAGAAAACATCTTCCCACAAATCAAAGCTGTTCAAAAAGAAACTGGTATCAAAGGTAAAAATCTCTTCATGCCAATTCGTATCGCCGTTTCAGGTGAAATGCACGGCCCAGAACTTCCAGATACTATCTACCTTCTTGGTCGTGAAAAATCAATTGAACACATTGAAAACATGCTTAACAGCTTGAAATAATAGATAAAAAGCCTGAGTTTTTCTCAGGTTTTTTTGTTATTTAAAAAATGTATTTTTATCTATATATTGTGAATTTTTAGAAAGATTTTAATTGCTTGTGAAAAACGTTTTCTTTGATTTTTCCTATTCTAAAGAGCCTCAGTTCCTGCTATAATAGGCTTTAAAAAATTGTTATTTATAAGTTAAGAGGGGTTACATAAAAAAAGACAATTCAATCTTTTTTGTTCCAGGGATTATTCTTGTGGGCGCTGTTATGCGTATCCCATTTACGACAATTCCGACTGTCCTTAGCTATGTTGCGGATGGTTTAGGAGTTTCAGTCAATTCTTTGGGTGTTTTGACAAGTATTCCGTTGATTATGTTTGCCTTTTGTTCATCTTTGGCACCACGTTTAGCGGATAAATTTGGACTTGAAAAATTATTCACCATGGTTCTGATTGCCATGTTTATCGGTTCAAGCATGCGCGTGCTTAATCTTCCAAGTCTTTACATCGGAACAATGATTATCGGTATCAGCATTGCCATGATGAACGTTTTGTTCCCAAGTATCATTTTGGCAAACCAACCATTCCGTATCGGATTGTTGACAACGATTTATACAACAGCTATGGGGCTTTCTTCATCAGTTGCCGCATCAGTTGCTGTTCCGATTGTTAAAGTAACATCTTGGAAAGGTCTGATTCTGATTCTTAGTTTCTTGATTTTGGTAGCTTTGGCAGTTTGGTTCCCAAATACTTTCCACAATCACATGACAGAGCAAGATGAAGAAAAACGTTCATCATCACTTTGGAAAAATAAAGCCGCTATCGCGCTTCTTGTCTTTGGTGGTTTGCAATCTCTTCTTTTCTACACAGGAATGACATGGTTGCCAACAATGGCTAGCCAAGCTGGTCTTTCAAGCGAAGCAGCAGGTATCTTAGCTTCAATTTATTCATTGATTAGCTTGCCGTTTTCATTGACAATCCCAACTTTGACAACAAATCTTTCAAGTAAAAACCGTAAAATCATGCTTGCGATTGTGTCAGCCTGTGCTATTGTAGGTACAGGAATGCTTCTCTTCCAAACAAGCAGCTTTGCTTATTGGTTGACAGTTAATATTTTAATCGGTATTGCTGTTAGTGCTTTGTTCCCTTACTTGCTTGTGACTTTCTCAATGAAATCACACACACCAAGTCAAACAGCACAATTGTCTGGTATGGTGCAATCAGGTGGTTACTTCCTAGCAGCCTTCGGGCCAACGCTCTTTGGTTATAGTTTTGACCTTTTTGGTTCATGGACAGTAGCAGCACTTTGCTTGTTCATCTGTACAATTGTGATGACAGCAGCTCTGTTTTATACAGAACGCTTTGAAAAAATTCAATAATTTAGCTAATATATTCTCCCTAGCTTTTGCTGGGGAGTTTTTTTGTATAAAAAAGTGTGATTTTTCGTATATATGCAGTATATTTGTTATAAAATCATAAAAAAGTAAGCTTTTTTGAAAAAATATTCAAAAAATTCTTGACAAGGATATTTGGTGTGTGTATAATTATACACATAAAGTTGATAAAAACACAAAATAAGAAAAGAGAGTAGTCCTATGTCAAAAGAAAAAGTTATCCTTGCGTACTCTGGTGGTCTTGATACTTCAGTTGCCATTACTTGGCTCATGAAAGATTATGATGTCGTTGCCGTTTGTATGGACGTCGGCGAAGGTAAAGACCTTGATTTTATTCATGATAAAGCTCTTAAAGTTGGTGCAGTTGAATCTTACGTCCTTGACGTTAAAGATGAATTCGCTGAAGAATATGTGCTTCCAGCTCTTCAAGCTCACGCTTACTACGAACAAAAATACCCATTGGTATCAGCGCTTAGCCGTCCAGTCATTTCTAAAAAATTAGTTGAAATCGCTCATAAAACAGGTGCGACAACAATCGCTCACGGTTGTACTGGTAAAGGGAATGACCAAGTTCGTTTTGAAGTGGCAATTGCTGCGCTTGACCCAGAATTGAAAGTTATCGCTCCAGTTCGTGAATGGAAATGGTCTCGTGAAGAAGAAATCGAATACGCTAAAGCAAACGGTGTGCCAGTTCCAGCTGACCTAGACAACCCATATTCAGTTGACCAAAACCTTTGGGGACGTGCTAACGAATGTGGTGTTCTTGAAAATCCATGGAATCAAGCTCCAGAAGACGCTTTTGGTATCACAACTTCACCAGAAGAAGCTCCTGATACACCAGAATTTATCGATATCGAATTCAAAGAAGGTAAGCCAGTCGCTCTTAATGGCAAAGAAATGAAACTTGCTGACCTTATCCAAGAAGTCAATGCTATCGCTGGCAAACACGGTATCGGTCGTATCGACCACGTTGAAAATCGTTTGGTTGGTATCAAATCACGTGAAATTTACGAATGCCCAGGTGCTATCACACTTTTGACAGCTCACAAAGAAATCGAAGACATCACATTGGTACGTGAAGTATCTCACTTCAAACCAATTCTTGAAAATGAATTGTCAAACCTTATTTACAATGCTTTGTGGTTCAGCCCAGCAACAAAAGCAATTATTGCTTACATTAAAGAAACACAAAAAGTGGTTAATGGTACTGCAAAAGTTAAATTGTACAAAGGTTCAGCAAAAGTTGTTGCTCGTAAATCACCAAATTCACTTTACGATGAAAACTTGGCAACATACACATCAGCTGATAGCTTCGACCAAGATGCAGCTGTAGGCTTCATCAAACTTTGGGGACTACCAACCCAAGTTAATTCACAAGTAAACAATAAATAATTAACAGAAAAATAAATAAAATAGTTTCTAAGGCGTAACTTTGATATCAATCAAGGAATTGAGCCGTAGATAAAAATCTTAATAAGTAAGAAAAGAATTGGTGAGGAATTTTCAAGCCTAATCAAGGAAGAATGGCGCAGGCAGTACTTAGGGTACGGCAAGCCATGATGACGATGATTAGTACCGAAAATTTCCACCAAGCTTCAGATAAAAGGGGACAGGGAGCCCCATCTGAGACTCTTTTCTTATAACTTACCTATCTCGTTAATGTCAACAGAGAGTGGCATCGAGCTTAAATAATGATATCCTGTGAGAATCATTTAAGACCAACGCCCCGTGAGGCAACACCCTATAAGTCCTAGGTCGCTCCTTGGACTTATTTATTAATTAAACAAATAAGAAAAGAGAAAGGCTTTGAACGCCACGTGTTTTGGTGGTTCATTGTATCATTGTTATGGCAACAGAAAATCATAAATTATGGGGCGGGCGTTTTGAAGCTGGTCTTGAAAAATGGGTTGAAGAATTTGGAGCATCGATTTCTTTTGACCAAAAAATGGCAGAATTTGATTTGAAAGGCTCAATTGCTCACGTGACCATGCTTGGTGAAACAGGCATTATTGCAAAAGACGAAGCTGCGCAAATCAAAGAAGGTCTTGAAGAATTGCTTGCAGAATACAAGGCTGGAAAAATTGAATTTGACGTGTCAAACGAAGATATTCACATGAATATGGAAAGTCTCTTGACTGCTAAAATCGGTCCTGTGGCTGGAAAATTGCATACGGCGCGTTCACGTAATGACCAAGTGGCAACTGATATGCACTTGTACTTAAAAGCTAAGCTTGATGAAGTGATTGAAAAGCTTGGCAATTTGCGTCAAACGTTGGTGGACTTGGCTGATGAGCATGTCTATACTATCATGCCAGGTTATACGCATTTGCAACATGCACAGCCAATTTCATTTGGGCACCACTTGATGGCGTATTACAATATGTTTACCCGTGATAGCGAGCGCTTTGAGTTTAACGTGAAACATGCTGATTTGTCACCGCTTGGTGCGGCTGCTCTCGCTGGGACAACTTTCCCGATTGACCGTGAAATGACAGCACAGCTTATGGGCTTTGCCAAACCCTACAGCAACTCGCTTGATGCTGTATCTGACCGTGATTTTATCTTGGAATTTTTGGCAAATAGTTCGATTTTGATGATGCATATGAGTCGTATCTGTGAAGAAATCATCAGCTGGTGTTCAAATGAATTCAAATTTGTGACGCTTTCAGATACGTTCTCAACGGGTTCATCTATCATGCCACAAAAGAAAAATCCTGACATGGCAGAATTAATTCGCGGAAAATCAGGTCGTGTTTACGGTAACTTATTTGGCCTTTTGACAGTTATGAAATCTTTGCCATTAGCTTATAATAAAGACCTTCAAGAAGATAAGGAAGGTATGTTTGATACAGTTGAAACCATTACGGTGGCTATTGATATTTTAGCTGGCATGCTAAAAACCATGACCGTTAATAAAGAACACATGGCAGAATCGACTGAAAAAGATTTCTCAAATGCGACAGAATTGGCTGACTATCTTGCTAGCAAAGGGCTTCCTTTCCGTCAAGCGCATGAAATTGTTGGTAAATTAGTTCTTGAATGCACAAAAGCAGGTTATTATTTGCAAGATGTGCCGTTTGAACGTTACCAAGAAATTTCTGACTTGATTGAGGAAGATATCTATGAAACTCTCAAATCTCATACGGCAGTTGAACGCCGTCACTCTCTTGGCGGAACTGGTTTTGACCAAGTAAAATGGCAAATTGAATTAGCAAAAAAAGCTTTATAAAAAATCAATCTACTGTCATTTTGACTTAAAAAACGTTGAGCATAGATTCCAATAAAAATATTTTAAAGATAATAGGCCCAAACTTCTTAGAGGTTAGGGCTTTTTTCGATTTTTATGGTATAATAAAAATAATTTAGAATGGAGTCGTACGTTGAAGAAAACCTATCGTGTCAAAAGTGACAAAGATTTTCAGGCGATTTTTAGCAAAGGATCAAGTGTTGCTAACCGAAAATTTGTCCTTTATCATTTAGAAAAAAATCAGAGCCACTATCGAGTAGGGCTTTCTGTGAGCAAGAAACTTGGTAACGCTGTCACTCGTAATAGCATTAAACGAAAAATTCGACACGTTATCATGGAATTGTCACCAAACTTGATTAATCAGGACTTTGTCATCATTGCGCGTAAAGGTGTCGAGGAACTTGATTACCATGAAGTGAAAAAAAATCTATTGCACGTTTTAAAACTTGCTAATTTATATCAGGAAGGTCTCAATAGTGAAAAGAAAGATTAAATTATTAGGATTAAGTAGTCTTACTTTAGTTTTTTTGGCTGCTTGTGGGCGCAGCGAAGTAACCGCTTCCTCGACAAATGGTTGGGAACAAATTGTTTACTTCTTTGCCAAAGCTATTCAATGGCTTTCAATTAATGGTCGTATTGGTGTGGGGATTATTCTCTTTACAATCATCATTCGAGCAATCTTGATGCCATTGTTTAATATGCAAATCAAATCTAGTCAAAAAATGCAAGATTTGCAGCCAGAACTTAAAAAATTACAAGAAAAATATCCTGGTCGTGATACTGACAGCCGCATGAAGTTGACTGAGGAAAGTCAAGCTCTTTATAAAGAATATGGTGTTAATCCATATGCGACAATGCTTCCATTAGTGATTCAATTGCCAATTTTGATGGCTTTGTACCAAGCATTGACTCGTGTTGCTTTCTTGAAAACAGGTACTTTCTTGTGGATTGAATTGTCACAACCAGATCCATATTATATCTTGCCTGTTTTAGCAGCTCTATTTACATTCCTTTCAACTTGGTTGACTAATAAAGCTGCGCGTGAGAAAAACTTCGCGATGACGCTTATGACCTACGTGATGCCAATCATTATCTTCTTCTTTGGTTTCCGTTTGGCGTCAGGGGTTGTGCTTTACTGGACAGTATCAAATGCCTTCCAAGTGTTCCAAATCCTTTTGTTAAATAATCCATTTAAGATTATTGCAGAACGTGAAGCTAAGGAACGTGCTGAAAAAGAACATGCGGCTAAGATTCGTCGTGCTAAAAAGAAAGCGCAAAAGAGAAGAAAGTAAGAGGATAAAGCTATGGTAATATTCACAGGTCGAACTGTTGAAGATGCTATTGAAAAGGGCTTGAAAGAGTTAAACTTGTCACGTCTCAAAGCCCATATTAAGGTTGTTTCTCGTGAGAAAAAAGGTTTCTTTGGTTTTGGTAAGAAACCAGCTCAAGTAGATATTGAAGGAATTAACGAAGTCACTGCTCACCATGCTAACCAAAAAGCAGTTAAAGGTGTACCAGAAGAAGTTAATCAAAAAAATGAGCCCGTATCATCAAAATTTGAAGATACTATGGAGCTTCGTAAAGTAGCCAGCATCATTAAAAAAATGGAAGAACGTGGCGAAGTCATCGATGATTCTGTCAAAGAAGATATCGTCATGCACAAGAAAAAAACACAAACCATTCTTGAAGAAGCTGGACATACAGAAGTTTTAGAAGCACTTGGAAAAACAGACGATGCTAACGAAGTAGTTGCAGAGCCAAAAAAAGTTTCAGACACACCAAAACCTGTTAATACAGACCAAAGTTTTGAAGAATTTGTGGCCAGCGAATTTCCAGCTCAACGTGAATTGAGTAAAGATATCGAAAAAGCGACAGAAGAAGTGGCTGATTATGTTAAAAAAATCATCTACGAAATGGATATTGAGGCAACTGTGGAAACAAGCCACAACCGCCGTCAAATCAATTTGCAAATCGAAACACCAGAAGCTGGTCGTGTGATTGGCTATCATGGAAAAGTATTGAAATCACTTCAATTGCTTTCACAAAATTTCTTACATGACCGTTATTCAAAGAATTTCTCTGTGATTTTGAATGTTCATGATTACGTGGAACACCGTACAGAGACATTGATTGAATTTACCCGCAAAGCCGCAAGCCGTGTGCTTGAAACTGGTAAAGATTATGTCATGGACCCAATGAGTAATAGTGAACGCAAAATTGTTCATAAAACTATCACAAGTATCGAAGGTGTTGATAGTTATTCTGAAGGTAACGACCCAAATCGCTACGTGGTCGTAACGCCTGTTCAATAAGACTTAAAAGCCCGTCAGGGCTTTTTTTAATACCATTTACCACTTATTTTTAACCGCTTACCAAAAAAGGCTTTATTTCAAGCCTTTTTTTGATAAAATAATGTCAAAAGGGAGGGTTAATTATGCTAATTAGAACAAAAGATTTAATCAAAACCTTCGGAGATAAAACGGTGATTGACCACTTGAATTTGGAAGTGGAAGAAGGGAATTTGCTAGCTTATATTGGGACAAATGGTGCTGGGAAATCAACAACGATGAAGATGTTAACGGGGCTCTTAAAACCAACGTCAGGTGAGATTGAATTGGCAGCAGATTTGAAGATTGGAATGGTTTTTCAAGAGAGTGTTCTTGATGAGGAATTGACGGTTCTAGATAATTTGAAAAGTCGTCAAGCGCTTTACCGTAAACAGGATAAAGCTTGGCTAGAAAAACTTATTCAGCTGACAGGTTTGGATGCTTTCTTGAACCAAACGTATGGCACGTTATCAGGTGGTCAACGTCGTCGTGTTGATATTGTTCGTGCCCTTTTGAATAAACCTAACTTGTTATTTTTGGATGAGCCGACGACTGGTCTTGATATTCAGACACGCAAGGCGATTTGGGAGTTATTACGTCGCTTGCAACGTGAAGAAAAGTTGACAATCTTTTTGACT
>FZPS01000151.1_pt284 | contig 11581 bp, 10 predicted proteins | sample 1817821 | NCBI WGS metagenome assembly FZPS01 (sample SAMEA104158645, study PRJEB21678) | metagenome | place: Germany | collected 2015-04-21 | reverse complement strand
CGAAAAGAACAGGCAGAGACGGAACCCACAGGCTACATCAGCCCACAAGAAGTCAGGGAAGAGGCAGAGAAGGTCCAGCTGGAGGAGCGGGGAACCTCCGAGGAGCAGGCCACGGCTGAGCAGCTGCGCAGGCACAAAGAAGAGCTCTACGAGGAGGGGAAGAAGAAGTTCTCTGGATAGCAAACAACCCTCACGCGATCAGGCCGTGCGAGACGCGACGGTGCAGGCCACGTGTAGCAGGAGTCCAGGCAGGACAATGCCCCGGAGATCCAGCTGCCCGGCGGCATACCGCGACAGGCACAAAGAAGAGCTCTACGAGGAGGGGAAGAAGAAGTTCTCCGGATAGCGAACAACCCTCACGCGATCAGGCCGTGCGAGACGCGACGGTGCAGGCCACGTGTAGCAGGAGTCCAGGCAGGATAATGTCCCGGAGATCCAGCTGCCCGGCGGCATACCGCGAGGTAGCCCCCACAGCAGCCATCATCACGGTTCTATCCCTGTTCACCCTGACACCCACCATGGAGAAGACCAGCTGCTACCGATACGCTCCCACAGGATAAAGAGGTACCAGCACCAAAGGATGGGGTGAATGGAAAATACTACTACGTTTCGAGATTTCAATATATCAGAGAAGACACTTCAGGCAATAGGGGATATGGGCTTTGAAGAGCCGACACCGATCCAGGCGAGCACGATACCCCCACTCCTTGAGGGGCGCGACATCACCGGCCAGGCCCAGACCGGGACCGGGAAGACAGCAGCGTTCGGTATCCCGGCGATCGAGCGGGTCGATACAGGGAGTCGGGAGGTCCAGATCCTCATCCTCTCCCCCACCCGGGAGCTCGCCATCCAGATCGCCGAGGAGTTCGCCCGCCTGGCAAAGTATCACCGCGGCCTCAACACCCTTCCGATCTATGGCGGCCAGTCGATCGAGCGGCAGTTCCGGGGATTACGTCGCGGCGCCCAGATCGTCGTCGGGACACCGGGGCGGCTCCTCGACCACCTCGACCGCGAGACCCTCTCGCTTGCCGCAGTGAGGATGGTCGTCCTCGACGAGGCCGACCAGATGCTGGATATGGGTTTTCGAGAGGATATCGAGAAGATCCTCGACGCAACCCCGAGGGATCGGCAGACCGTCCTCTTCTCAGCCACCCTCCCGGGACCGATCCTTGAGATATCGAAGAACTTCCAGAAGGATCCGGAGGTCATATCGGTCGCACGCCGGGAGGTGACCGTCCCGCAGATCGAACAGCTCTACCTTGAGGTGCGGAGCAGGAACAAACTCGAGATCCTCTGTCGACTGCTCGATATGTACGACCCTGAGCTCTCGCTCATCTTCTCAAACACCAAACGCGGCGTCGACGATCTGACCGGCCACCTCCTGACCCGGGGGTACTTCGCTGAAGCCCTCCACGGAGACATGAAACAGGTCCAGCGAGACCGGGTGATGGCGAAGTTCCGCGCAGGATCCATCGATATGCTCGTTGCCACCGACGTCGCGGCCCGGGGTATCGACGTCGAGGACGTCGACCTCGTCATCAACTACGACGTCCCGCAGGACATCGAGTACTACATCCACCGCATCGGCCGAACGGCACGCGCCGGGCGCACCGGGCGGGCCATAACGTTCGTGGGCCCGAAGGAGTACTACAGGCTCAGGATGATCCAGGACTACACAAAGATCCGGATCGCCCGCATACCTCTCCCGACACCGGGCGACGTCGAGGAGAGTCGGGCGCGGAAACTCGTCGACCGGGTGCACCAGATCGTCAACGAAGGCGGCCTTGAACGCTACGTGGCTCTCTCTGAGCGGATCATCTCCGAGGATTACACCGCGCTCGAGGTCGCCGCTGCCCTCCTGAAACTGGAGCTCACCGCGGGCAGTGCGGAGGCCCCCCAGGAGATCAGGCCGGCCCAGGGGCCGGTGCTCCTTGAGATACCGTTTGGAAGGAGCGACCAGATCAGGCCAAAAGACATCGTCGGAGCGCTCGCGGGCGAGACCGGGATCCCGGGCGGCTCCATCGGCGCGATCGAGATCTACGAGACTCACTCCACTGTCGAGGTTCCCCCAGACGCCGTCGCTCAAATCATCGAGCGGATGCGGGGAAAGACCATCGCCGGGATCCGTCTGCCAGGCCCGATCGAGATCGTCGGGACATCCCGGAATGGGCGGAGAATATGACCCCGCGCATGGATACTTTCGCGGGAGTCGAGGCCATACCCGCCGCCATACCGTGGGAGTACCCCACAATAACCCGGAGGTGCAGGGGAGCCATGTGCCGGTAGCAACACCGATCCCGGGTGAGAGTAATCATTATATACTTCTATGGAGATCCTATCCCCATCAGGGGGTGGTTGCGTCAACTGATCCGGATGCATGTACATTTGAGTCTTTCGGAGTCTCATCACCATCGACGAAGAGCCGGAAAATACCTGCCCTGTGACCTGCACTCACAAAATTGATAAAGTATAAAAGGTGCGCTTCTCCGCGATGCGCATCGCCCTGTTCGGCTGCCTGTTCTGCGCCAGGGAAAGAACCGGGCCCCCGGAGCATCCTCTTCGCAGGAGAAGGATCTCTAAATCCATATCTGCCGCGCAACCTGGAGGGGGGGCGCACGATCCATACCAGGCCCCCGGCCTCCAGGAAGGCATACTTTTACTGTATCTCCATCGATCAGGTGTTCTGGGTTGCAAGCTCTGCATTGAGCATATCCAGGTAGTCGGAGAGGAGGCGGGTGATCAGGAAATGCTTCCTGACATGCTCCTTTCCGGCCCGCCCGAGCCGCTCCCCGAGTTCCGGGTTCTCAAGGATCTGCCTGACCCGCCAGGCAAACCCCTCGGTATCGGTCGGGTCGAGGAGGAAACCCGTCTCTCCATCCTCGATCTGGAGCGGGATGCCCCCGACACGGGATGCTATGACCGGCCGACCTTTCCAGAGCCCCTCGGTGACGGTCAGGCCGAAACCCTCGCGGAGCGACTTCTGAAGGATGACGGCAGAAACCCGCTGCAGAGCGTTGACCAGCAGGTGGTCCTCAGCGGTTATCAGGATGACGTCACCGGCGTCGATGAGATCCCGTGCAGCATCTTCAACACCCTGGTAGATCGCCCAGCCCTCGGGATCGTCGGGGGCCATGCTTCCACAGAGGATCAACCTGCAGTCGACGTGTCGCTTCACCTCACAGAAGACGTCGACAACACCTCGCGGATCCTTCCACTTATCGAACCGCGAGATCTGGGTGACCAGCGGTTTATCGGTCGGCACCCCGTACTTCGCAAGGAGGCCTGCGATCTCGTCTCCGGAGAGGTCGCGGTTCTTCTCTGAGAGTGGGTCGATCGCCGGCCGGCATATCCATTGCTCCATCGGCATCCCGCGACGTCGGTAGCAGTCGTGGGATATGATCATCCGGTCGTAATCCAGGACGAAGTCCTTGAGGAACTCCCAGAGGGCCGGGTTCGGGTTTGAGAGATCGACGTGACACCGCCAGACCCAGGGCTGGGTCTTGCGGTAGAACCGGATCAGGGGCAGGGGCTGGGGGTCGTGGATGACCACGAGATCATGGTCGATCTCCATCTGACCGGAGAAGGTCTCGTTTGTCCGGATATAGAGAGACTTCTCCTCATCCGAGAACGTGACCGCCTGTCCCTGGAGCCCGTTGTGAAAGTTCTTGGTTATGGTGAAGAAGTCGGCATCACCACTCAGGATGTCCCACCGTGTATCGATTCCGACGTTGTTCATAAGCGGTACAAGCGAGAGGATCATCTCCGCTACGCCGCCGCTCTGGTAGGTCGAGTTCACGTGGAGGATGCGCTTCCCCTGGAGACTCGCCGCCTTGCGGTATATCGCGGAGATGACGTCATCGCCGACGATGGGCCGGTGATCCTCGAGCGTCCGGCCGTTATCGCAGATGCAGGTTATTCCGTCCATGTATGCCATTTGCAGTTCTCCCCTCTCAATGTCCAGTAGAGCCTTATTACATGAAATATATATACGGGCACATATATAAATATACCCATATAAAAATAAAAAACGTACTCGTTCCTCACATCGATTCAAGCATAGTTCACAGGATTTAGGGAAGAAGTGCTGTGGAACGGTGATATAGAAAATACAAAAAACGTTAATACGATGACGAGATCTCAGGCCCTCTGCAGGACCTGGGCGAGAGAGCGCGGGGACCCCTGCACTTGAATGCTGCACCCTGCCGTGACCCTCCACACCCTTGGGAATGCTCTAAGAAGTAACGGATCATCTCTGAGATGCCACCGGGCACCGCCACGGCACAATCCCGGGAACACAGAGCGCCTCCTGCGTGGAGCACGTACAGGGCACGATCCATACCCGGACCGGGCACCAGATCCTGGAGAGCGAGTGGAGGAGCCGATCACCCGAAAGGGATCCGTCCCCGCACACCACCAAAACCCCCCGGGAGAGAGCACACGGCCTCCAAAGAGAGAGGCGATCCCGGGCCTGACCATCATGCATATATATCATCCCGGATCACCACCCTCCGGTGATGCAAGCAATGGCACAGGCAAAACAAGGCGACACCGTCAAGGTGCACTACACAGGAAAGCTGGATAATGGTACGGTCTTTGATGCCTCAAGCGGAAGAGGTCCCCTGGAGTTCACCATCGGTGAGGGGGAGATCATACCCGGGTTCGAGCAGGCCGTGGTCGGCATGGAGCCAGGGGAGACGAAGACCGCCAGGATCCCGCCCGATGAGGCTTACGGCCCCCACTTCGATGACATGACGCTCACGGTGGACCGGGATCAGTTCCCGGAGGACGTCAATCCAGAACCGGGCCAGCAGATCCAGATCCAGCAGTCAGACGGCAGGGCGGCCATCGTCACCATCAGTGAAGTCTCGGAGTCGAGCGTGACACTGGATGCCAACCACCCGCTGGCCGGGCAGCCCCTGACATTCGATATCCAGCTCGTGGATATCGTCAGCGAATAAGTACCGACTCCGGGGGGGCGGCGGGGTCGGATCTCCCCCCGCAGGAGCCTCCAGAAGCCTTCCCGTCCTTATGAGCGCAGGACTCTCCTCAGATCACCAAGGGAGCGGGTGTTGACGACATCGTCCGCCGAGAGCCATCCCCTCCGGGCGGTCGCGACACCGAACTCCATGTAGCGGAGGTTCTCCCGCCTGTGCGCATCAGAGCCGAGCGAAAGCCGGAGGCCAAAATCTCGCGCCAGACGGCAGTGCACATCAGAGAGGTCAAGCCTCCCGGGAAACGCGTTGATCTCCATGAGGACGCCGAGGGTTGCCGCGACCTCAAAGACCGCGGCGAGATCGATCTGGTAGGGCTCCCGTGACAGAAGGATCCGGCCTGTCGGATGGCCGATGATATCGACGTGATCGTTGTGCATCGCTGCGATGACCCGTTCCGTCATCTCCCGTTCGGGCTGCTTGAACCCTGAGTGGACGCTTGCCACCACCACATCGAGGTCGGCGAGGACACCATCAGGGAGATCGATCCGGCCATCCATGCCGATGTTGCACTCGGTCCCGGTGAGGATGGTAAAGCCGTCCCCGGCCGCCCGGTTGATCCGCTCGATCTCGTGCATCTGGTCGGCCAGGCGCTCCGGGGAGAGGCCGCGGGCGATATGGAGGGTCTCTGCATGGTCGCATATGGCGATGTACTCGTAGCCGAGCGCCCCTGCCGCCTCCGCCATCTCCTCGATGGAGTGGTTGCCCTCGCTCCAGATGGTGTGGACGTGGAGGTCGCCCCGGACCGACCCGTACTCAATGAGGTCGGGGAGAGCCCCTGCCTGTGCCGCCTCGATCTCACCGCGATCCTCTCGGAGTTCAGGCGGGATCCAGGAGAGACCGAGGGCCTCATAGATCCCCGCCTCATCCTCCCCCGCGATCACGCGACCGGTCGCAAGGTCGGAGAGCTCGTACTCACTCAGCCGCCAGTTCCGCGCGATGGCGAGCTTTCGAAGGGCGATGTTGTGTTCCTTTGACCCCGTGAAGTACTGGAGCGCGGCCCCGTACTGTCCATCCTCCACCACCCGCAGATCGACCTGGAGGCCGGTCTCAAGCACCACCGAGGTCTTCGTCGGTCCCCGGAGGAGGACCCGCGAAACCCCCGGAAGGGTGGCAAAGACCTCCATCACCTCCTCCGGGCGCGTGGATGTGGCGAGGATATCGAGGTCCCCGACCGTCTCCTTCCTGCGGCGTAGCGAACCAGCAAGGCTCACCTGTCCGACCACTTTGAGCGCTGAGAGCCTCCGTTCGATGTCCTGGGCGATCGGAAGGATGTGGCCGAGGAGGTGGCGTTTCCCCGCCAGCCTGCTCATCTGGATACCGGCAAGTATGTTCTGCTCGGTCTTCTCCCCGAATCCGGGGAGATCACGCACCCGGCCGGCCTTCGCTGCAGCCTCCAGATCGTCGATGCTCCGGATGCCGAGGTCCCGGGAGAGGATGAGCGCCCTCTTCGGCCCGATCCCCTCGATCCTGGTGAGGTCCGGCACACCCTCCGGGAGCTCTTCGCGCAGGGATTCCAGGTAGGCGAGATCCCCGGTCTCGATGATCTCCTGGATCTTCTCGGCGATGCTCTTCCCGACCCCGGGGATCTCATCGAGGCGCCCCTCCCGTGCAACGTTGGCGATATCCTCAGGTATGGTCTCGATCGCCTGGGCCACCCGCCGGTAGGCGTACGGCTTGAACCGGACGCCCTTGATCTCGAGGAGATCGGCGACCTCAAAGAGTATCGCCGCGACCTCGAGGTTGGTCAGTCTCGCAACCCTCTCCATTCCTACCCCTCCCTCCGCCGGCGAAAGATAGCCGTGATCTCGGCGGTCGTCGTCGCCGCTTCAGGGTTCTTCTCGTCACGCCACCGCACAAACCGTGGGAACCGGAGAGCAAGCCCGCGCCGTCGCTCCGGGTCCCAGTTACAGGTATGGACCGGGCTCTCGGTGATCTCAAGCCCCAGCACCTCAACCACCTGAGCCGGCGCAAACCAGAAGTCGGGTGTGGCCTGCGGGGTCACCATCACCCGGGCTGGCTGCCGGTCCACCTTCGCGCCAGCGAGGCGGCGGGGGAGGTCTGCCAGGTCGGCATCAGAAAAACCACTCCCCATGCCGCAGACCGTCTGGAAGATATCCTCATCATGGTTGTAGGCGGCGCAGAGGACCGAGCCGTAGGTCCCGGCCCTCTTCCCCCGACCGGCGTTTGCGCCGACGATGACCAGGTCGAGCGTATCGGCAAGTTCAGTGCCGTAGTCGCTCTTCCACTTGATCCACTGCCACTCCCGCGCCCCTGCCCGGTAAAACGAGTCTTCTGCGCACGATTTACAGACGATCCCCTCAAGGCCCCGCTCGACGCAGGTGATATAGAAGTCCTGGATCCCGTCGAGATCTCCGGTCAGGATGCGGTCTGCCGATGATATCCGCTCATCCACAGAGAGGGCCGCCTCAAGCCGTGCCCGCCGGTCGGGGTAGCTCCGACGGAGGTATGGCTCCCCGTCCACGTAGAGGAGGTCAAAGACCCGGTAAGTCGCAGGAATTTCGTCTGCAACCTCTTTGATCCGGTGCTTCCGGCGACGGCGCATCAGGGTCTGGAACGGGTGGTAGGTCTCCGTATCACGGTCGAACGCGACCGCCTCACCGTCGAGGATCGCGGTATCGGCCATGACGCGTTGCCGGACGTGCTCGACGATATCAGGGTACTGGTGGGTGACGTCGGTCAGCCGTCGTGAGAAGAGCGTGACATCGTCGCCGTCCTTGTGAGCCTGGATCCGCTCGCCATCGTACTTCTCCTCGACGGCGATGATCGATGAGCCGATCCGCTCGGGGATCTCGGATATCCGGGATACCCGCTGGGTGAGCATCGGCCGTATGGGGCGGTGCAGGGTGACCGGTATCGCAAGAACACCTGCGACCCCCTCCTCAAGGAGGGTCCGGGCCACAAGACCGATATCTGAGGATATGTTGTAGGCATGCTCGAGCGGCGGGCGCCTGGTCTTCGAGCCCAGGAAGGCCTCCGCCAGTGCGTCGAGGAGTGTCATGTCCCCGGCACCGAGCCGCATCTGCCCGGTGGCAAGCCTGACCAGGTAGCGGCGCTCCGAGGGTGTGGCGGCGCCGAGCATCGAGGCGAAGAGCCCGATCTTTTGGTCTACAGAACCCGGCCCCGATGCGTCTGCGATCTCGGTAAAACCGCGATGGACATCCATGACCGTGAGCGGTTCTGCGGGCTCCCGGGGGGGTTCCACGGCCAGGCTTGCAGCAACATCACCGTAGTCACCGAGCTCCCGGACCGCCGCCTCGACCGCCGCAGGCTCAACCCCGGCCGCAAGCGCGATCGCCGCCGCCACAGTCCGGTCGCCTATGCCCGGGATCGCAGCGCTGAAGCCGGGACCCATATCCCCGAGCGTGAAGTAGCAGACGGTCCCGATCTCGTCCAACGATGCCCCGGCGAGGAGCCGCGCAAGAAGCGTGGTCATGTCGTTCCGGGACGATGTGGCTTCGAGCCTCTCAAAGCAGGAGGCGAGGGTTGCGAATTTCACGAGTATCGTGCCCTGGGGGTTTACTCCAGCCGGATGTTACTTGAACGTTATGGTTCTATCGCAGGAGAAACGGATGGAGTCGCTAGTGCATCATTGTCACCCTATCTTCAAAGATTTTGGTGCGTGAGGCGTAGCACCAACAACCATACGCAATGAGGGGAGTAACCTGGCTTTGCGAGATCTCCTCCCCTGTCTCTCTGCTTTCAATATAGCTGTAAAGGGCGCGGAAGAGGGGCAAAAACACACCCCTGAGGATCTCTCGAATGTGCGATTGACAACGAGCACCAGCTCCATATGGGGGGAAGGGCATCTTTGCGATATGGCTGATCGCAGAACGAGATCGCTCACCGGCGCCCTCATATCGAGCATCATCGGCATCGTCATCTTTCTGATCCTGCTCGGCGCCGCAAACGCCCTCACCAGCTACGTCCAGAGTTCAGCGCTCCTCCGTGTGGTGGAGTTTCTCAACGCAAACGTCACCCTCCTCATCCTGATCGCGGTGATCTTCCTGGCTGGAGACCTCTTCAGCGCCCTGGCATACCCCCTGAATTTGCCGGCCCCGTTCTTTGGCGCCGTCGGCGCCGCCCTCACGATCACCTTCCTCCTCCGGCTCTTCGTGCTCGCAGACGAGATCACCGGTGTCGCGGTCTTCAGCATCTTCACCGGGCTGCTTGCACCCCTGATCTGCGTCACCGTCTTCGTCATCGCGCTCATCGGTGGCTATGCCGCGCTCTTCATCGATCCCCCGCAGGAGGCGTGAGTCGGCGGGCTGCCAACCCCGGATGGGTCAGCGGATTTCGTCGATCATGGTCCAGGATACCGGCACAAAGCGCGCGAAACTGGTATCTAGCAGGAGAACTGAAGTACTTATGCATGAGAAGTGCACCCCCTGGCGAGGGCATCGTGATCGGGATCGACCCCGGGGTGGCGAGGACCGGATACGGCGTTCTCAGGAGATGCGACCCCTACCCGGCTCCCCTGGCCTTCGGCTGCATAGAGACGGGGAGCGGTCACCGCCCAGCCCGGCGGCTGCTTGCGATCTATGAGGAGGTGTCGGGGCTCCTCGATAAATATGCCCCCGAGTGCCTCGCCCTGGAGCAGCTCTTCTTCTCAAAGAACATCACATCCGCCATGCATGTCAGCGAGGCGCGCGGTGTCATCCTCCTCGCCGCGGAGCAGAAGGGGATTTCTGTCACGGAGTACACCCCAAACCAGGTCAAGATGGCAGTGACCGGGTCGGGTCGGGCCGAGAAGCATCAGGTGCAGGAGATGATGCGACGACTCCTCTGCCTGCAGGAGATTCCACGGCCCGATGACGCTGCAGACGGCCTCGCCATAGCACTCTGCCATATCAATATGACACGATAACCATGATAGATCATCTCTCGGGAGAACTGGCATCCGCCGCGGATCGGTGGGTGGTGATCGATATCGGCGGCATCGGCTACCGGGTGCAGGTCACGGAGCCCACGCTACGGGACCTCCTGGATGCAGGGGGACGCGTCATGGTGCACACCCACATGGTGGTCCGTGACGACAATATCCAACTCTACGGATTTTCTCGCCCACGGGAACGCGAGCTCTTCACGATCCTGATCGGTGTCACCGGGATTGGACCCCAGACCGCCATGAACATACTCTCGCGGATATCGTTTGAAGACTTCGCGATTGCGATCGTAACCGATGATGAAAAGACGCTCACCCGGATCCCGGGAATCGGGCCGAAGAGCGCCAAACGCCTGATCCTGGAGCTGAAGGACGCCATGAAGAAGTGTGCAGCAACCCTGCCCGACGGAAGAGACCGCGCTCTCGTCTGCGATGCGGTGAGTGCCCTGGTGTCGCTCGGGTTCTCCGAACGCGAGGCGGGAGAGGCGGTCGATGCCGCCCTGCCCTCACTACCCGATCCGACGGTGCAGGATCTGATCCGGGCATCCCTCACCCGCCTGCGGGAGCAAGTATGATGGGACGGATCACCTCCCCCGCCGCCCTGCCCGAGGAGGGGGATGATATAGCGATCAGGCCGTCACGGTTCGCCGAATTCGTGGGGCAGGCCCAGGTGAGAGAGACGCTTTCAATCGCCATAGAGGCCGCAAAGAGACGCGGAGAGCCCCTGGACCATATCCTCTTCTCCGGGCCGCCGGGGCTTGGAAAGACGACGCTTGCCCGTATCATCGCCCGCGAGATGGGGGCGGCGATCAGGACGACCTCCGGGCCGGTGCTGGACCGGCCGGGGGATCTTGCCGCCCAGCTGACGGCGCTCAACCAGGGCGATATCCTCTTCATCGACGAGATCCACCGCTTAAACCCGATCGTTGAAGAGATCCTCTACCCGGCGATGGAAGACTCCTGCATCGATGTGATGATCGGCGAGGGGCCGGGGGCCCGGTCTGTCCAGCTCCCGCTCGAGGAGTTCACCCTGGTCGGTGCGACAACAAAGGTCGGTCTGCTCGCCTCCCCGCTCAGGGACAGGTTCGGGTTCATCTTCCGGCTCAACCTCTACGATGTCAGGGACCTGGCGACGATCGTCCAGAGGAGTGCCGGGATCATGCAGACCCCGATCACCCCTGAGGGTGCGCTCGAGATAGCAAAGCGGAGCCGTGGAACGCCGAGGATTGCAAACCGCCTGCTCCGGCGGGTGCGTGACTTCGCTCTGGTCAAGGGGGATGGGAGCATCGATGCCGAGGCCGCTGACCTTGCGCTGACCATGCTCGGGATCGATCGATTAGGCCTCGACGACCTTGACCGGAGGATCCTCTCGGTCATCGCACACGACTTCGGTGGCGGTCCGGTGGGCGTCAGGACGATCGCAATATCGATCGGGGAGGAGGTCCGGACGGTCGAGGAGGTCTACGAACCCTACCTGATCCAGATCGGGTTTCTCAAACGGACCCCCCAGGGCCGGGAGACGACCGCGGCCGCCGAGAGGCATATCGGGACGGCGGCAGGATCACGGGAATGAGGAGGCGGGGGACCGCTGGGTGACGATCCGGTCGGCCCCCTTCCCAAAGAAGTGGTAACCGGAGCCACCCTCGGCGAGAACATCCAGGAGACGATCCGGGTCGGTCACCAC
>FZPS01000048.1_pt553 | contig 11581 bp, 9 predicted proteins | sample 1817821 | NCBI WGS metagenome assembly FZPS01 (sample SAMEA104158645, study PRJEB21678) | metagenome | place: Germany | collected 2015-04-21 | reverse complement strand
ATTACCTTAAGGATCCTGCCGTTGCACGCTTCCTTGACCAACTCAATTTCTTTTGATATGTCGTCAAACCGCTGGTCTTTCAGCCACCCGATGTTTATGACCATGTCGATCTCATCTGCACCGTTTTGAACGGCGTTTTCTGTTTCATAGCACTTTACATCTGTTGTACTGTTACCGTTAGGAAATCCAACTGTTGTGCAGCAAGCAACCCTTCCTGCAAGATAATCCGCCGCATCCTTTACGTATGTCGGAGGGATGCAGACCGAAGCAACTCCAAATTTCGCCGCTTTATCGCACAAATCCTTAATGTCCCGCCAAGTGGCATCCTGGCTGAGGCAGGTATGGTCTATTGATTGTATTATTCTTTGAATATCCACTGTCACTCCTCCGATTTTCTCCGGTGATGCCAAGGTCTTGCTAAGATGCTTGTTCTATCCTAATACTAATAGATTATACACGGTTTTCGCCATAATGCAATAAATCAAAAAGACTCGCGAATAACGCGAGTTTCTTTAGAGAGAATATTGACAGACTTTAATTTGAACTTTTTAATAACATCTGTTTGTATTTGTCCTTTGAAATGTACATTTTTCGATCAGCCTTCTCGATGGCATCGAAAATATCGTCGTAGGATGAAACCTGTTCAATACCGTAGGCAATACTTACACCAAGTTTTAGCTCTACTATTGAGGAGAGCTTCTCTTCAATAGTGGCAAGAATACTCTCTGCTTCTTGAAGCTCTGTATCTAAGAGGATGATAATAAACTCATCGCCGCCGTAACGGACAATAAAATCATCTTTTTTTATTGAGTTCTTAACATAGCGAACGATGTATTGGAGGACTTTATCGCCTATATAGTGGCCCATGGTGTCGTTTAGTAGCTTATAGTTGTTTATATCGAGCATGACAACACATATATTTTTCTGAGTAAGTCCCGGATCGTTTGAGTGGGCATATATCCACCGTTCTAAATATAGTCTCGATTGTGCCCCAGTAAGTGCATCTTTGTACGCATACTCTTTGTACAGGTCTTTTCTGCGTTCAATATGCTTGAATCTATGTCCAGCGATTTGGATCACAATGAAATTTGTCAGTAGAAGCAGTGTCATATTACCCAAAACGGCTGATATTAAGCTGCTTACTGCTATTTTTCTTGTGGAAGAGAACAACACATCTTTTTTTACTGCTACCTGAAAGGCAAAGTTCGAATCGTTGATTCGACTCCTATAGTAGATGTACTCCCCGTCATCAATTAACTCAATACCGTCCAAATTCAGAGTCTTCTGACGCCGCCCGCCATTTTCAACCTTAGTAAGGTCAAAGAGGGAGAAGTCAAAGTTACCGTCATGGAGTGTTTTTATAGACTCGGACAAATCAAAAACCGTGATATCTAGACCAATAGCATTATCTCCGTAGTATATTGGTGAATAGACGGTAATTACACAATCTACACATTCAACCTCATACCGGACCCCGTCTACAACCTCAGGAGCTGTGATCTTGCTATAGTCTACTGTGCCTTGGGAGCTTATAAGCATATTGTCCGCAAACCTCAGCGAACCTACAATAAATGGAATGGTCTGTACAAATTGAGAGAAGAACTCTTGCGTCTCGGTATTTAGTGTATCATAACTTGTTAAGCCTTGTTTATATGAGTGTATTAGATTTTTTAGACTATCATTATCTGAGATTTCCTCAGTTATAGTCATCGCATATTCTATACTTTTGTAGAATGTATGTTCGTTTGCGGAAGCTACCAGGGTGAAGTTGTTAAGTGCATTGTGTTCAAGTGCATTACGCCTTGGTATGTAGACAATTAGATACGTAATGATAGTAGATAAAACGAGCGCAATGCTGATAACCACCCTGAATCTCTTTAGAACCCAGTTCATTCTTTTCCTCCAAGGATACCTAGCATTGAAGTGATAGAGCCAGCATGTTTTGAAAAAAGACTTTTGTGAAAGAATAAAATATGTACCATTCGGATTTTTGTTTATAGAATAGCACAATCCACATTAGTGGAATTTTATCAGCTTATGCCAGAAAGTTCAAGGGTAATTTGATCAAAGTTAAATTTTTTTACGTAAAAGCGTACAATAATTAATCTGATTGCTATATATAGTCGATATATGTTAGAATCACATTACCACTCTATTTAAGGAGGCCCAGCAAATGACGAAAAGAATAACTGATAAGGTCACTTGGGTCGGAAAGATCGATTGGGAACTTCAACGTTTTCATGGTGATGAGTATTCAATAAACCGCGGTTCATCATATAATTCATACCTTATCCGGGATGAAAAAGTTGCACTGATCGATACTGTGTGGGAACCCTTTGATGAGGAGTTTGTCACAAACCTGAAAAAAGAAATTGATCTAGACAAGATAGACTTTATTATTGCTAACCACGGAGAGATCGACCATAGTGGTGCGCTGGCTGCACTTATGAGGGAAATACCTGACACTCCCATTTATTGTACCGCGAATGGCGAAAAATCGATCAAGGGCCAGTTTCACCAAGACTGGAATTTTGTCAATGTCAAAACCGGTGACACAATTGACCTTGGCGAAAGCAAGCTTATTTTTCTTGAAGCACCGATGTTGCATTGGCCGGACACAATGTTCTGTTACCTGACAGGCGAGAATATACTCTTTTCGAATGACGGATTTGGTCAGCACTATGCTTCCGAATCCCTGTTTAACGATACTGTTTGCCAGTCAGAGCTTTACGACGAAGCTATTAAATATTATGCTAATATTCTTACACCGTTCAGCAGTTTTGTAACAAAGAAAATCAATGAAATTCTTGGAATGAATCTTCCGATCGATATGATATGTCCTAGCCATGGAGTCGTCTGGCGTGATAACCCCACACAAATAGTTGAGAAGTACTTGGAATGGGCAGACGACTATTCTGAGAATCAGATTACACTCGTCTATGATACAATGTGGGATGGGACACGCAAAATGGCTGAAGCGATAGCTAAAGGTATTGAGCTAGCAGATCCAAATGTAAAGATAAAACTCTATAACGCAGCGAAAACCGATAAAAACGATATTCTCACAGAAGTCTTTAAGTCGAAGACAATCGTTGTTGGGTCCCCTACTATAAATAATGGCCTGCTGTACTCAATAGCAGGAATCCTCGAAATGATTAGAGGGCTAAAACTAAAAGGGAAAAAGGCTGCGGCATTTGGTTGCTACGGTTGGAGTGGTGAATCTATAAAGCTTATTACTGCTGCTCTCAAGGAGAGTAAGTTTGAGATCATTAATGACGGATTAAGAACAAAATGGGTTCCAGATGAAGATGCAACCGATGTCTGTATTGAGTTCGGAAAAGAAATAGCCGGAGCGTAGTCACGGTGTCCCCCCTCCCGGTCATAGCATAGACTATATCGAGAGGAGAGTGATGCTTACGCTTTTCAGTTTTGGTAACCGGTCTAAACGGTTAATAAACATCTTGGCACAGCAAAAGCCTGCTGCCACTGCCGAGATTCGGGGCAATAGAGACCACCCGAAGCTTTATGGTATTGTTGCCTTTTATGCTGCAGACAAGGGCGTAATTGTGGTGGCGGAATTACGAGGCATACCTGCCGGAACAAACAGCTGTAACAGTCCCGTTTTGGGGTTTCATATACATGAGCAGGGCAGATGCAGTGGAAGTCCAATAAGTCCCTTTAGTGACACCGGGGGTCACTATAACCCTCAGAATTGTCCGCATCCCTATCACGCAGGCGACTTACCACCGCTTTTTAGCAATAACGGTTTTGCCTGGATGGCTTTCTATACCGAACGTTTTACAGTTGATGAGATTATCGGAAGAGCTGTAATTGTTCACGACTCATCCGATGATTTCAAATCACAGCCCTCCGGTGACTCGGGTAATAGAATCGGCTGCGGTGAGATAGTCCGAAGATAGGTCCGCAGGTAGAAAAAATAACTCAGAAATACTCCCCTGTTAAGGCTTAGGTACACCTGCCTTGACAGGGGGAGTTTTTTACCTAGTTTCAAAGAACTGTTTTGCAATTTTAAGTGCTTCCGATGCATCTTTACCATAGTAATCCGCACCCAGTTGCCGGGCATAATCCTCAGTTAGTACTGCACCGCCGACCATTACCTTGCAATTGTGTCCTCGCTCGCGCAGAGCAGCAACAGTAGTTCCGATATTATCTGCTGTGGTCGTCATTAGGGCACTTAGGCCTATGAGGTGGATATTTTGGTCGATAGCCGTATCAACAATATCCTCAGCAGGAACATCTTTGCCTAGGTCAATTACCTGATACCCATAGTTTTCAAGCATTGCTTTGACAATATTTTTGCCGATGTCGTGAATATCTCCCTGAACAGTCGCAAGCAATATTCTGCCCTTGGAAGTCGAGGAGGTATTCTTTCTATTAAGGGATTTGCGCAGAATATCGAATGCCGCACCGGCGGCGTCTGATGATTTTAACATCTGCGGCAGAAAAATCTCCCCTGAATCATAGAGCTTACTGACGTTGTCAAGTGAGGGTACAATGCACTCATCGATTATCTCGGTCTCGGTCATATTTTCTAGTAGTCTTTCTGCAATCTTCGATGCATGGTCGGCGAGTCCTCTTATTATGGCCTTTCTCAGCTCACCGCACATTTCCTGGAAACTCGTATCCTCAATGAAGCTAGGATCGAATTCTGGAACTTCAGCAGCATCGGAGACTATTGACCTTGGTAAGATATAGTCTAAGTATCTCTGAGTATCATTTTCACTGCCAAAAAGAAGGTTATAGGAATAAATTGCGTCCATCATCGAGGTGTTTTCCGGATTCATAATAGCCATATCGATGCCATAGCTGAGTGCAACAGTTAGAAATGTGCTGTTGACAAGCTCGCGTTTAGGAAGACCGAAAGAGATGTTTGAAATACCAAGTGAGGTTGAGAGGCCAAGCTGTTCTTTTACAAGCTTAGCAGCCCGCAGTGTCTCAATTGCGGACTTCTGTTCTGTAGAAGCTGTAAGAACAAGAGTATCAATTATCAGATTCTCTTTTGGTATGCCATAATCAATGCATGCACTCATTATCTTCCTAGCGATGGACACTCGTTGTTCTGCAGTCTCCGGGATACCATGCTCATCAAGTGTCAGCCCAATGACAGCGGCACCGTATTTCTTGACAAGGGGTAGTATTCTATCTAGGCTTCTTGCTTCACCTGTAACAGAGTTAACAAGTGGTTTGCCGTTATATGCTCTCAATGCAGCTTCAAGAACTGCGGGATCGGAAGAGTCAATAACTAAAGGTAGCGGGGTGACACTCTGAACTGATTTTATAGCAGCGACCATAGACGAAGGAGCGTCAATACCGGGAACACCGACGTTGATGTCAAGCATATCGGCACCAGCCTCTGTCTGAGCTACTGCCAACTCTTCGATATACGTCATATCTCCGCTTTTCAGAGCTTCCTCTACCTGCTTTTTACCTGTTGGATTTATGCTCTCCCCGATAATGCAAAACTTGTCCAGTGAGACAACATTTGTCGAAGAACAGAAACTAGTCACCAGCTGACTATTCTGTGAACCGCGGCGTATATTCTCAAAGCGTTTCTTCAGCTCGCTTATGTAAGAAGGGTTGGTTCCGCAGCATCCACCGACGATTTGAACACCCAGTTCGGAGAACCGGACCATCTCTTCGGCAAACTCATCGCTCCCCACATTGAACTCCCCTGTTGTTGGATCAGGAAGGCCCGCATTTGGCTTGACAATAATAGGTAAGCTTGTGTAACGCGCAAGCTCTGTAACAATAGGGTAAATCTCTTTTGGACCAAGAGAGCAGTTGACTCCCACAGCGTCAACTCCCATCCCCTGCAAAGTACATGCCATAGCTCGCACATCACACCCTGTGAAAGTCCTGCCATTCTCGTCAAAGGTCATTGTTACAAATATCGGTAGGTTTGAGTTCTCCTTTGCTGCCAAAACCGCTGCCTTCACTTCGTAGAGGTCGGAGAATGTCTCAAATACCACGAGGTCGGCACCGACCTTTACACCGGCGACAACCTGCTCTGCGAACATATTATATGCCAAGTCAAAGGTAAGTGGGCCATATGGCTCCATCAACTGACCTATCGCCCCTACGTCCAGGGCTACAAGAGTATCTGTACCGGTCGCTGCACTTCTAGCAATGCCAACCGCCTTATCAATAAGCTGTGCGGGGCTTATGCCACTCCCCTTCAGCTTTTCTGCATTGGCGCACAGGGTATTTGTATAGATTATATCGCTACCGCTCTCAATGTAGCTGCGATGAATTTTCTCGACTATATGTGCATTACTAAAACACATGCTTTCAGAAGATTGGCCAGTCTTTAAACCGTGCTTCTGAAGCAATGTGCCAATTGCACCATCAAGAATAACGAATTCCCTTTTTAGTAAGTCAGTTATCAAAACCGTACCCCCATCACAAAGATATAAAAATGCTATTATTAGCGTATAATTACTGTTCTAACAAATCAGATATCGCAAGTAGAGATGCTAAGGCCATAGTCTCATACTGCGAAAGAATACTGTCCAGTGAAAACTCCTGTCTTAAGACGATCGAGCCCCCGAGAGAAATTATATCACGCTGAATTGCTAATGTATATTTGTTGTTATCTGTACTGGAGAGAGTGACTGAGTTTTTTGGTGACAGTCCATAAGTAATAACACATTGAGCGGATGAATCTCTTATAGTAACATCATCGGGAACTATAAGAATGTGGCTTGAGATCTTGTAGGCAGAAATATCTGCACCCTGAGAAACAAGAAGGGCATCATATTCTGTACCCGATGACTTGAGGTTGACACATTCGAGGAGAACGTTGCTCTCGCGCAACTGCTCTCTAGCTACCTCAAGAAATAAATCGCTGAAACCGCCGGCAATTCCAACTCTCCACATATAAACCTACCCTTTGTAAAAGCAATCAACAGTTCAACCGATTCGTTTTCCTATTTTACCTCATCTATTGCTAATTATTCGAAATGGCCTCGGGAAAGGAAAGGCAATCGATGAAAACATCCTGAAAGTCCGGATGTGCGGCAAGCTCCAAATACTTGCATAAAGATGAAATCTGCTGTGCCCACTGGTACTCGTCCGAATTGAGCAGCACGCGCTTTGCACCCTCACCTGCCGCGTTTCCGATTGGAATTATCCTATTCCGTAGAGTTGGAGGAATCATAGAGAGCTGACAAGCGCTTTCAGGTGACATGTAGTTTCCGAAGGCTCCTGCAATCAGAACTTGTTCGATGGTATCTACAGTCACTGCGGTCTCTTCAACTAACAGCATAATACCGGCTGCAATGGCCCCTTTCGCTAGTTGAACCTCCCTGATGTCTTTTTGAGTGACATAGACCGGCGAGCCATTAGCGCATTCTGTAGCTTCTGCGATAACAAACGCTTTTTTTCCGTTTATCTCCCTAACTCTTTGGCACAGTTCTTTAGAGGTTTCCGAACTGCATTCGTCATGCAACTTTCCTGTATCATCTATAAGACCTACACGTATGAGCTCTCCGATAATATCTAGCAGTCCTGACCCACATATCCCAACAGGCTTTCTCTGTCCGATTACAGAATAATCGACTTTACCTCCGGCTAGACTCACATGATCTATAGCACCTTCCGCACCACGCATGCCACATTCTATAAGAGCACCTTCAAAAGCGGGTCCGGCCGCAGTTGAGCAGGCAATCATGCCGTCGCGGTTTCCCAGAACGATCTCGCCGTTTGTACCGAAGTCTATTAACAGAGTTAACTTCTCGGTCCTATACATTTCTGAAGCGAGAACTGCAGAAACAGTGTCTGCGCCCAGAAAGCTGGCGATGTTTGGCAGAGCAATAAGCTTTGCGTTTGCGTTTGATTTTATACCAAGAGCAGATGCATTAAGAACTAACCCACTTCTTATTGCCGGATTGTATGGTGCATATACTAATGAAGCAGGTGATATTCCGAGAAAAAGATGATGCATACACGTGTTGCCAGCTATTGTGATCAGGAAAATTTCATGCATGTTTATGGAAGCATTGGTTGACAGAGTATCTATGATCGTATTAACAGAATCCCTTACTGCATTTGTAAGTGGAGAAACACCATGTTCAATAGAATACTTCGATCTTACTATTACATCTGCACCATATGCAGATTGCGGGTTTAGTACACTAGATACGGCTACTTGCTCACCGGTGTCCAGGTTTAACAGGTAACCCACAATAGTCGTAGTGCCTATGTCAAATGCTACTGCATATAAGGGGGAACCAACAGGACAGACGCAAAGCACTTCCCTATCGAATAATATTACATCGACATTCCGGTTGAACCGGATAAAATCGTTATAGAGGGTAGATAGAACGTGAGTACTGGTAGTGAGCTCTTGGGTGGGGATATTACAGACAGTACTGATTGCTTCGCACAACCGCTCCCACTCGGATCGGTGATCGCCAAGTTGTGCTTTCTCAACAAAAACCTGTACCCGCTTGATCATCGGCTTTAGATCAGTTTTATTCATACTGCCGCCTTGGAGTATATGGTAGTCTGACGATTTATGAGAAATATCGATCGTCATGTTCTCGCGGATAAATGTTTTGCACGCCAGCACTTCGTCCACTGTTCCATCTTCCGTAATGACTTTAACCAGACACTTTCCGCATGTGCCGTTACCACCGCAAGGCGCATCGATCGCTACATTAGCAATATGGAATGCATCCATGATGTTTGTGCCGGTATCCAGATATATCTCTTTGCGCTCGGGCAAAAACAGTACACGATAAGTTTTGTTGTTCAACTCTACTCCCCCCTTGTTATTTATTAGTCCAGTAGGTAGCAGCCGACAAAAACCAGAGTACCTACTCCGTAGTTGTAAGGAAGACCATTCATCTTGCATACTTCGCTCACAATCATACCGTATCCTTCCATCGAAGATAGTGCAAGGTGAGGAAATCTGCAAGGCAAATCGGGATATGTACACTTTTCGCACCTAGTGCAGCCGCCCGCTCCGAGTGATAGAGCATTGGGAAAGTCTTTGATCAGAATATCGTGGAATGAAGCGAAATTATGTCTGTGACTTATTGAGATTTCCTCCATTCCCTCAATGTCAAACTCATCCTCAAGGTATCCCATGGTCTGAACTAAAATACCGCGACTGTAACGACTTATCCGTTCACTACACTCGTCAAGGGTACCAATTGCGGGTGGACATGTCCAGTTCTTGTTATAGCTGTGGCATCTATTTGATGCACACATATCCCGAACCTCAGGTCTTAATTTAATTGTGGCCGGGTCGAGGGGGACTGAAAAAGAGAATCCTTGGTCCAGAGCTCTGCGAATTACCTCATCGGTGTTCATATTTATACCCCATTTTCTGTCTGTTTCATTTTTATTATAAAGGAAAGCCAGACTATTAACAAGTTCTTCTGAAATGCAGTAATCAACTTAATTACTTTTCTTGACATCAGTAAGCCCACAATATATAATTTAACATAGTCTGTGCGATTAATCCAAAAATCAAGTTGTAACCGGGCGGTGATTGTGTGAATAATGTACTGATAATTGGAGGTGGCCTTGCAGGCTGCACTGTGGCCCGAACTTTATCAGATGAGGGATTAAAGTCCACAGTTTTGGAGCTGTCGCCTCAAATCGGAGGCAAGGTTCGGGAGTATGGATGCAAAGCCGACACCGAATGCAACCAATGCGGTGTTTGCATCACAGGAAACCTGTGGGAAGCCACCGAGAAAGATAGCAATATCAATATCCTACTGAATTCAAAACTGGTTGACTTATGGCCTGATGAAGACGGCTTTACGGCTTACATAGAGCATAACAACAAGTTTACGGAGTTAAAAGCAACCGAAATAGTGCTGGCAAACGGTTTTTTAGAGAGCGATACCGGTATCAATGCCTCTCTTGAAATCTACGGGTCGGATAGAGTGATCACTGGTACGGAAATGGAGAGAATTTTCAAGTATCGTACTGCATCTACTCTTCTTCCTTCAGCACCAACGAGCGTTGCTTTTATTTTATGCCATGGTTCGCGTAGTGTTAAAGATAAGTCTCAATATTGCTCACAAGTTTGCTGCAGTTATGCGACACGTATGGCAAAGGTTATCAGGCACTATTATAATGAATGCAATATTACCTTCTTCTATATGGACATCCAGACAGTTGGAGATAAGCATGACGTTATCAGTCAATTGGAAGAGAGCAATATTCGCCTGGTCCGCTGTCGCCCTGCAAGAATAGTCCTTGAAGGCGAACTACCAGAGGTACTTTACGAGAATACTGAAGGAACTCTTTCCAGGGAGTCATTTGAGTACGTGATTCTTTGTGACGGGATTCACCCTAATGAGTCTAACGTAGCACTTTCAGACATTACTGGTCTCAGGGTGAATAGAGACGGATTCCTCGAGTACGTCCAATCCCCCGAGATGACGCATATCTTTATTGCAGGCTGTGCCTCGGGACCGAAATTTATCAATGAGACTGTCTCCCAGTCGAGGGAGGTTGGACTTCGGATTGCTCAGTTAAACAGACAGGGCGGTGTACAACAATGAAAACTGTATTAGCTGGAAACAGCACATACCTCGCCGGTGTTGCTGATTTATTTGAAAAAGAGGGCTTTGAAATCAAACTCGCTTCATCGCCATATGAGGCAAGGGCTCTTGTGGATGAACACCCTGTTGTTCTAGTAAGCCGGTCTGAGGTTTCCCCCTTTATCACAGATAGTCAATATGCATGGCGTCTTATCCGAAAGGTGAACCCTTTAGAAACTATTGTTATGTTACTGAATAAAGACAGCGATTCAAATCCTTACCTATGGAAGCTTGTATTAGAACGGGCTATCGAGATTGCTTCAGGCAAACGCCATGTCTGTGTATTATGCAAGTCAGTAGGCAGCAGGATGCCTGGCCTTGAATCGTTGTATCATGAAGCGAGAGACCTGGGAGTTTCATTCTTAAAATATAGAAGTGTATCATTATCAGATGAGGGGTACACGAGCACAATAACAATAGATGACGGAACAGATACCTACAATATAACCTCTCCCCTGATCATCGATTGTACTTGTTCCCCTGATGAGAGTGTTTTGGATTATGCTGATGCCCTGCGACTCCGAACACATGATAATGGAAAAATAAATTCGAATCGTTGGTTCCTTTTGCAGGGCCATACGAGTAGAAGGAATGTTTTCTACATAGATACAGGACTTATGTTATCTTTATCTCTAGAGGAGATTGTAAACTCCATCGCCAATGAAATCAGAAGCACTGCAGTAATCACCGATAACACAGTCGAGATTGACGCAAAAAAATGTGCTTTTTGTTATACGTGCTACCGAGTATGCCCGCACGGAGCACTGGCACCCAATCACGATGCACATGCAATGGGAGTTCTCAAGTCTAATTGTTCCGGTTGCGGAATTTGTGTAGCTGTCTGTCCAGCAAATGCTATTGTAATCGGAAGTGCTTCACACACTGCTCATTCTAGATCTTCTACAGAGATCTCAGAAGAAGTCCCTGATTCGCTTGAAGCACTGCAAACCGTTGCTTTCTGCTGTGAAAACTCAGCTGCTATTGCCGCAAGAACCTTTGCA
>FZPS01000098.1_pt250 | contig 11584 bp, 15 predicted proteins | sample 1817821 | NCBI WGS metagenome assembly FZPS01 (sample SAMEA104158645, study PRJEB21678) | metagenome | place: Germany | collected 2015-04-21 | reverse complement strand
GTGGTGCTCACACGTTGTTAAGGGTTGGTTAATCGACAAAACAATTAGATCAGAGCCACGAAAGGAGGCGCGTATGCCAGACAAGAATGATTTTAAGAAGTTTAAGCAAGACGTACGTAACATCGCAGGGAAAGACGCGATCGTCACAGAGGCAACGATGGAAGAGTTTAGCGGAGCGGATCCGGAAGAGTTGAAGGAGTTGGGGTTGATATGAGTAACAGTGCATTAGCGACCTATTTTAAGCTTGCGAAATGGTACTCACCGCGAGTTGGAAAAATCTCGAAGGTTGCCGTACATCACATGGGCGGAAAGATGACGGCTAGAGGATGTGTTGACTTTTTTGCCAGAGGCTCACGATACGGTAGCGCGCAGTATTGCATCGGCTATGACGGTAGTATCGGTATGTCAGTGCCGGAAAACTTGCGCGCATGGGCAACCTCATCCATCGCATGTGATGAAATCGCGGTATCAATCGAGGTATCAAACAGCGTTGCAAAACATCCTTGGCCGATATCCGATGCGTCTTACAAGTCGTTGATCTACTTGATCGTTGATATATGCAGACGGAATGGGATCAAGGACTGCAGCTATACCGGCGGCAAAGACGGAGCAGACAAAGTAAATGGAAAAAAAGGCGTGCTGCAAATGCATAAATGGTACACCGCTACGCCTTGTCCCGGGCCGTATCTAAGCGCGCTATTCCCGCAGATTTCCAAAGAGGTCAACGCCATGCTTAGATCCGGAGCTCCAATCCCCGGCCTTACGACAACGATGCCGATTAGTGCCGGAGGGAGCAAGGTAGAGCCTTACTTTGCAAAAATCACGGTCACAGATCTCAACGTCAGGAACGTGGCAAATGGGAAAGAAGTCCTTACTCGCCTCGGCCTGAACGATACCGTCAAAATCACAAAAGAATCCGGAGGCTGGGGCTACGCGGAAGGCAAGGGCTGGATCAGTCTGAAGTACACAAAGAAAATACAATCGATCGTGCCTGCAACCGATGATCTCACAGCATGGATCGCTAAAAACCATCTGAAGGTCGGCTCACAGGGTAAGCACGTCGAAGTCGTCCAAGCCATGCTTGAGTTTAACGGCGCTGATCTTTCAGCAATCGACGGCATTTTTGGCACTGGCACGGATGCTGCCGTGAAAGCCTACCAAAAAAAGCACGGTCTTGAGCCGGACGGAATCATCGGTCAGCAGACGTGGCGCAGAATTTTTAAGGAGGGTTAAAAAATGGCTTTTTCACTCAAAAAATGGATCACAGGGCAGATGGAGTCTGCCCGCTTAAATGACGCTAACGACAACTGGACGGCGATAGAAGGGGCTATCGACACGCTTCAAACAAATGCTAGTTTGCAGTGGACGGGCGACAATTCGGATCCGGTTATAGATATCATCGCGGTTAATTATCTTAGCCTGCCAAACAACTGCACAAGGCTGGTAACAGTAAAAAGGAGTGCTAGTCAAGGCCTAATTGTCTTTAAGGCAGACAACCAATACGGCAAGGTGATTATGCTGTCTTATTTTACAACCGGGATTACCGTCTATCAGCTCTACAACGGGACTTGGACGGAGCGGGTAATCTAACATTACCGCGCTCCTAACTAAACAACCCGCCCATATCCCAGATTTTTTTGATGTAAAGCGTTGCACCGGTGGTGTTTGTGTGCAAATACAAGCCGGTACGATCCGCAAGAAGACGATATCCGACCCTAGCGTTAAGTCCGTTGATGTATCCAAGAGTTGGCATTAGTCGCACGAAGAACGTCTGGTCGTTCCGTGAGTCGGCTTGAATTGTGCCAATTTCAAGGGCAAGCATTCTACCTGTAGATGCAATCTGCTTATCGAAAGCTATTAACACGGCCTGAGTGTAATCGCTCGTCACAGGGATTTGAGTGGAACCAGAAAACACCTGATCTGCAAGCAAACTAGCATGATTTAGAGTGTTTTCTTGCTCCACGTGCCTCCGCTTAACTTATAGATGTCGATGCCGGACGCCCAGTAGTCCATTATAATGACTTTCCCATAATTTGCGTCTGTCTTAAAAATAATCAAGCCTTTGAGGTCTCCGTCTAACGACATAGTGCCCATTCGCATACTTTTAATTGGCTGGTCAGCGTAAAAGCTTGCGATTGCATCGCCAATCGTCGTACCTGATGGGAATAACTTATACAAACTAGCATTAACCTATAATGTTCCACCCTGACCACCCGGACGTGTATCGAGCATTAACAGCTAGTTGGCCCGTTGAATAATTAAAAAGCACGATGACGTGTGCTGCATATCGCCGGAGGATAATCCCCGGCATATTTTTGTAATATGCAGAAGGAACATCTGTTGCTAACCCAGTGACAGCAACAATGTAAGCTCCACTGCTCGTTAGGTTTTCTGCGTAGGTTATGATGCTGCCTTCGACGGTGCCTTGTATCGGCAACAAACTAGCATTATATCGTCCGATAGCTCCATGTGCCAGCATTGAGCCTATAAACAGTAACGCCGGTGTCGTAGTTATTTAACATCACGATTTTACCGTAATTGTCATTCCACTTAAAAACAATAAGTCCGTATTTGATGCTATTAACTTCTGCGATTACATTCCGCATGCAACTATGAGGCAAGGACGGATACTTCGTCTCAATAAGATCTAAAAGCGTTTGTCCGCTAGCCGCTATCCACTGCAAACTAGCATTAGATCGTCCTATCCGACCACGTGCCGTCTCGCAGCCGATAAACCGTTATGCCCGTTTCAAGATAGGAAAGAATAACAACTTTTCCGTTGGAGTTGGTGTACTTGAAAACAAGCGCGCCGTACACTGCATATCCGTGTATGAAAATTGTCACCAAACGCATACAAGGGCTTGGCAGATTGGGATAGTTTGCTTCCACAAGCTCCAATGGAGTTTGCGATGCTGTTCCTTCCCAACGCAAACTAGCATATTTTTGTGTTATACCAAGTACCGTTTCGCAACTGCCACAGCTCCGCGCCAAACGTGGATGAATAGTTAAAAACAAAGACTGCGCCGTAGAGATTATTCGACTTATAAACTGTCGCGCCATAGCCGTCAGACCCCCGTTGAATCCTAACCGAGCGAACAACAGTGTTAGGAAGTGCCATGTAGCCCGTGTTGATTAAATCTTGCAGTGTGCTTGCCGAGTCGCCTTGCCACAACAAACTAGCATTGTCAAAACTCTGCAAGCGGGTGATTTCGGAAGGCATCCATCATCTGCTCGCTCATGATGTGCGTGTAAATCTCCGTCGTGGCAATCGACGCATGGCCGAGTACGCCTTGAAGCAATCGGATGTCAGTGCCGGACATGTACATAAGAGTGGCGCAGGTGTGGCGGAGCTTGTGAGGGCTTAGGTGACGATCACTGAGACCGGCTTCGGCCAGCAGGTTTTTAACGACTGAATAGATCGAGGAAGGGGACAGCGGTTCGCCTTGTTTGGACACGAACAGCGACTCTGTCTCAGATCGGCGATGTGACATCCATAGACGGACGGCACGCTGGCAACTCTTGTTGAGATACACAAATCGTTCCCGGTTGCCTTTGCCTCTAATCAAGATCACATCTGAGTAAATATCTGGAAGCGTTATCCCGGCAAGCTCAGACAGGCGCAGGCCGATGTTGAGGAACAAAACGATGATGCACGTGTTTCTCCGGCGATAGAAGATGTCATTACGTGCTCGTGCAGTCCGAATGAGAAGTCGGCAATCATCAAGGTTAAGAAACCGCGGCATTGGTCGTGGCACGGACGGTCTCGGCATGGCGGCGATCGGATTAACGTCGATCACGCCTTGCTCGACCAAGTAGTTATAAAACATCCGGAGCGCTGAGATCTTGCGCGCTCGTGTAGATGGAGCATTGCCGTTTTTAAGACAATGCTCAAGGTAAGCGTTGACGTCGGATCTTACGGCGAGTGGCAGCGACTCAGATGCGTCAAGATCCGGGGCAAGCCACCGAGCGAAAGCGCGGATTTCTTTTGCGTATTCGGTGACGGTACGTTCTGAGCGTCCGAGGACAGATAAGGCATAGGACACATAAGAATTGATCAACATTGGAAATCACCTCCTAGAGCCATTCTAGGGGGTTTTTTATATAAAAGAACAAAGGAGCGATCAGGAAATGAATACTGGACAAACAATAGCTCTCGTACTAGGTCTCATTATTTCAACGTCCACGGTAATCGGCATTATTTCAAAGCGGCGTCAAAAGATCAAAGAGTGGTTTGATAAGCGGCAGACTTGGAAAACAAAGCTCGAAGATCACGAGGATAGAATCGTCAACGTCGAAAAGGATACAAAAGAGATCAAAGCCGATCTGAAGTCGCTCAAGGCAGATTTTAAGCAAAGCATTGATGATTCACGTGAGTATAGGCGGGCATCGCTGGGCGATAAGATTTTCAACCATACGGAAAAATTCGTAGAGCAGGGATACGTTACAAAGTTACAGCTAAGTAATTTCTACGAGTGCGTTAACCGATACCGGAAGTGCGTTGACGAGATTGAAAGCAAAAACGACTTAATCTTGCAGACGTTGATTAAAAAAGTTGAGGTCTTGCCAATCAAAATGGAACATCCTTACTCCGGAAAAAGCGATCAAGAGAATGATGCAGATTAGAAAGGAAAGTCATATGAAACATTTATCTAGTATTGATTGGTGGAAAGCCGCTGGATTACGAGCGATAAGAACATTCTTTCAGACGGCTGCGGCCACAATTGGGTCTGCTGTAGTCTTATCTGAAGTAAATTGGGGGCTTGTGTTATCAGCATCAGCTCTTGCCGGAATATTGTCGCTCTGCATGTCACTAGGCGGATTGCCGGAAGTTGAAGAATAGTTGCAACAGCTAGGAGGTGCCACATGAGCATCGCAGATAAGTCGCTGACCATCGACGTGTGGGGGAGCATTACGTCTTTGTCTCTGATCCAAGGCGAGAGCGCAGGTCGCAAGATTGACGTGACGATCATGGACGAAGCTAATCCGATCAATTTAACAGATCGGCAGGTCAGACTGTACATCGTTAAGCCTGACGGCATGATCGTCTACAAGGATTGTGAGATCGAAAACGCCGCAGAAGGCAAAGCGTCCTTTGTCGTGTCGTCACAGATGGTTGCCGTTGCTGGCGTTGCATCCGGCGAGTTTCACGTGATTGACGCGGACGGGTGTCTATTAAAGTCGCCTAAAATCAGCATACTGATCAACCGATCACATGACGTGGACGGCGCAGTTGAGAGCAGTAACGAATTTGACGTGCTGACAGAACTGATCAACTCGTTGAACGAGCAGGCGCTATCGGTTGCTAGGGTGCTCTCTGCCGGTAGACCAGACAAGCCAGAAACGACAGTGTTCACCGCCGCAGAACTAGACGCAATGCCGATAGGGACGGAATTTGTGTCTTCGGACGGAGCTAATGTTGGCGCGTGGGTATGGACTAAATTCGGGCGAGAAGATGAACCTACCACGCCGGCTACCGCTAAAGGCTGGACTGTGACCTCTGGCGATACTGGCAATGTAATCGTCACGCCGACGAATGTCACCGGCGGAGCTAAGATCGTGTTTCGGCGAGTAAATAACACTATTTTTTCAAGCCTTGGTTTTCAGGGGCCGTGGGGGACGTTTGGCATCGATCAAAACGCTATCGCGCTAGAAGGAACTAAGTTTGAGTTGGGTGTCACGCCACATGGTTTTGGCACAAATATTGCTCAGACGATGTTGCTATCGAGAGACGGAAAAGAAATGATAACAGACGCTATTTACAACGTCTTGACGCGGACTCGTGACGGCGGGAAAATTCAGATCAGGTGCAAAGACGCCGCCGCCGCCAATGGTCTGAAAGTGCAGACATTGCTAAGGGCGGCATCTATAAGATGGGTGACCAACGAGCCGTGGCCGGAAAGCTTGTAAACTAGCATTTTTCATTTTCTCTTCACTCAATCGCCTCCGGCTTCTGCTGGGGGCGGTTTTGTTTTTAAAATCTTCGCTTCAGTACTGGTTTATGCTAGTGCAAATTCAATTCTATGGCTTGCATTTGGCGCATGGGCTATACCCTTGAGCAATTAAATCGTCTCTTGAGCCAGAGTAGTACCATTTATTGCTTTCCTTCATTTGTTTGACACTATGACAACTAGGGTAATGGAATTTCTTTGTGTTTTTATTTGCGATGTAATCCCTACCTTCTTGTGTTGTCGTCGTTGTCGTTGTAACGGTAGTAGTTGTAGCAGTAGGGGTTGTAGCATCCGTTGTAGTGGTAGTAGTTGTTGCTTCGGTATTGTCTGTGCTGCTCGTTGATGTGGCCGTTGTAGAAGGTGTTGTTGTCTCCGGAGGGTTGGTAGTACCACTGATAAATTTCTCTGTTTCGCTTTCCTTTTGGATGCTACTGAACGTACTAGATATCGGCTGGGTTTCCGCTTCGCCTTCATCTAAATGTGCATCTGTATTTCCGCAGGAAACAAGAGCAAAACAAAGTAGAACAGCAAGTATAATTGAAATATATCTATTCGTTCTTTTAGAAAATCCACTTGATACACTCATAGCTTCATTCAACTTTCGATGTCCGTGGCAAGAATGTAAAAAACAATAGATTGTAATTGGAATGCCATTAAACTGAGGGCAAAATTGAGGGCATTTTTGATCGGCGAGTGAGTTTTGCTTAGAACACAAAACCCGTGTAGCCTTAGAGCCACAGGGGTTTTGCGTTTGGTTGCGGAGAGAGGATTCGAACCTCTGACCTCCGGGTTATGAGCCCGACAAGCTACCAGCTGCTCCACTCCGCGGTATTCGTTGTATGGTGCTCGTGGCCGGACTCGAACCGGCAAGGATGGTGATCCCGCGGATTTTAAGTCCGCTGCGTCTGCCGATTCCGCCACACGAGCATCCTTCAAAACGCCTTGATACAATAGCACGTCGAAAAGGAAGTGTCAAGTTTTAAAAATAAAGGATGTATCACATATCTAGATAGCTAGATGCCAAAACAAGTTAGACAGTAAGACACCTTGGTCGTCCAGTTTACTTTGGCATTCAACAACTTATTAAGGTATGGCGCATGTATTATAAATTCATAGAACTTGATGCCAACGTAAAGCTGACGGTAAGGATCATGTGTCGTCAAATTGCTTTGCCAATCAGCGTTTTGAAGTAATAAAGGTGAATATCAAGCAAAACCGGACAACGGGAAGTGCGGGAGCCTCAGTTTTGTTTAATTTTTCTGTGTCGATCGAAAAGAGGAAAACGGTTACTTTGTATGGATGACTTCACAGACGTCCGGAAAAACAAGTACAATGAGATAACGATGTTGTCACAATATTGTTTAGCACAACGACAAAATGCCAGTAGTATAGAGTCCGGAAATAACAACATGCAGAGATGGCTAACAGTGCCTAGAGTGATGACAACGACAACTTTACAAATAGATAACCTAGAACCGGATAAGCTAGAATTAGCTCCAGCGGGCAACCTGGAAACAGATGAGGTGCGTCGATGGCAACAGTAACGCTCAAGGGGATCAAGAAAATCTACGATAAAGATGTGCTTGCGGTAAGTGACTTCGACTTGGAGATTGCGGATAAAGAATTTGTGGTACTGGTGGGTCCATCCGGATGCGGCAGGTCAACGACACTTCGAATGATCGCGGGGCTTGAGGAGATTACGGAAGGCGAGCTCTATATCGGTGATCGCTTGGTAAATAACGTGGCTCCGAAGGATCGAGATATTGCGATGGTCTTTCAAAATTATGCGCTATATCCTCACATGACGGTATATGACAACATGGCCTTCTCGCTGAAACTCCGAAAAATGGGAAAAAAGGAAATCGATAAGACGGTACGTCGGGCAGCGGAGATTCTCGATATTACGGAATATCTAAAAAGGAAGCCTAAAGCGCTTTCTGGAGGGCAAAAACAGCGTGTGGCGATCGGACGGGCAATTGTACGTGAGCCGCAGGTTTTTCTGATGGATGAACCGCTTTCCAATCTAGACGCAAAACTCAGAAATCAGATGCGAGCGGAGATCATCAAGCTACGCCAAAGAATTGACACAACGTTTGTGTATGTGACGCATGATCAGACGGAAGCGATGACGCTGGGCGATCGAATTGTAATCATGAAAGATGCCTTTATCCAACAGACGGGGACGCCGCACGAGGTGTTCAATCATCCGGCGAATCTTTTTGTAGCAGGTTTTATCGGTACTCCGCAGATGAATTTTTTCGACGGCGAACTCAAAAAAGATGACGCGTCGTATTCTGTTCGTGTAGGAGAAGCATATATTGAACTTCCTGAATCAAAACAGCGCGCGCTACGTGAAGCGGCACATGAAGAGAAGAAAATAACGGTCGGCGTTCGTCCGGAGCACATCGCGCTTTTAAGCGAAGACGATGTTGAAGAAGGACTATCCGGCACTCTGCTTTTCAGCGAGATGATGGGGAGTAGTGTGCATTTGCATATAAAAATGGGCGAACAGGAAGTAATAATTGTCCGTCCAACTGGAACGCGAGAGGGCGTCGGCCATGTTCCCTATGACGTCGGAGCGAACGTGAGTTTCCTGCTACCCGGCACTGACTGTCATCTGTTCGACAAAGAAACAGAAAATAATTTGATTGAGTTCATAGCTGATTAAGGTTTAGACGGCATCTGAAAGTTTGGTTAAGGACGCTGAGCAACCGTTTTAGTTAAAAGATTTTGATGGCATCTGAAAGTTTGGTTAAGGACGCTGAGCAACCGTTTTAGTTAAAAGATTTTGATGGCATCTGAAAATTTCGTTTGAAGACGCTGAGCAATCGTTTCAGGAGCTCGGCTTCTTTCTTTTGAGAAGGACTGCCATATTTTTGATTTAATAATTTAGCGATTTTAATCCAAAATTATAACGATTTCGAAATAGCTTAGGCGCACGTGACAGCTCCTTAAGGTGCAACGCGGCAGATTAAGGATCCTAGGTCGCATTCGAAAACACTCAAAAGCCCTCTGGCGGTCAGTTTAGATCACGTTCAGCATTTCAGAATGATACTTGGAAAGATACTGAGCGACAAATTAAAGTTCTCGTCGGTTTTCAAATGCGCGAGCTAAGGTAACTTCATCAGCATACTCGAGAGATGCGCCCATTGGAATACCATGGGCGATACGCGTTGTGCGAATGCCGGAGGGTTTGAGAAGTCGGGCGATGTAAAGGGCTGTTGCTTCACCTTCGACTGTGGGATTCGTGGCGAGAATGATTTCATCAACCTCACTATGTGCTTGAAGTCGCTGCAAAAGTTCTCTGAGTTTAATATTTTCCGGTCCTATATCGTGCATTGGAGAGATAACACCGTGAAGCACGTGGTAAAGCCCGTTGTAGTCATGGATGCGCTCCATCGCGGCGATGTCGCTTGGATTTTCGACAATGCAGATTTTAGTCGTATCTCGTGTTGAGGAACGACAGATGTAGCATGGGTCCTCTTCCGTAAGGTTGCAACACGATGAGCAAAGGTGTACGGAATCACAAGCCTCTCGAATTGCATCGGAGAGGTTCATCCCGACATCACGGTGATCCAAAATGTAGAAAGCAAGACGCTGTGCGGTCTTGCGGCCTATACCGGGCAGTTTTGCCAGCGCCTGTACCAGTTTCTCAATTGCCGGAGAGTAGCGGTAAGCCATACTTAAAAACCCGGAAAGCTCAGATTGCCGCCTGTCACCTGTGACATGCGCTCTTCTGCTTTTTCATCGAGTTGGCGACATGCGTCGTTGACGGCTGCCACAATCAGATCTTGCAACATCTCGATATCGTCAGGATCTACAACTTCCGGCTTGATTTCGAGTTCTTGGATCTGGTGTCCGGCACCGATCACTACACGTACAACGCCTCCGCCAACCGTTGCTTCCGCTGTCATTTCAGCGACTTCTTCTTGAGCCTGCGCGAGGTCTTGCTGCATTTTTTGCGCCTGACGCATCAGTTGATTCATTTGATTCCCGCCTGGCATACCGCCTCTTGGAAATCCGCCCCGTCTTCCTCTTCCCATAAAAAACCCTTTCAAGCGGTGAAACACCGTCTATTATCATATTTATCGGACAACATAAAAACCCTGCTAAGAATAAACTGCATTTGCAATTGTCGGTACCGGTTGTACCGGCACCTCTCTTAGTTTAACGAAGATAAGGCTTAAATGCGACACTGTTTTTTCGATTTAAATAACGATCTGATAAAGAATGTTCGCTCTACTTTTACATTGAACTTAGACAAAGGGCGCGTCGTCATCAGTCAAAGGCGGTACGTCCTGATCATCAATATAAGGGATATAGTCATCGTTATACGGGAGAGAGGCATTGCCGCGAAATGGTTTGTCAGCGGTAAGAGCATGCCTATCGTTAGGTAACAGATCATTGCCAGTGTATGGATTCTCGGCAATTGGCACATTATTTTCATGTGGTTGTGACAGACGGGTCTGCCGTAATTTGTTGTGTTTGATTGGCGTATTGACATCTTGAGTTTGCTGAGTTTTGTCATGAGTCTTCTCGCTCATCTCCGCTAATCTTTGACGAAGCTGGATTAGCCATGGTTGTTCATTGGCCTCTGACGTCTGTAATATGTCATCAGAAAGAATCTCTCTTTTGGAAACACGCGATGGTTCAACTTTTTTTGATGCCGGAGTCGCGACCTCTGAATCGACTCCACTTTGCTTATCGTTGTTAGAAGATGTGTCACCGAAAGAGAGCTGATCACCATATTTAACATCTTTTTCACCGTTATTTGATGTAAGTGACTCTTCAAAACGAATATCATCGAAAGTTTCATTCGCTTTATCGGCTTCGTGACTCACTCGGTCCTTGTGAAGGTCTTCTGCAACTATACCGCTGTGTTCTGAATCTAGTCGAGATTTCGGTATATCATGTGAAGGATCAGGGGAAGGAACGCCTGAGATGGGCGCAACTTTGTCTCGTAGTTTGGAAAGCCAATTTTGCTCGTCAGAGGCCTGGTCATTTTTATTTGTTTTAGAACCTATTGAGACAGTGCATTGAATCGGTCGGCCTATCCGTTTTGAAAGTATACTTTCAATTTCAAGCCTGTTGTCATCTTGGGAAAGACAAGTGTATTGTCCGGTCAAGTTTTTCCTGAAATGAAGGTTGAGAACATCGCCGGAAAAGGATACTTGTGCCGGACGAGCACAGAGCGCAACTTCGACACGGTTCTCTTGCTGGAGACTCTCCAAAACACTTCCCCATACCTCGATTAACGATTCTATGCCTCTACTAGTATTGACCTCATCTTCAGGCAAAGAACTTGAGACGATCGGTTTTTCAGATGAAAAACTTGCGGGGTTCGCCTTGTTAGATGTAGAACTATCAGTTTCCGGTTCCGCAGACATAGGGTTTTCTGTGCTCATTCCCTCAGATAATGAGCCTGTAGCATCTATATATTCATCATTAAAATCAATAGAAGAAGTATCATTTTTTACGACAACGGGTGTCGTTGCTTTTTTATGAGCAGATGGCTCGCTAGCAGATGGTTTGCTGCCTTCAGGTATGCTCAGCAAATCTTCGCTTAATGACAAAACGGGTGCTGCTGTTTTGGGTTCAATGGACACGGTTGAACTCATTTTTGTGCTGTGTGAAGG
>FZPS01000229.1_pt205 | contig 11587 bp, 9 predicted proteins | sample 1817821 | NCBI WGS metagenome assembly FZPS01 (sample SAMEA104158645, study PRJEB21678) | metagenome | place: Germany | collected 2015-04-21 | reverse complement strand
AGCGGAGGTGGACATTCCGGCAAACTCCAAGACCTTTGGCGCGTAATACATGACCGTGTTCACGCCCGTAGTTTGATTTACGATAGCGAGGAAAATGCCGACGAACATTAGCTTGCGAAGCCATGGAACTGAGAACACGTACTTGAGGCCCTTTTTGGATTGTTCCAACTCGGCCTCTTGGCGGCGCGACTCAATCATTTCCATGAGTTCGTCTTCAATTGAGCCGTCGCGCTGCGGATCGCGGATGCGCTTTAAGGAGCCAATCGCCTCATACAGGCGCATTTTTGAGATGTACCACCGAGACGACTCTGGCATCAGACGGATTCCAATCCAAAGCGCCACAGCCGGAACGGAGCACAGGACAATCATGTAACGCCACGCCGAACCGTTTCCGGCCGACACTACAAGTTGGTCGAGGAACGCTTGGTACTGGTCTGGGCTCATCGAGCCACCCTTTGACGCCTGCAATGACGACAAAGCGTCATAAGAATAGGCGCCTGGCGCGAAGTGGCCGGACGGGTCGCTCTTGATTGCGATCTGAGGCCCGCCATACATCGCATTAATGATTGCGTTCATAGTGAAAGCAAGTAACTGGCCAGTTACGATCATCAGCTGATCGATGGCAACAATTGAGCCTCGGATACGTTTTGGTGCCGTTTCTGCCAAATAGACGGGGACCGTGGCTGAGGCGCCACCGACCGCCACACCAGAAACGAAACGAAAGAAGCACAGCACCCAAATGTCTGGTGCTAAAGCCGCGCCCAGTCCTCCAACCAGGAACAGCACAGCGAGAAGCGTAATGTTATGACGCCTGCCGAACCTATCTGAAAGACGTGAGCCAATCAGCGCACCAAGTGCCGCACCTACAAGAAGTGTTCCGCCAATTGCGCCCTCTTGAATCGCAGTTAATCTGAGTCCCGCAGCGCCCGACGGCATCTGCATGTACGGCAAAGCTCCGGAGATGACGCCCGTGTCGTATCCAAACAGGAGCGAACCGAGCGTCGCCACCGCCGCTAGTACGAAAATTCCACGATACTTTCCCGACGGAGGGGTGTTCGCAACGGCCTCAGACAATTCGCTGCGGGTGACATTGCCCAATGGGATCTCGCGGGCGGCTTCATTCATGCGCAGTCCTTCCAACACTCAAGGCTGGGTAAAGTAGCTCATACAAAGTAACACACGCATGCGCGGTCCCCTTAGGACGGACAGGCGATGGGGATCGCAAATGCCTGCATGGATGTGAAACACGAATACTACAGAGAGGTTTCACGACTTATTTCACCACTACTTGCCCAGTAACCCCTTGTCGAATGCCCACACTCCCGAATTCGAAACCTCTGGTAAATACGATCGGCATTTGGTCCAATTGATAGTGTTCAGAAACAAATTCACGGGTCAGTCTGAAGGAGGTGTGGACTGTGGCAATTGGAGTCGATATAGCTCCCGAGCTATTCGTCTGGGCAATTGATCGTGCTGGCTGGAGCGAGCAAGATATAGAACGCCGCGCACCGGACTTCCATGAATGGGTAGCTCAAACAAGAAGACCTACCTTCAGAGAAGTCAAGAAATTTGCCAATGATACATACACCCCGTTGGGTGCTTTGTTCTTGTCTGAACCTCCAGAAGAATCCCTTCCACTTCCAGATATGCGGACCATGCGCAACAAGAAAGTTGCGCGACCATCTGCAAACCTTCTTGACACCATCTATATGGCCCAAAACCGACAAAGCTGGTACAAGGACTACGCAGTAGATGCCGACTTCTCCAAACTATCCTTCGTAGGTACAGCGAAACTTACAACCCCTCCTGAAAATGTCGCGCAGGAAATGCGGGAAGTCTTGAAATTCGACATGGAGGCTCGCTCTACCTTCCGGACTTGGTCTGACGCTTTTCGAACCTTAATCGACCGGATCGAGGACCTCGGCGTGCTCGTCATGGTTAGTGGCATAGTTGGTAGTAACTCTCAGCGAAAACTTGATCCAGAAGAGTTTCGCGGATTCGCGATCTGCGACCCTATTGCGCCCCTAATCTTCGTAAATGGGGCCGACACCAAGTCTGCACAAATCTTCACACTAATCCACGAACTTGCACATATCTGGCTTGGACACAGCGCAGTTTCCGATGCTGCAATGATCGCGGATGCCAGCGCAGACGAGGAACTGTGGTGCAACGAAGTTGCCGCTGAAGTGCTAGTCCCCATGGAGGCATTGCTCAATGAGTCCTCAGGAAATGCGTCTCCGAAAGAGTTGGATCGACTGGCAAAAATCTTTAAGGCGAGCACCCTGGTAGTACTAAAACGCATGTACGATGTCCAACTCATCTCCTGGGACGAGTTTGAGAACCGGTACAACACTGAAACGAAGCGCCTCAAGGAGTTTATAGAAGAACAAGCGGGCAAAAGTTCAGGCGGAAATTACTACTACACTCAACGCATGCGTTTGGGAGAGCGATTCTCTAGCGCTGTCGTGCAAGGTGCCCGCACCGGATACCTGTCCTACCGAGACGCATACAAGCTACTTGGGATAAAGACACACTCTACATTTGAGAAGTTCGCCAATATGATCGAGGGCGCCTGATGTTCCTCTTGGATTCAAATATTTTTATCGAGGCGAAGGATCGCTATTATGGTTTCGATTTCGCGCCCGGGTTTTGGGACTGGTTAGATATTCTTTTCCAAAGTGACCAGATTCGGAGCATCGACGCAGTTAGAGACGAACTCAATGAACGTAATGATGAGCTCGCACTGTGGGTTAAGGATCGCAAACAATATTTCCTTCCAACTGAAGACACAGAGGTTTTAAGAAAATTCGCTGAGCTCAACGAATGGGCAGAAAAACAGGGCTACCCTAGAGCGGCACTCTTCGAAGCCGAGGACAATCCAACAGATTTCCTCTTGGTTGCCTACGCTCAGGTTCACAAACTCATTTTGGTAACCCACGAAAAGTCAGCACCCCAATCAAAAAAGAGGGTGATGATTCCTGACGCTTGTAAAGCTAAGGGTGTAACGGTCATCGATACTTTCGAGATGCTTAGACAAACGAAAATCAGTTTGGTTCTTGAGAATCAGCCAGACAACGACGCCGGCGACAAAGGAGTGGGCGGACCTAGGGGATCCATCCAGCCACTCCCCGGCCTATAAGTCGCAGACTTTGTCGGGGTTGTCCGAACAATCGGTTGGAAAATCGGCGAACGAACAACCCCTAACCTAGTCCTCAGTTTCCAGTCAGCACCTCCGCCACAACAACAGCTGATGCGGCGGCCCACGCTTGCGGCCTGCAGGACGCCGGGTACGGTAGCGGTTTCGTCATCGGATCGCGCTTCACTCCGGCGAAAAGTTCCGGCAGGCGCCAATCAAAACGACGAGCCGCCTCCATCAACCCGCGCGCAACCTCCTTCGCCTCAGCCTTGCGACCTTCCCGCCACATTCCGCGAATAATCATCGCCGTATCATGCGGCCACACCGACCCCACGTGATAGCGGTACGGCCAAAAACCACCATTCGTTGTCGACGCCGTATGGATCCCGTAACCGGAGAACATTTCCGGACTCATCAGCGCCCTCATCACGTCATCCACTTCGTCGCCATCCAACAATCCGGAACCGAGCAGGTGCCCAATGTTCGACGTCAACGAATCCACCGGCCGCTTCGCTGCATCCAACGCGATCGCGGGATACCTAAACCCATCCTTTTCGACCCAGAACTGGTCGCGGAAACGAGTCTTCAAATCCGCCGCCCAAGCGCGCCAAGGCTCGCCGTCCTCACCGAAGAACTCCAGCATTTCCGCACCATCCAAGGCGGCTCGATGCGCGTAACCCTGCACCTCACACAGCGCGATAGGCCCGTCCGCCAAAGACCCGTCGTGCCAGCGCACCGAATCCCCGGAATCCTTCCAACCTTGATTTGCGAGGCCGGTGCCAGCCTCATCCAAATACTCCAGGAACCCGTCCCTATCGGCATCTCCGAAGTCGCGCATCCACTTCAGCGCCAGCCGCAGATTCGGCAAGAGCGCGCGCACGTCCTCCTCATCAGCACCCGCTTTCCACGCGTCATGCAGTGTGCTGATCCACAGCGGAGTTGCGTCAATAGTTCCGTAATACACCGGCGGCAGGTTCAGCGGTCCCGACGAAGTTTGCAGGCGTAGCGGTTCACTTCTAACCTCATGCAAAATCTTGCCCGGCTGCTCCGCGGTTTCCACCCGCACTTCCTGCCCCTGCAGGCTTGCAAGCAGAGCTAGAGTCTCCATTACCAGGCTCGTATCCACACTGTTCAAGAACCCCGCCGTAATCAACGAATCGCGCCCAAACAGCGTCAAAAACCACGGCGCACCTGCACCAATGAACCGCAGTTCTGGATTATTTTCATGCGACAGCGTTAGCCCATCGAGGTCGGACAAAGACCTGCTCAAGAACACGTGCAGGTCTGAATCTTTGTCCGACTTAGCAAGCATTTCAGCCCCGCGATCCTTCAGCTCACGGTACGGCGGTGCCAGAACAACCGAGTTGGTCGAAGGTGAAATCTTCACCTGCACGCTCTTAGTTTCACCAGCAGGGACCTGCACAGCCCAGTCAACCAGAACATCATCGCCAGACGTAGAGACAGCCCCATCAGTAGTGAGCGTCGTCTGCGCCCTCGTCCCCTTCCAAGAAACGGAACCGGCCTGATCTGCAGTTTCGACTACCACCTTCGAATTATTTTCAAGCCCCTGCTTTACTTCTTCCATGGTGGAATTATTTGGCGTGAGGACCAGGCGAAGCTGCACGGTCTCAGCCCTGTTGGATGCATTGGTGAGTTCCAAACGCTCTGTCACAGAGTCATTGCCGACCTCGCGAATTCGGGTCAGCTGAACCTCGGGATCAACAGCCATCGAAGGGTTACGAACCGTTGAAATGAAGCGGCTAGTGCCGTGATCAAGGACCTCTGAACCAATCACCTGCAGCGCGTGGGTGGAACTTTCCAACACCATCTTCGACACGACCCGCTGATCGGCAATATAGATGCCCTGCGCGCCTTTATTTTCCACCTGTCCACAGTCCGATGACCAAACCTGCATGGGAGCGGTAACGCTGCACACCAGGTCGTGCAATAGGGGCTGGATACCGTTCATTTCGAACTTCCTAACTCGAAAGGGTTGACATTTCTTGTGGTGACAGTAACAATAACATTATTATTTGATCGTTCAAATAGCTTTTGAAAACATATCTCAGACACATCCGTTTCAAAGACGAGAAGGAGGTGACCATGGCTTCCCGCCCCACCGTGCAGAGCCTGGCGAAAGACCTTGGCGTTTCGCGCCAGACGATTTCGAACGCGATTAATCGCCCCGAGGTCGTTGCGCCCGACACCCTTGAACGAGTGCTCAAGCACATTCACGAGTCCGGCTACGTGCCATCGCGCGCAGCTCGTCAGCTCAAGGAAGATCGGTCGCGCCAAATCGCGATCCGCCTACTTCCGACCTTTGACGGAATCAACGGACACATTCTGGACCAGTTCATTCATGACCTGGCTGAAATCCTGCGCACACGCGGCTATCGTCTTTCAGTTTTTTCAGCAAAAGACACGAAGGACGAAATTAAGCAGTACGAAACCATGTACGCTGCGCGCGAGATCGACGGCGTCATCCTCGCCGCAACGGTTCCAAACGATCCGCGCATTGATTCCCTCTTGAAATTAAAGGCCCCGTTCGTAACATTTGGGAGGCCGTGGAGCTCATCCCACGACCCCGAGCCCTCATCCTTTTCCTGGGTTGACGTCGACGGCGCCGCCGGCACTGAAGCCGTTGTTAGGCACCTAGCGTCCAAGGGACACTCAAAGATTGCCTACATCTCCTGGCCGATCTCATCAGGAGTTGGCAGGGACCGCTACCTGGGGTGGATGAATGGCATGCAGAGCCTCGGCCTCGAAACTGACGGACTTTTACGCGAATGCACCGACAGCGCTGAAGAGGGCGCAAAGCAGGCGAAAACCTTAGTTCAAGAGGGCGCGACCGCGATTGTTTGCGCATCTGATTCGCTGGCAATGGGAGCACTTGCTGTCACCGACAATGAGCTCACCGTTGTCGGATTTGACGACACGCCCGTGGCCCGCGCGCTGGGAATGAACTCGGTCGCGCAGCCAATCCATGAAGTCGCTGAAAAGACCGTGGAAACCTTATTCGCACGACTCGGTGGTGACGAAACACCCCACCGCATTCTTTTGACCCCGGAACCAATGTTCCGGAACGAACTTACCCACAACTAAAAATTTCCCTATGAAAGGAACAACGATGAAGAAATCGGTAGTTGGTCTCGGCACTCTTGCCGCCGCGGCCCTCGTACTATCAGGATGTGGCGGAGGCGGCTTCGACGACAACGCCGAAACGCCCGACAACGCCGAAGCAACGGACGCTTCAATCGAGGTACTCATCGGTTCATCCGGCGAGGCCGAAACCGCTGCCGTTGAATCGGCCGTCGCCGCCTGGTCCGAAGAATCAGGCATTCCCGCCGAAGTGATCGTCGCATCAGACCTGTCACAACAGCTCTCGCAAGGATTCGCTGGCGGCAGCCCCGCTGACCTGTTCTACATGTCCGCCGACCAGATGCACTCCTACGCTGCGAACGGATCCCTACTCCCCTACGCGTCGAACCTGTCAAATAAGGACGACTTCTACCCCGCCCTCGTTGAAGCATTCTCAATCGACGGCGAATTCTACTGCGCGCCCAAGGACTTCTCCACCCTCGCGCTCGTAATCAACACCGACATGTGGGAAGAAGCCGGCCTCACTGACGCCGACTACCCAACCAACTGGGACGAACTGGCAACAGTCGCAAAGAAACTATCCAAGGACGGCGTCGCCGGCCTTGGATTCGGCCCCGAAATTGAGCGCATCGGCGTCTTCATGGCGCAGGCCGGTGGCGGATTCATTTCCGAGGACGGCACTGAGGCCATCATTAACTCCGAAGAAAACGCGGAAGCCTTCAACTACGTCAAGCAGCACCTGGAGGACGGAAGCTTCGCTTACTCCTCCGACCTTGGCGCTGGCTGGGGCGGTGAAGCATTCGGTAAGGGACTTGCCGCAATGGTCATCGAAGGTAACTGGATCACCGGCGCGCTTTCGGCCGACTTCCCTGACGTCAAGTACGAGGTCGTTGAACTGCCGGCTGGCCCCGCTGGTAAGGGCACCATCCAGTACACAAACTGCTGGGGCATCGCAACCGACGCTGACAACACCGGTGGCGCACAGGAACTGGTTGAATACCTGACCTCCACTGACCAGCAGCTCAAGTTTGCTGAAGCCTTTGGCGTTATGCCCTCCGTTGAGTCGGCAAGCGAAAACTGGAAGGAACTCTACCCGACCATGAGCGCATTCATTGACGGCGCGGACTACGCAATCAACCTGCCGTCCCTAGCAGGTTCCGCAGACGTCATTGCTGACATGAACGCACAGATCACGTCTCTAAAGACCGCAGATGTGGCGGCGATTCTAGAATCCTCGAACACAACCATGCAGAGCGTCCTCGACGCCCAGTAAGAAACGCTGACGATCCGTTCCGTTGGTGTCGGGCGGACCCCGCCCGACACCAACACAAACCAACCACTCATTTTTCAAGAATCCCACCGCCAGAAAGGCACGGAAGGTCATGAGCTTTAAAAAGCGATTACCCCGTAGATCGCGAAAAAAGTTAACCAAATCTGAAAGAGCAGAGCGTGCCGCGGGGTGGCTGTTCGTATCCCCAGTACTAATCATTCTGGGCATTTTCCTAGTCGCACCCATCCTGATGGCGCTGTGGGTGTCGGTCTCTGACTGGGGAGGCCGTGGAAGCCCGTTCGCATCCAGTGTTTCCTACATTGGCGCTGAAAACTTCCGCGCAGTACTCGTTGACGGAGGCCTATCCACCCGCAACTTCGGAACCGCGCTAAGAAACAACATCTACTACGTACTCCTTGTGGTGCCCATACAAACGGTGGTCGCCCTCGTACTAGCTGTATTTGTTTCCAACCGTGCATTGAAGGCGCGTTCCTTCTTCCGACTTGCTTTCTACTTCCCCTCCATCACGTCATCCGTAGCGATCACAGTGCTGTGGCTGTTCCTGTTCTCCGTGTCAGGCGCGGTGAACCAGGTGCTCGGATGGTTCTCGATCAACGGACCCAACTGGTTCAACGATCCGCGCGGCCTGCTACACCTGCTGTTAGGAGCATTCGGAGTCAAAGCACCGCCCTCGGCACTAACGTCTGGAACGTTCCTAGGAATTACGTACTGGGATTGGCTGGCGGGCCCATCGATCGCATGGTCGGCGTTCATCTTGATGGCGGTGTTCACGACGTCGGGAACCTTCATGCTGCTTTTCATCGCTGCGCTACAGCAGATTAACGGTGAAGTGCAGGAGGCCGCGATGGTTGACGGTGCGAACGCGTTCCAACGCTTCCGCCTGGTGACTGTCCCGATGCTGAAGCCCACGATCTTCACCGTTGTGACACTTGGCCTGATTGGCACATGGCAGGTGTTCGACCAGATTTACGCCTCGGGAGATCCGGGAGCGCCCGCGCGAACAACGCTCACGCCTGCATACCTGTCTTACGAGGCCGCGTTCATTAGCAACAGGTGGGGTGAAGGTGCTGCGATATCGTTCGTCCTGTTTGGAATCATCATCCTCATGGCTGGAATCCAACGCTGGACGCTTCGCGACAAGGACGACGCAAAACTGCGCCGCAAGATCCGCAAGCAACGACGCGCCGCTGCGCAAGCCGCGAGAGTAGGTGCTAACTAATGTCTACGAAAACGCAAAAAGTGAAGCACAACAGCAACTTTTGGTGGCTCACATACGTAGTCCTAATACTGCTGGCGCTCATCTACATTTCGCCGTTCTTGATTCAGGTAGTTAACTCCTTCAAGACCGAGGCCGCCGCGGCAACTGACCCGCTTAGCATCAACTCCGCATACTTCACGACCGAAGCCTACGCCCGGTTGTTCCAGCGGTCAGACTTCCCGCTGTGGGCAAAGAACTCCCTGATCGTCACGGTGTTCGTCACCGCGGGTCGCGTGTTCTTTGATTCCCTGGCCGGCTACGCCCTCGCACGCCTGAAATTCCGTGGACGCAACGTCATCTTTGCGGGGCTTGTCGCAGTAATGGCTGTGCCCGCTGTGGTGCTGATGATTCCGAAGTTCCTGGTGATCAAGCAGCTGTCGATTTACGACTCGTACTTCGGCATGATTCTGCCGCTACTTGTGGATGCGGCTGGCGTGTTCATCATGAAGAACTTCTTCGAATCAATCCCCGCGTCCGTGGAGGAACAGGCGCGCATCGATGGGGCGGGTATCTTCCGCACGTTCTGGTCAATCGTCCTGCCAATGGCAATGCCGGCGGTAATCACGATCACCATCATGAGCTTCCAAGGTTCGTGGAACGAGCTGAGCCACTTCATCATCTCTACACAAAACCCGCAGCTCACAACGCTGACGCGCGGTGTTGCACAACTGTCGTCCGGACAGCTGTCACAGGGAACGCAATACCCAATCAAACTGGCAGCGTCACTGTTGATGACCGTTCCAGTCGCGATCATGTTCTTCATATTCCAGAAACGAATCATGAACGCAACCACAGGTGCAGTTAAGGGATAACCTGCACTAGTCAGATAGTTTTGGCGGCGGACCTTCGGGTTCGCCGCCAAAATGCATTAAACAGGTTGAAAAACTTGGAGCGGGTGACGGGAATCGAACCCGCGTTCTCAGCTTGGGAAGCTGATGTTCTACCATTGAACTACACCCGCAGTCAGCTACTTTTCCCAGCATCTGCAAGGAAACTAGCTATCGCATTCATCGTCGCAATCAGCGCGACAATGCCTAAATGCGTACTGTCCAGTATAACGGGCGGGCTCCGGCGCTCCAAAACTCGTAGCGCGACAGAATGACATCACGCCACGAGACATCCCCAGAACCCGCCCAATAACCAGCACCTCAAACAACCCGCGCCCTAGTTAGTACAGCGGCAGAATCGTCCTCGAGAATAAGGTGTCGATTAATTGACCATCAATCGAATTGCCAACTGATTTGAAACTGACAGTGATGGAGGCCCGCCGACCATGGTTACGACAATACGATTTTGTTTCGCGCTCGAAAGGTAGCTCGACGTTGCTCGGTCAAGCGGGGAGGCTCGGTCCAAGAGGACTGGAGCATCCTGCACAGAAGCCAAAGAGGATGCAACAACTGCGTCCGCGTAAGCCATCCCATTCGCCATGTATGCGTGTTCGGCGTTCGGGAAGTCTGTACGTGCCACCTGGGTCGCAACTTCGAAGCGGTTTTTACCTGACAGAGTTCGAGTTGCGAACCCACTGCGTTTCACCGCCGTGTCTGCCCACAATCCAACCGATGTAATTGGCGTGTCACTTCGTGAGCCCAGATACTCACGCGTGAAAAGCGGCATGTGATCATCGGCAGTAAAGACAACAACGCCGTCATGATGAGCAGCCGCAGGGGCGGCAATGACCGCATCGGAATATATGAGACCTGTGGCAACATAAATATTCTGCGGTTTGCCCCCGCCTAGTCGTTCGATCTCCTTCGCAACAGACACCGCAACTTCAAAACGGTCCTTCCCATCCATGCGCTTAACGGTCAGTCCCACATTTCTAAGCTGATTGACAACGGTCTCCGAAACACTAGGTGGACCTCCGACAATGGTGGCAGAACTAGCACCAAGCCGCTTGACCTCCGACAGTGTGCGCTGATCTAGGTCCCCTGATCCAGTTAGGAGAATTGGAGCATTCAGCATCTTTGACAGTGGAATGGCAGTCGCCTGGTCTGCGTATGCCAAGTAATTCGTAATGATGACGTTGTCTGATTTTCCAAAACCGGTGCGAGACGCATTAATCGCTACGTCAAAGCGGTCCTTTCCACCAATCCTTCGCGCCTGTGCACTGGTCTTGAGGTCATAGGCATGAAGAGCGTTCGCGCGGCCGGATCCCACTTCGATTGTGGTGATGGACCTGTCCGTTCTTGGAGCCCTGTCCAGCAACCGCATTACACCGTCTGAAATTTTGAATAGGAATACTTCAGAAAGACCAATGTCACCTTCGTAAAGGTGAGAATCGACCCTAAGAATTGCTCTTCCGTCAACGATTGAGAGATTATCCGCATGCGATCCCACGCGCTGACGGTGTTTCACGTTTCCAGTCGACGGATCCACAATAAAGACGTATCCGTTATCCGTCGTGCCCACCAGCCACTGGGACTTCCCCTTCTCTGTTAGGACAAGCGAAGTAATCTGGTTCGCGCCAGACACTGGAATAATTGACCACACCGGTCCGGACGTTGCGTCCACACCCATCCGTGCGACACGTGCCTTCCCCGCCTGCGATTTCGGCAAGGCAACCGCTTCACCATAGTTTTCCGTACCAACGTAGAGCGCATCCGAAGTTGCTACAAGTGCAGTTGGTGTGTCGTTCCCAAAAGGTTTAACCAGTTGCCTCTTCAGCTCTCCAGTTAAAGCGTCGAACACAGTGATGTTCCCACCGAAACGACCATATGCGGGTCGCGTCGAAACGATTACATCCGTGTCTGTCGCGTTTGTAGTAATTGCACGAGGCCGCATTTGTTCACCTGGAATTGAAGCG
>FZPS01000069.1_pt279 | contig 11587 bp, 10 predicted proteins | sample 1817821 | NCBI WGS metagenome assembly FZPS01 (sample SAMEA104158645, study PRJEB21678) | metagenome | place: Germany | collected 2015-04-21 | reverse complement strand
TGCTAAAAAATCAGGCTTGAAGCGGGACTTTTCATTGATTATGGTCAGGGCCTGGATCAGTGTTTCTTTGTCACCGAGAATCTCTGCTGCAAGTAGATCGGCTGCATATTCCCCTTTTCTGGACCTGTATAACCAGCGCAGGAACAGGGCAACAAGGGATATCAGCCCGGCAATCCCCAGGAAATCATTGGCAAAGGACTGTTTTGGCAATAATACAGCTGCTGCAAGGAGCGAGTAAGGAAGAAGCAGAAACAAAACAAAGTCAAAGAACCTTTTGATTCCGTCCCTGTTCTTGATGTGCGCAACCTCATGGGCAAGGATAGCTCTCAATTCTTCGCTGGACAATGCTTCGAGCAGTGATTGGTTGATGATAATGTAATAGGAACCGCGGTATCCGTTAACCGCAGCATTAGATTCCTTGCCCGGCTTAATAAAGATCTGCACCTGATCGAGTTTTAACCCTGCCTTGTCCAGAAGATCAACCGTCATCTCATAAACTGGCCCGTCCGTTATAGTTTCAAAAATGCCGGCTTTAGCTTGGGTAATCGGAAGTATCAAGCCAACAGCACTAATTACAATAAAACTGAATAGTAAGAACGCAGGTATAAGAATGGGACGAAGCACATTAGTCAGCATCAGCCACAGCGTTAGAAACCAAGTTCCCAATATAAACACCGTCATTAGGGAGGTCAAAACCTTATATCGCCTACGGATGTCCAAAACTACCACTCCTATCACAATTATATTTCTGTTAATTTAGAATATATCAAAAAACCTATCAAAATGCAAGGGGTAAATTTGCATTTCCGTCCCGGGTTGGACGCGAACCCATACTTGAGCCTGTGGCGGTATTGCCCGGGCAGGAGTATGCTTACATCAAGAGAGGAGCGATTCATATGCCAGGGCAAAATAGGAATATCTCGTGGATCAACTTCAAAAAGCTTGCTCAAAACGGGAAACAGAGCCGCAAGCTATTAGCTTTGGTCTTACTCTGTATCTTCATTGAATCCTTAGGTGATCTATCGTTAGCAATAATTCTCCGCCATGGGGTTGATGCCCTTATCGGGGGCAGCCGCGACAAGCTGGTAGGTGTTGTTGTATGGCTGGCTGGGGTCACCGTTGTGCTCGCAGGAGTGATTTACGGCAGAAGAGTGGCTCTTGGGCGTTTTGCTGAACTTACAGTTGCTGATCTGCGCCAAAAAGTTGTGGAGAAGATCAACCGCTTACCCATCTCTAATCTCGAGCAGCATGATTCCGGGGATGTGGTCAGCCGCCTAACCAATGATACTGCTCTTGTCCGGGATTTTCTCTACGATGGACTGATGCCCCTTATCTATCTTCCGTTTGCAGGCCTTTTGGCATTGATTGCAGTCATTATCATCAATTGGCAGTTGACCTTGGCGATACTGTTGGCCACACCTGTGCTGTCCGCAGTGGTAAGCTGGATTGCCAAACCTATCCATGGTACCAGTAAAAATCTCCAGACGGTACTTGGCGAGATAAATGTTCATGCTCAGGATGCCATTGCAGGAAGCTGTGAAATTAAAGCGTTCGACATGAGCAAAGCCCATGCTCAAAAACTTCTGCACAAAAACAGGCTGGCAGTGGGACACGGCCTAAAGCTGGCTAAACAAGAAAGTTTGATGCACATCGTCTCACAAATAGCTGCCGGTACACCTTTCTTTATCTGTTTTGGTTATGGTGGTTATTTGATGATTCGAGGTATCGTTTCCATCGGATCACTGTTTACCTTCATCAATTTGCTGAATCATGTCAGTGCTCCAGTGACGGCCCTGCCCCGATATATTGGACAATTCCATACTGCCATGGCCGGCTATGGACGTATTCAGGAAGTATTGGATGCCGTTGAAGAACCATTTGGAGGAATGGCTTTTGCATCAGACACTGATCGAGTGATTGAGTTCAACAATGTCAATTTTAAATACGATAGGACCACGGTTCTGACAGAGTTGTCGTTTGAAGTGCGGCAGGGTGAGACCGTGGCCATAGTTGGGCCTAGTGGATCCGGTAAATCAACGATCCTAAAACTGATCGCCGGGTTTTATCAGCCTCAGTATGGAACGATCAAGGTTTTTGGCCATGATCTCAACCAATGGAATCTTGCCAGTTTGCGCAGCATGATAGCTATTGTTAATCAAGAGGCGTTTCTCTTTCCCGAAACCATCAAGGAAAACATTGCCTATGGACTGCCCAACGCCAGCGAGGCGCAGGTTATCAAAGCGGCAAGACTAGCCAATGCACATGAGTTCATTATTCAGCTGCCCAATCAATACGAGACAATTGTTGGCGAGTGGGGCAGCAAGCTTTCCGGTGGGCAGAGACAGCGGGTTACAATTGCCCGGGCATTATTGAAAAACGCCAAAATCCTGTTGCTTGATGAGCCGACATCTGCCCTCGATTCAGAAGCTGAGCACCAGGTGCAAATTGCTTTGGAACGATTGACTCGTGGCAAGACCACATTGATTGTCGCCCATAGGCTTTCCACAATAATAAACGCTGATCGGATTCTGGTTGTCGATCAGGGGCGGATTGTTGAAACAGGCACACATGAGCAATTGCTTCGATCTCAAGGATTATATTTCAAACTGTATCAAGCTCAGGCACAGTCCCAAGCCGGTTAGGAGGAATAGCATGCAAAAAAAACCTTTGCTGAGGGTTCTCAGTTGCATCCGGTTCAAACCCGTTTTCTTCATCAGCCTTGTGGCTCTGGGTTTGTTACCTTTTATGCTTAACTACATATTTGCTACGTTTTTTGTCAAGATGATTGCAGCCTTGGAAACAAGCAATTGGTCGGCCCTGAGAGGGGATCTCGTTCAAGCTGTCATTATCTGGCTTGGGGTATCATTGTCTGGCGGATTGGCAAAGTTCCTGTTTGATTATGCAGTAAATCATACGACCGCTGACTTTAGGAGTCAAGTTTTTGCCAAGATCCAGCGCCTGCCCCAGAGCTTTCTGGAAGAACGTCATAGTGGTGATCTGATATCTCGGGTGACTAATGATTTAAAAGCACTGGAAACCGTATACAAGACAAATTTACGACTGATCGTCCGCAGTATTCTAGGGGGCGCGTCAGCTTTGATCGTCATGCTTGGGCAAAATACGGGACTGGCGGTTGTGACCGTTAGCATGGGCCTCGTGTTCACAGTTGTCAATTCCCGGTTTGTCAAATCTGTACGGCAGATATCAGATCAGGTTCAAAATGAGCTTGGCAAGCTGACCACACGGTTAAAGGACATTTTAGCAGGAGTTCAAGTCAGCCGGATATTTGGTCTAGAAACAAAGCTGAATCAAGACTATGCTCAAGAAAACCGTAAGGTGTACAGCTTGACGCAAAAAAGAGTGCGTCTCAATGCCATGCAAAACTCAGTAAACTTCTTCTCTGGGTTCATGAGTTTTGTCGGGTTAATAATTATAGGAGGCTTATTTGTACTAAAAGAACAGGCGAGTTTCGGGGATATAATTTTCGTGATTCAGATGCAAAACGACGTCAACTGGATGATCCGCAATCTAGGTGATCAACTAACACAAATGCAATCAGGCTTGGCCGGAGCCAAAAGAGTATTGGAACTGATCGATTTCCCAGAAGAACCGCAGCAGTGGGACAAGGCAAATCACACAAATGGAATCAGCATATCAAGCCGGCCAATTCATGGTAGCAGCGCGACTAGTCATGAACAACGAGAGCGTTTCGCCGTAGAAATGCAAGAAGTAACCTTCCATTATCTTAATGGCGGGCCAGTGCTTAAGGATCTCAGCTTTCAGGTTTCTGAAGGGCATATATTTGCGCTCGTAGGCCCAAGCGGTGGTGGGAAAAGCACAATTTTCAAGCTGATTCTTGGGTTGTACCCACCTGTTGCCGGAGAGATATTCGTTGATGGGCGCTCTGTTTACGACATGACTTTAGCCGAACTGCGCAGTATGATTGCTTATGTACCGCAGGACAGCTACTTGTTCTCGGGAACGATCGGCGAAAACATAGCCTATGGCAATGTTCATGCAACGCAGCCAGAAATTGAAGCAGCAGCTAAGGCCGCTTTCGCCCATGATTTCATTACCCGGTTGCCCCATGGTTACAATACCAGGGTAGGCGAGCGGGGGACACACCTCTCTGGGGGTGAAAGGCAAAGAATCGCCATTGCCAGGGCGATCCTGAAAAATGCTCCGATTTTGATGTTGGACGAAGCTACTTCTGCTTTGGACAGTGAGTCTGAACAACTGGTCCAAAAGGCACTCGAGCACCTAATGGTCGGTAAGACTACGCTTGTGATTGCTCATCGTCTTTCAACCGTGGAGAAAGCAGATCAGATCTTGGTAATTGACCAGGGTAAGGTAGTTGAGGCAGGTACCCATGATCGGTTGTTAAGCAATCCAGACAGCCTTTATACTCATCTCTACAAGCTTCAATATGCCGGCAAACAAGGCTTGGCAGGCTGACGATGGCAGGAGTTTCACTTGCTGGATGCGAATACCAAACAATAATGCATTTTCAATAGCTAATCACAACAGTTATAGGAGGAAATGAAATGGCCAAGCAACCTACTCGGGAACAAGCCTGGGAATTGTTGACAGAGTATAACCAGGCTGATGCATTATTGAAACACGCTCTGGCAGTGGAAGCGGTCATGCGCCATTTTGCCGCCCTCTATGGTGAGGATGTGGAGAAGTGGGGTGTGATTGGACTGATGCACGACTTGGATTATGAGCAATTCCCGGATCAGCACTGCAGCAAAAGCGCCGAGATAATGCGGGGACACGGTATTGACGAGGAGTATATCCATGCTGTCTGCAGCCACGGTTGGGGAATCTGCTCTGATGTGGCCCCAGTTCACCGCATGGAAAAGGTGCTGTATGCAGTTGACGAACTGACCGGTTTGATCAACGCCGTTTGTATGATGCGCCCATCCAAAAGCGTATTGGACCTGGAAGCAAGGTCGGTCCTGAAAAAGTGCAAACAGAAGAATTTCGCTGCAGGTGTCAATCGGGAAGTGATCGAAAAAGGGTGCCAGATGTTGGGCATGGAATTGAGCGAGTTGGTCCAGGAGACGATCCAGGGTATGCGCACAGCCGCCGAAGCGATTGGGCTTAAGGGCAGCATTGAGACTGTCCAGCAGTGATTTACCAGCAACGGGGAGGATGGAAGCATGAATCGGAAGATCCTTTTCAATGATGGTTGGGAGTTTGCCAAGAGCGGCCTGGACGAAAACAGTCCGGAAGAACTGGTTTTCCAGCCGGTGGATCTGCCTCATGACTGGCTGATCTACGACACCTTGAACCTCTACGAAGACAGTATCGGCTGGTACCGCAGGAAGCTTGTTTTATCGGAGATACCGGAGCATGTCCTGCTCTATTTCGAAGGGGTGTATATGGATTCATCTTTGTACGTGAACGGGAAGCCGATCGGCGAATGGAAATACGGCTACACCTCCTTCGAATATGAGATCAGCGATGCCTTGGTTGTTGGTGAAAATGAGATTATGGTCAAGGTGGTGCACCAGGCGCCAAACAGCCGCTGGTATTCGGGGGCGGGGATTTACCGCAATGTGTGGCTGAAACTTAGGGGTGCGGACTATATCGAAACAGACGGCATTTATGTTTCGATCAGGCCCGACCAAGGCCAATGGCGGGTGGAGATCGACACAGAACTTGCCCCTACGGACGATTTGGAGCTAATCCATACCATATATGATCAGGATCAGGTGATTGCCGCATCAAGCCATATCATCCGGGCTGATGAGGGCAGTGGTAATGGCCATAGAATCGATTCCCAGGTGATTGAGGTCACCAACCCGCAATTATGGAGCCCGGACAGCCCCTACCTGTACCGCTTGGTCACCAAACTGCGCCTGGCCAAAGACGGCCGGATTATAGAGTCGATTGCCCAAAACATCGGCTTTCGGGAAATCGTCCTCGATCCGGACAGCGGTTTGGTTGTCAACGGCAGGAAGATGAAGTTGAATGGTTTATGCGAGCACCATGATCTTGGTGCTTTGGGAGCTGCTTTCAACCGGGTGGCTTTGGAACGGCGTTTTAGAATTCTTAAGGAAATGGGAGCCAATGCGATTCGGACAGCCCATAACCCGCCGGCGCCCGATCTAATGGATTTGGCGGACCAAATGGGCTTCTTTGTGGTCAACGAGGCCTTTGATATGTGGGAGCGGCGCAAGACCAAGTATGACTATTCCAGGTTTTTCCCGGAGTGGGTTGAACGGGATGTCCGCAGTTGGATCAGAAGGGACCGCAACCACCCAAGCCTTCTGCTCTGGAGCATTGGCAACGAAATCTACGATACCCATGTGGACAGCCGCGGGCAGGAACTAACCAGGATGCTCCGGGATTTGGTGCGGGAGCATGATCCAAAAGAGAATGCCCAGGTTACAATTGGTTCCAATTACATGCCCTGGGAAAATGCTCAAAAGTGCGCTGATATCCTGAAAATAGCCGGGTACAACTATGCGGAAAGGTTGTACCATGAGCATCATCAAAAGTATCCCGACTGGGTCATTTTCGGCAGTGAAACCAGTTCGGTAGTCCAAAGCCGCGGTGTATACAAATTCCCATTTGAACAGGGAATTCTGACTGATGATGACGAGCAGTGCTCAGCCCTGGGCAACAGCACTGTCAGCTGGGGCGCCCGCTCGGCAGAAGCATGCATCACCGCCGAAAGGGACGCGCCCTTTTCCCTGGGGCAGTTTTTGTGGACCGGCTTTGATTATATCGGTGAACCTACTCCCTATCAGACAAAAAACTCCTATTTCGGGCAAATCGATACTGCCACATTCCCAAAAGACTCCTTTTATGTCTATCAGGCGGCATGGACTGATTACAAAACAAAACCCATGATCCACATCTTCCCCTACTGGGATTTCAACCCGGGGCAGATTATCGATGTCCGTGTCTGTTCCAATGCGCCGAGAATAGAGCTGCAGCTCAACGGTGAAACCATCGGTACCTATGATATCGATCACCAGCATGGGACCGAATTATTGGGCTGGTGGAAGGTACCTTACGCCCCAGGTGTGTTGAAGGCCATCGCCTATGATGAGAATGGTGAGGTTATTGCCACCACCGAGAGAAGAACGTTTGGGGAGGCGCGCAAGATCCGCCTTAAGCCGGACAAATACCGGCTCAAAGCCGACGGCACCGACCTGATCTTCGTGGAGATTTATGTGGAAGATGAGGATGGCAATGTAGTGGAAAATGCCGCCAACAGGATCGAGGTAACGGTAACCGGTGCCGGGCGCCTGGTTGGCCTGGACAACGGAGACAGCACAGACTTTGATCAGTACAAGGGCACAAGCCGCAGGTTGTTCAACGGCCGGCTGATGGCCATCGTTGCCGCCAAGCTTGATCCGGGGCTGATCCGGATGGAAGTGGCTTCCAAGGGATTGGCTGCTGAAAAGGTTGAATTTGAGGCGGTTCCAGTTGATGACTGGGAAAAAGCAGGGGTTTCGGCTGTGATGGAAAGCAAACCTGTGCCGTGTGTTACAGGAGGCCTCGCCGAGATTCCTGTCCGTAAGATTGAGCTGTTGTGCGATGGCGAACGGGTGCTTACCAGGGAGAATCCGGTAGTGTCCGTCGAGGCCGCGATTTGTCCGGAGAATGCGACCTATCAGGGGCTTGAATGGGCTATAGTCAATGATCTGAAGATTCCCGTGCCAATTGCCAAGATCAAAGCTGATGGCCGCAGGGCTGAGGTTGAAGCCCTAGGCGACGGCAGGTTCCGGGTCCGGTGCCTTTCGAGAAACGGCACGGGCAAGCCCAGGCTGATCTCAGAACTGGAGTTTACCGCCGCTGGATTGGGTGCGCTGACTGTCAATCCGTATCAATTCGTCTCAGCAGGTTTGTATGACTATGCTGAAGGTGTGATTGGCAGCAGCAGCGAACAGGGGATTACCACAGGACGGGCTGCCAGAGCGGTGATCGGGTTTAAGAATTTGGATTTCGGCCCTGATGGTTCGGATACAATGACCATCTCGATCTTTGCCATGGCAAATGAACCCCACAAACTCGATATTTGGACAGGCATGCCGGGAACTGAAGGCAGCCGCCTGCTTGCGGATGTGGTTTACCACAAGCGGATGAAGTGGAATGTTTATCAGCCGGAGACATACCAACTGCTGCGGCGGTTGCGTGGGGTGCAGGACCTGTACATTGTGGTATACGACCGGATGCAGATCAAAGGCTTTGAATTTACGGCATCGGGCAGGGCTTTTGCCCTCAACCGGGTCGTGGAATATGACCAGATTTATGGTGATGACTATACCGTCGAAGCGGATCGGATAACCGGTATTGGCAACAATGTATCGCTAGTGTTCGCCAATCTTGACTTTGGTGAACCCGGCGCTGCCAAACTGACAATTTATGGGCGGGCTCCCCATGGCGACAATTCGATCCATGTTCAATTCAGCGGAGACGATGGGGAAAGCCGCCAGATCATTGAATTCCCGGCCTCGAGTGAGTATCAAGAACTGGCATTCCCGTTGGAGCATGTGACAGGCAAGCAGACAGTGACATTTATCTTCATGCCGGGCTCAAACTTTGACTTCACCTGGTTTAGATTTGAGAAGTGAGCACTGATATAAGGGGTGACGTGAGTGGAACTCTTAAAAGAGTACTGGATGTTTCTTGTGCCTTTGATCCTTTTGGAATTTGCCTTGATGGTGACGGCATTAATCCATGTGCTTAGGCATTCGAATTATCGCTTTGGTTCACGGGCAATGTGGATTCCGATTGTGGTTTTTGTCCAAATCATTGGCCCGCTAGTCTATTTTATCTTTGGCCGGGGTGTGGATGAATGAGCATCTTGGAAATCAAGCAACTGTATATGAGCTTTGGAAACAATAAGGTACTTACCGGGCTTGACATGGCAGTTCCCGAAAACTCCATTTTCGGTTTTGTAGGCAAAAACGGTGCCGGCAAGACAACCACGATGAAGATTGTTTTGGGCTTGCTTAAAGCAGACAGCGGTTCGGTGTCTGTGTGCGGCGAGAAGGTGGTCTATGGCGAGACAAAGACTAACCGCCACATCGGGTTTCTCCCGGACGTGCCGGAGTTTTATGGTTATATGCGGCCGACGGAGTATTTGAAGCTTTGTGGAGAGATTACGGGACTGTCAGCACAGAGAATCAAAGAGCGGAGCGAAGAACTCCTTACTCTCGTAGGCCTTGCCGGTGTCAACCGCAGGATCAGTGGGTTTTCCAGAGGGATGAAGCAGCGTTTAGGTATTGCCCAGGCGCTTTTGAATGAGCCCAGGCTTCTTATCTGTGATGAACCTACATCAGCCCTGGATCCTATTGGCCGGAAGCAAATCCTGGATATTCTCGCGGCAATCAAAGGCAGGACAACGGTAGTCTTTTCTACTCATACTCTTTCTGATGTGGAACGGATCTGTGATCAGATCGCGGTCTTGGATCAAGGCAAGCTTGTCCTATCGGGGACAATCAGCGAGATTCAGAAGCAGTACCGGCGCAACAGCTACAGCATCAGGTTTTCCGACCCGGATCAGGCGGCCCGGTTTGCCGCCAGTGAAGAGTTAGCCTCTCCCTGTATCAGGCTTGACCAAGATGGCAATGTACTGACAATAACCATTGAAGAGCAGGCCATTGATGGCCAGGCCTTGATTGATCTATTGTCCAGGATGCAGATTGCTCCGGAGAAGTTTGAAGCGATGGAACCTACCTTGGAAAACCTGTTCACGGAGGTGGTCCAATGAAGCACTGTATCGTTTTTTTAAAAAAAGAACTGTTGGAGTATCAGAGGACATATAAGCTTTTGGTTATGCTCCTCGTCTTTCTGATTCTTGGGATTATGAACCCCCTTACGGCAAAGCTGACTCCGGATTTGCTGGCTAAATTTATGCCTGAGGGAGTTTCGATTACTCTCCCTAAACCTTCTTCTCTGGATTCCTGGGCCCAGTTTTACAAAAATACGACTCAGATGGGCCTAATCGTGACCGTGTTGGTTGTTAGTGGAGTGGTGTCGTCTGAGCTTTCCCGGGGGACCTTGATTATCCTCTTAACCAAGGGCTTGCCGCGCAAGGCAGTGATCGCAGCCAAGTATGCATCCATGTTAGCCCTCTGGAGTGCAAGCCTACTGTTATCCTTTTTAGTAACATGGGCTTATACGGTCTATATCTTTCCCGATGACAGATCAGGGAATCTATTGTTTTCCGGTTTCGGCCTATGGCTGTTTGGAGCGTTTTTGTTGGCAGTGCTTCTCTTTGCCGCCGTTCTTGTCAAGAATGCCTACGGAAGTTTATTGATTACCGGTGCCGTTGTAGTAATCCTTGCGATCTTGAATATTGCCCCGGCAATCCAGAAGTACAATCCCCTTTCCCTTGCAGCCAGGAACATGGAACTGGTGATGCGGAACATCCAGCCGGCATCACTATGGCCTGCTGTAATTGTTACGGTGGTTGCTGCAGCCGCACTCCTCGGCGCATCCGTAATGATGTTTCAGAAGAAACAGCTGTAAAGGCTGTAATCAAGTGCTTGGAATGAGTCTCGTGTTTCTACAGACACGGGGCTTTTTTATCATGCTTTCCTAAAGCAGGTGTGGCAGGCAAGTACTACGACATGCTGCGCAGAAAGTACTATTATCGTGTTTGATTAAGTGACTCAAAAAGAAAAAAAGCTGTTGGAGTAATACTCCAACAGCCATGTAATCCCTCACAGAATAGCAAAAAAAGGCGCAAAAATGCTTCGTTAGAATGCTATGATACCCGGTCCTGTCCCTGGAATTCTAGTTCAACTGTTTTTGTTAATAGATCTGCGTAAGTATATGATGCTTTTCTGATTGCGGAGCTTTTGTCAAGTGCAAGTACAAAGTGATGGGGATAGATTTCAGCGATAGTTCCTTTGTTGATTGTTTTCTTTTTCTTACTGTGGTTTACTGTGAGGGTTACCTTGCGTCCACGCTGTTTGTCCATGAATGTGCGGATTTGGTCGATTGTCAACGGGTGATCCAACATCAATGACTCCTCCTCCATTTAAGTGTGTTTCCCATTACAGGAAATCAAAAAGCGTGATCTACTTCATCTGCATTTTGTAGATGCACGCTTGGAGTACTCCTACGAGGTTAGCTGACGGGTTAGGGCATCCAAGTTGCCCCTCTTGTCTTAAGCCAAGATTCACCCCAAAACTGGTTCCCCCGCTTCATAATAATGGAATTCGGAGATATCTGCTGAGCTATTTGCTTACTCATAGTATAACAAATTATGGAGAAAAAAGCAAATAAGTTTTTTCGTTTGATCCATAGTGTAAAGTAATTGTAGGACAAAACTAAACAAGAGATCCTCCTTTTGGTAACATAGAATCGACTTTAATCCCAACCAAAGGAGTGATCTCTTGTGATTAATATTTTACAACAAAGCGTTGAAAAATTCATCAGAACCTACTTCTTCAACAAGCGTGATGAAGACTATGCCTATCTTCTGGACCAGGCAGTCGGCCTCGAGGGATATAATCGCGTTTCCAATACTGCAGCAGTGCAATTGGTGGAACACGCAAGTGAGTCATCTTACGGTACCAGCTCCCTCAGTTAAACGCAAAGCCAAAGTGTTGTACAT
>FZPS01000183.1_pt380 | contig 11603 bp, 10 predicted proteins | sample 1817821 | NCBI WGS metagenome assembly FZPS01 (sample SAMEA104158645, study PRJEB21678) | metagenome | place: Germany | collected 2015-04-21 | reverse complement strand
ACAATCAGGAATTGATGGTAAAGGCTTATTTTAAGGATGACCTCATCTTTGCCACCGGCCCCGCCGGAACGGGAAAAACTTATATTGCCATTGCTCTTGCGGTAAGAGCCCTCAAGCATAGGGAAATCAAGCGCATCATACTCACTCGTCCTGCAGTGGAAGCGGGGGAGAGACTCGGTTTTCTTCCGGGCGACCTCAAGGATAAATTAGACCCGTATCTGCAGCCTCTTTACGATGCGCTGGAAGACATGATTCCGACAAAACGTCTGCAATATTTCATAGAGGACGATGTTATTCAGATAGCTCCGCTGGCATATATGCGCGGCCGTACCCTCGACAGAGCCTGCGTTATTTTAGATGAGGCTCAGAACACCAACATCGGCCAGTTAAAGATGTTTCTTACCCGCATGGGCAGTGATGCCAAATTCATAGTGACGGGAGATGCCACACAGGTGGACCTGCCGCGCTCCGAAGACAGCGGCTTGCTAAGGGTTATAAAATTATTAGAAGACATTAAAGGTGTATCGGTGGTGCGTTTCGGCTCCGCAGACATAGTGCGTCATCCTTTGGTGACAAAAATAGTTAAGGCATTTGAAGACCAATAATTTTTGTTAATTTTGCTAATTGTGAAAAACTCTGTCCTAATAATCCTTGCAGCAGCTGTTCTATGTACAGCTTGCGATAGTTTCCGCCGTTTGGCAGGTCGTCCCACCAGCGCAGACATAGCCATAAAGAAGGCACGTATAGAGCTGGAAGAGGCTGCTCATCAGGCCCGTCTCGATTCCTTGAGGGCAATTCAAAAGGCTGCGGCGGACTCTCTGGAACTGTTGGACAGTGTAAGGGCTTCCAAGACAATGATAACCAAGGGCAGTTCCGTAAGGGGTCTTTCGCTCGTCGGTCTTGATTTCCGCTATTATGTGGTTGTGGGCACTTTCGGCAGCCCCGCCAACGCCAAACATCTGGCATCAAGGGCTTCTGCCGCAGGCTATCAGCCTACCTTGATTCCTTTCAACAACGGTTTTACGGCCGTTGGACTGGAGGGGTGCGACAAAATGGCAGTGTGCCTGAAGGCCCTGCAAAAAATTAAAGGGGAAAGTTTCTGCCCCAAAGATGTGTGGATTTTGGTAAATGAATAAGAAATTATTACTTACGCTCTTTGTATTTCTCGGCTTTTCTTTCCATGCTTCCGCGCAAAGTTATGGAGAATTGTTCGAGAGCGAAGTTGCCGTATCTATGAGAAAAATGGCGGCTAAGCTTCAAGGAGCCGATGAGGCGGCGGCAGCAGATATTGTCAGGGCTCGATTCCAAGCAGACGGGCTCGATGTGCTGGGCAGTGCTGATGATAACAATTTCGGTATTCTATCCCCCTTAGGCGATACCATCATCTGCCATAATGCCATTGCCTTCATCCAGGGCTACGACCGCAAGCTCAAGGACAATTATATTGTCATCGGGGCTCCCATTAAAGATAATATTTCCGGTCTCGTAGCGCTCATGCGTCTTGGCAAAATGCTCCAAACCAACAGCGTGCTCCTTCGCCGGAGCGTGCTCCTTGCTGCTTTCGGTGCGGCTGAATTGCAGAATGCCGGCTCCTGGTATTTCCTTAACCGCTCTTTCGGCAGCGATGCCGCCAGGGTGGATGCCATGATGGACCTCTCGTTTTTAGGGCAGGGGAGCAGGGGCTTTTATGCTTATACCGCATCCAACGCCGACCTTAATCAAACAGTGAATAATCTTGCAAATACCCTTCAACCCCTTCATCCCAAAATAATTACGGCGGAACCTGCAATCTCCGACCATCGCTCTTTCTACGCAAAGCAAATACCCTCTATTCAATTTATCAGCGGCCCCATCCCGAAAGCAGGCGCCATAAGCGAGAATATAGAATTCGATTATTTGGAGAGGGAAACCGAATACTTGTATAATTTTGCCGTGGCTCTTGCAAACGGCTCCGCCCCATCTTTCAGCCCCACGGATATAGAAAGACCGGAAAGGGAGGCTGAAGTGGTTTCTTGGAGCGATTGTGATGTGAAGCCAGCATTTATGAATAACCCCAATCCTTCGGTGTTTTTGGAAAGATGGGTGTATGTTTATCTTAAATATCCGCAATATGCCATAGATAACGGCATTCAGGGCAAGGTATTAGTGGATTTTGTGATAGATGAAAAGGGTAAGGTGGGGGATGTGAAGGTGCTCAAGGGCGTTCACCCTTCGCTTGATGACGAGGCTGTAAAAGTGGTATTGGCTTCACCTGATTGGAAGCCTGCCCGCGTGCGCGGCAAGAAGGTGCCTTGCGCAATAAGCCTTTATGTGGAATTCAGATTGAAAAAGAAATAAAATGGATTACGATTTTAAGAAAATCGAACAGAAATGGCAGGAAAAATGGGCTGCAGACAAGACATACAGAGTTTCTGTCGATGATTCCAAACCCAAATATTACGTGTTGGATATGTTCCCGTATCCTTCCGGAGCGGGACTTCATGTGGGACATCCCCTCGGCTATATAGCGAGCGATATTTATTCCCGTTATAAAAGGCTCAAGGGCTTTAATGTGCTGCATCCCATGGGCTATGACGCCTTCGGATTGCCTGCAGAACAGTATGCCATTCAAACCGGACGTCATCCCGAAAAGACCACAGACGAAAATATCGCCCGTTATCGCAGCCAGCTCGACAGGATAGGTTTTTCCTTCGACTGGGACAGGTCTTTCCGCACCTGTGATCCATCCTATTACAAATGGACTCAATGGGCATTTATAAAAATGTTCAAGAGCTGGTATGATCCTGACCTTGACAAAGCCCGTCCCATTACAGAGCTTGTCTCCCGTTTTGAAACCAAGGGCTACGACGGCATTTCCTCTGAAGAGTGGAAATCTTACAGCGAAAAGGAAAAGAGCGATGAGCTCATGCGCTATCGCATCGCCTATTTGGGAGAAACCAATGTGAATTGGTGTGAAGGACTCGGCACCGTGCTCGCCAATGATGAGGTAAAAGATGGAGTAAGCGTTCGCGGAGGTTTTCCTGTAGTGCAAAAGAAGATGGCTCAGTGGCAGCTGAGGGTTTCCGCTTATGCGGAAAGGCTGTTGAAAAGCTTGGATAATCTTGAATGGACGGATTCGCTTAAAGATATGCAGCGTAATTGGATAGGAAAGAGCGAGGGGACAGAAATGGTGTTTGACACCGAGTGCGATGGGGTTCATCTTCCAATTACAATATTCACCACCAGGGCCGATACCGTTTTCGGTGTCACTTTTATGGTGCTTGCCCCCGAAAGCGAACTCGTTCCCCAACTTACCGCCGCTTCACAAAAGAAGGCTGTGGAGGAATATCTCTCTTATGCCGCCAAAAAGACCGAGCGAGAGCGTCAGGCCGAAACTAAAAATATAACCGGCGTATTTACAGGCTCTTACGGCATCAATCCTTTTACAGAGGAAAAGATTCCCATCTGGATTTCGGAATATGTATTGTCAGGCTACGGCACAGGCGCCATTATGGGCGTGCCGGCTCACGACAGCAGGGACTATGCCTTTGCAAAGAAGTTCAATCTTCCCATCATTCCCCTGATTGAGGGCGCTGATGTGTCGGAAGAGAGTTTCGATGCGACAGAAGGCATAATGATAAACTCCGGCTTTATGAACGGGATGGATGTCAATACGGCCATTGAAGCGGCAAAGGTGTATGTTGAGGAAAACAAATTAGGGCATAGAAAAACCAATTATCGTCTTCGCGATGCAATTTTCAGCCGCCAGCGTTATTGGGGCGAGCCTTTCCCAATCTATTATAAAGATGGCATACCCACTCCTCTTCCCGAAAGCGAGCTTCCGCTCCGTCTTCCCGAAATAGACAGTTTCAAGCCTGTCCATGGCGAGGCCCCGCTCAAAAGAGCAAAAAATTGGACTTATAAGGGCTATCCTCTCGAAACCAGCACAATGCCGGGCTTTGCCGGCAGCAGCGCCTATTATCTGCGGTATATGGATCCGCACAATAATGAAGAACTTGTGAGTGCGGAGGCCAATAAATACTGGCGCAATGTAGACCTTTACGTTGGAGGTACCGAACATGCCGTCGGCCATCTCATCTACTCGCGCTTTTGGAACAAATTCCTCTACGACCATGGCTATGTGTGTGAGGAAGAGCCATTCAAGAAGCTCATAAATCAAGGAATGATTCAGGGGCGCAGCAACTTTGTATATCGCAAAGCAGGTACCAATACATTTGTAAGTCTTGGCCTGAAAGACAAGTATAAGACCACCGAAATTCATGTGGATGTAAATATCGTTCATAATGACCGCTTGGATTTGGAGGCCTTTAAAAAATGGCGTCCCGAGTTTGCCGATGCCGAGTTTGAGTTGGAAGACGGGGAATATATATGCGGATGGGCTGTGGAAAAGATGAGCAAGAGCATGTATAATGTTGTGAACCCCGATGAAATCTGCGACAGCTATGGGGCTGACACTTTGAGACTGTATGAAATGTTCCTCGGTCCTTTGGAGCAAAGCAAGCCATGGGACACCAATGGAATAGACGGGGTTCATCGTTTTCTTAAAAAACTCTGGCGTCTCTTCTTCCATCAGGATACTGTTTTAGTGAGTGATGACGAGCCAAGCCCCGCCGAACTCAAAGTTCTGCATACTCTTATAGGCAAAGAAGAGGAGGATATTGAGTCTTTTTCTTTCAACACCAACATCTCCGCCTTTATGATTGCAGTAAACGAACTTACCGAGCTTAAAACTTCTTCAAAGAAGATTTTGGAGCCCTTGGTGGTGCTTCTTTCTCCCTTTGCTCCGCATATGGCAGAAGAACTCTGGCATACCGCTCTCGGTCATTCCGACAGCGTGGTCTACGCCAAGTTCCCCGAATACAATGAAGCATTCACTATTGAGGACAGCGTGAAATATCCTATATCCTTCAACGGTAAAACCCGTTTTCTTGTAGACCTGCCCAAGGATGCTTCTCCCGCGGAGGTGGAAAAGACGGTAAGGGAATTGCCCGATACCGCCAAATTTGTAGGGGACAAGACCATTGTTAAGGTGATAGTTGTCCCGGGTAGAATAGTAAACATTGTACTGAAATGACAAGCAAAGTCCTTAAAACCGTAAAGGAGTATGCGTTACTGACTTTAGCTACTTTCATTTTCACTGTTGCCTGGGAGGCGTTCATGATACCGAATCAGATGTCTGCCGGCGGCTTTATGGGTATATGCACAATCATAGAGTACGCATCCAACGGAGTAATAAAGGCCTCATATTCATTCTTTGTTTTCAACGCTTTTCTTATTCTGATTGCCGTGCTGATTTTCGGGATTGGTTTCGGATTCAAGACCATATATTGCATATTGATGTCTTCGGTGTTCTTGTGGCTGGTGGATGATTGGAGCTGGTTGCATTCCATACCGGGCAATTTCTTTTATGTAGAGGAAAAATTACTTGTGCCCATAATTGCAGGTATCTTTGAGGCTTTTGGTATAGGACTGTGTTTGCGACAGGGCGGCAGTACGGGAGGGACAGACATTGTAGCGCTTATAGTCAATAAGTTCTGGCCGATTTCCCTTGCCGGAGTATTTTTCGTTACCGATTTTATAATAGTGATTTCCCAGCTGCTTTTAAGGCCCGGCTTCGGCTCTTATGCAGGCGACCCCAAAACCTTCAATGATGTGATTTACGGTGTATTGGAGATTGTTGCATTCGCTCTCACCATCAATATGTTTACCGTTGGAGGAAGGAAAAAGATGCAGCTTCTCATCTTTACCGAAAAGTTTGAGCAGGTTGCCGATTACATCTGTGATGAGATGGAGAGGGGAGTTACCATACTCAAGGCCAAAGGCTGGTTCACCAAGAAAGATAAAAATGTGGTGATGGTGCTGCTCACCCGTCAGGAAATATCCACTCTGAGCAGACAAGTGAATTTAATAGACCCAAAGGCTTTCATCAGCATCAGCGAAACTTCTGAAGTGTATGGCGAAGGCTTTGAAGAAATAAAAACAGGAAAAATTAAAATAAAGAAAAATAGAGGCCATGGCGGTAAAGCGTAATTTTGGTGTCGTGCTCAGGGAGTACGCAATCATAACGATAGGAATAATCCTCTATGCCTTGTCGTGGAATATATTTCTGATTCCCAATAATTTAGTCGGAGGAGGAGTGACAGGTTTGTCTTCCATTGTACAATATGCCACGAATGGGACCATCAAGATGGGCTATACCTATTTTGTTGTAAATGCAATTCTGCTTATAATCGGCCTGTCTTCTTTGGGTAAAAGCTTCGGAATCAAAACAGTGTATGCCATTATTGTGGCATCCGTCATCCTTAGTCTCGGCTCAGATATAATTCCACAGGGTTTTATTCAGGCTTTGGCTTTGGACAACGGAAAACTGTTGTGCGTTATTATAGGCGGCATGCTTTCGGGTTTTGGAATAGGGCTTACAATGTCCCAAGGCGGGAGTACCGGCGGAACCGACATAATAGCTCTTTTATTGAATAAAAAGTATGGTTTTTCTCCCGGACAGGTAATACTTTGGTTGGATGTGGTGATTATAGCTTCTTCGCTGCTTATTCCTTCTTATATGCCGGACGGAACACTGATGCCCTTGATAGACAAGGTAATGGTGGTGATTTATGGTTATCTGCTTGTTGCGGTGTTTGCTCTCGCCCTCGATTGGACCATTGCCGGCTCCAAACAGAGCGTTCAGATATTCATCACCTCAAAACACTATGCCGAGATTGCCGATGAAATTACAAATGAATTCCATCGCGGCGTTACGGTGCTTAACGGTAAGGGCTGGTACACCAAGCAGGATACCAATGTGTTGATGGTGCTTACACGCAAGGCAGATTCCAATATGTTGCTCAGAAGCGTAAAGAGCATCGACCCCGATGCTTTTGTTTCCGTTTCCTTGGTGGCAGGCGTCTATGGCAGGGGATTCGAGCAATTCAAGTCCCCTAAAGGGAAAAGGGGTATTTCGCGAGGTAAAACCAAAAGCAAATCCCAATAAAATTCAAATAAGTTTTTTTTAACTTTTACCCCCTCTTGCACTCCTTGAAAACTTAGGGATAAAACATATCTTACAGCCCCCAAATTGGTTTTTAAAATACTGTAAGATATGAAAAGGTTCTATTCTAAAACTCGACTTGTCAGGAGTGTATCCCTCTTTTTACTTGTTGTGCTCTGCATAGTGCAACTTTTATCAAAGACCTTTAGTTTAGAGGTCTTATGTGCCGATATGCTTGCCGCATCTTCTCTCCTTCTTCTCTTTCCTCTCAGCTTTGAGGACCCCGGGAAATCCCTGCCTCATGTGTTGGGGCTGGCTGCTATTTATATTATACTTGCGCTAAGTCCCTTTTTCCGCACACGTGAATGTATGATTTTTACTTCTGTAGCCTTTTTGGGCGTTTTATGCTATACTATTTTCAGGGCGGTGGAAAGGTATGGAAATATCCGCACTCTTTTCAGGACAGATGCAGTGTTGTGCGCCACGGAAAATTTTTCCCGTATGTTTTACGTGTTTCTTTTCGGCATCTTGGGGGCAGCCGCTCTTACTGCTTCCCGTTACGAAGCTCCGTCATGGTTGTTTGGTTTGCTGGTGATGATGCTCGCAGCCTTTTTCAGCGTCAATTATTATAAAGCGTATACCGGCAAGACAATGCTTATCGGTGCCGAAAAAGAAAAGGAAATGAAGCGTATAATCGAGGGCAATCTGCGCGGGACTCCGGAATACGGAGGTCCGGACGAGCATATGAATGCAATTTATGGAAAAGTGTTGAGGTTTATGGAGAGCAAAAAGCCTTTTCTTGATGAGAATTTTTGTTTGGATGACCTTGCGAAAGCCGTTTTTACCAACAAGGTGTATTTGTCAAAGGCAATAAATTATTATTCCGGCCGCAATTTCAGGCAGTTTGTAAATTATTACCGCATTATGTATGCAACGGGTATTATGAAAAAAGACCGCCGTCTGAAGGTTACGGAACTTGCCATGATGTGCGGTTTTCGTTCCTTAGTCACCTTTAATATGGCTTTCAAATTATATATGAATATGACGCCCGGAGCTTATTACGGAGTGCTTGCGGCAAATGAAAAGGCTGTTTCGAAACAGGGGGCGAAGTTCGGGCTTCCGGAGCCTGCGCTGGTTTAAATTTCAACACCTTTCCAACTATCAGGAACATGGGCGGATACGGATATTTCTGTATTTTTTACCGGATGCACAAAACTTGTCATATAGCTGTGCAGGCAAATACCCTTATCGGGGTTGGAGCGCGGAGCACCGTATTTCAGGTCGCCCTTAATGATGCAGCCGATGTTCGAAAGCTGGCAGCGTATCTGGTGATGCCTGCCTGTAAGGAGTTCGACCTCAAGCAGATGATAACGGTCGGTGTCTTGAAGCCACCGGTATTTGAGCTGTGCAAGTTTGGCGTTTCCGCCGGCTCTTTTTACAACATAGCTTTTATTCTGCTTTTCATTACGGACCAGCAGGTTTTCCAACAGACCTTCTTTTGCGGGAGGCATGCCGCAACATAGGGCAAGATAGTTTTTTTGAATCCCGCCTTTGCGGAATAGCTCTGCCATACGCTCCAAAGCCTTGGATGTTTTGGCGAAAATCACGATTCCGCTTACAGGGCGGTCAAGACGGTGGGGGACTCCCATGAACACTTGTCCGGGTTTCCCGTCTCTTTGCGCTATAAATGCTTTCAGGGTCTCGCTCAGGGCCTCATCTCCGGTCTTGTCTCCCTGTACTATTTCGCCTGCCCGTTTGTTGAATATGAGCAGGTGATTGTCTTCGTAGAGTATGCGTGCCTGCAAGTCTTCGAATTCTGCTTTTGGGAGTTGCCTGTAAATCATACGACAAATATAATGACAAAATGTCAGAAAATAAGCAATGGCACGCGATTGGATGAAGGTATAAGCGTTGCGCATCAAAAGAAGCGCAGAAAACGAAAACAGATAAAACAATATATTATGGGAAAAATTATAGGAATAGACCTCGGAACTACCAATAGTTGCGTGGCAGTAATGGAAGGCAATCAGCCGACCATCATCATCAATAACGAAGGCGAGCGCACTACTCCGTCTATCGTGGCATTTACTAAGGAAGGCGAGCGCAAGGTGGGCGCTCCGGCGAAGCGTCAAGCCATCACCAATCCTCAAAATACGGTGTCCAGCATCAAGCGCTTTATGGGTGAAACTTATGATAGGGTAAGCAAGGAAGTGTCGCGTATGCCATATAAAGTGGTACGCGGCGAAAACAATACTCCGCGCGTGGATATTGATGGCCGCATGTATTCTCCGCAGGAAATATCAGCCATCATTCTTCAAAAAATGAAGAAGACGGCAGAAGACTATTTGCGTCAGGATGTTACCGGAGCGGTTATAACGGTTCCGGCATACTTCAGTGACTCTCAGCGTCAGGCTACCAAGGAAGCCGGCAGAATTGCAGGACTCGATGTAAAGCGCATCATCAATGAGCCTACGGCAGCCGCCCTTGCTTATGGTCTGGATAAGAAGCATAAGAATATGAAGGTTGCGGTATACGACCTTGGGGGCGGCACCTTTGATATAAGCATATTGGAACTCGGAGACGGCGTGTTCGAGGTAAAGAGCACCAACGGCGACACTCATTTGGGCGGCGACGACTTCGACCAAATGATAATCGATTGGCTTGCTCAGGAGTTTGCCTCCGACAATGGCGGTTTCGACCTCAAGAAAGACCCGATGGCTCTCCAACGCCTCAAAGAGGCTGCCGAAAAAGCCAAGATAGAGCTTTCCAATCTGACAAGCACCGAAATCAATCTGCCTTATATCACAGCGGATTCGACAGGTCCCAAGCACCTTGTAAAAACTCTTACAAGAGCCAAGTTCGAAGCTCTCTGTGACCCTCTTTTCCAGCGCACTATTGAGCCTTGCCGCAAGGCCCTTGCAGATGCAAATCTCTCTGCAAGCCAGATAGATGAAATCTTGTTGGTGGGCGGCAGTACACGTATCCCCAAGATTCAGGAGCTGGTACAGTTGTTCTTCGGAAAAGAGCCCAACCGCAGTGTGAATCCCGATGAGGTTGTAGCTATCGGAGCCAGCATCCAAGGCGGTGTGCTTTCAGGCGATGTTAAAGATGTGCTTTTGCTCGACGTTACCCCGCTTTCTCTCGGTATAGAGACCCTCGGCGGCGTGATGACCAAGCTTATCGAAAGCAATACCACCATTCCTGTACATAAGGAGCAGGTGTTCAGCACTGCGGCCGACAATCAGCCTTCTGTAGAAATCCGTGTGCTTCAGGGCGAGCGTCCCATGGCAAAAGACAATAAGCAAATAGGTGTATTCCATTTGGACGGCATTGCTCCGGCACCGCGCGGAATCCCTCAGATTGAGGTTTCGTTCGACATCGACGCCAACGGCATACTCAGCGTTTCGGCGAAAGACAAAGCCACAGGCAAGGAGCAAAGCATTCGCATAGAGGCATCAAGCGGTTTGAGCGAAGATGAAATCAAGCGTATGCGCGATGAGGCCAAGGCCAATGAAGAGGCTGATAGAATCGCCAAAGAAAGAGTGGATAAGATCAACAATGCCGATGCCCTTGTATTCCAGACCGAAAAGAATCTCAAGGACTATGGCGACAAGATTTCCGCCGATAACAAGTCCGCCATTGAGGCTGCTCTCAATCCTTTGAAGGAGGCGGTTAAGAATCAGAATTTAGAAGATATAGACAAGTATCAGAAGCAGCTTGAGGAAGCCTGGCACGCAGCATCGGAATCGATGAATGCAGGAGCCCAACAAGGCCCGCAGGCAGGCCCGCAAGACGGTCCTCAAGGTCCGCAATCAGGCCCCGGTCCCGACTACGGTAACGAAAAACCCGAAGAGCAGTAATCTGCTTTGACAACACATGCCGCTGTTTTTAATTATTGGTTTCATTTCATTTCATTGCATTCAATTCAATTCAATTTCTTGAATTTTCATTCTTTGAATTCAATTTCTTGAATTTTCATTCTTTGAATTCATTTCTTGATTCTGCATTCTTTGAATTTTCATGGTCAATAATTAAGCTATAGCAAGATTTTACTCCGAATGTCCGATTCTCTTCAAGAATTTCGGACATTTTTTTGTTGCGTAATTGGTTTTGCCCGAGACCCTCCTTCTCATATCGTCGCCGGCTCTCAATTCCGCCTCATGATAAAGCATTTTCGGCCCTTTTCGTCATAGCCCCCTGGAAAAAATGGAGGGGCTACGACGTAATCGGCCTTTTTTGTCATACCATGAAAGTCAACTGATAGTCAACCAAAACCAGCGATAAGTTTTTTCGCTCTTTTCGTCAAACATCGATAGCCAAGCGATAGTCAAAGCCAGCGATATACTATTTTGCGGCTACGCAAGCCTTCAAAAAAGGTGGAGTAAGAGTGAATGAAGTCAGCTGTTAAACAGACACGAGCGGGCAAGTGATTTTGCCGCTCGTGTTTTTTAATGTAGTCTTGTCTTTCGCTTAATTCGCAAATCGCTTCGTAAAAATTGTCTACGCTTTGCCGTCTGAGCCGAGAACGTTGACGATTTTGTGAATGTAGAGTTTCTTCATTTCGTCGCGTGCGGGGCCGAGATATTTGCGCGGGTCGAATTCTCCGGGCTTTTCAGCA
>FZPS01000060.1_pt221 | contig 11605 bp, 13 predicted proteins | sample 1817821 | NCBI WGS metagenome assembly FZPS01 (sample SAMEA104158645, study PRJEB21678) | metagenome | place: Germany | collected 2015-04-21 | reverse complement strand
TCAGACATCAAAGTTGCTGATACATTATTCTCTGTAGGCTTAATAGTAATAATTGCCTTAGCCGCTCTATTATTAATATTTCTAATTCGGTTTTTCAGGGCCATTCGACATATTGATCGGAATGCCGAATTATTGGCTCAGGGAAGGCTTAATATTAGTGATATAATGGATGATAAGACTAAAGGCCTGGAATCATTGACTATAGCGGTAAATGACTTGAAAAGAAATCTCCTGAATTTTATCGAATCTACAAAATCCAATGTAATTATACTTTCAGACGCTGTTGATAATATTACCAAGAGTCTGGATATGAGCTATAAGGGCAACGAGCATATCGCAAGTAATATGGCTACTGTGGCTGAGAAAGCACAGCAACAGCTCAAGATCGTTAAGGAAACCTTAGAAGGTATTGAAGAGGTTGCAAACAGAGCTAACAGTATTACAACCACATTGGCTAATATTGAAGAATTTGTAGAAAATACTGTTAAAGTTACTGAAGAAGGATCGCAGCATGTGGATAAGTATAATGAACAGATGGAGGTTATATCCACTAACTTATCCGACACCGCAGCATTTATTGAAGCACTAAATGCTCACCTTAAGGAAATTGACCAGGTTAACGGCTTAATTATAAATATTACCGAGCAGTTAAAGCTTCTCTCTTTGAATTCCGCTGTTGAAGCGGCCCGTGCCGGTGAAGCAGGAAGAGGCTTTGTAGTAGTTGCTCAAGAGATGAATAAGCTGTCGGCGATTACCAGAGACAGTATCGGTCAGATTAACAAACTTTTAAATAATATTCTTAACAGTAATGCCAAGGTAAGTGACAGTATTTCCAGCTGTGTTGAGAGTTTCGATATCAGTAAGGAAATATTTAATTCAGTAAAAGATACCTTCTATACAATCAACAAGAACGCTTACATATTAAATGATGATATGAAAAAGGTATACGAGGAGTCCCGTCTTATTAATGAAAACACCAAGGGGATCAGCGCTCAAGGCCAGATTCTACATGATGCTTCCAATGAGATCTCCTCTATAACACAGGATGTTGCAGCCGTAACGCAAGAAGAGCTTGCGGAAAATGAAGAGATTAATAATCAGGCATTATCATTACAGAATATGCTTTCAGGTATAGAAAAGCTTCTTATGAGATATAGAACCTCTGTTGTACCGGTTGATGAGGTTAGTCCGAAGAGACTTAAAATTGCATTATTCAGTCCGCTGGATCATCCCTTCTGGGAAGGCGTCAGACAGGGTGCCCTATATGCTCAGACTGAATTAAAGGCTAAGAATGTAGATGTGGAATATCTCGGATACCAAAAGGTGGACAGCAGACTTAATGAAGCTCTAAAGGAAAGAATTGCGAATAATTACGACGGACTTATACTACCGGGCTTCTTAGGCAATATTGATGAGGATTTAATAGAAGCCGGTCGTAAGAACATAGCCCTTATGTCATTTAACTGTGACTATAACGAGGGTATTGACAGAATAGCTTACTTCGGACCTAACATTCCTGCCTCCGGTAAACTGGCAGGCGAAGTTATGGCAAAGGCCTTAGATAATGAAGGCGAGATAGCTATCATTCGCGGAGCAATGAATAACTTTGTTAATAAGGTTCGTACAGAAGCAATATACAATATCATAAAAAGTAAGAAGAAAATGAAGATAGCTACAGAAATAGAAGCCGAAGCCGATAATGATCTGGTGTTTATGAACACCAAGGAAGCTCTCACCAGATTCCCCAACCTAAAGGGTATCGTTATACTTACAGGTGGAATTATCGGTGCAGCCAGAGCAGTCGAGCAAATGGGTCTTGTCGGAAAGGTTAAAATAGTATGCTTTGACTATGATGACGATGTTCTAAAACTTATTAAGAAGGGTATTATATATGCCGCTATCGGCCAGGATCCATTTGGACAGGGACACGATCCAATCATATCCATGTATAACTATCTGGTAACCGGTCAGAAACCCGATTCGATTTGCTATACAAGAACCGAGCTAATTGATATAAGAAGCGTAGCCGAATAGATATATTAAAATAAGATTATAAAAATCAGAATGACCATACTTCAAATGAGGTATGGTCATTCTTTTATGTACACCATTTTTCTTTGTATTTGTAAGCTCCCTTAACACCTTTAATTGGCTAGGAAAATAAAGTACATCCCATAGTCTTTAGTCTTTCTATTCGTAAATATATATCCTCTTCCTCACACTTAAAATAATCGGCCAGACATGGTATGCAAAGATATTCCTTTGCTCCCCTGTTAACCAGTCTTAAATAGATGGCAATCTCATCTCTTATTAATTCCTTGTGACAGTTTTTACACTTCATATTATCTCTCATCTGATTCTTACAGGTTTAGCTCTTAATACCTTACAGTGATGTGGCTTAAGCTTACATGTAAAATGCTCTGTATATACGCCTATATCCTCATGTTCCCATACATCCCGCAGCTGTAGTCCATATCCCGATGAAGCTGTTAAGCCCATATCCCAAAATTGAAGAGAGCCTTCACCATCCGTATCACCCATATTAAAAAAGCCTATTCCAAAATCCCCATCAGATAAGGGCTTTATGTAGATTTTGACATCACTGTTATTCCATTGCTCCATGCTATAAGCCTGACGCCCCTCGGGATCTTGGTTTATGGCAATAATCTCTTTATTGGCCAGAATCTTATGAGTAGCCTCATTCATGTTGCGGATATCACAGCCTATCATCAGGGGAGAAGTCATGATACACCAAAGGGAGAAATGGGTCTTATACTCTTCGTCTGTACAGCCTCCTAAAGCAACATTACCCTTTCCATACATACCTACAACCAGCATATCAAGGTCATTATAGCAGTATGGTGCACTATAGCATTCTTTATTCCATTGACTAAGCACAATGTTTTTAATGGATTCCCAGTTGTCCTGAATATCACCGGTAGAACGGTACATATGAGCCCCTGTAGCCCGAATCCATTCATGGGTGTTATCACTTCCCCAATTACATGCTGAGAATAAAATGTCTCTTCCACAATTTTTAAGGGCCATTCCCATGCGTTTGTATAGGATATGACCGGGAATATTATGGGGCTTGTAGCAATAGTCATATTTTAAGAAATCTACCCCCCATTCCGCAAATGTTTCGGCGTCAGTAAATTCGTGATCCAGACTGGATGGATGACCTGCACAGGTCATGGTACCGGCACAGGAATACATACCGAATTTCAAGCCCTTTGAGTGAACATAATCTGCAACCGCTTTCATTCCGCTAGGAAATTTATCAGGATCGGCTACCAAATGACCATCCTTATCTCTGCTTTTTAAGGACCAGCAGTCATCTATAACCAGATATTGATATCCCGCTTCCAAGAGGCCCAGCTCGTTCCAGATATCCGCAGTCTCCTTGATTACTTCCTCAGAAATATCCCAACCGAAGGTATTCCATGAGTTCCATCCCATAGGTGGTGTATGTGCTAACATATGCTTCTCCTTTCTTATGCCGTTATAATATAGGCAAGATAAAAATCCTTTGTGCATTAAGGTGCAATTACTTTGTCAGTGCATAGCGATTACTCGGCTACACTTACTGATTTATTTGAGGATTCTCTAAAGATTACTTCTACACCGACAAATATTACTTCTTTAGGAAAGATGGGATTCTTCAGTCTCCACATAAGCTGCTGTACAAGTCTTCTGCCGAGTCTTTGATTGCCTACCCGTACAGTTGTCAGAAACGGCTCAACCTTCGACATCTCCTCTACATTATCATATCCTGTAACAGCCACATCCTTCGGTACGGACAGTCCCTTGGAATTCAGATAACGCATGACATACAATGCTATATCATCATTTGCACACACGATGGCCTCGGGCATATACGGGAATAATGAAAGGGCAGCCTCAACCTCCTCAGGCTTATAAAACTTAGTGTTGGCATGATAAGTGGCTATAATATCTTTATCAGGCTTAATACCCGCCTCCAGCAAGGCACTTTCATATCCTATATAACGGTCGTAAATTGTCCTGCAATATGTTGTATCACCGATAAATCCAATTTTCCTCATACCTCTGTTTATAAGGTCTGTGGTAATCTTCTTCATGCTGTCCATGCTTTCGCAGATTATAATATCTCCATATGAGGTAATCTCCTGAATATTGCTGGGAGCATCCAAAAAGACCACGGGAATATTATATTTCATTATCTGATTGATATATTCCTTAGTGAACACACTAAGAATAATGATTCCGCTTACTTCTTCCTGTAAATCTAAGGGTAAAACCAGATTTTTCTCGTCTTGTTCACTTATAAAATTCAACTGAAGCTTACAACCGTTTGTATTTAATTCATCCGATATCCCCATTATTATACTGTTCCAAAATACTGATATTTCTCTACGGGTAAGCACCACGATTGTCTTGGTTTCATCAATCTTGTTACGAAGCTTAAACTGATTTAATACTACAGGAGATAATTTAGAATATCCCATTTCATAGGCTTTCTTTATTACAATATACCTTGTCTCATAGGACACTGTATCGCTGTTGTTTAACGCCTTTGCGACGGTGTTTCTCGACAAATTTAATTCTCTGGCTACATCTTGAATTGTAACCTTCTTCATGTAATTTCCTCCTTATCTTCTGCTACAATAATTCATTCAATTATTATGCATTTATATGGCATTAAGATTTGTATTGCACAGTATATTGCATAATAAAAGTGTACTATATAATATGGAATAATTCAAGGTGTATTTCAAAGCAACACATTGTCCTAATCGATATAAGATACAATCAACTCCATATTCCCTTTGAGTTTGAATTTGCCGTATCCTGTGCAAAGAATGAAGTGATCTCCCTTTGTTATCGGAGCTTTGTCAATTTCTCCATTACCCTCGATTACACTAATATTCATGAAATCCTTATCCTGGTTAAGTGTTATCTCTCCATCATTATAAATGCTTATTTTTTTCAGTGTATAATGCTTGTTCTTAATCAGTTCTCTGATTTCACAGTTATTTCTTTTAATGATTTTATCATCAATAATTGCATCCTTATGGGGGCAGTTTATTACATCAATGCTTTCCTTTATATGCAATTGTCTTGGTTTACCATCCACAAGCCTGCCATAATCATAGAGTCTGTATGTAATATCACTGTTTTGCTGCGTTTCGAGGAGTAATGTTCCTTCCTTTATCGCATGGACGGTTCCGGGATTAATCTGAAAGAAATCACCCTTCCTTATATTACGTAACCTTATCAGCTCGTCCCATTTATCATTCTCTATCATATATTCTAATTCCTCTTTATCCTTAGCATTATGACCTATTACTATCTCTGCATTCACATCGCAATCCAGTATGTACCAGCATTCTGTTTTTCCCAAAGCACCGTTTTCATGGGTATATGCATAGGAATCACTAGGATGTACCTGTATACTGAGGTCTTGTTTTGCATCTATTATTTTAACAAGTAAGGGAAATGTCTGCTCGCTTCTGTTACCGAATAAATGGCGTTTGTTTTCCCAGAGCCAGCTTAAGGTTTTTCCCTTATATGTACCGTTTTTTATTGTGCAGTCTCCGTTGGGATGCGCACTGATTGCCCAACATTCCCCGGTAAAGTCATTAGGGATATCATAACCATATTCGGTTCTCAGTCTGTCACCACCCCATACCATTGTTTTAAATACAGGCTCAAGAAAAAGTATCTCCATGATGTATTCTCTCCTTTAGTTTTATAAATACTATTTCACATTATACAGAATCTAAGTTAAAAAAACAATGTACTGTCCGATTATTAGCTACAATAGGACGAACTTTCATAATCAATAAAAAAGAGGAATATCCTGTAATTAGGATTTCCTCTTTCTATACAATATAAATTCTTATACGATAAACTATTGCTCCAATAAACTATTGATCTGAGCAGATTCTGAAGCTGTTATCGTGATATTATTACCTGTCACACTATCCAGCTTATTGTTACTTCCTGATACGAAAACGTCACCTATCTTGTATGCCGCTTCGCCGTCATCACCTTTTCCGGTATCTATGGTGAGCCCTTCGAAGTGAACGTTTTTAAGCTGTGTATTCTTAGCTTCGATGGCAACAGTGGCTGCCGTAACAGAAATTCCGGAATTCACCTTGAGCTTTACGTTAAAGTTCTCAAATGTTACATTCTCAATATATGCTCCGTCCAAGGTATTGAATAATCCAATGGTTTTACTTTTATCCATATCGACCTTTCTGCTGGTGATACTAAGAGTTATATTCTTCAGACTATATCCGTTTCCTAGAATCTTTCCGCTGAAATTATCAGCCATTGTTACGGTAACACCCGTAAAATCAATATCATTGGACAGTATATATCCATCCACCGGATTTCCCAGCCTATCAAAACCTGAGAACCAAACCTTGCCGCTACTCTTTAAATCATCCACCTTAGTAATTCGAGCATAGTTGCCCTCTGAATATTTTAGATAGATAATCTTGTTGGAAGCATTCTCAATATAGTGATTAATCGCGTTCTCATATAGTTCATCTTTATATTTACGAATGCTAGCTCTGATATCCTTATCATCCGTTGTAATCTCATAACCAAGCTTATTTATAAATAAATCAGAAGTATCCTCTTCTGACCTATCGTCGTCATCAGCAGGCTCGACATAGTTTATTTTCTTAATATAGTCCGGAAACTCTGCGTGTAGCTGTTCATAAATCTCTTCGTTTGAAGGAATTAATTCAGCATGGATATATTCAGAAAAATCATAAGTTGTGGTTAAGGCCTTATCGGCATAATAACCCTCAAAGGTATATCCACTTTTAGCTATAAGCATTTCAGCAGCACTTGATAATTCCTGTACTGCAGACTCCTCAGATATATTCTTTGAAAACATCACATTATCTGTTGAGGCATCGACATAATCGATTTTTCCCTGAGGAATCCATCTTGCGTAGAGAGTCATGTCTTCCTGTACTCTGTCCTCATCAAAATCCCATCTGTCTTCTGCCTTAAAGGAGTATCCAATAATATTCCCATTTGCATCCTTAATATCCTCTTTAGCGGTGTACCATCCGGCCAGAATATGTCCGTCCTTGACAGGCTGGATCAGCATATTTGTTGAACCCGAAGGCTTGAACAGATACGAATTCTTCATATAGAAAGTCTCACGTATCTCCCTTGAGTTTACTGTCCCGCCTAATGCATCATATATTACTGTGCAGTCGTAACCCCATTCTTTCGGATCAGCGGCTTTATCAGCTACACCACAAGAACTTAAAAATAAGCTGGTTGCCAATATTATAATGACAGGCATCATGCGGTGTAATTTTTTATTCTTTATCATTTCCGATTTTCCTCCTACCTGCTATTTGAACCAAACATTGATGCAAAACAGTATGAACAGCGCAAATGCACCGAATACAATAACTGCAAAAAGGATATATGAAGTCATCACACCAAGGAGAATGCTTCTGCGTTCCTGTTTTGATAACTTTACTGATTCCTTTTTTTCTTTTGTTTTACCAAACTCATCAAATGCAGTTCTCTTGATGATGGAACGCGGCATACCGTCTATATTCATATTTGCTATGACACGTCCGTCATCAATAAAATCATTTTCTTTCTTTCTTTTTTTCATATATATCATCCTATTCTACTCTTGACTATACAGATGACATGCAACACTGTGCCCCTCTTCATATTCCTTAAGTATCGGTGTCTGTTTAGCACAGATAGGCATAGCATTAGGGCATCTGGTACGGAATTTGCACCCTGAAGGTGGTTTAACAGGACTAGGGATGTCTCCCTTTAATATAATTCTGTTCATCTTTACATCCGGGTCGGGCACCGGTACCGCAGACAAAAGTGCTTTGGTATACGGATGCATCGGATTAGCAAAAATACGCTTCTTGTCTCCTATCTCCATCATGCTGCCCAGATACATGACTCCAATTGTATCTGAAATATATTCTACTACAGACAAATCGTGTGAAATAAACAGATACGTATAGCCGTATCTCTCCTGCAAATCCTTCATAAGATTTATAATCTGTGCCTGAATGGACACATCCAGTGCGCTGACAGGCTCATCACAGATTATAAACTTTGGTTTCAATGCCACTGCTCTTGCAATACTTATTCTTTGTCTCTGTCCACCGGAAAACTCATGGGGGTAACGGTAAAAATACTGTGGCTGTAGACCACAATCCCTCATTATTTTCATAATATAGGATCTATATTGATCTTTAGGTACAATATTGTGTTCCTATACTGCCTCTCCAATGATCTCTCCAATAGGAAGACGTGGAGACAGGCTCGAATATGGATCCTGAAAAATCATCTGTAACTGTGGACGCATTTTTCTAAGTTCTCTGGGAGGAACCTTTGCCAGATCCTTACCGTCAAAAATAACCTGACCGTCTGTTACTTCATGAAGACGTAAAATTGTACGTCCCACAGTGGTTTTACCACAACCCGATTCTCCTACAAGGCCCATTGTAGTTCCCCGCTTTATACTAAAGGAAACGTCATCAACAGCTTTTACATAAGCTTTTCTCTTTCCAATGGAAATCTTGGAGATGGGGTAGTATTTCTTAAGGTTTCTAACAATTAAAATATCATCATTTGTTGTCTTGTTTTCTATATTCTCAATAGCCAGGGCTGACTACCTCCTCTCCTTTTCTTCTTCACTCTTTTCGCTTCCGTCTTTATTGTATAAATGACAGGCAGCAAAATGAGTTGGCGAAAACTGTATCATATCAGGATATTCCTGCCCACATATACTCATAGCCTTGTCACATCTATTATAAAAATAACAATGATTTGGCATATTAATTGGATTAGGCACCTGTCCCTTAATGCTGTACAGTCTGTCCTCTGTCTTATTATGACCTCCCGGCCTTGACTTCATAAGTCCTATGGTATAAGGATGCTTAGGGCTGTGGAATATCTCCTGAACAGTTCCTTTTTCAATTATTCTGCCGGCATACATGACAACGACAGTATCAGCCATTTCGGCGATTACTCCCAAATCATGAGTAATCAACATGATGCTTCCGTTAATCTTATCCTTAACTTCCCGTAATAACTCCAATATCTGAGCCTGGATGGTAACATCCAAAGCGGTTGTAGGCTCATCGGCAATTATAAGTCTGGGATTGCAAGCAAGAGCCATGGCAATCATAACTCTCTGACGCATACCACCGGACAGCTCATGAGGATAGCTGTCATAAACCTTCTCTACCGCAGCAATACCAACCAAATTCAACATCTCAATTGTTCTGGCCTTTGCCGACTCAGCCGTAGCCCCTTCTGTATGAAGCAAAACTACTTCATCCATCTGATAACCTATCTTAAATACAGGATTTAGACTGGTCATCGGCTCCTGGAATATCATAGCTATATCCTTACCGCGAATATTAAGCATCTTATCCTTAGGCATTTTTGTGATTTCATAGCATTTTCCATCACCGGCCTGATAACGAATACTGCCGTCAACGATTTGTCCGGTCGGTGCCTGAACAAGCTGCATGAGAGAAAGACTTGTAACTGACTTACCACATCCTGACTCTCCAACAACACCAACGATCTGTCCCTGAGGTATATCGAAGCTGACACCGTTCACGGATTTTACAGTACCGACATCGGTGAAAAAGTATGTGTGAAGATTGTCAAACTCTACTACATTGGCAGGATCTCTCATCTCGGTAAGATATTCCTCTTCCGATACGTTTTTCCTGTTTTTTTCCTTTTCAAATTTCTTAATAATTTTGTTATTTTCCTTACTGATACGTCTCTCGTCCCTCAACGTAAGGTAAGTTGTATTGTCAACGCCTTCTATTTTACCGCGTTTTAATTTGTCTAATAGTCCCATGGTATCACCTACCTTTTCATTCTAGGGTCAAATGCATCCCTAAGGCCATCGCCTATAAAACTAAAGCCTAACACTGTTACAACAATTAATATACCTGCTGGTACCCACATATTAGGGTAATGTGCAAGAATCTCCTGTCCTCTGGAAGGATCGGCAAGCGCTATCATCGAGCCCCATGCAGCCCTAGGGAACGGAACACCAAGTCCAAGGTAAGAAAGAGTCGACTCATAAAGAATTACTCCTCCCAATCCCAAGGTTGCGCTTACAATCAACTGTGGCATGGTGTTCGGAACGAGATGCTTGAATATCTTATTCCATGCTGAGATTCCTGTTGTTTCGGCTGCCATCATATATTCCTGCTCTCTCAGCATGAGTATCTGTCCTCTTACAATTCGGGCTGGACCAGTCCATCCCATCAAAGTCATAAATGCCATCAGATAATAAATTCTGTGCTCCGCCGGAATGCTTTCGATGGAACTGATTGCCGCCGAAAGTACTAAAAGTATCGGCATACCGGGAAGACATGAAAATATATCAACAATTCTCATAACAACTTGGTCGACCCATTTTCCGTAATAACCAGCCAAGCCACCAAGAAGTATTCCTAAAAGCATTTCTATAATAATAACAATAAAGGATATTGTTAATGAAATACGTCCGCCATACATAAGGCGTGTAAATATATCGAAACCAGACGTATCCGTACCAAGCCAGTGCTCAGTTGACGGAGGCGCTTTAAAAAGTACCAATGTCTGGGATTTGTCATAATAAGTATATGGCTTTCCATCAGGCCCAATAAACTCGGCAGTGGTTACCATATCTGCATTCCGCTCAATTTTGAAAACCTGTGTTTCTTTATAGCCCCAAGTAGCGTCGATTATTAACGGCCCCAAAAATGAGAATATAAACACAAATATTATCATAATAAGGCCTGCGATTGACAACTTACTCTTAAAAAACCTTTTAGCTACCATACGACCTGGAGATATTACTCTAAAATGCTGATCTACATTTAATTCAGCATTGTCCTGATGGTCAATATTATTCTGTTTTAAATCGTTTTCAGTATTTAATGCCATTGATATCCCCCTTCCTATGATAGTTTAACACGGGGATCAACCACCATGTACATAATATCCGATATTAGCATACCAAGTACCGTTAGTATAGCTAAAAACATATTGTAACCCATTATAAAAGGTATATCTCCCTGCGTTGTTGCTCTCAGAGCCATATAACCGATTCCGGGAATTGCAAACACTGTCTCAGTGATCATAGCACCGCCAAACAGTCCGGGAAGCATACCTGAAAGTGATGTAACCAGCGGAATCATGGTATTTCTAAATGCATGCTTATAGGTTACTGCTTTTTCAGACAGTCCCTTAGCTCGTGCTGTTCTTATATAATCAGAATTTAGTACCTCCAGCATGTTGGTTCTTGTGAATTTCATAGTGCCGCCTACCCCTAAAAGCGTCAGCACGGTTATAGGCAGTACTAAATGCCATGCTTTGTCCATAAAGATTTGAAAATGCTGATTTGGACCAAAAATCTTAGTAGCCGTAGTTAACCCCTGTAGTGGTAAAATACCCAATCTTATTGCAAAAACATTCATAAGCAGTGCAGATAAGAAGAAAGAGGGTAAAGACGCACCCATCATTGCAAAAACTGAAACGGTGTAGTCATAAGCACTGTATTGATTTACAGAGGCCTTAATTCCCATCGGTATTCCGATTA
>FZPS01000013.1_pt247 | contig 11610 bp, 8 predicted proteins | sample 1817821 | NCBI WGS metagenome assembly FZPS01 (sample SAMEA104158645, study PRJEB21678) | metagenome | place: Germany | collected 2015-04-21 | reverse complement strand
AACCAGAGCTACTCCCATAATCTCATAACAACCCCAGAAGATATCCAAAATGGTATTGTCGTCCATTTTTTGCCGGGGATATCCCAGCAACTGCAAGTCGCGCTTTTGGAAAATAAAAGCCAACGCCTCTGTAAAGGCCGTGTTGGGCACCCCGTGCAGCAAGTAGTGGTCTACGTGGTATAAGCTTAAAGTCTGCTCCACATTGTGACCAAATTCATGTACGGCAATGTTGTATCCTTTGTAATCCATGCCGCCGCTGCCTATACGCGTTCGTAACCGGGCCGGTTCCCAACGCCCCGCTGCGCCCCAGGCGTGTCCCGATCCCCGAGCCGACTCCACCACAATACGCGAAGCCAATTCGGCTGCTTGTTCTTTTGTAAAGCCTATCATTTGCAACATGCGAGGCATATCTTGACGGAACGCTTCTGCTTGCGGGTATTTTTTCCTTGTCAGGGCCGTCAGTTCGTCTTCCGTTACGGCCGTACGGCTCTTGAAACCGTCGTACCAAATATCAAAAGGCTCCAAAGACCTGCCCAGGTTTTTCTCTATAAGACCGGCCACTTTCTTGACTTGCTCAGAAGAGACCAGTTGTACAAACAAATCTTCAATTTCCTGTGCAGAGATTTCCATATCCCTTTCAAAATTCCGGATAATGGCCGTTGGCATGTTCGGATGGTACGCATCTCTACTCTGCTCTACGCGAAATGTAGCCAACAGGTGTTCGTACCGTGTAGTCCCTTCCGGTGCCGTTTTTCTTTCTTTTCCGTCTTCAAAAACCGTATTGGACCAAGGTTTCCAATCGTATTGGGCGTTGTTGACTACGCAGGCAGGAATGTCCTGGCAAACAATATGTTCCATCACTTTTTGGATCATTTTCTGTTTTTCCAGAGCATCCGGAACAGGCGCATAATTGGATTTGATTTCATCCCTCAAATTCCAATGCGACAGCAACACCATATCTTCCGGGAACAAACGGCGTCCGTCTTCCGTAAGCAGATTGCCCATTACGATGTTGTATGCGGCAATATAATTTTCAGCATCGCCCAGCACGCGAGCCATCTCTTGATTTAAGGCAGCCGGAGTTCTGTGTGTAAAAAAATCTCCCAGACGGGCATACGCCCATTCTTGCCGAGTCCATTCTTTGCCTTGTGTGTTTTTTTCTTCCAAGCTGTAATTGGGGAAATTCAATGTACAGATGAACGCCACTTTGTTGTGGTACATATCTTCCATGAAGTGTGCAGAAGGACTGTAGCCTCCAAAAATCAGATCGATGTTTGTAAGGGCTTCTCCTTGCAAATGAACAGGTTTTTTCAAAGCCACGCTCAGCTGGTTGGCCGTACCCCTGATTTGCTCAAAGGCTACCGACAGCTTGCGAAACAACGTTTCTTTTTCAGCTTCTGTTGTACAAAAATGTTCTAGACAAAAAGTGGTAAAATCTTCCCGGCTTCCGTCTTCCTCCCTCCACAACGCCGCCGTTTGACGTACGCCTTGTTCGGCTTGTTCATACAATTCCACCCCGCTATCTATGCGGGATAATACCGTTTCTATGGTACTTTCGTTGATGTTGCTCATACTTGTTTTTGTTTGTTGACTGTGACATGATATCAGCACAGTACATAACAGCAATCCAATTGTTTTTTTCATATGTTTTCCTCCCATAAGGTTGCGTGAATAATCCATTTTGCATCTTTACCGGCTTTGCGACCGGTCGTCCCAAATAATACGTCTGTTCCCCCATCTATTATACCGGTTTTCTTACGCCATACATCCACCGAAAGAGGGAAGTTACGTACTTTCATTTGCGCACTTGGAAAGGCAGCAGCCAACTGTTTTATGTGTGATGACGCAAACGGAATGAGCTGATGAATCCGATACGTTTTTCCGGGAAAGCCGGCAACAAATTCGTCAGACACGTACAAATGGCTGTGCCGATGGAATTTTTCCAGGCCAAACCGAACGGCCGGCAACGCAAAAGCACCTGCCTTGAGCAAAGAAGCATCCGGTTCGTACAAAAAATCTCCTTCTTTGGGTATTCCATATGTTTCACTGCTCTGTAATGCCTGAGCGGCGGCCATTTCTTCTTCCCGGTAAAAGGAGAACCCAACCGAACACACCACAAGGGGCGCTCCCGTGTCGTTTTCCTGTTTTTCTAACAAAAACAGCAGTTCTTTGCACTCGTTCTTGAATGAAACCACATGCACCTGCGTAGTACGCGGCAACAGTTCCAGTGTACGGGTTATGTCTTCCATCGGTGCTATTTTCACCAAAAAAGCGGCGGCGTGTTTCAATACGGTTGCTGCCAGTTGCGTAACATCCGGACGGTAAGAAGCCAGGCCGCGGATGCGCGCACCTTCCTTCCCTCTGCGCGAAGGATCTGCGTAGGCTAGATCTGCGTAAGGCCGTGTGTGTCCTTCTTCCCAAAGCGCCTCGGCACTCCTGTGCACCACCTCTATGCGATCGGATTTCTGCAATACCTGAAAGTTGTGCCGAGCCGCTTGGCACAACCGTTCGTCCTCCTCGGCATAAAGGACTTTTTGACCGGCAGCAGCAAAGTAATACGCATCTACACCAAGCCCTCCCGTCATATCTACAACCGTTCCCCGGTCTTTCAAGAACCTCTCTTTGTAACGGGCCGCTTCTGCAGAAGAGGCTTGCTCTACAGCCTGCAGAGATGGAATGTAGATGTCTTTGCACGCATACCATTCGGGAACCTTGTGTTGGATTTTTCTAAGGCCCTCTATCTGCACTACGCATTTGGGGACATCAACGTCCGGGTACTTGTGTGTTGACAAAAGAAGACCGTGTACATCCTGATGCAGGTGCTCCCTAACAAAACGGACTTCACGGTCTGTCAACATGGTTATTCTCCCAAAAGATAACGTGTCCAAAAGGCCGTTTCTTCTGCTGCAGAAAAAACACCTTGGTACCCTCTGTACCCGTGGCGTGCACCCGGGTATATCATAAATTGGAAATGTTTGTTGTGTTTCATCAGTTCGTCTACCAAACGCACGGCGTTCTGATAATGCACGTTGTCGTCGGATGTCCCGTGTGTAATCAGCAATACGGACGGCCCGTGCGTAGCATACGTATGGCAATGCTCCAATACGGAACCGTCTTTGTATCCTTCCGGATTGTTCTGCGGCGTATCCATAAAACGTTCCGTATAATGCGTGTCGTAGAACATCCAATCAAAAACGCCGGCTCCTGCAATGCCGTACGGAAAATAATCTCCTGCCGTACATACGGCCATGGCTGTTATGTAGCCTCCGTAGCTGAAACCGGTAATACCTACTTTCTTTTCATTTGCTTTGCCCGTTTCCCGCAAATAGTCTATCCACAATTTGTAATCGTGCAATTCCCATTTGCCCAGCTTTCTATACATCATGTCCAGGCCTTTTTTGCCGCAATGGCCGCTGCCTCTATGGTCCATGGCAATTTGTATGACACCTTCTTTGGCCCAATGGTATTTTCCGGCAGGCGACACCCATCGGTCCATGACAGATCCGCTGTTGGGACCTCCGTAAATGTTCACGAGCACAGGGTATTTCTTCCCTTCTTCCATATGAAGCGGCCACGTAATGACAGCCGGCAGCGTAAAGCCGTCTTCTGTGGTCAAGTAATGCATTTCAGATACAGGAACATTGCCTGCCGCCCGTTCCTTATCGTACGCGTCTCCTTTTGCATCGGCCAGAGTACGCAGATACCCTTTTTTCGTACTGAACAACATCAATTGTGAAGGTGTGGATGCGTTGGACCCCACAGCCACAAAATGTGCGTAATCAGGAGAAAAAAGCACATTGGCGTAATGAAGATCTCCCTCCGTCAGGGGTTGCACCCTGTTGCCTATGTCTTTCCGAGCTTGTGTTATGGGCGTACGGTATACGTGGGAGCGAGTGGAAACATCCCTTCTAGCCGAATAGTACACGTACTGCTCTTTTGGATCTGTGCCGTGGAAGGTCAATCCCCAGTTTTCTCCGTCTGTCAATCGCACAAACGGTTTGCCCTCTGTAGTTCCGTAATAAATGTGTTGCCATTTTTCAAAGTCGCGGACCACAAGGAAACCCTTTTGTAAAAAATGAATGTTATCAATCCAATTCAGCCACGTTTCTTGTTCTTCTTGGTACATGATGGCGCCTTTTCCGTTGTCAGGACTCAAGGCGTACAATTTTAATACGTTCTGCTTTCTGTTCATCCACTGCACCAACAGCGTCTCTCCATCCGGTGTCCAATAAGGCTTTCCAAAGTATTGATCTGCCGTTGGATCAAAATCTGCCCACACAATATGTCCTTCCCGTTCCATATCCAAAATCCCAATTTGTACTTGAGGATTTTCTTCCCCGGCTTTTGGATAACGTGTTTCTTCCAAATACCCGTCTTGACCGTCTGCCACGTATATGGGAAACATAGGTACGTTTGTGTCGTCGCAGCGGAAAAAAACAATACGCCGGCTATCGGGCGACCACCAGAAAGAACGGTACCTGCTAGCCCTTCCCAAGATTTCTTCATAGTATACCCAAGAGGCCCAACCGTTGAGCACCGTTTGGCTTCCGTCAAACGTATGTCTTGTTGTGTTGCCGGTTTCTATTTCCTTTGTATACAAATCGTTATGCAACGTAAAGGCTACCCTTTTGCCGTCCGGAGAAAGCGTTGGATTTTTGGCCTCTTTATCCAAATTCCATCCGTCAAGATCGGTTGGTATTGAAGACGGCCTCTCCACGGCTTCCCTTTTACCGGTACGTATGTTCTCTTTATAAAACGAAGGTTTCTGCATTGTTCCCGAATACAAGAGCAACGTGTTTTTGTCTTCCCAGGAAAGAGGCATATCTATAGACTTCACCAGTCCTTCCGGTGGTACATGGCGTTCAATACGTTCCTGCGCATGAGATATATACGAAAAACAGAAAAGAGTAAGGAGTGCGATAACGAGTCGTTTCATAGATATAATGCATTATAAGTTAATCAGAATCAATTCTTCCGTGGCCCGTGTGAAAGCGGTGTAATACCACTGAAGTACATCGGCATTACAAATATCACCAAAAAAAGCTTTATCCACAAACACGGCTTTCCATTGGCCTCCTTGGGCTTTGTGGCACGTGATGGCATAGGCAAATTTCACCTGCAATGCATTCATGTACAAATCTTCTCTAATGGCTTTGTAGCGTTTTCTTTTATTTTTTATAGTCATGTAATCTTCAGATACGCCTTCGTACAATTTTTGCTGCTCTTCCCTGGTCAAGGCCGGGGATTGACTATCTAGCGTATCCAAAAGTATATGAACATCCAGTTCTATGTCCTTGTAATCGGGGAATCTAAGAAGGGCTTTGGCAAAGCGAAAACCGTACCGTTCTGTAAAATTGCGTATGCGCAGCACTTCGGCTATGTCTCCATTGGCTATGAAATCCATTTCCGGAACTTCATCCACAAAGTGGTAGCAATTCTTAACGACCATCAGACGGTCTCCTTTCGTTATTTCTTCTTCCTTGAATAAAATATTTTGTCGGATTCCTTGGTTGTACCTGTTAGCCCGTTTGTTTGATCTGCACAGCACTACTACTTCTTCTTGACCGTACGTATCAATGGCTCGGATCAGTTCTTCTATCAGTTCGCCCGAATGGATGCGTTTGATATCATGAAAGCCCTCTGTCTTCCACTGCGGAAGACAGAAGTTTTCAGCCATCAAGTTGTCTCTGATTTGTGTGGCGTTGTATAAAATACCGGAATCTAAAGATTGACGAAGGACTTCTTTCATTTCCATATAGACCACACCGCCATAAACCTCTAATCGGTCGGGATCCAAAGCCGGTGAGCGATCCATTCCCACAGGCGGCAATTGTGCGGCATCTCCCATCAACAACAAACGGTTCCCCTTGCCACTGAAAACAAAGGTCATCAAATCCTCCAACAAGTTTCCACTCCCAAAATGAAGGCCTCCGCTCCTGTCGGATAACAAAGAGGCTTCGTCCACAATAAAAAGCGTATTGTTTTTCTTGTTGTGCTGCAATTCAAAAACACCAAAACCTGCTTCATCTGCTCCGGCTGAAGTTTTTTGTCTGTATATGGCTTTGTGAATAGTAAAAGACTGAGTATCTGCATACCCCATCATTACTTTTGCCGAACGTCCTGTAGGTGCCAGCAACACGGCTTGAATACCTAAAGATTCCATGGCTCCCGTAACTGCAGCCATAGCCGTTGTTTTCCCCGTTCCTGCATATCCGTTCAGCACAAAAATGGTATCATTCCCCATCAAAAATGCGGCCATCAGATGAAAGAACACAATTTGGTCTTCAGAAGCTTTAAACGGAATGGCCGATAAAAATTGTGATACAATAAACTCTTCCGCTTTCATAGGAGGCAAGATACTACTTTCCCGAGGCAAATAAAATAAAGAAACCAAATAATTCTTTACGCCCAATGATCATAGTTAAGGACAAAACAAATTTTGAAAAACCGTTGAGAGCACTGTAATTACTCATAGGTCCCACCCTTCCGAAACCGGGTCCCACATTGCTTAGATGAGCTACAGAGGCAGATAAGGCTTCTTTGAGTTCTATGCCTGCTGCTGCCAGCAAAAGTGCAACGACAAAGAAAACCAAAAGGAAGAGAACGATAAACAGATTGACAGCAGACGATACATCCAGGTCTATTGTCTGACCGCCTACGTGGGCCTGGACAACAGAGCGGGGATGCAATCTTTTTGTTATTTGAGCCCTTATGGAGTGAAATGAAATCAACATCCTGTCTGCTTTAATGCCTCCGGCGGTAGAACCGGAGCAACCTCCTTGAAATATAACAAAAAACAACAGCAACAGGGATAAATTGGGCCACAAGGAAGTGTCGGAAGAAGAAAAACCTGTAGTAGATACCAGTGAAAACGTCTGAAAAAGACCGTGCCGCAGAGACGTGCCCAAAGAATTGTAAGTCCCTCCTATCCAAAGATTCAAAGAAATCAACAACCCAATTGACAACGTAGAAAAAATATAATATCGTGTGACTGGTGATTTCAACAGGGACATTGATTTTCCGGTAATCAAAAGAAAAATCATCCCAAAATGAAGTGAGGAGACAACCATAAAAACCATCACAATAGTTTCAATAGCCACATTGTCGTAAGAGGACAAACCCGCGTTTTTTGTACTGAAGCCGGCTGTAGCTATCGTAGTGAAGGAATGACAAATGGCATCAAATACATTCATTCCTGCCAAACTCAACAGGAGGGTTTCCAATAAAGTAAGGCCAAAGTATACGAAGGCTATAACACGCACCGTCTCTTTTGCCTTGAATCTATAGGTCTCTTGGGAAAAAGCAGGCGTTTCTATACGGGAAAGCCTGAGCCTGATGGCGCTCGGTTCCGGAAAAATCAGTAACACAAAAAAAATCACACCTATGCCCCCAATCCATTGAGTAGAGGCGCGCCAGAAAAGGAGTGAATGCGGCAACGCTTCAATGTTCGTTAAAACAGTACCTCCTGTTGTAGTAAAACCACTCACGCTTTCATACCATGCATTGATCAACGAAAATTCACCTCCCCAAAGCAGATAAGGAATCATACCGAACAAACAAGAAAACAGCCACGAAAAAACAGCTATGACATACCCTTCGCGTATGGTTATTTCTTCTTGTTTTCTTGTAAAAACAAAAGGTAAAGAACCAATAACTGCCGTGATGAGGACCGAAACTAAAAGAGGAGTAAAACCTTTGTCAAAACCGTACAGCACAGATACTACCACAGCTATAAGCATAAAGAGCGCATTGAGCAGCAATACCAGACCAATATTTCTTGCAACGATGGCAATTCTCATGATTCATTGTTTGGAATGCAAATCTAGAAAAAAACGCCATACGTTATCTGCCTGCTGGTACGATCGGATTCTTTCAGGAAGATTGCATACGGTCATGTCTTTATAGATTCCACCCGTAACGCCTTCTAATGCAGTATGCGTTGCCAAATAGAGAGAAGTGGCCGCTCCTTGTTCCGGCGTTCTGATCAAAGGTCTGAACAAAACATCTGCCAAAGGGTCTATCCATTTATGTATGTTGATGATGGGTGTGTCCACCACACCGGGATCTACCATATTGACGGTTATGCCGTCCTTTTCCCACAACTCAGACAATCGTAAGCAAAGAAGGGTAAGTGCCAGTTTGGAACAGGCATACTGCCTGAAACGGTTATATCTTATAGGCGGATAAGGGAAAAAATCAGGTATGGAACCGTAATACAATACCACAGAAACGGTAGTTACTACCCTGCTGCCCGGCTTGAGCAGCGGTCGCAACATATACGTAAAAAGCGTGGGCCCCAGACAGTTGACCATATTATGCATTTCGTACCCTTCTTTCGTATTCTCCCTTTTGTTCCCCAGCATACCGGCATTGTTTATTAACACATCCAGGCGAGTTTCTTTTTGCAAAAGATGCTGCGTTGCTTTTTTAATAGACGTTACAGAAGACAAATCCATTTCTAAAGACCCCACACGCTCTCGGCCGTACTCTTGAAGCATTTGATTATAAAAAGCCAATGATCTGTCACTCTTACGGAAAGAAAGAATAACCCGGTATCCCGATTGAATCAATGTTGTACAAAGTATCCTTCCAATGCCTCCGTTTGCACCGGTTACCAGAGCTACAGGGAAATCGTTCGCTTTCATCAACCCGTTGTTTTAAAACTTATGTTAATAAATAAAAGGGAACACACGCTTCTTAGGACTGTTTTCCATCTGTTCGCCAAACTTTTCCAAATACGTATTGTAAATGGCATGTGCCCTTGGAACAAGATTGGCAAAAGTCCATATAAAAAACACAAATCCGCTATACGACCATGTAAGAATAGCAAAACCAAGCCACTCCACAATTTCTCCAAAATAATTGGCACTAGTCACGTACGAAAACAAGCCTTTTTCCGGTAAATAATGTTTTGTATCTCCTTGTGCCCTCAGTTCTCTTATGACTTTATCCGAATAAATATTTATTCCCATCCCTGCTATAAAAAGAGATACTCCCAACAAGAAACGAATGTCTGTAAGCCATGTGATGGGATACCTGTCTGCCGGAGCCAAATAAAAAATCCAGTGTCCTTGCATAAGAGCGTTGGCTACATTAAACACCATTCCCATCAACATGATAAGGATAGGCATCCGATTCTTCCCTCTTATGAGCCATGGAAAGACAAATGATCTTTGCAGGTAATGCATCTGAAACAACAAGAAAAAAATAAACGGAACCGTATTCCATCGGACAGGAGAGGCAACCCACAAATAGCACATCACAATAAAGACAGGCGCCTCCATGAGCATCCAAGCCAATCTGTTGGGAAGAGTGGCCCCCCATTTTTCATTCAACAAAATTCCATAACCTGCTTTTATTTTATAGAGCGCTACAAAGACCACAGCGGCTAAAATCACCATGATGTGCAGTACCAGTTGAAAGGTATCGGGTGAAATATTCATAAGGCACAAATGTAATAAATATTTGTATTTTTGTCTTATGAGGGTTTTGTTTCGCTTTATACACTTTGGATTTCTTGCCTTCGTTTTGTTCTCTTGTGCCGAGAAGGGAAAAAAACAAGAACAAAAACTACCTGAATACGAGTCCGGTACCGTGCCTGCCCCCATAACGTCAGCAGAGGAAATACGAAAATATCAAGTACTGCATTATTGGGACCTTTTCCCGTTTAACGATATCCGTTCCGTTCAACAAGAAGGGTATGCGGAAAAAGCGTTTACCCATTTTGTGCAATTGTTGCAAGGTGCTGACCTGCAACTGGCCACACAAGGCATAGTGCGTATGGTTTCCGGTATTGACAGAGCAGGAAAAACAGACACGGTTCAAAAACGTGTTCTGCTCAGATTTCATGAAATGGCAGAGCATTTTTTTCACCACCCCAACTCTCCCTTTAGGGATGATGAATTGTACATACCTGTATTGGAATATTTTGTATCAAGCCCGTTGCCGGATGCCTTGGAAAAAGTCCGCCCCTCGTACCTCTTACATGCCGCCTATAAGAACCGCGTAGGATCTTCTGCAGCAAATTTTCATTTTGTACAAGCTTTTGAAAACAAACAAAAGACCCTGTACGGTTTGAAAGCTCCTTTTACATTACTCTTTTTCATACATCCGGATTGCCAAGCTTGTATGGGAGTCACGCAAGAACTCTTATCTTCTGTGTTTGTTACGCATCTTGTGGAAAACAACTTGTTGGTTGTTCTTACGCTATATCCTGAAGAAGACCTGAAAAGTTGGTTGCAATTTCTTCCGCATTTGCCTTCGAACTGGCTTCACGCATACAATCCGGATAATGAAATATACAATGAAGAACTTTACTACCTGAACGCCATTCCCTCTCTATACTTACTGGATGATAAGAAGGAAGTTCTTGTGAAAGACGCCGTATCTGTCAGACAAATAGAAAGAGTCCTTCGGGAAAGGGCACACTTTTTGTAACTTTGCGCCTGCAACCCAAAAACATATGGGACTAAAGGATTGTCTGCTCATATTGATTGTATTTCTGTTTGCCTACGCTCGCGTTACGGCTCAAACTCCGGACACCCTGGCTGTACCTGTAAGTGACTCCTTGGCGCTGGCTGCCCCGGACTCCTTGGCACTGGCCGCTCCGGACTCCTTGGCGCTGCCTGCCATAGATTCATTACGTATCCCACAATTTGATTCCACAGGCAAACAACTTCCCGACAGCTTGGGTTATATATACCATTTGGACAGTTTGGGATTTATTCAGGTTGACAGTTTGGGGTACTTTATGATAGACTCTCTGGCTACTTTCTCTAAGAAGGAAATGAAGCAGTTTGCACGACAAAAACGCAGGGAAGAAAAAGCCATAGCAGATTCTATTTACAAAAGTACTTTCCATACATTGGAAACGTATGTAGTGCCCGATTCTCTTAAACACGAACGGTTTATTACATGGACGCACGAATCGCATTTTAACAAGCTGACATTCAAAGATGTAGATACAAATATCCAGAGTCATTTTTACGATTATGCCCATATGAAAAAAGATGTAGGGGCCGTATACTTGGGTACGGCAGGATCGCCTACACTGCCTTTCCATTATTTTAACAGAGAAAGAAGAGAGCATTTTGACTTCTGGAGTGCCGGAATGGAAGAAGCATACGATAAAGAAACGCTGCCGGCGTACAACACCAAAAGTCCCTATACAGTCATGTCGTATTCCGGAACGTTCTTTTCTCACAAAGAGAAAGAAGAGTTAAATGTAGGACTCCTTCACACACAAAACCTTTCTCCGGAAACAAACATTCAATTTTATTATAAAAAAATAGGAACGAAAGGCTTACTGCAAAACGAATCTACCAATACCCGAACATTGGCTTTTACCGCAAACCACCTGGGCAAACGGTATGTCATGCACGCAGGCTACATAAGAAACAGCCTGAACAAAGCAGAGAACGGAGGTATAAAACAAGATTCGTTTATTCTGGATACACTCTTAGACGCACGTACCATCCCTGTCCTGTTGGCCAATGCCTCTTCTGCATTATCAGACAACCAGCTGTTTGTCACTCAGAGCATTGGGTTGCCCATACGGCTTTTTAGAAGAGACACCTTAAAACCGGAAGACGGTACGGTTGTGTATTTGGG
>FZPS01000018.1_pt209 | contig 11611 bp, 12 predicted proteins | sample 1817821 | NCBI WGS metagenome assembly FZPS01 (sample SAMEA104158645, study PRJEB21678) | metagenome | place: Germany | collected 2015-04-21 | reverse complement strand
ACCTGATCGCCTTCACCTTTGCGCAGCAGACCGTGATCCACAAAGATACAGGTCAGATTACTGCCCACTGCCTTATGTACCAGCACTGCCGCTACCGAGCTGTCTACCCCGCCTGATAAGGCGCATAATACCTTTTTATCTCCGACACGCTCCTTAATTGCCCTGACAGACCTGCGGACAAAGTTCCCCATGGTCCACTCAGCTGAACAGCCGCAGGTGTCAAACAAGAAACTTTCCAGAACCTGATCGCTGCATTCTGTATGTTCTCTTATGGTCACCTTGCTGCCATATTCAAGGCTAGTGGGCTGCGAATCATAGGAAATAATGAGAACAGGTACATCCATATCAAATATGTCCGGGCTGATCCTTGGTGCGCCTTCTTCTTTTTGAGCTGCAGGAGCTCCGACAAGGATGATTCCTGCCGGGTCTTTATCCCGGATACGTGCAATAGAAACGTTACAAGGAAGGATTTCGCTGTAAACTTTAGCCGCCCGCACCCTTCGGGCAATCTCCTGGCTGTATTGTCCGCCCGGGCTCAGAATCAGAATCGTTTCTTTCGGATTCAATAGTATTCCTCCTGTCAATGGATTTGATCTGTTACATCCCTATGCTGTAGTTGGGCGCTTCCTTGGTAATATAGATATCATGTGGATGATTTTCTTTCAGACCCGCTCCTGTAATTCTCATAAATACGGATTTTGTTCTGAGATCCTGTATGGAAGGCGTTCCACAATAGCCCATACCGGAGCGCAGACCGCCCATTAACTGGAATACAGTATCAGACAGGGGACCTTTGTAGGGCACCCGGCCTTCCACACCCTCGGGTACCAGTTTTCTGGCATCCTCCTGAAAATAGCGATCTTTGCTGCCTGATGCCATGGCGCCCAAGGAACCCATTCCTCGATAAACCTTGAACCTACGTCCCTGGTATATCTCAGTTTCACCAGGACTTTCTTCCGTACCGGCCAGCAGGCTTCCCACCATGACTACGCTTGCTCCGGCTGCTATTGCCTTTGTTATGTCACCGGAATACTTGATTCCACCGTCTGCAATGATGGGTATATCATATTTGTCCGCTTCCCGGGCGCAATCAAAAATGGCGGTAATTTGCGGCACTCCGATGCCGGCCACTACACGGGTGGTACAAATGGAACCGGGACCTATGCCCACCTTGATGCAGTCGGCTCCCGCTTCAATCAATGCACGGGCAGCCTCAGCCGTTGCCACATTACCGGCGATAAGCTGCAAATCCGGAAATCTGGACTTGATGGATTTGACAAGGTTGACCACATTGGTTGAATGCCCGTGAGCGGTGTCAACAGCAATCACATCCACGCTTGCCTGAATCAGTGCTTCTACTCTCTCCATGGTATCCCTGGCAATGCCTACAGCTGCACCGACCAGGAGGCGTCCGCTCTGATCCTTGGCGGAATTAGGATATTGAATGGTTTTCTCAATATCCTTAATCGTAATCAAACCTTTCAGCATTCCATTTTCATCAACAAGAGGAAGCTTTTCTATTTTGTATTTTCTCAGTATCTCCTGAGCCTGCATCAGAGTTGTGCCTACAGGAGCGGTAACCAGATTAGAGGATGTCATGACCTCTCCAATCTTTTTAGTAAAGTCTGTTTCGAAGCGGATATCCCGGTTGGTGATAATGCCCACCAATTTACCCTTTTCTGTGATAGGCACACCTGATATGCGGTATTTTTCCATGAGACTCATGGCATCGGACAAGAGATGATTTGCAGAAAGATAAAAGGGGTCAACTATTACTCCGTGCTCAGAACGTTTTACTTTGTCAACCTGATCTGCCTGTTCTTCAATGGACATGTTCTTGTGTATGATTCCAACGCCGCCCTCCCGGGCGATTGCTATGGCCATCCTGGCCTCAGTCACTGTATCCATCGCTGCGCTCATCAGTGGTATGTTCAGACTTATTTTCCTGGTCAGCCGGGTGGTTAAATCTACATCACCGGGCAGTACATCCGATTGCTGGGGAACCAACAGTACATCGTCGAAGGTTAAACCTTCTCTTGTAACAAGCTCTCGAATGGGAAACACATCCTTTCTTTTACTTTTCTAATTTTTATGTTTTCTGTCTGACAGTTCTGCCGCAGATATATAAAAAGCAGCCTGCATTTCTGCTGCAAAGATCAGTTAATATTCCAAGGACCAAATAAATATTAACAGTAAGTTTAACAAAAGCAGAAAAAACTGTCAACTGCTGCATCCTGCCTCAACTAAATATCTTGATTAAAAAATAATATATAGGCGGTATCGCTATGGCAGGCAGCATATTTCCGACATTAAACTTCTTTACTTTCAGCATATTCAGCCCTATTCCCATAATAAGTATGCCCCCAACCGCAGTCATCTCTGCTATTACAATTTCCGACAGCAAAGGAGAAAGAGCTTCCGAAGCCAATGTAATGGCTCCCTGATAAACAAACACGGCAATAGATGAAAAAGCGACACCGATACCCAGTGTGGAGGATAAAACGATGGATGTTATTCCGTCCAACAGGGATTTTGCATACAGGGTTTGATAATCCCCCTTCAGGCCTGCATCAAGAGAGCCTACTATAGCCATGGCCCCTACACAAAAAATCAGACTGGCAGATACAAAGCCCTGTGAAATGGTGCTGTTTTCAGCCCCTCCCACCTTCCTCTGAGCATAATTGCCGATGGCATCCAGCTTCTTCTCTATGCCTGCTGCCTGTCCTATGATGCCGCCTATTACCAGACTCATAATAACCAGCAGCATATTCCGGGTTTCCAAGGCACCCTTGACACCAATAATTACAACGGATAAACCGATTCCCTGCATAATAATGTCACTGTATGCTTCAGGCAGTCCCTTTCTAAGTACCAGGCCGGAACCCATATGGATCACAGAGCCCAGCAAGGAACCTGCCAAAATAGCCAAAGCATTGACAACTGTCCCCCACAAACCAATCTTCCCCTTACTTCCCGATTTTTTTCTCTCTGGCATAATAAAAGAGATATTGCTGGGCCAGACCTGCAGCTTTTCCAAACCGCTCTGCCGCAAAGGCTTTGATTCGGGCAGAGGTAACCTCTTCTCCCATATAGAAGTATTCCATTACCCGTTTTACCCAAACATCCACCGGAAAGGCTTCTGTTTTTTCCATGGAATATAGTAAAATGCAGTCTGCTACCTTATTCCCCACTCCCGGACAGCTCAGCAGAGTTTTATGGGCTTCTTCATATGGCAGCTTTTTCAGCTGACCGGGTGATATGATGCCGTCGGCCACCATTCCGGCTGTTTTCTTTATATAAGGCCCGCGATACCCGCAGCCACAGGCCTTCAAATCCTCTTCTGCCGCGCCTGCCAAGGATTCCGGAGTTGGAAAGGTATAATAAATGCTGCCATGTAAACAGATCTCTTTCCCAAATTTCACGGACAGCCTCTCTATTATGCCCTTAATCCTTGTTATGTTATTGTTGGCCGAAATAATAAAAGAGATCAAAGTCTCCCAGGGATCCTGGTTTAAAACCCGTATACCCCGGCCGTATTTAACAGCCTCTTCCATAACCTTGTCGGCAGCAGCCAGTTCTCTTTTAAGCCGGCCGTAATCTCTGTCCAAATCAAAATAATGCCTCCACATCTCATGATAATCCTGCATTGTGCTGTTTTCAAGGATCAAAAGCTTTTTCTCTTCATTATATTTGACGTGTATTACCTTATCCTTTACCACGCCTGTATAACCGCCTTGATCCGGATTCCAGCGAAAAGCCTGTCCGCACTCAAATATATGCTCAAGGCAAAAATCCCTTACATCGTTTATAAGGACTGTGTTCTCACAGTAAGCAAGCTCCAAATCCCCGCACTCCTTCGACAAATGATTACTAATCCTGTATTCTGTGTTTTCTCATGAACTCCATATATTTCTGCCAGTCATACCGGCTGTGAAAATGCGTCCCTGACCGCAGATGAAAACCAAGCCTGCCTTCATGGAATACATCCCCCGCCTCCGGCAGCCGATCAGGGTGAACAAACCCCTTATGTCCAAGAAAGCTGTATACCTCATCAGCGGCAGCCATCCCCAAATACTGACTGTCGGGATCAGCCCATGTATCTTCAACTGCTGCACCGGCACAAACATATCTGGGTGCTATAGCAGCTATCAGAAAGTGCTGATCAAAGGGCATCTCATCTTCTTTTCCGGAATACTTTCCGTAATTCGGGCAGAACCAGTAGGGAAATACCCTGGTAATATGTTCTACCCCTTCACCTTCCTTGTCCCTGGTAATGGCATCGCCGGAACAGCCTGCATTATTCGGGAAAGCAAAAGCAAACCGCTCATCGTAGGCTGCAGCGACAAGAGAGGTTTTGCCCAGCCTGGAATGACCCATTACTGCTATGTTGCTGCGATCTAGGTCCTGGCGGGTCTGAAGATAGTCCATAAGCCTGGAAGCGGCCCATGCCCACATCATAAGTTTGCCCGGGTCATCAGACTTACGCTGGCCTGACGGTATAAGAAACTTTGCCAGACCTTTTGTAAAATCGTTTTCCCTGTCCGGCACAATATCTTCATAGCAGAACATTGCTGCTGCAAATCCATTATCCGTAATCTCCTCAACAGGGAAATATCTGTCGGGTATATCAGGACGAAAAGCAATATATACAATTGTCATCGGATTGGCAATGCCTTTTGGTATGAATAGATAAAAAGGAAATGAAAAAAGTCCATTCTTCATTTCTATGGACAGAGTTCGCTTTTCCTGTATTACCTTGCCGGCAAAAGCCTGTTCATCACATTCTTTCATTTCTGATGAAACTGACACAGGAGCCTTGGGGCGTATTCCATATTCCTCCCTGCTCAGTAAATCAAGTATCTCGGCTTTTCTTATGCTCCAGTCCTCTGCCGTTACAACCCGTCTGCCATCCTGAAATCGGAGAAGCTGAGGCAGTTTCCGGGATTCCAGCAGCTCTTTCACTGTCCTGCCATTCATTTCGTCACCATCCTTTTGACTTAATTAAGCTGGTATTTCATTCCATGCGAGTCCGGTGCCTGCTATAACCGCTTCTATCATTCAGACGCAGAATCGTCTTTCAAAACAATCACCTTCCTGGCAGTGACATTGACAGCCAAAATGTTCAGTCCTGTAATAAAGCCGACCTCCTCACCGACTCGTTCCTGTATCTTCTGCATAATTTCATGTATCTTCCATCCATACACCACTGTAATATCCAGCTCAATGGAGATCCCCTGAAGCTGGCTTAAAATGTCGCAACGCTGCACTCTGTGCACACCGGGGATATTCATAGTACAGTGAACAGCAATGGATTTAACCGCGGAATCTGCTATGGTAAACCTTCCGAAGTAGCTGTAAGTGGGACGGACAACGGTTTTTTCCAGAGTTTCAATCTGCCTGCCTCTGCCTTTTACCCGGAAAATGCGAAGAGGATCAATAAAAAAACCGGAAAAATCCTTTTTCACCTCGAATGTGGGCACCGGAATTATATGCTTGCCTTCCTCTCTTCTCTGCTTTTGGGCAATGCGTATTTCCCGGTCGCTGGCCACATCCTCGATACGGATTATTTCCTCAACAGGCGGGAGATTAAGCTGCTGCACTATTCTCTCGATCATAGGAACAGAAGTGCCTATAACCAATACAGCGGATGGGCTGATAGTTTGAATTGCCTCTCTAACCTGATCGCCATGATCGGGATCCATGAACAGTGCCCTGCGGATGGCAGACAGCTTGGTCCTTTCCCTTTTGGCAGAAGTACCTGCCAGGATTCTGGTCCCCATTATAAGAAGGCCGTCATCTATAATGCAGGGAATTCCCCGTTCATTGGCAATCCAGACTGACTTGTAGCTTTTTCCGGTACCACTGGTGCCAACCAGTCCGAATGTTTTCAAAACCGCTTCTCCCTTCTATTCCCCTGCTTTATCCTGTAAATCCTTAACGGATGCCTGTCCGTCATTCCAGTATCTGCACAGATGCCGGAGAAAGCAGTTTTCACAATCGGGTTTCCTGGCTCTGCACACCCTCCTGCCATGGTAAATCAACCAGTGATGGGCTTCCGACCAATCTTCCTTTGGGATGTTTTCCATCAATTGTTTTTCTGTATTCCAGACATCTCCGGCAGCAGCCAGACCCAGGCGGTTGGAAACCCTGAATACATGGGTATCCACTGCTATTGCATCCTGTCCGAAAGCATTGCTTAAGACAACATTGGCGGTTTTTCTGCCTACACCGGGCAGCCTGGTCAAGGCTTCCATATTGTCAGGTACCTGACCTCCGTGCTCTGCCAACAGAATCCTGCAGGTTTCTATGATATTCCTGCTCTTGGTTTTATAGAAACCGCAGCTGCGGATTTCCTTTCCCAGCTCTTCCGGTGTAAGAGCAGCCATTTCAGCAGGACCCGGATACTTGCTAAACAGTCCCGGGGTTACCTTGTTCACCTGCCTGTCAGTGCATTGTGCTGCCAGAATGGTGGCAATCAGCAATTGAAAGGGATTTACATAATCAAGCTCTGTAGTGGCATCTTTATAATGCTGCTTAAGCAGCCTTAAAATTTCATTTATATTCGTTTTATAAGTATTATTAACGTCTTTGACTGCCTTGGATCTATCCATTGTTCACCCCTGTTATCCTTTTTGCTTTTGCTTTTTGATATTATACTATACAGCCGTATTGAAGTCCAGAAATCATCCAAACTGAAGAACGGTATAAATTAAATGTACCATCTTAGAGAAACCATGAAAACACTAATCTGAAGATTGATCTTTTCTGAACACGGGAAGGCTGTAAGATTGTGAATAGAAAAACTTTTTTGACTCCGGCCGCCTGCCGGTCGACAAAAGCTCCTGATATGCATCCAGTGTATCCTGAGCTGCTCTTCTCCATGAGAGCGAATCAACACCGGGAGCAATGATTTTAGCCGGTGTATCAACCATCAGAATATCATGAATGCATTTCCGTTCTTCTTCAGATTGAATAAGCAGCATATGACTTCCAAGAAGTATATCCCGCCGAATCAGGTTTTCCCTTCTCCATGCAGCCAGCCTGGCAGGATCATTCCTATAGTTCTCATGTTTGTCCTTGAAGAAAGGCGAAGTAATGATTTTAGCTCCCTGAGCCGCAGCATTCTTAAAAAAGCCATATGCATCCGTGACCGGAGTACAATTAACAATATGAATTATATCAAATTCCTTTAGATTGATATCGGAGAGGGAACTTAACCATATGCTATAACCCAGTTCTTCCAGATACTTTTTAGTCATAATAAGCCAGAGACTTTCATCGGATTGATCATCCCTGAACTGCGAACCAATTTGATAAAGAATCTTCATTTCTTCCTCCCCCTTTGGAAAAAGTTACATCCTCCTATTTGGTTGACATAATATATTTCGTATGTTACGATTTTATTACAAAATTGTTACATGCACATAAGTGCAAACTATTAGAAAGCGAGGACTCAATCATGAAGAAGATCAGGACAATTGTTATTCTGGCAGCTGTAATGGCAGTCCTGTTGATACCGATGCAGGGAGCCATGGCAGCAGGCAATTATGTACTATACAACGGATACAGGGTTTACTACGGCTCAAATGCAGAGCAGTATACCCAGAATCGCGGAATTACTATACTATATAATTGGTTTTATAATGTAGTTGGAACCCCTGCGCAGAAACCCGCTGCGACACCCAAGCCGGTTCCGACCCAGACTCCGGCGCCTGCTCCGACTCAGGCTCCTGCGCCGGCTCCGACCCCTGCTCCTACTCCTGCTCCTACTCCTGCTCCTACCCCTGCTCCTACCCCTGCTCCTTCAGCTAATCCGGGACAATCCTCCGGATATCAGCTGAGTGCATCCGAACAGAAGATGGTTGACCTGGTAAACCAGGAACGGGCAAAGGCAGGCGTGGCCCCTCTTAAGGTGGATCTGGAACTGAGCCGGGTTGCCCGGATCAAGTCTCAGGATATGAGGGACAACAACTACTTTTCACATACTTCACCTACCTACGGCAGCCCCTTTGAAATGATGAAAAGCTTTGGCATCAGCTACCGTACAGCAGGCGAAAACATTGCAAAACACAGCAGCGTGGTAAGTGCTCATACCGGACTTATGAATTCCGATGGTCACAGAAAAAACATCCTGAATCCCAACTTTACCCACATTGGCATCGGTATCGTTGATGGAAGGTATTACACTCAAATGTTTATCGGAAAATAAATTGGAAATAATAAGGAAAAACAATTGATTTCAGTACCAGATGAAGGTATATAGACGAAAAGCCGGTTTAACCGGCTTTTCATTTTTTGCATCAGGTAATTTCCAGGTCCTCAATCTGAATCGGGAAGAATTCTGGTAAGGGCCTGGTTTCAAACATATCACATACATCTTCCGGTGAAAATTCCACGCACTCACGAGGCGGCGGGCAGTATCCAAAGGATTGAACCAGCAGCTGAACCTGCCCTACAACCTTTACAACGACAAAAACTCCAATAGCCAGTATGAGCTGACCGCCCACCAGTTCCTCACTCAGGGTCTCACTTCTGGTTTCGATAACAATACGGAAGGAGAACTCGGAAGGTGCCTGGGGCAGAAAAACCTCAATGTCTTTTGGAAATTCAACATAATCGCTTATAGTAACAGGTTCTTTTCTGCCTTTGTCAAAACCGGTCACTGTAAAGGGCACCCGAAAAACAAAACGAACTCTTGCAAAATTTTCCCTGATGGGAGTTATATCCAGAGTGCCATCAACAATAAATCCGGCTCCGTATACCACGTTTACATCCAAAAATGTGCCGCTGCCGGGAAGATCAATTACCTTGGAAGGTTCACATTCTCTCTGAAAGCAGGCATCAAAGACCTTGTCCGTCAGGATACATTCAGGTCGAAGGTTTTGCGGTGGTCTCGGCGGTTTCGGCTTTTTTTTGGAATCAAACGGTTCAAACAAGTCCTTCTCTAAATCCATTATTTTACCCCCTTTTATAGCATCATTATGGATAGATTACAGTACTGGTTTACAATTCCATAATATGAATCAGCATATAAATGGTGCAGAATACCGTTAAATTTATATAGATGCTCTCTTTCCTCCGCTGACGGAGCCCCGGCACTGCTTTTCAGGCTGCAACAATTTAACTTGATGTAATATATTCTTGTCCGCCTTTATATATATAATTAAGGCTCGTATTGCTGCCGGCCGAATTGAACACAGATGGCGGTGATTTTATGGCTGTATACAGCGGTTCTCAACATATAGTACGATTTCACAGCGGTGAACTGTGGTGTTTTTCCATGGACAAAAACACCGGCATTTCCTACAGGCGGATGGACCAAAGCGGCGCGTGGGCACAGCCCTCTGTTCTGATTGCGGATGCCCGGGAAGATTTTTCTGTCAATATAGACAGTAAGGACCATCTTCATCTTATATGCCGCTCAGCCAAGGGTGAACTCCTGTACCTGTTTTACAGCGGTGCCGGCTGGTCCAGGCAGATCCTGTGCCGCTATGAGCCTGTCAGATATACAATCCGTTATCCCATAGTCATCCCCAGGGACAACAAAATCCATATTCTGTTTGCCATTGGGACGACCTTTGATACAGGATACTGGTCCCTGCAGCACTATTATTGGGATGAGACGGCCTGGCATTCCAAAGAAATTGTCAGGATTACTGCAGGATACCGCCTGAGCCCTTTTTATGCCGAGCAGTCTGAAAAGCATCTGCATTTGGTTTACCGTGCGCTGGCTGCCAGCAAATATCAAATATTTTACTGCAGATATCATCTGGAACATGGTATTTGGAGTACACCGGAGAATGTTACCCACAGCGAGGCAGACTGCAATATGCCTTCCATCCTTATCCGTGATAACATCTTGCATCTAGTCTGGACCTCCTTATTTAAAAATGATCTGACCATAAAATATAAGAACAAGGCTGTCCGGAATCTTGGCAGGGTGGAATGGAGTCAGGAGCTGTCACTTAATGATACCGGCAGCAATGCATCCTTTCCCCGCTTGCTATGGGTAGAAGGAAAAATCTGGTGTGTCTGGTATCAGACGGAAGCACTGTATGGCAGCTGTTCAGAAGATCAGGGAGCAAGCTGGAGCAGTCCTGTTGTCCTTACCGGCTGTCATGATATCGGTCTTCAGCCAATTCATTACTCCACAAATCATCCGCGAGAAAAGCAGGTCTTCCTGCTGCAATGGTTATTGGGAAGTGTGGAAGAAGGGCTTTTTCTTCCATTGGTATCCCAATATCTGGACCTGCCGGAATACCGGCCCAATCCGCCTGCCGCCGGTTGGAATGATGATTTGGATGATATGGTTCAATACAACCGCAAAAAGAAAATATCTGAGGAAAACCAGGCTGAATCCACAGGCAGTATGAAGTTATCGGTTGATTATGCTGAACTAATGGACAGCATGTCGAAAAACGTGAGAAACGTCCCCGCTGTTCCCGCTGCTGAGCTGTCACTGGAAAATATTCTGTTAAATGAATTTGATCGTCAGGAAGAACTCCACTATTCTCTCATCAGCAAACTGGATGAATACTCCAGAATAAACAGCTCTGTCCTTGAGGAAACCAGGCAGGTAATGTCTCTTCTCAGAGATAACTTTGAAATGCTGCAGAACCTGAAAAAAAGCATGGAAGAAGCAAGGGAGGATATTGAACAGCTCAGAAAAAAAGGTTTTATCCGGCGCATTCTTCCATGGCTTTATAATTGAAAGGCATAAAGTATCCGTCAGCACGCGGGATGCTGCAGCTTCTGTCAGATTGGAATACGGATGATTCTGGTTTCAGGACCTGCTCTCTCCACATGGTAGCAGCCAATGACCGGAATGCTGCACTGTCTGTATATTCTTAAAATCCTGCTTGTCATAAAAGGGGAAAACCGCAGTGACAGCCCGCAGCCCAGGGCAACCTCCCTGGGTGTGGACATTATCTGTGTCGGTATGCCGCGGTCGCTCAAAATCTTTTTGAAATGAAAGGCATGCTGTCTGGAACGAAACGACAGTATGTCAAAGACTTCCTGGCTGGGCACTGGTCTCACTCCCTGGTATTTTCAGTGTACCTTATCAATATATTTATCCGCCGGTATGTATGTTACAGCATAAAACAGGAGGGTTCACATGATCTATATGGATAATGCAGCGACCACCTGGCCCAAGCCTCAAAGAGTCATAAAAGCAGTCACCGGCTGCATGGAACGGTACGGAGCCAACCCAGGCAGATCCGGACATAAGATGTCTGTTCAGGCAGGCATGATTCTGCTCTATACGAGGGAAATGCTTTGCGAGCTGTTTAATATAAGGGATCCTTTTCAGTTTGTTTTTACCTGTAACTGCACCGACAGCCTGAATATGGCAATCAAGGGAAGCGTTACGCCGGCTGATCATGTGATCACCAGCTCAATGGAGCATAATGCAGTGATCCGGCCGCTGAAGGAAATGGAAAAACAGGGACTTAAGCTAACGATTATAAAATGCAGCCCGGATGGAGACATAGATCCGGATGATATCAGAAAAGCTGTACAAACCAATACCCGTTTAATTGTCACTACTCACGCATCCAATGTTACAGGCACCATACTGCCCATCGAAGAGATAGGCAGAATAGCAAGAAGC
>FZPS01000014.1_pt238 | contig 11613 bp, 13 predicted proteins | sample 1817821 | NCBI WGS metagenome assembly FZPS01 (sample SAMEA104158645, study PRJEB21678) | metagenome | place: Germany | collected 2015-04-21 | reverse complement strand
AACACATATGTATACTGCTGACCCATCAGCTCATGTCTGGGCTGATGGTCGACTTTATGTTTATGCCTCTCATGACATTGATCCCCCCAGAGGATGTGATTTGATGGATAGATACCATGTTTTTTCAACCGATGATATGCTTAATTGGACTGATCACGGAGAAATATTAAATTCATCAGACGTTCCCTGGGGCCGAGACGAAGGAGGATTTATGTGGGCACCTGATTGTGCCTATAAAGATGGAACTTATTTTTATTATTTTCCTCATAAAAATAATGGGGCCAGGCCATCTTCCTCTTATTGGATGGGGTTCCGACTTCATTGCATTTTTTTACAACTCATTTTAATCCTTCTACATTGTTAGAACACTTACTAAATCCTATCATAAAATATACTATATTTAATCTACCTAAGATGATAAAAGGAGGAACAAGCGTGAATTTTGACAGATATATAGAAGAACTATTTTATGATGAATGTAGAAGGCATAGACCTTATTGGATTCATTGCCATGAAGATGACTATGAAGATGACTATGAAGATTACTACTATGACGAATATGATGGAAGGATATGTTTTGGTGATGGTCAAGACGTAATAATTCAACCTTCAGGAATTATTAACGGAGCAGATGAGGAAGGTATTACAGCTTTTACTATGCCTAGAAATGGATGCATATCCAAATTAGCTGTATCTATCACTGTAGTTTCTACTACGAGTATACCAGATGGAACAATAGTTACTATAACAGCTGAGCTATTTAAAGCTAAACCTAATAGCAGTATATTCACACCTATACCTAGAAGTCGAGTAATTGTAGCTCCATCAATTGTTACAACTACACCCCAAGGAACTGTTTTTACTGAAATAGTAAAAAATATAAATTATCTATTAAAGGAAGGAGAACGTCTTGCACTTGTCTTCACTGCAACAATTCCAGCTGGAGTTGCAAATACATTTGGTTTCAGAGGCGTCCCTAGCGGCGGAGTAACTATATTGTAGGAGTAAAAAAAAGCCTTTCACATAATTAGTGTGAAAAGCTCTTAATTTATAATATAAAATTTTACTTAATTGCCTTTTCCATATCGCTGATCATTTTATCTACTGAAATAACTCCACTACCACCTAGGTACCATGCTTCTGAATCTACATAGTAGATGTGTCCCTTCTTGTAAGCATCTGTAGTTTTAATTAATTCATTTTCCATAACTTCATTTGCTTTTTTATCTGTTGTACCTGAAACTACTGCTCCTCTGTCCATTACAAATATATATGCTGGATTTTTTTCCTTTACATATTCGCTTGTAACATTTTGACCATGAGTTGATGATTCGATTGTTTCATCAGCTACTGCAAATCCTACTGGATTGTAGATAAATCCAAATCTTGATCCTTCGCCGTAAACACTTAATTCTCCTTCATTAACCATTACAAATAGAGCTGTTTCATTCTTTTCTGTAACTTTTGAGTTAATTGCTTCTATTCTGCTGTTGTAATCTGCTAAGATTTGCTCTGCTGCTTCTGTTTGATCAAATAGTGTTCCTAAAGCTTTTAAGTTTCTTTCAAGAGATTCCATGTTCTTTCCTGTATCTGTTCCTAAGAATAATACTGGAGCAATTTTTGATAATTCATCAATTCCTTCTTGTTGTCTATTTTCTATTATTATTACTTCTGGGTTTAATGAGGCTATTTTTTCTAAATCATATTCTTTAACCGTTCCAATATCAGCATATTTTTCATCATTATATTTATCTAAGTATGAAGTTAATGATCCTTTAGGAAGTCCTGCTGGTTCCACACCTAATTCTTGCAATATTTCTAGTGAGCTTAAATCTAATACTACAACATTTTTAGGGTTTAATGGTACTGTTACTTCACCTTTTCTATCTATTACTGTTACAGTTTTTGCTGATTCATCAACATTGTTAGCTGCTCCTGAATTTAATTTGCTTAGTCCAAAGGCAACTGCTAAAATAATCACTATTCCAATTATAATTCCTGACTTCTTTTTCATTTTACTTTCCTCCAATATTCAAAATTTAAAATTTTAATACTAAATACAGATTAATAATAAACACAAATTTTTCTTCCATTACATTCTTGGATGTTAAATTCCATTTCGTAAATATCTTCTAAAGTTTCTTCAGTAATAATTTCATTGCATGTATTATCCGCTACTAGTTTTCCCTGTTTTAATGCAACTATGTTATCTGAATAGCAAGATGCAAAGTTAATATCGTGTATTACTATAACTATTGTTTTTCCTAATTCATCAACCATTTTTCTTAAAAGCTTCATCATTTCTGCTGAGTGCTTCATGTCTAAATTGTTTAAGGGTTCATCTAAAAGTATGTATTTTGTATCTTGGGCTATAATCATAGCAATATAGGCCCTTTGTCTTTGTCCTCCACTTAGCTCATCTAAGTATTTATCTTGAATATCTGTAAGTTTCATATATTCAAGGGCTTCTTGAACCTTTTCTTCATCTTCCTTCTTTAAATTCCCCTCACAATATGGGAATCTACCAAAGGAAACTAAATCCTTAATAGTAAGTCTTACATTTATATTGTTGCTTTGTTTCAATATTGATAAATTCTTTGATAGCTCTTTATTGTCCCAATCTCTTATTTCTTTTCCATCAATATATACTTCTCCTGAGTCTATATCAGAAAGTCTTGATATCATTGAAAGAACTGTACTTTTACCAGCACCGTTTGGACCTATAAAGGATGTTATTTTTCCCTCTTCTATATTAAAGCTAACATTATCAACTACTTTTTTATCATAGTATGCTTTATTAATATTCTTAATTTCTATCATGACTTTCCCTCCTTAAGTAATAATCCAATGAAGTAAATTCCTCCAATAAAATTAATTATTATACTTATTTTTGTATTAAAGTTAAATAATCTTTCTACCAGGAATTGACCTCCAACTAAAGCAATTATGCTTATTAATATTCCTACAACAAGCAGTTCGCTATGCTTATGACTTTTTATCATTTCATAAGTCAAGTTAACTATCAAAATACCAAGGAAGGTTATTGGACCTACTAAAGCGGTAGAAACTGATATTAAAACTGCTACTATAAGTAATATCTTTTTTGTGAATTTATCATAATTTAATCCCAAATTAATAGCTAAGTCCCTTCCTAAGGATGCTAAATCTAACTTTTTAATATCATCATATAATGCTATAAAAATTAATAATAAAACTACCAGCACTACTATTAATATGTCTGTATTAACTAAGTTAAAGGAAGCATAAAGCTTATTTTGAAGGGCATCATATTCATTTGGATCAATTGAAACCTGCATAAAGCTTGCAAAACTTCTGAAGAAAGTTCCAATTACTGTACCTACAAGTAGTAATAGGAATATGTTATTTTTCCCTTTCTTTAAAACTACCTTAAATAAAATCATTGATAGTCCAATCATTAGGATGCTGGAAACTACAAAGTTTATTGGCTTGTTTGTCATAAAAACTGAAGCTGATCCAAAAACAAAGACCACAGTTGTTTGAACTAAGTTATATAAGGAATCTAATCCTAAAATGCTAGGAGTAACTATTCTGTTTTGTGTAACGCTTTGAAATAATATTGAGGCTACAGCTATTGCTGCTCCTGAAATTACTATTGCTATTACCTTAGGTATTCTAACGTATAAGTTGTACTGATAATTATTAGCATTTAATCCCCATAGGATAAATAGCGTTATAAAAGCTGCTGCTAATATGAATAAAATTTGAATCTTTTTCTTCTTATCAATCATTACTTGTCCCTCCTAAATAGTAAGTAAAGGAAAATTACAGCTCCTATAACTCCAACAGTTAAATTAATTGGTATTTCATATGGGAAGATAAGCAATCTGCTTATAATATCACAAACTAGTAAAAAGCTTGCTCCTAATAGGGCTATTAAAGATATATTATTCTTTAGGTTATCTCCTTTCCAAATAGAAATAATATTTGGAATTACTAGTCCAACAAAAGGTATTTCCCCTGCTGTAATAACTACCAATGCTGAAACTAGTGCAACTATTACAACTCCTAAATTAGCAATCTTTTTATAATTTAAACCTAAGCTAACAGACATTTCTTCTCCCATTCCTGCCAATGTAAATTTATTAACATAAGCAAATGCTAAAATTACTAGAGGAATGCTTAAGTATAATATTTCATAATTTCCTTTTAATATTGATGAAAAACTTCCTTGAGAAAATGCAGTCATATTTTGGTTTAAGTTATACTTGTATGCAAAAAATTCTGTTATTGAACCAATTACATTTCCAAGCATAATCCCTATTAAGGGGATGAAAACCACATTTTTAACCTTTATTTTCTTAAGTATCATCATAAATATAAGGGTTCCAGCTACTGCACAAATAAAGGCCAATATCATCTTTTCAAAAACATTTACATTTGTAAAAACTATTAATGAAAGTAATATTCCAAACTTAGCAGAATCTATTGTTCCTGCTGTTGATGGAGATATAAATTTGTTATTGCCTATTTGCTGCATTATAACCCCACTAACACTCATTCCTATTCCAGCTATTAATATTGATAATAGTCTTGGAACCCTGCTTATTAATAATATCTCCAGTTCTTCAGCTCCTATATTAAAGGTGCTAATATCAGAAACTCCCACAAATAAAGATACTATTGATAAAATTACCGTTACACTCCACAAAATCTTCTTCGCCATAATATTCACTCCTACCATTTGATAATCTTTATCAACTACAATTGATTATAGTTGATAAAGATTATCAATGTCAATACTTTTAGAAAAATATTTCACATAAAACATAAACTTTTCTACAAGAGAAAGAACACTTACTTCACTTTAGAATAATATGTAGTATATGATGATAACTTAAGAGAAAAAAGGGAGGAACAATAATGTTTATGGATATGGACAGATATATAGATGAAATTTACTTTGAAGAAATTAATAAATACAGAGACGACTATGAAGACCAATATGATGATGACTACGAGGATGACTACGAAGATAATTACGATGACGACTATGAAGAAAATCAGGAAGATGACTACGAAGACGAAGATGAATATGAATATGAAGAAATAAAACCAAAAAAATAAAGAAGAAAAAAGAAAAGAGTAAAGAAGAAAAACCTAAGAAAGAAAAATGTAAAGTTGTAAAGCGTAAAAAATTAAAGCGTAAAAAATCAGAATGTAAGGAAGAAGATAAAAAGGAAGATAAAGAAAAAGACCGCGAAGAAAAGGAAGAAAAGAAAGATAAGGTAGAAAAGAAGATTAAAAAGATAAAAATTATCAGAGGACCAAGAGGACCTAAAGGACCTAAGGGCGAAAAAGGTGACAAGGGAATCAATTGCTACATACTTTAGTGTATCTGCAAACACAATAATACCACCTCCAGGAGCAGGAGATATTACAATAAGTGCTGCCCTATTTAGATCAGAAACACCAAGTAATACTTTCGTAATCATACCAGATTCAAGAGTTGACTTAACTTCAACTCAAGCTTTACCAAACCCACCTGTTGGAACTGCTCTACGTGGATTTAGATATAATTTAAATATTAAAGTAAGACCTGAAACTCGCCTTCTATTAGTATTCTTTGTAACAGGTCCAGTAGGAGTTACTGGAGTTATTCAAGGCTTTGCAGGAGCAGGAGTAGGAATCGAATAGATTTTTGTAATGTAGAATGAAGGAAAGTATTTTAGCATGAAATACAAAAGTCATTTTACATTTTGTATTCAAGGGGCTGTGGGACAGCCCTTATTATTTTGAATATAGAATTCTTATAATTCTTGACATATATAATGTATTTTCTAGAACATTTAATAAATTTCGTCATAATATGTAGTATATCTGATATAACTTATGATAACGAAAAGGAGGAACTTGAATGGATATCGATAAATATATAGACGCACTTTATTACGAAGAATTTGAAAAATATGATGATGATTATGATTGGTACGACTGTAAGGAAAAAGATTATAAAAAGCATAAAGCTCCTAGATACAGATATGAAAAATGTCCTGTATGCCCGAAACCTTATCCACAAGGCTGCCAATATGGTCAAGGATATCAATATGCACAACAATGTCCAACATGCCAATATCCAGGAGGAATGAGATATCATAGAAAATGCCGCTTAGATAAAAATAGAACGGCATCTGAAACTTGGATTCCTTATGCAACTGGACCAGCTGCTGATTTAGTTTTTGCTACAGGCGCTACTACAGCATCACAAGCAATTGGTTTTGGAAGCTCCGGAACAGTTCTTGTTTCTGGACCTCTAGGTTCTATAACTTTAACAGATCCTAACTTTGCATTTGCTGTTCCAAGAGAAGCTTGTTTAAGAACTCTTGCTGCATATTTAACTGTAACTACTGCACCAGTTGAGGGACTGGGAACAGTGACTATATTTGCTCAATTATATAGAGCTGAACCAGGAAGTAACCTATTTACACCAATTCCAGGTGCAACAGTAGCATTCCCAGCAATCACTTCCACTACGGCTGTTGGTACAACCTTTAATGGTATCGTAAAAGGAATAAACTATCCATTATGCGAACAAGATCGCTTATTATTAGTTTATACAGCAACTTCTACAGGTGCAGCAGCTGAAGGTGATACTATAGGTTTTACTGCTAGCGCAGGAGTAGCTATATCATAATTATATTAAAAATATCTAACAAAAGAAAAATAATATAAGATAAATAAGGTTGTTATGCAACAGTTTTGTTGTGTAACAACCCTTTTTTCTATACAACATTCATTTAATTCTAATTGTTAGAACACTTACAAAATTACATCATAATATATATTATATAAACAAAACCAAAGATGATTAGAGGGGGGCACTTAAATGAATCTAGATAAATATATAGATAAACTATTTTATGAAGAATTTGAAGAGTATGATGATTATAATTTTGAATGGTACGACTGGGAGGAAAAGAAACCTAAGAAGTGCAAAGTTCCTAAATACAGATATCCAAAGTATCCTCCATGTCCAAAGCATCATCCACAACAATGCCCAGCATGTCAATCTGGTCAAGGATTGGTAACATGGCCAATAAATCAAGGATGTAAACCTGAGCCATATTGTCATATAGACAAAAAAGAAAGAGTAGATAGAACTGTAATTCCTTATGCATCAGGAACTTCTGTACCAGGAGCAAATCTTAGTTTTCCTGGAAATCCACCTCCTGGTATAATAAGAGGAAATATAATTGGATTCGGAAGTAATGTTGATGCTAATATTACTCAAGCGGGGGGTTTTATCGATTTAGGTACTGAAAATAATTTTGCATTTATTGTGCCGAGGAATGGATGTTTAGAAAATCTAGAAGCAACTTTTACTGTAAATACTGCACCACTTAATGCTCAAACAGCTACTAGTGCAACAATGCCAGGAACTATTCTAACTGGTTGTTCAAAGAAAATAAATTATCCTGTATGTAAGGGAGATCGAATATTATTAGTTTATTCAGCAGCAATTACTGGAGCAGGACCAGGTGACTTTAACGTTATTATTGGTACTGCAAGTGCTGGATTATCCTTAGCATTAAAAAAGTAATATCTAAATTTTCTTTATTTTATTAGAACTCCTGCTATATTACATCATAATATATATTATATGTGATAAAACTTAAGATAATAAAAAGGGAGGAACTTAAATGAGTGCAACTATCCAATTCCCACCAATTTCTAATACCACACCTGCTAATACAACCTTTAGCTCTATTGTAAAAGAAATAAACCGGCCCTTATGCGAACAAGATCGCCTACTATTAGTTTATACAGCAACTATTCAAAATGAATTAGGAACAATACAAGTTGATCCCCTACCTGTTACCGCTAGCGCAGGTATAATTATATATTATTCTATATAAAAGAATACAATGAACATTCTAAAATAAATAGAATAATATGTATTATATTTAATATCCTTAGGGAACAAAGGAGGATTTTATGGATATACACGATTATATAGAACAAGTTTACAAAGAAGAATTGGAGAAATATGAAAAAAAAGCAGCAGAGAAAAATAAAAAACACAAAAAGGAAATAGAGCATGAAGAGGAATACAAAGGCAAGGGACCAGTAAAGCACAAAGAAAGAAAAGAAGAAAAATTTAAAAAGATAGAGGTCTGTCCAAGAGGTCCTAGAGGACCTAGAGGACCAATGGGACCTAGAGGACCAATGGGACCTATGGGGCCTATGGGACCTATGGGACCAAGTGGACAAGATGGTAGGGATGGAGTAGGGAATCCTGTAATAATTCCTTACGCATCAGGTGGAGTTATGGAATTTACAGTTCCTTCTACTGAAGTAGATGAATCGAATACTTGGGCAATTGGCTTTGGAAATTCCGCACTAGTTAGACTTAATATTGATGGAAGTATCACTTTAATATCACCTCCACAAATACCAGATACTGATTTCACTATGCCATTTTCCCTTCCAAGAGGTGGAGTAATAAAATCTATAGTAGCATACTTTAGAATAACGGCAATAGCCCCAGCTCCAGCTCCTGGTACTGAACTTACAGTAAGTGCTCGACTATTTTCATCAACTACACCAAATGAAGTCTTTAATGAAATAGCAGTGGCAACTCTACCAACCATCACTGATCCACAAGCAGGTAGCATTACTGATGTGCTTTTAGATGGTTTAAATATACCAATAACAGCTAGAACTCGCTTACTATTAGTTCTTTCAATTACATCTACTAATTCTGCTGATCAACTTACGGTAGAAGGTCGTGCAAGCGCAGGAGTATCAATAGAATAAAACTGCTTTTAGGGCTGCTGCAAAAAATCTCGCTCTTCAAGGAGACATAAGGAATGTAAACGTAAAGATGGTAAAGATGGTCGCGACGGTAGGGATGGAAGAGACGGAAAAGACGGGCGAGATGGCAAAGACGGCAGAGATGCTAATCCGGGTATAATTCCATTTTCCTCTGGAACAGCTATAACACTACAAGTAAGTGAATTTAATGTTCTACCAAGAATAGGAGCTGCCATTGCTTTTGGAAATTCTGCATCTGTTACAATTAACAATAATGGGAAAATTAATTTAATACCACCCTCTTCTTCTCAAACTACTCCATTCAATATGGCCTTTTCTTTGCCAAGGGCTGGAGTGATAAGATCAATATCTGTATTTTTTACTGTAGCTGCTCCAATAAGAGCTCTTTTTAATAGAAATATTACTATAACAGTCCAACTTTACAGAGCAGAAGGACTAGGGAACATTTTTTCACCAATTCAAGGTACAAGGTTAGAACTATTCCCTTCATTTTTTGATACAGTAGAAATAGGTGATGCTAGCGATGGCTTTCTAGAAAATTTAAATATCCCTATAGAAGCCCGAAGCCGTTTATTATTAGTTTTTACAGCAATATCAAGAAATGGAGATTTGCCAACTAGAATAACAGGCTATGCAAGTGCAGGAATAAGCGTGGCGTAAAAAGATTGGCAAGCAATCTTTTTCAGTTCACAATTCACAGTGCACAGTGTACAGTTGAGGATGAAACTACTGCGTAGTTTCTAAAATTAAATTAAATCCCCTATAAGTTCTTGAAGAACTTATAGAGGATTTTTCTTAATTCAGCTTAAGCTGAATTATTTCCTTAACTGTGAACTGTGAACTGTGCACTGTGAACTGTTTTTACTCTCTATATTTCCTAATATCTCTTTTTATAGCTTCTAATAAATTATTAAATTCGTAAACTTCCCCATCTTCAATTAATTTATTTAAAGATAGCTCGTATCTGCTTGCTTCTGCAAACTTTCCTAGGGAGCTTAAAATTAAAATATTATCCATTATATTTGAGATTATGTCTGATTTTACTTCAAATAATTTTTGAGCATCCTTTATTTCATCCTTTATGTCCAGCATTAGTTCATCTAACTCAAAGGCTGCATCTGCTGCTTTTTTTAACTTTTCTCTTACATGGCTTGGAAGTTGTTTTTTATATTTATAATTTAGGGAATGCTCTATAGTAGCCCAAAAGTTCATAGATAATGTTCTGATTTGAAATTCAGCTAATATTACTTTTTCCCCTTCTGCCATATTCACAGGATATTTAATAATCATATGATAGCTTCTATAACCGCTTTCCTTAACTCCTCTTACGTAGTCCTTTTCGTAGAGGATCTTCATATCTTTTCTACCCCTTATAATTTCTACAACAGTATCTATATCATCTACAAACTGACACATAATTCTTAGTCCAGCTATATCTTCTATTTCATGCTCTAATCTATCCATTGGAATACCAAACTTATTTGCTTTTTCCAATAAACTTGATACTTCCTTTACTCTCCCTGTTACAAATTCAATTGGAGAATACTCATTCTTCTTTCTAAATTCTTTTCTAATACTTCTTAGCTTAACCTTTAACTCATCAACCGCTTGTTCATAGGGCATAAAAAATCCCTTCCAATTTTGAACAGTCATACTTAATCACCCTCTTTAAACTTCACCTTATACATTATATCAAAAATAACATAATGTGTAATTAGATTTGTTTATAAAATTTTATCTTTTGAAGGCATCTACAATCCTTTTATTATATGATATAATTATGTTGTACTTAAAGGAGACTAAATTATCTAATTCATAATTACTAAAGAAGAAAAAAAATAAATCGATAATATATATAAATTATAAATGGCTCACTTAGGGTAGATATATTAGGAGGTATTAACATGGGGTTATTTTCCAGAAAAAAGAAAGATTCAAATATTGAAGATACTATTGTGTCAGCAAATCAAAATAGTCAGGATGATTTTTCTCAAACTGATTCAATCACTACTAATTTAGAAGTGAATAGTCACTTAAAGGAAGAAATTGCTAATATTAGCGAAAATAGTTCTAACATCTCTCGTTCAGTACAAGATGTAAACGACTCATTAGCTAACCTTGCATCTTCTACACTTACTCAAACTGAAGAAATATCAAATGCTAGCAGCATTTTAAGTAGCTTTAGTGAAAAAATGGAGCAATTAGCTTACAACGTTACTAATGTTCAAATAACAGTATTAGATACAGATAAAGCTGCAGAGGATGGCTTAAGTGCCTTCAGTGGATTAGATGAATCCCTTAAAGATTTACAAAGTGCTTTTAGAATGGTTAGCAATACAGTTAACAATCTAGTTTCTAAAATAGAATCAGTTAACATAATTACAGACTCTATAAGCCAAATAGCGAGCCAAACAAATTTACTTTCACTAAACGCTGCTATTGAAGCTGCAAGAGCTGGAGAAGCTGGTAAAGGATTCTCAGTTGTTGCTGGTGAAGTTAGAAAGCTTGCAGAAAATTCAAAGCAATCAGTCCAAAGCATAACTAAAATATTAGATGATATTAAAGCTGATATTATAGAAACTTCAAAAGCTATGGAAGCAGGAAGCTTAGCTATTGATAACCAACAAGGAACTTTAGCTAATACAAGAAATAGCTTTAATAATATAAAAACTTCTATTAGTGAGGCTGTTGAAGAAATAGATGGTGCTATTATAAACTTAACTGAAGCAGCTTCTGAAAAAAACCAGGTTCTATCAATAGTTCAAAATGTAAGCAGCATCTCACAAGAACACTCAGCAC
>FZPS01000016.1_pt303 | contig 11614 bp, 9 predicted proteins | sample 1817821 | NCBI WGS metagenome assembly FZPS01 (sample SAMEA104158645, study PRJEB21678) | metagenome | place: Germany | collected 2015-04-21 | reverse complement strand
GTTTTTGTCCTCGCCTAAAAGCCCCGCCAAAAACTGCTCGTCAAAGTATTGGGCGTCAAACGGCGCGACTGGCGGAAACATCGGCTGAATCCATGAAAGCCCCGGCGGGGTGATTCGATTGAACATCCGGCGCTGGACTTCCGCGCCCTCCGCCAAATCCTGAATATCCAAGACCTCGTTCTCCATGAAATCGGCATATTGCTCAGCATCAACGGGCGCGGGCTTTTCGGTGCGGGAAGCAGCCGACGCAAGGGCAACAAGACAAATCACAACATAGAGAGCGGCGATGCTGCTCCCGATGGCGATAAGTCGATGCTTTCTCAATTTTTTCATTGCTCATGCTCCTGGGGTGGTTGGCATGAACTTGGTGACGCACAAAGCGGCACTACCGTACTTGTCGCAGGAACCCAGACGGCAGGCCAGAAGAAAATTTCGGGCCGGCGCGCCTTGTTGCGTCAAAAGTTTTCCACAGTGTGGAAAAGTTTTTGGGGCGGGTTATGGGGCAACGGGGCGGCGCGGGGGGGGGCAGCGGGGTGAGCGAGTGAACCGCAAGGGCGTCGGCGACGCTTTCATTATTATATGGTATAGTTTCGTGGTTCAAGGAAAGGCGTGTGTGATGAAGAAGTTTTTAATGGTGTTGGTGGTGGCGGGTTGCGCGGGCGTCGCGGCGCGGGCGGGGCTGCCGGAGGAGCTGGCGGCGGAAGTAAAGCTGGCGCAGGCGCGCGGGGTGGCGTGGGTGCTGGCGCAACAGCAACATAACGGCTATTGGGGGTCGCCGGAGGCGCCGGCGATGACGGCGCTGGCGATGCAGGCGCTGAATCAAACCGCGCCGGAGACCGCGCTGGCGGCGATTAACCGCGCCATGGTGTTTATTTTGACGAATGTGCATCCGGATGGGTCCATCTGGCGCGAGCCGTCCATGGCGCGGCGGGGGGGCGGGCTGGCGAATTACAATACGGCGATTTGCATGACGGCGCTGCACGATTTGAAGCGGCCGGAGCTGGTGCCGGTGGTGCAGAACGCGCGGGCGTATCTGGCGAAAGTGCAGTATTTGGACGGCGGGAATTACCACGGGGGCATGGGCTATGACGCGGAGACTGACCGCGCGTATGCGGATTTGTCCAATTCGTATATGGCGTATGAGGCGATGCGGCTGACGCAGGATGTGGAGGATTTGCGCGCGAGTGGCGAGGCGCGGGCGGACCTGGATTGGGCGGCGGCGCGGCAGTTTCTCGCGCAGGTGCAGAATCTGCCGGGGGTGAATACCAATGCGTATGCGAGCGACAGGGAGGAGGACCGCGGCGGGTTCAGCTATTCGCCGGGCGCGGGGGCGAGCGTGACGAATGAGGAGGGCAAGGTGATGCTGCGCTCCTATGGCAGCATGACTTACGCGGGGTTGCTGGCGCTGATTTATGCCGAGGTGGACGCGGACGACGCGCGCGTGAAGTCGGCCAGGGATTGGACGATTCGCCATTGGTCGCTGGAGGAGAATCCGGGCATGGGCCAGGAGGGGCTGTATTACTTTTTCAACGTGCTGACGAAAAGTCTGCGCGCGGCGGGGGATGACGTTCTGACGCTGGCGGATGGGCGCACTATTACGTGGCGCGAGGAGGTCGCGCGCAAGCTGGTGGAGCTGCAGCGGCCGGATGGCTCGTGGGTGAACGATAACAACCGCTGGTGGGAGGCGGACCCGAATCTGGTGACGGCTTACACGTTGCTGGCGCTGGCGGCGGCGGCGCAATAGCGCGCGGCGGCGGGGGGGCGATGGCGGGGCGGCGGCGGCCGGAGAAAAATTATTCCCGCGGATTGGCGGGGGGTGTTCGCGCAACTGCCTGCGGGCCAGCGGGTTTCGCGGGCGCGGCGGGAGCCGTGAATCGGCTTGGTTTCCGGGGCGTTTGCCGGTATAAAGGGGCTTTACGATTTGACCGGAACGAAACCCTTGGAACCCAAATTTACCCATCTGCATTTACACACCGAGTACAGCATGCTGGACGGGATGTGCGCGCTGAAGCGCGGCGAAAAGGGCCATAGCCCGTTGATGGAGCGGGCGCGGGCGCTGGGGCAGGTGGCGATGGCCATCACGGACCACGGCAACTTGTACGGCGCGGTGCATTTTTACCAGATGGCGCGCAAATACGGCCTGAAGCCCATTCTGGGCTGCGAGATTTATGTCACCCCCGGCGACTACCGCGAGCGGACGCTGGTGAACGGCAAGCAGGCGAATCATCTGGTGCTGCTGGCGGAAACAAACCGCGGATTCGAAAACCTGATGAGGCTGGTGAGCATGGCGCATCTGGACGGGTTCTATTACCGGCCGCGCATTGACCGCCGCCTGCTGGCGGAATATCACGAGGGCTTGATTGGGCTGTCGGCGTGTCTGAAGGGCGAGGTGGCCGAGGCGCTGATGGAAGACCAGGACGCCAAGGCGGAGGCGCTGGCGGCGGAATATGCCGAGATTCTCGGGCCGGACCACTTTTATCTGGAGTTGCAAGACCACGGCATGCCCGAGCAGAAGAAGGTGAACAAAAAATTGGTGGAGCTGGCGCGCAAGCTGAATCTGCCGCTGGTGGCGACCAATGATGTTCACTATCTCGAAGCCGCCCACGCCGTGCCGCACGAAATGCTGATGTGTCTGCAAACGCAGGCGAAATGGAGCGACGAGGACCGGATGCGCTATGCGTCCGACCAGATTTATCTCAAGAGCGAAGACGAAATGCGGCGGCTGTTCGGCGAGATTCCCGAAGCGCTGGAGAACACATGGAAAATCGCCGAGCGGTGCAATGTGTCGCTGACGCTGGAGGGCCAGCAGAATCCGCATTTCCCGAATTATCAATGCCCGGACGGGATGACGCACAAGGAGTATCTGACGCAACTGGCGGCGGAGGGGGTGCAGCGCCGCTACGGGCCTGTTCAGTTGGACCATCCGCGCGACGAGCGCGAGGCCACCATTGCCAAGCGGTTCCAACTGGAGATGGACATCATTGAGAAAACCGGCTTCCTCAATTATTACCTGGTGGTGTGGGATTTCGTGAACGCCGCGAAAAAAATGGGGGTTCCGGTGGGGCCGGGGCGCGGGTCCGGCGCGGGCAGCCTGATTGCCTATGCGTTGGGCATCACCGGCATTGACCCGCTGCACTACGGCCTGATTTTTGAGCGCTTTTTGAGCACGGAGCGCGTTTCCGCGCCCGACTTTGACGTGGACTTCTGCCAGACGCGGCGCGGCGAAGTGATTGATTACGTCAAACAGAAATACGGCGCGGAAAATGTGGCGCAAATTATCACGTATGGGACGCTGGGCGCCAAAACGCTGATTCGCGACATCGGCCGCGCGCTGGAAATTCCGCTGCCCGATTGCGACAAGCTGGCCAAGATGATTCCAGACGTGGTCGGCACCACGCTGGAGTCCGCGCGCCGCACCAGCGCGGACTTTCGCGAGGCCTGCCAGCACGATGACTGCGCCAGGCAAATCATGGCGTTCGCGCCGCCGCTGGAAGACCTGCCCCGTCAAACGGGCACGCACGCCGCCGGCGTTGTGATTGCCGACAAGCCGCTGATTGAATTGGTGCCGCTGACCAAGGATAAAGACGGCAACATCATTACGCAGTGGGAGTATGTGCCGCTGGAGCAAGCGGGATTGCTCAAAATGGATTTTCTGGGGCTGAAGACCCTGACGGTGATTCGCGAGGCGTGCGAAAATATCCAGCACACGACGGGGCGGGTGGTTGACCCGGACACCCTGGCGCTGGATGACGCCAAAACCTACGAGCTGCTGGCGCGCGGCGATACGGTCGGCGTGTTTCAGGTTGAATCCGAGGGCATGCGCGACCTGCTGCGCCAGTTGCAGGTGAATAAAATTGAAGAATTGATTGCCATGATTGCGCTTTATCGGCCGGGGCCGATGAGCTGGATTCCCAGCTACATCGCCCGCAAGCACGGCCGCGAGCCGATTACGTATCCACATGCGCTGCTGGAGCCGGTGTTGAAGGAAACGTATGGCGTGATTCTGTATCAGGAGCAGGTGCAGCAGGCCGCCGCGATTCTGGCGGACTTCAGCATGGGCCAAGGCGACATTTTGCGCCGCGCGATGGGCAAGAAAATGCCCGAAGAAATGAATCGCCAGCGCGATTCGTTCGTGGCGGGCTGCGTCCAGAAGAAGAGTTGCAGCGCGGCCAAGGCGGGGCAGATTTTTGACGAAATCGCCAAGTTTGCGTCCTACGGATTTAACAAATCGCACTCCGCGGCCTACGGGATTCTGGCGTATCAAACCGCGTGGCTGAAGGCCAACTATCCCTCGGAATTCATGGCGGCCACGCTGACATCGGAAATGGGCAACACCGACAAGCTGCCGGTGCTGGTGGCCGAAGTGCAGAAGATGGGCCTGCGCATTCTGCCGCCCGATGTCAACGAAAGCGGGCTGCGCTTTACGCCGGTCAAGGATGGCATTCGCTACGGGCTGGCGGGCATCAAGGGCGTCGGGATGGGCGCGGCGGAGGCGATTATCCGCGAGCGCGAAGCCAACGGCCCCTTCAAGGGCTTCGTGGATTTTTGCGAGCGGATTGAAAACAGCGACGTCAACAAAAAGACGCTTGAAGCGCTGGTGAAATGCGGCGCGTTTGATTTCACCGGCATCATGCGGGGCAGTTTGTTCGACGGCATCGAGGCGGCGATGGGCTACGCCATCAGCATGCGAAAAGACCGCGCGGCGGGGCAGGCGTCGCTGTTTGAAGGGCTGGGCGAGGAAGGCGCGGCGGGGGTGCATTTGACGGATACCGACTTGCCCGCCGGCGAGCCGTGGCCGCAACGCCAAATGCTGGCCTACGAAAAGGAATTGATTGGCTTTTACGTTTCGGGGCATCCGTTGCTGGCGTTTTCCTGGACGCTGGAGAAATATAATTTGACGGATTTGGCCGGGTTCGCGGAATTGCCGGTGCGCACCCGCACGCGCATCGGCGGGCTGGTGGCAACGCCCCAGAAGCGATTCACCAAGCCGAAGAATCCGGAGGATGTCCCGCGCGCGATGATGTCGTTCCGCCTGGAAACGCTGGAAGGCACCATCAACGCGGTCGCGTTTCCCGAAGCTTTTGAGCGGTATGGCGACTTGCTGCAACCGGACGCGCCCGTGATGCTTTGCGGCAGCGTGCGCCCGGACAACGGCGCTGGCAACGGGGCCAACGGCAATGGCGGCGGGAACCATTCACTGGTGGTGGAAGAGGTCTATCCGCTCTCTTCCGTGCCGGCGCGTTTCACGACGGCCTTGACCTTGCACATTCACGCGGGCAACTGGAATGAAACCGCGATGAGCGCCGTGAGAAGCGCGCTCCAGCGGCACAAGGGCGACACACCCGTGACGCTTTGCCTGCTGTATCCGGATGGCGCCAAGGTGTACCTGCGAACGGAAGACGACCTTTTTGTGCAAATGACCGAATCCCTCGCCCGCGAATGTGAAAAACACGTCGCCAAGGTCTATGTGGCCATTCGCAAGCAGCCGGGGCTGCAACCGCCGCCGGAGCCGCGCTGGAAACGGAACCGCTCGTAAGCGGAAGCAACAAACAACGCGCGGGGGCGTCGGCGCGGCGAAAATCAGTCGCGCGAGCCGAGCAGGTGATAGAGCAAATTGTTCGCGACGGCTTGTGGCAGCAGAAGAATGGAGCGGAATTGGGGGCGCGCTTCCGGGCCATCCACAAAGTCGGCGGCTTCGGTATCAATGCGCAAAGTTCCTTCGCCGCGGAACGTGGTGTGGGCCACGCGAATATCGCCTTTTTCGGGAACGACCTTGCCGCTGACAAAATCCATCACGCGCGCCACCGGCGAAAAGGCCATGGGCGAGCTTTGGCACGGCGCAGGCGGGCGTTCATCCACCAGTTGCACGGCGACAAGCTGGTCTTCGCTGTCGGTAATCAGGCGGATATTCGGGTACGCGGGCTGGCCGGGGCCTACGCGGCCGAAGCGTCCGGCCTCGTAGGTGCGCATGAAAAAGCCGCCGTATGGGAAGGGGATGCCTTCCACGGGAACGCGCGGGCTGCGCGGGTCCGCGCCAATCAGTTTGCAGGCGCTGGCAAAGGGCATCAGCCATTTGAGCGGGCCGTGAATGGACAGGTTGCCGTGGGCGCGGGTGTCGGGGCTGGGCTCGGCCACGGTGTTGAGCAGATAAACAAATTCCGATGTTTCCAGCCTGTCCACGGGCGCGGGAAGCGTGTCCCAGGCGTAGCCGAATTGCATGTAGCGGGCGGCAAACATGTCGTGAACATCCGCCGGCGGCGTGGGATAAGGCGCAAGTTTTTCGTGCCGTTTTTTGGGCGCGAGCGAGAAAAGGTTTTGCTTGTCCTCCTGCGTCAGGCGCGCGCGGCGGGCGTCGTTCACCAGTTGGTAGCATTGGTTGGCGTACAGCGTGACAGGCACATCGGCGGGCGCGTCGGGGCGGATGGTTTCAAAGAGAACGGCCGCGTATTGGGCGTCGGAAATAATGCCGACCAATGAGACTTGCGCCGTTTCCGGCGCTTTCAAATGGGCTTGATAGTTGGTCAGCGCCTGATTGAACAGATTGGCGGCCTGAATGAAGCCGGGATGATTCCACGCGCCGGGCGTAGCGGAGGGGCTGCCGGCCGATAGCACGAGCGGCTTTTCCAACTCATCGGATACGGCGGGGGCGCTTGATTCCTCAACGACGGCTTGCGCCGCCGCATCGGCGTCGGCGGGCGCGGAGCGAATGGGAATATCCGGTATGCCCGAGGAAGGCGGGCGCTTGGGTTTGCCCGTGAACGCGGCTTTTATCTGTTCGACGCGCTCGGGATGGCCGCGCAACCCGAAGAACCAACCCGCGCCGCCCAGCGCCGCCAGAAACAGCAGGAAAAAGAAAAAGCGCAGGCACCCTCCCCCGCCCGATGATACGGACTGGGCGACGGAGCCGCGCTTTTGCTGGCTAATCAACATGTCGGGCGACGCGGTCAGCGTGATGGCTTTCTTCGCGGCGGCGGACAGGTTGATGGTGTTGGCGCGTGCGGCGGGGCGGTGCCGGGGACTCAGCAGAATCGTGCTTTCATCTTCCGCCGGATAAGGCGGCAGGGGCGATTTGCCGGATTTGATTTGTTGAATATCCTTGAGCACTTCGTCCCAACTGGCGGGGCGCTTGGCTGGATTCTTCGCCGTCATTTTAGCGAGCAGCCAGCCGTAGGAAACCGGCAGATGGGGCAGGACTTCGCAGGGGTCGGGCAGATAATCGGTTTGCTGCGCTTCGATGATTTCGTCGAGCGAGTAGCCCTCGAAAGGCGGCGTGCCGGTCAGCATGTGGTAGAAGGTCAGGCCGAGGGAGTAGATGTCGGTGCGGATATCCGGCAGGTAGCCCTCGATTTGCTCCGGGGCGATGTAGGTCGGCGTGCCTTCGATGCAGGCGGATGGCTCGCGGGTGGCCGCCGCGCCGGCAATTCGCGCCAGCCCGAGGTCGGTGATTTTAACCGCGCCATCCTCGCCCAGCAGAATGTTGCCCGGCTTGATGTCGCAGTGAATCAGGCCGGCATCGCGCCACACCTGGTTGAGCGCGGTCGCCACAATTTCCACCAGCTTCAACGCTTGAGTGTGCGCCATGCGCTGGTTCACGTGCAGCCATTCGGCCAGGTTGGTGCCCGCCACGTATTCCATGACGTAGTAGAGCAGCCCGTCGTGTTCGCCAAAATCCAAAATCCCCACGATGGCCGCGTGCGAGATGCGCGCCGCCGCCCGCGCCTCCTGCTGGAATTGTTCGCGCGCTTCGGGGTCGCGCAGCAGTTTGGGCGCCAGTATTTTTATCGCCACCACGCGGTCCAGCGAGAGCTGGCGCGCCAGCCAGACCGTGGCATTGCCGCCGGACCCAATCCGGCGCTCAATTTCATAGCCCGGCAACTCCGGCGGTACATGCGAATGAGCCATCGTTTCCATTCCCGCGTATTGTGGCGCAAATGCCCGAGAAAGAAAATAGAGAAAAATGGACGCTTGCCAAAGCCGCCCGTTTGCGGTCTGCTAGCGCGCCATGCCACGCAACCGCCAATCGCACGTCACGCACTCCGCCGAGGAAACCCGCGCCCTCGCCGCGCAAGTCGCCGCGACCCTCGAACCCGGCGCCGTGCTGTGTCTGCACGGCGATTTGGGCGCCGGGAAAACGTGCTTTGTGCAGGGCGTGGCGCAGGGGCTGGGCATCCGCCGCTCCGTCGGCAGTCCCACCTTTACGCTCATCAACGAATATCGCGGACGCCTGCCCCTCGCGCACATTGACCTTTACCGCGTGCGCGGCGCGGCCGACGCCTTCGGGCTGGGCCTCGAAGACTATCTGAGCCACTACGACGGAATTGTCGCCATCGAATGGGCCGAGCGCGTCGCCGAGCTGCTCCCCGAAGAATCCTGGCACATCCACCTCACCCCCGCTGCCTCCGACAACGCGCGGGAAATCGTCATAGACCGCCCCGCGCCATAGCCCCCCGCCGCCGCCCCGCCAATTTTTCCACGCTATGGAAAAGTTTTTTGCGGATTTTCCACGCTATGGAAAAAAGTTTTCCACGGTGTGGAAAAATTTGGGCGGGCGCGGGGGTTGGCGTCAGGATTTTTCCATGGTGTGGAAATAGTATTTCCACGGTGTGGAAAAGTTTTTGGGGCGGGTTATGGGGCAACGGGGCTGCGCGGGGGGAGCGGAGCGGGGGTGTCAGGCTTTCAAAAAGTTTTCCGCCGAAAGCGCGGTTTGGGGGCATGCCCTGCGCAGGGCGTTGTCGAACGTCACCAGGGGCACGGCGAGTTGTCTGGCCAGCACCACAAATTCCGCGTCGTAAGCGGTGATGCCATGGCGGAAACTCACGTCCAGCACGGCGTCCGATGGCACGGCGTATTCGCGCTTTCGCCAGAGGGTTTCGGCCTTTTCCATGGTGAGGCGGGCTTGGAGCGGGGTCATGCCTTCATGGCGCATGTAGAGCGCCAGTATATTTCGTATTTCCGAGCGACAGATTAAGGGGACGGCCCATTCGGGGTCTTTTAAAAATACCTCGTCGGCCAGCTTGCTTTTGTCGCCGGGAATGAGCAGGTAGGCGATGAGGTTGGAATCGGCCACGATCATGGGCGGCCTTGGTCGGCTTTTCGGATCAGGCGGTCCGTGAGTGTGCCGGGGAGGGCCGCCCGGTGGGCGCGGATGTCGAGCAGCATGCCTTGAACGTTCACCGGCGCTGGCGCTACGGCCATTTCCAGGCAGGCCAGAATCTCTTTATTGAGGCTGCGCCCGTGGCGGTGCGCCCGCTGCTTGAGGGCAGTGTGCACAGGGGATGGAATATCTTTGAGGGTTATTGTTTTCATGGTGCAACCATATCACAACCATTATGGTTGTCAAGGTTCCGTGTCGGCGGCGGAGGCGGGTTTTCCACGGTATGGAAAAGTTTTGGGGGCGGCTTATGGGGCGACGGGGCTGCGCGGGGGGAGCGGAGCGGGGGGGTGGTGGATGCCGCGGTTGGCGAGGGTGGTGATGACGCGCGTCTGGTGGGCTTGGATGGCATCGGCGGGGATGGGAATGGGGGCGCCGGCAGCGGCGGCGAGTTCCTGGGCCCAGGTGTAATCCATGGGATTGACCGAGGTAGGGGCGGCGTTTTCCACGTGGAGGATGCAACGTTTGGATTCCAAGGCGCATAGCTCCTGGGCAAGGGTGCCGAAGAGCGCACAGCCGGCGTCGGTGCTGAAAATATCCGGATGGTGCAGGCGGATGGTTATGAGGGCGGCGGCGGAGTTGACGTGGGTGACGGTGATGGTGTTTTGAGGGGTGTGCGTGTTGATGATGGCGATGGCTTTGTCGCGCAAGTGGTTGTCGGGGTCGGCGGGCGGGGGGGTTGCGTGGCTGCTGGCGTGGATGGATGCGAGGGTCGCGATGATGCCGGCGGCGAGGATGCTGATGGGTGGGGTGTTGTAGATTTTTGCCATGTGTTTCGTGCTCTGCGTTATGCTTCGGGGGCGGGGTCGGCGGGCGGGGTTAGCGTTTGAAGGGTTCGAGGAAGGCTTCGAGTTCGGCGTTGCCGGGGGCGCCGGGGGTGAACCAACTGCTGTCGTTGTGGCCGCCGGCGAGCAGGGCAAAGGTTTTCGGGGGGGCGGAGGCGGCGTAGAGGAGGCGGCCGCTGGGGAATGGGATGATGTCGTCGTGAGGGCTGTGGCCGAAGAGTTTGGGCGGGCCGGGAAGGTTGGCTAGTTTGTTGCTGGAGTTGAAGGTGACGGTGAGAAGACGGTCGAGGGGGAGTGCGGGATACCAGCGCCGGGCAAGGTCGGGGGCGGAGGCGAAGCCGGCTTCGATGATGAGGGCGGCGGCGGGGCGGTCCTGGGCGAGTTGCGCGGCGACGGCGCTGCCGAGGGAGACGCCGTAGATGATGATGGGCAGGCGGCCGCTCATGGCGGCGGCGGTGTCATAGGCGGCGCGGGCGTCGGAGTAGAGGCCTTTTTCGGAGGGGCGGCCGGCGCTGCGGCCGTAGCCGCGGTAGTCCCACAGGAGGAGGTTGAAGCCGCGGTTGACGAAGTCGGGGGCGCGGGCGGCGTGGATGCCGATGTTGCCGGCGTTGCCGGGGCAATAGACCACGGTGGCGCGGGGGCGGTTGGCTTGCAGCCACCAGCCGGTGAGGGTGGTGCCGTCGTCGGCGACGAATTGGACGTCCTGATAGCGCAGGCTGTATTGCGCGGGCGTGGTGGTGACGTTCGGGTCGGGGTGATACAGGTGCTGGCGCTCGAAGTGGCGGAGGTACACCCACCCCGCCGCGACGGCTATCAGCAAAAATGTCAGCAGGCCCATAAAAAACTTTTTCATTCCGCCTCTATGCTTCCAATTTTTTGGGGAAGGTGGCGAGTATTTTATGGCCGGTGGGGGTGATGACGACTGTGTCTTCGATGCGGATGCCGCCGATGCCGGGGAGATAGAGGCCGGGTTCCACGGTGACGACGTGGCCAACCGCGAGTCGGCCGGGTTCGTTGCGCAGGCGGGGGCTTTCGTGGATGTCGAGGCCCACGCCGTGGCCCAGGCTGTGGATGAAGCCGCTTTCTTTTCCGGGGGGCGAAAAGCGGGTGGGGAATCCGCGCAACTGGAACAGGCGCTCGACGGCTTGTTGCAGGGCACGGCATTCCGCGCCGGGGCGCAACAGGCTCAACGCCAGTTTTTGCGCGGCGAGCACGGCGCGATACATGGCGTGAATTTGCGGCGGGACGGGGCCGCGTACGAATGTGCGGGTGATGTCGCCCCAGTAGCCGGTGTCGAGGCTGCGCGGAAAAATATCCACCACAATCGTCGCGCCCGCGCGCAGCGGGCCGTGACCTTCGTCGTGGGGGCGCGCGGCCTGCGCGCCGCAGGCCACGATGGTGCCTTCCGCGTTGCAGCGATGTTCAAGCAGGACGCGCGTGATTTGGGCTTTCAGCATCTCCGAGGTGAGGGTTTGCTGGCCGATTTTCAGCAGGCCGTCGGGGGAAATGTTGGCGCGGCGCAAGGTGTCGCGCACGCCGCGCATGGCGGCGACAGCGGCGCGTTGCGACCGGCGAATGGCGGTGATTTCACGCGGGGTTTTGATGGCGCGCTCAGGAAAGGGCGGGGTTGAATCGAGCTGCACGTTCACGCCGCCCTTTTGCAATTCTTGCGCGATGC
>FZPS01000216.1_pt385 | contig 11618 bp, 12 predicted proteins | sample 1817821 | NCBI WGS metagenome assembly FZPS01 (sample SAMEA104158645, study PRJEB21678) | metagenome | place: Germany | collected 2015-04-21 | reverse complement strand
GTCTCTTCCCTTCTTTATCAATTACTATAAGAGGCGGTACTGAGTTCTGTCTTGCAACCCTATCGTCATCTGCACCAAAGGTTGGAGCTATATGAACAATGCCCGTACCGTCTTCTGTGGTTACAAAATCACCTATAATTACCTTAAAAGCACCAGAGTCTGGCCTTACCCAAGACAATAATTGTATATAGTCCAAGCCTTCTAGGTCTCTGCCCTTACAGCTTCCAAGTATTCTATATGGAAGGTCCTTATCTCCTTCTTTATAGTCGCCAAAGTCTTTGTCTTCGTTCTCCTTATTAAAGAAACCACCAAGTAGGCTTTCTGCAAGGATTACTTTTATAAGGTTTCCAGAATATGGATTAAGGGTTTCGACTAATAGGTATTCGATATTTGGCCCAACAGCTAGAGCCGTATTGGAAGGAAGTGTCCAAGGCGTAGTTGTCCAAGCTAGGAGGTAGGTATTATCTATATTACCATCCTTAAGCTTAAACGGGCAGGAACGAATTACGGACTGTTCTTTGCTTATCTCAAACATTGCAACACAGGTGGTATCGCGAACGTCCTTATAGGCTCCAGGCATATTAAGCTCATGGGAGCTAAGCCCTGTGCCTGCTGCAGGAGAAAAAGGCTGAATGGTATAGCCCTTATACATAAGGTCCTTCTTATATATCTCTCCTAGTAAATACCAAAGTGTTTCGATATATTCATTCTTAAAGGTGATATAAGGATCGTCTAGGTCTACCCAATAACCCATTAGTCTAGTAAGCTCGTCCCATGAATCTTTATACTTCATCACTTCATCCTTACAAGCATTATTATACTCTTCTACACTAATCTTGGTTCCAATATCTTCTTTAGTAATCCCCAACCTATCCTCTACACCTAGCTCCACAGGCAAACCATGGGTGTCCCAGCCAGCCTTCCTAGTTACGTGGAAACCTTTCTGAGACTTATATCTACAAAATATATCTTTGATTGCCCTTGCCATTACGTGGTGAATACCCGGTTCTCCGTTGGCAGAAGGAGGTCCTTCGTAGAAAACAAATGGTTGATTATCTTTATTTATTTCTAAACTCTTCTCAAAGGTCTTATTCTCTTCCCAGTCCTTAAGTATTTCTTGAGAGATAGCACTAAGGTCGAGTCCTTTATATTCTCTGTATTTTTTCTTCATTAAGCAAAAGAAGTTTGAATTGATACATATATTACAATAATAACATGCAAAAATACTAATTTTTTAATTAGCAATCAAAATACCCATAGTATTTGACCACGATTCCATGCTTTATAGGAGGGATATTCCAAGATAATATCAAGGCTACCACGTATTCGAAGAAAATAATCTCCTGTTTTTAATTATTTGATTTTCCGCATTATATGCTTAGTAAGTAATTTATTTATTGAAAAAGTTTGGTGTTTATAAAAATGATTGTATCTTTGCAAAGTGAAATGACAGTAGACCCGTCAGTTCAGAACAAGGGAGTATAGCTCAGTTGGTTCAGAGCACCTGCCTTACAAGCAGGGGGTCATAGGTTCAAATCCTATTACTCCCACAGTTTCATAGTTGCAATGTGAGAGTGCCTCTTCGGACGCACTCTCTTTCTTTTTTATAGTAATGTAACTCATATAATCCCGGCTTAGATATTATATATTTCTTATAATATTTTCCATGTTTATATCTTATTGACAAGGCTGTGTTAATCAGCATAATAACCCTCTATATCATCAATACAAAGCCTAATAATAAGGGGATAATATTCGTATACTATCATTTTTTAGACTATCTTTGCAGACTGAAATTAAACCTAGTGTTAATCAATAATTGCAGATATGTCAATTAATAGTAAGACACGAGAGCTTAAGTCTAGGATGCAAGAATTGCTCCAAGGCGGTGGTCAAAAGGCTGTTGAAAAACAGAAAGCCACAGGTAAGCTCACAGCAAGAGAAAGAATCTTAGAATTATTAGACGAGGATTCTTTTAATGAATATGACCTTTTTATCCAACATTCAGGTAAGGACTTTGATATGGATAAGAAGATACTCCCAGGAGATGGAGTTGTAACAGGAACAGGCACAATCAATGGATATCCCGTTTGTATTTATGCACAAGATTTTACGGTAGCAGGCGGTTCGCTTGGTCTGATGCATGCAAAAAAGATTTGCAAAATCATGGACCACGCTATGAAAATCAAGGCACCTATAATAGGTATAAACGATTCGGGAGGTGCTAGAATTCAGGAAGGAGTAGACGCATTGGCCGGATATGGCGATATTTTCTATCGCAACACCATGGCATCAGGCGTTATCCCTCAGATTTCAGTCATCCTTGGTCCTTGTGCGGGAGGAGCCGTATACTCCCCTGCTCTAACGGACTTTGTGTTTGTAGTAGACAAGATTTCGAAGATGTTTATCACTGGTCCAGACGTCATTAGAACTGTCCTCGGAGAAGAGATAAGTCAAGAAGACCTAGGAGGAGCTAAGGTCCATGCTGAGATTTCGGGCAATGCTCATTTCTTTGCAGAAAGTGAATTAGAGTGCTTTGATCAAATCAAAACATTATTCTCGTATATTCCATGGAATAATACAAAGAAAGCAGAGCCATTTATCTCTAAGAGACCTAAAACCAGAGACTATAAGATTTCTCAGATATTTCCAAAAGACCCAGCCCAGCCATACGATGTAAGAAACATTATAAAAAGTATTGCTGACAACTCGGAGTTCTTGGAAGTCCACGAACTATTTGCTCAAAACATAGTAGTTGGATTCTCTCGCATCGACGGAGAGACAGTTGGTATAGTAGCCAATCAACCAATTGCAATGGCAGGAGTTTTGGACTGTAACTCATCAGACAAGGCAGCAAGGTTTATTAGATATTGCAATGCATTTAATATACCTCTACTAACCTTCGAAGACCTCCCAGGCTATTTGCCAGGCATCAACCAAGAACATTCAGGAGTAATCCGTCACGGAGCAAAACTACTCTATGCATTTTCAGAAGCTACAGTTCCAAAGATAACTGTAATCCTTCGTAAGGCTTATGGTGGAGGTTATATTGCGATGTGTTCTAGCCACCTCAAAGCAGACTTCGTGTTTGCTTGGCCAACGGCCGAAATCGCTGTAATGGGACCAGAAGGCGCTGCAAACATCATATTTAGACATGAGATTGCAGGGGCAGAAGATCCAGAAGCGACGAGAAAGGAAAAGATACAAGAGTATAAAGAAAAGTTCGCAAACCCTTATGTAGCAGCATCACGTGGCTATGTTGATGCGGTGATTCAGCCAAGCGAAACAAGGGAAAGAATAATACATGCTCTTAATATTACTCGCACCAAGCAAGTTAGTAATCCTGAAAAGAAACATGGTATACCTCCTTTCTAGAAAGAGATATAAATAATGCAATCAGGATATTTGTAAATTAGAGATTAAAACAATGTCAAAAGAAACAATAGAAACCAGAACACATTATCGACAGCTTTACATAAAGGTCGATCCGGGTGAGGTCTACGCTTTTATCCCAGGAACCATAGTGGATATATTTGTAGAGAAAGGAGCTGAAGTAAAAGTAGGCGACCCACTATGCTCACTCCATGCTATGAAAATGGATAATATTATCACCTCTCCAATAGAAGGTAAGGTAGAGTCCGTAAACATAGAAAAAGAACAGGTAGTTACAAGAAATGATGTATTAATAAAGATTGGATAATCAATAGAATATATCATTCTAATATTTAAATACACTAGCGATATGGTAGATTTACTATCATATCGCTTTTTTTGTCTTCCGCATTGGAACACTCTATGAGATTTTCTAATAAAGAAATGAAATAAATGATTAACCTTGCAGTGCTATATTGAAAATGCAATACATATTTTTTTGGAATACTACCTATAATTCAATCATAAGCGTAACTTAGGCTCTTAGTGAAGAGATGATGAGGTAGGCTGAGATGCCCATGGAGTGGGCGAGGCTTTCTTCATCGATATCGAATGTATTGGTGTGAAGGTTTCTAATTGGTTGGTTTTTTCCTCTTGTACCTATTCTAAAATAACAGCCCTTGGTGAGCTGGGCAAAATAAGAGAAGTCTTCGGCCGTCATTCTTTGCTCTAGTTCTAGAACATTATCACTGCCAAAATACTCTTCTGCAAGACCGAAGGCCTTGTCTGTAGTTTCTGGATTATTATAAAGAAATGGATAACCGCTATTAATAAATACCTTTGCCTCACCGCCAAAGCTCTTGGCTGTATCGGTCGCAATCTTGTCTATTAATGCGTGAACCTCCTGTCTCCAATCCTCGTCGAATGTTCTTATAATCCCTTCGAGACGTACAGAGTCAGGAATGATATTTGTCTTCCCATCTCCAATAAACTTGCCGAAAGAAAGGGTGGTAGGTATGGTAGGATTGGCATTACGAGACACAATGCTTTGAAGAGAGATGTAGACGTTTGAGGCTATGAGTATGGGGTCTATAACTAGGTGTGGAGTGCCTCCATGTCCGCCCTTACCTATTATGTCTATATGGATTTCATCGGTGGATGCCATAAACCTTCCTGCCCTAAACCCCACCTTGCCGACATCCATATCGGGTGTTGCATGTAGGGCGTATATCTCTTCGGGCATCACTTCTTCAAAGACTCCTTCTTCAATCATAGCTATGGCTCCACCTGGATATTCTTCTTCGGAGGGTTGGAACAAAAACATAAACCTTCCACCAAATTCGTCTCTTAGGATATGTATAATCTTGATACAACCAATTAGGCTAGCAACGTGGGCATCGTGACCGCAGGCATGCATAATACCGGGATGCTTGGAAACAAAGGAATGGGTATTGGCTTCTTGGATTGGTAGAGCATCCATATCTGCCCTAAACGCTATACATCTATCGCCGGGTTTGCTTCCTTCCACAAAGCCCATAATGCCATATCCGCCAATATCTCTCTTGTACTCAATCTCTAGTTTATCAAGCTCATTGCAAATATAGTTAGAGGTCTCAAGCTCTTGTTTGGAAAGCTCGGGATATTTATGAATATGACGTCTTATCCTAATGATATCCTCTAGATAATCCTTTGATAAGGTCTTGATTTTGTTTATAATCTCCAAATTATTCATATTCTATATTATTGGTCCATTTATTATGGGGATTGTTTATGGGGAGCAAAGATACTTAAAAAAAGGATATAAAAAAAGGAGGCAAACTGCCCCCTATGTTTTTTACTAAAGCTAAGATATTAATAGTTGTCGTTATAACCTCTTCTATCCCTACCTCTAGAAAATCTACCATTATTTCTTGAGCCTTCTTCTCTTGGGCGAGCTACCTCGACTCTAAGAGTTTTGTTGTCAATAGTTGCACCGTTAAGGCCTTCTATCGCTCTTTCTCCGTCTTCGTCAGACATCTCAACAAAACCAAATCCTCTTGAACGGCCGGTAAATTTGTCAGTAATTACTTTTGCAGAAGAAACTTCTCCGTATTCTTCAAACGCTTGTCTTAAGTCCTCGTCATTTAATGAGTAACTTAAATTTGAAACAAAAATGTTCATATAAAAAATTAATTAATAAATTAAGTTTGAGTAGAGCCATAATGCCAATAAACCAGGGTTTATAAGCGTATATTTCCACTCATAACAATTGGCAAAGATATAACTAATTCTGACCTAAACAAGGATTTTATCTAGTTATTTAGAAAATTCTTTTTATTTTGGCAAGATTATGGGTGTGTTCTGACTTATCATCAATATATATTCCCTTAGAGTCCACTCTATCAATCCTAACATAGCCCGAGCTATGTATTATCTCACAATTGCCTAGGTAGATTCCAACATGGGTGATTTTTTGATTGGAGTCTTCGAAAAACATTAAGTCTCCACTAATTGCATCATTAATATTCTCAATCTCTTCTCCAATCTCCACCTGTTGAGAGGCATCCCTTGGAAGGTTGATACCTATCTGCTTAAAGCAAATCTGCGAAAAACCCGAGCAGTCTAATCCAAACATCGACTTCCCACCCCAAAGGTACGGAGCAAACAAATACTTGATAGCAATAGCGCTTAGCCTCACCTTATTGGCTACCACATTGCTCGTAATGGAGCTTGGACTAATTTCAAACCTTATCCCTCCCAATACAAACTCAGCACCAATAACCTGACTGCCGAAATATATAGGGAATATAGACTTGTCGTCGCTGCCTTCCTTTGACTGGAAAACATAGGCAATAGCTTCCCTAATATAGTTCTTGGACCTAATATTATAGAAGTAAAAATCACCGTGGGATATCTCAATAGCCTGCTTGGAGTCTATCCAGCCCTCATACTCATCGTCCTGATTTCTAATTCTAATCCATGACCCTTCCTCTTCCAAGACCTCGAAGACATCACCGAAAAGCAATTGGGTTACCATCTCAGAGCATTCGCTAGGCTCTCTCCTCATTGGAATAATACCAATATTGCAAAAACCGTACTTCATAGCATTATATTCTTTTTGATTCAATTGCAAAGATAATCTTTTCTATTATAAAATCCTCCTTATTATTGACTGGATCGTATTTGGTTCGGAGATTATACCCAAAAAGCCTTCCTATGGACTGGTAGAAAAAGGCTCTAATGCTCCCCCTTAGCTCCTTAACAAGCGAATAAGAATCGCTGCCCGTCTCCCTATCCACCAGCCTAATCAATATCCTTCCCTGTGTTCTGTTAAGCTTTTTGAGAGCAGGAGAAAACTCACGCTCTATATCCTTTTCAGCCTTCTTCATCAAGGCCTTACGCTGAGCTTCTGTCTTGCCAATCATTTGATTATTATAATACCTTAGCAGCTCTCCAGCCTCCTTGGCGTATGGATAGGTCTTCTTTACATGGTGGATTAGTCTTGCATACTTCCTTATCTCTTCTTGGGTTAGATAACCAATAAATCCCGTTATCCTTACCTCATCCAAATAAGTAATAGGTATATACTCACCCCTATGAAGCTTAGACTCCATAATTAGGTAGTCCTTGCCTTGTGAGAAAGCAAGTGTAGAAACAAATAAACTCAATATCAAAAACGAAGCTCTCATATACAATTATATATCAGAGCAAATTCCGTGCCTAAGTCCTATATTCTCTCTTAGCAAATTCGGCGTCTACCACTAGTTTCTTTACGTCCTTGTCGGGAAGCTCGAACATTGAGTTAATCATAATACTCTCAAGTATCCCCCTAAGTCCTCTAGCGCCAAGTTTGTTTTGACTAGCTTTTTCTACAATAAAGTCCAGTGCAGACTCTTCGAATACAAGCTCAATGCCGTCCAGCTCAAATAGCTTTTCGTATTGTTTGGTAATAGCGTTCTTTGGTTGAGTAAGGATTAGCTTTAGAGCATCCTTATCCAATGGATTAAGATGGGTTAGCATAGGGAAACGACCCACTAGCTCCGGAATAAGCCCAAACTTTCTAATGTCCTGAGGTTGTACGTATTTCAAGATATTCTCCTTATCCACCTCATCTCTTTGCTTGGAGTCAGCAAATCCAATAGCATTGGTATTAAGCCTCGAAGCAATCACCTTATCAATATTATTAAAGGCACCACCTGAGATAAATAGGATATTCTTTGTATCAACCTGTATATATTTTTGGTCGGGATGTTTCCTGCCTCCCTGAGGTGGAACATTCACAACCGTTCCTTCCAATAGCTTTAGCAAGGCCTGCTGCACACCCTCACCACTAACGTCTCTAGTAATGGAAGGGTTATCGCTTTTGCGAGCAATCTTATCAATCTCATCAATAAACACAATACCTCTCTCGGCCTTTTCCTTGTCGTAGTCAGCAGCCTGTAGAAGCCTAGTAAGAATGGTCTCCACATCTTCTCCCACATAGCCAGCCTCCGTAAGCACGGTAGCGTCAGCAATACAGAAAGGCACATCTAGCATCTTAGCAATTGTTCTAGCAAGTAGGGTCTTTCCTGTGCCCGTCTCGCCCACCACAATAATATTCGACTTGTCCAGCTCAACGCCTTCCTCATCACTATGGTAGTGCTTTAGCCTCTTATAATGATTATAGACAGCCACACTAAGAACCCTCTTAGCCTCTTCCTGACCAATAACGTATTGGTCCAAATAGGCCTTTATCTCACCGGGAGTCTTTATCTCCCACTCATCCAATTCCTTTAAGGTCTTAGTCTGAATATGCTCTTCGATGCTATCATGAATAGCCTTGGAGCAAGTGTCGCAAATATTACAGGTAGGACCATGAATCAATAGCTCTACCTCATTCTCTGCTCTACCGCAAAAACCACAATAATTATTTTGTTTAGACATATAATCAATAAATTAAAATCAATAAATAATAAACCACCCCTATTTATCCTTACCAAGCTTATGACCCGAAATAGCGTAGTAGAGAATAATCAAATACGCAGGAATCAAGATTAGATAAGGAGTCTGTCTGCTGCCCACAAGGTCGGCAAACCATCCATAAATAAGAGGCATAATAGCCCCGCCCGCAATAGCCATAATAAGCAGTGCAGAAGCAAAGGCCGTATACGAACCTAGCTTATCAATAGCCAGAGGCCATATACCAGGCCATATCAAGGCATGTGCAAAGCTAAGCAATATAATAAACACTATGGAAGTAATCCCCGAAGTCATTAGAGCAAGCACAGTAAACGCAATACCCAATAGGGCAGATATCAATAAGGCCTGACTTTGAGAGATACGCTTAGGCACAAAGGCAATCCCCAACAAATAGCCAACCGTCATAGCAATCAAACTATAAGAGCCTAGCCTAGAACTAATATCGCTTGCAAGGCCTTGGCTTTGACCATATAGTCCTAGAGTATCTATTGCAATTACTTCAGCACCTACATAGAAAAACAGAGCAATTACGCCTAGCCATAGATAGGTATAACTAAATATACTCCTCTTCTCCCTTCCCTTCACCTCTTCGCTTTCCACCTTAGGAAGCTTGGCCAGCATAATCATAATGGCTAGAAGAATAAGGGCGATACTGATAATTATATAAGGAGTAATCAATCTCTTAGCCAGCTCATTCAAGGCCATAGCCCTATCGTGTCCAGTCAGAAGCTCAAGCCCAGTATTTATAGCATTAATATCAGTAAAAAGTGCCTTCGACAACCAGAATATACCAATCACTCCAGCCAGCTTATTAAACAAGCCCATAATACTCATTCGCTTAGCAGCGCTCTCAATAGGACCAAGTATGGTTACATAAGGATTGGCAGCAGTTTGTAGCAGTGCAAGTCCGGTACCTTGTAAGAATAATCCCACAAGAAAGATCATATAGTCCCTAGAATAAGCAGCAGGAATAAAGACCAGAGAACCAAGAGCCATCACCCCTAGTCCCAGAGCCATTCCTTTTGCAAACCCTGTCTTTTTCAGTATTCCCGACGAAGGAATAGCCATGACGAAATAGGAGATATAGAAGGCGAAAGTAACTAGATAGGCCTGAGAGTCATTAAGCTCACAAGCCAGTTTAAGGAAGGGGATAAGTACAGAATTAAGCCATGTAATAAAGCCAAAAATAAAGTATAGTATCCCAATAATCGATAGGCTAAACACTAGCCTGTTTTTATTCATTTCCATTCCACAATATTTTAGAAAACGCAAAGATAGAGAATAAAACGCGAACCTGGAAATAAGAGGAATAAAAAACGCGTAATTCCTTATATAGCTATATTGAACTTGCTAGTATTAATGCAGGCAATGAACGTTCTTTTGGAAGAGTGGTCGGAGCAGTATATTACATAGTTTGATTTCATTCAGTATTATCTATAAGCGTATCTTCTAATGATGGGTACATTTTCTCAAAATCAAAATTTGAAAACGATGATTTAATTTTTGACAAATCATATTGAAGTTTATATGGGAAACTGTTTTTAGGGTATTTAGTTTGAAAAAGACAATCTGTATCTATACTAGTACTATGCGATCTGTCTTCACCCTTGATATAAACATAAATTCTTCCTCCACCAAGTAGTGGTTCAAAACACTTAAAACTCTTTTCTTTATAAAAAGAATACGTTAAGCACTCATTGTAACTATAGCTATCAAATATTATATTCTTTGCTTCAACTGGCTTTAATACTTTAGATTTATATGGTTTAACCCGAAAGCTATGTAAAAAATCATCTTTATAATACCATATTGTATAAATATAACCAGTTCCTCCAAACGTATACACATAAACAGTATCTACACTTTCATGTGATTTATCAATTAGTTTGTCCATTCTTTTGTATAAATCTCGCAGTGAAAGTTTGTAGGTAAACTCTTCATACTGATAACAGCTAAAAAACAACTGGGGGGACAAGATTAAAAGCAGTATTACGATTTTCTTTTTCATTGCTAATTTGTTTTTTTGGTCTCTCGAAGTCTTACTAATTCATATATCCAACTAGAAACATTAATAGTATAAGTACCATCATCTATAATAACGTCATAATTTATAGGCCTTGCATCTATTTCGCTTGAGAGTATTAATGTCTCTCTAGAGTCTAATGTATTAATGTTTACGTAGAATGTATCTATTGGGAAATACTTTCCCTCATTAAATATGAAATTTATCGATGAATCATTTAGTTGCCAAATAAATGATAGCGTTTCGCTATTAGGAAACTTGATAGACCCTAAACCATTATGGTTAAATTCAAATTTTGGACAAACATTACAAAGTCCTCCATTATTATTAACCATTAGCCATTTCCCTTCAATAGGTATGTGTTTTGATACACCTTGAGAGAATGCTGTAAATGACATTAAAACCAAAAGATAAAAAACAAAGTATCTCATTTTAGTAAGTCCTTATTCATTAATACGCTTCAAAATTACACAAAAGTTTTCTATTATGCATATATTTTGAGAATAAATGTTTGGAATGAAGGGTAATTATCATGTTTTGAAGAGTTCTTTTTGAGTTGAGTATTTGTAGGCGCTGCCTATGTTCAATCAACACTTCTAAACCATAATGTAGGCAGTGATTTTATTAGTTTTTTCAGATAGTAGCATTGCTATACTTAGAAAAGCACTAAAACCAAACAAGTCTAAGGCATTAGGTATGGTAGCAAAATTAATTTCGCTACCATTATTATCTAATAGAGCTAACTTGAAGTCTTTCAGACGATAACCATTTAGAACCTCGTAGCCATTATTAAGTATATTTTATCTTGAAATAATGTAGTTTGTCAACTTGTTTGTAATACTTTACAGAAATAACCAACGATTAAACAGCGTTAGCAGAGGCTATTATTCTAGACTAAGAACCCGTATTATCGAGGAATAATTAATTATCTTCCGAGAAGGAAGAAAAGCTTCGGATATTCTTTTCTTAGAGTTTGGTTATTAGGATTATTATTTGTATATTTGCATATTGATTGGTGGGAGTAAATCTGCCTTAGATTGAATTAAAGAAATATGATTGAGATAAATATAATTTACGGTCTAATCCTTGCGGTTCTTACGCTTATTCTTAGCGTAGGCTTCTTGTTTTCTACAACAGAGAGCAGGGATGAGGTTGTATATTCTCTAATTCCTCAAAGCTCTATCAGTATTTCTAGAAGTATATCTTCAATATCGGAGGATGTAAAGCCTTATTCAGGCCATTTTTTAGGATTTAAATTAACAATTAAGCGGAGACGTTTCTTAAA